>Ga0214919_10000004_pt1 | contig 361122 bp, 313 predicted proteins | sample LL1503_MetaG_FD_177994 | JGI IMG/M metagenome (GOLD analysis project Ga0214919, IMG submission 177994) | Freshwater microbial communities from Lake Lanier, Atlanta, Georgia, United States - LL-1503 | ecosystem: Environmental > Aquatic > Freshwater > Lake | place: USA: Georgia | collected... | reverse complement strand
CGTCCAGCGGGCAGGGCCATCTCGACCTCAGCGATGCGCAGCACCATGAGCGGGTCGTTTTCTGGAATGGCCGATTGCGTGACTTCGCAGGTCAGGACGCGTTGATCGGCTTCAACGGTGTAATAGGTGCGTGTGCGGGCGACGGGCAGTTTCTCGCCTTTAGAAATGATGATGCTGTTCTCGAGCACGCCGTCGTCGTCGAGTGAGAGTGTACCGTAGTAGTGCGGGGCAATATCCTGGAAACTGATCTCGGCGGCGCGGCGTCGTTGGGCGGGCGAGAGCTTCGCGGGATCGGCCTTGTGTGCGGCGTAGAGTGCGGCGCCGAGGGCCACCGCGGTATCAGGGTCACGTAACTGTGGCTCTTGTCCGAAGACGCGGCGCACCGCGGCCTGCACGCTCGGGACGCGGCAGGTGCCGCCGGCGAGGAAGACCCCGGCGAGTTCGCGGCGGTCGAGGCCGGCCCGCAGTAGCACGCCTTCGCAGGCCATCTCGGCTTGGGCGACGAGTCCAGCGATGGCGGCTTCGAATTCGGCGCGCGTCACCTCAACGTGCACGCGCCCGTGCTTCGCGGAGCGGAGTGGTAGGCGGATGGCTTGGCGTGACGAGAGCCGATGCTTGAGGTCTTCGGCGTCGGCTTTGGAGAACTCACAATCCCCCGCGCGGAGTTCGTCACCGGTCTCGGCCTGGAACTTCGCGGCTACGAGTGCGGAGAGTTTAGCGTCAAAATCTTTACCGCCGAGCCGTTGCACGCCTTCGGTGAAGACGACTTGAATGGACATGCCCTTGGCACGCACGAGCGAGACGTCGAAGGTCCCGCCGCCGAAATCAAAGACTGCATAGAGGCCATCGAGCGGTTGCTTCTGTCCGCGGGCGTAGGCAAGGGCCGCCGCAGTTGGCTCATTGATCATGTGCACCTGCGCGAAGCCCGCCCGGCGAGCGGCCTCGAGCGTGGCCTCACGGGCGGCGTTGGTGAAGTTCGCGGGGATGGTGATGACCGCGAGGTCAACGGGGCCGTGGGCCGCCTCGGCGTGGGTGCGGACCTTGCGGAGGAGCAGGGCAGAGAGGTCGAGTGGCGTGACGCGTTGGCCGAAGACCGGGTGGGAGACGCCCGTGCCCATATCGCGTTTGAATTCTAGGAAGGCGTGTTCGGCGTCCTCGGCCATCGCGCGGGCTTCGCGGCCCACGACGACGTGCGTGGCGGTCTCAAAGCAGAGGGCCGAGGGCGTAATGGCTTCCCCTTCCCAGTCGCGGACGATTTCGGGGGCTCCGGACTCGTCGACGCGCGCGACGATGGTCGTCGTCGTGCCGAGGTCGATGCCGAGGAGGTGAGCCATCCGTAAGGTTTATATGAACGACAGGGCAGGGCGGGGGAAGGCGAAACCCTTTGCGCTTCCCAGCGGTCGGTAGGTCTTTAGTAAAGGAGTCATGCGCCCCCTACTTACCCTGCTGTGCCTCACCCTCGGCCTCACTGCTGCCGAGCCCGCCCCCTTGGGGCCGATTGTTCAAGCCCTTGAAGTAAAGTGGCCGAAGAACCGGACCATGCACATCGTCTGCCATGGGCACAGCGTCCCGGCGGGTTATTTCGTCACGCCCATCATCCAGTCCAATGAGGCCTATCCCGCCGGACTCCAGGCTGGCCTGCGGGTGCGCTTTCCGAATGCCGTGCTCAACGTCATCGTCACCGCCATCGGCGGCGAAGCCTCGGACCGAGGTGCTGCCCGTTTTGAGCGCGACGTCCTCGCAATACGCCCGGCCGTCGTGACGATTGACTATTCCCTGAACGACCGTGGGATGGGCTTGGAAAAGGCCAAGGCCAACTGGTCGGCGATGATTGTCGCCGCCAAAGCTGCGGGGATAAAAGTCATTTTGCTCACCCCGACGCCGGACCAGTCGGCCAAGCTTGATAACCCGCAGGACCCGCTGAACCTCCATGCCGAGCAGGTGCGGGCCTTGGCGAAGGAGCATGACGTCCAGCTCGTTGATAGCCTCGCGCTGTTTAAGGCCAAGGTCGCCGCCGGCACGCCGCTTAAGGATCTCATGTCGCAGGTCAACCACCCCAACGCCGCTGGCCACGCCCTCGTCACGGCTGCCTTGCTGGACCTCTTCCAGAAGTAAGCCGTAGTTTGCTATTTCCTTCTGCCGTTCCCTCTCCAAACCTGTCGCTCCTATGTTTCACCACATCGTCTTCTTTTACCTGAAAAAAGACCTCACCGCCGCCCAGCGCGCGGAATTCGAGGCCAAGCTCCGCGGACTGCTCGCGATTAAGTCCATCCACAGCGGCTACGTCGGCATCCCGAGCCTGCACGCCGTCCGCCCGATCATCGACACCTCGTATGACTTCGCTGAGTTCTTCGTCTTTAAGAACCACGCCGACCACGACGCTTACCAGATTGACCCGATCCACCAGGCCTTCATCGCCGACTGCAAGGCGTACTGGGATACCGTCAAGATCTACGACTTCGAATAAGCCGAAGGTTTAGGTAATAAAAAGGCCGCCTCTTTGGGCGGCCTTTTTGTTCACTTCGCTGTCGCGACGTCGTGCTTGGCGTGGAGGCGCTGCCAGTAGTCCTTCCAATACTTGTCGTAGTAATCCTGCGCGGCGGCGTCGATGTGCGGGAGTTTCTTCACCTTCGGGGCCGTGGCTGGGTCATAGCCAGCGAGGTGTCCTTGGCCGGCGCGGAGGCGCGGTGACACAAAGCGCCAAGGGGTGTCGCCCATGACTTCGGCACAGAGCGCGGCGAGCGGGGCATCGTAGGCCTTCAGCTGCTCGCGGGTGTGCAGTTGGCTGTGGTCATGGTCCATGGTGCGGTTGGTGTCGAACCAGTCCTGCACGCCTTCGGCCCAGTATTCAGCCGAGTTGGTGCCGGCGTAGCATTGCTTCGGTCCACCAAAGACGATCAGCACTTTATCGTCCTGGGTCACGGTGACCTTGGCCTGGCTGCGTTGGCCATTCACGAGGATGTCGCCCCCATCGAGGCACTTCGCCAAGAAGGCCCGCGGTTGGTCGGGGAAGGCGGTGGCCAATGCATCCAATAGGCTGACGGGCGTGGCGCTCTGGACGCGACGGAAGCGTTGGGCGGCGTAGCCATCCTGGTAGCGGCCGGCTTGCTTGGATTGCTCGAACGATGCTTTCACGCGGGCGTTCTGTTCGGGCGTAAAGCCGGCGCCTTGGATGACATGGCCGTACTCATGGATGAGGATGCTCTCCGACTGCATGCCACCCTCGTATTCCATCACGTCCTCTTCCGCGAAGAGTACAACCTGGCGGCCCTCGACGCGCGTGAGGAAGCCCCGTTGGCGCCAATTATAGAAATCCAATTCCTTTCCCGTCTTGTCCGACGCGAACATCGGGATGTCGGAGGTCAGCTCATCGTGGGCGACAATCACGCACAGCAGCTTCTTAGCGCGAATACGCGCGGCAATCTCGGGGGCGATGGTCGCCATCACCTGGTCGAACTGGTAGGCGGCCTCGCGGTGGGTGTGGTCGGCGACCTTACTGGAGGTGGCGATGAGGATGCCTTGGACCAGCGTGCCCTTGCGGAAGAACTTTGGGTCGAGTTTGTATTCGGCGGCCTGCTCCGCCGTGATGGCAGGCACTGGCGCGAGCGAAGTCGTTTGGCAGCCGGTGACCAAGGCGAGCAGGCAGAGTGCGAGGGGTAAGCGCATTTTTAGAGGTTGGGCTAACGCCCGACTTGGTCGATGGCGAAACCTCGGGCGGGCCCATCCCCCATCCCCTAACCGCCAACCCCTTCCTCGATTGTAAACCTAGCCTCACTTCTGACTTAACAATGGCCCCGGAGGGCCCTAAGTAAGGGGGGTGCCGACTGCCCCTGCAGCCGTTCCGTCCGCCATGGACGCCCTTGATGCCGCCGATCGGCGCTTCGGGTGGCACCCGTTTACCCAAATGCGGGAATACCAAGACAACCCGCGGCTCCATCTGGTGCGAGGTGAAGGGTGCTGGTTGATCGACGGGGAAGGGCAGCGCTACCTCGATGGTAACGCCTCGGTCTGGACAAACGTCCACGGTCATAACGACCCCGACCTGAATCGCGCCCTGCGCGAGCAGCTCGACCAAGTCGCCCACGTGACGCTGCTCGGACTGAACCACCCAGTGGCCACCGGGCTCGCCGAAGACCTCGCGACGCTGACCAACGGGGCACTGCCCCGTTGCTTCTTCACCGATAACGGTAGCAACGCCGTCGAGGTCGCGCTGAAGTTGTCATTCCAGTATTGGCAGCTCGTCGGCCAAGAAGCCAAGCGTGGCGTCATCTCGATGGAAGGCGCTTACCACGGCGACACCTTCGGCACGATGTCCGTCGGCGGTCGCGCGGAATTCCATAGCCGCTTCAACCCCTGGCTCTTCGCCACGCAGACGTTCCTAGCGCCGGTGCATTCCGAATGCGCGGGTCAGGTCGCGCGTTCCGATGCCTCCGCGTCGCTCGCCGCCCTCGAAGCTATCTTAGTCCGCGATGCCGCCACGACGGCCTGCGTTATCTTGGAGCCGCGCGTGCAGGGCGCCGCCGGCATGGTCCAACAGCCTGCGGGCTTCGTGAAGTCTGTCTCCGCACTTTGCCGCAGGCATGGCGTGCACCTCATCTTAGACGAAGTCTTTACGGGCTTTGGTCGCGTCGGTGCCTTGACCGTCTCCGAGTTGGAAGGCTTCGTGCCTGACTTCCTTTGCCTCGCGAAAGGCTTGGCTGCCGGCTATCTACCGCTCGCCGCCACGCTGACGTCCGAGAAGATTTACGAGGCCTTCCTCGGGGCGTTCTCCGAAGGGAAGACTTTCTTCCATGGGCATACCTTCTCGGGCAACCCGCTCGGTTGCGCCGTGGCCCGCGCCTCGTTGCGCAAGCTGCGTCCGATGCTGGCCTCCGGCCAAGTCGCCGAGCGTGCTGACCTCCTGGGCCGCGAAATGACGGCTGCGTTCGCCGACCATGCCCACGTGCGGACGTTCCGTCAGGTCGGCTTGACTGGTTCAGTTGAATTCAAGCCCGCTAGCGCCGAACGCTGGCCGACCGATACCCGCGCGGGCTACCGCGTCGCGCTCGCCGCCCGTCGTCATGGCCTCATCATTCGCCCCTTGGGTGACTCGATTCTCTTCGTCCCGCCGATCTCCATCCAAGCCGACGAAGTGAAGCACCTCGTCCGCGCCGTCCGCCTCGCGATGGAGGAAACCCTAGCGACTCTGAACGCAGACTAGGGCAGCACGCGGTGCTGCCCCTACCTTTACCCATCCCCCATCCCCTTCAACAACCCATGCCCACCCTCACCGACGCCCGCGCGCTCTACGACCTGCCGCTCAACACGCTGATCTTTAAGGCTCAGCAAGTCCACCAAGCCAACCAAGATCCGGCCGGCGTGCAGCTCTGCACGCTCAAGTCGATCAAGACGGGCGCTTGTCCTGAGGACTGCGCTTATTGCCCGCAGTCGGTGCACAATAATACCGGACTCGAGAGCGAAGCCCTCATGGAGACGCAGGCGATCCTCGTCGACGCCCGTAAAGCTAAGGCTGGCGGCGCGACGCGCTTCTGCATGGGTGCCGCCTGGCGCCGCGTGAATGACGGCAAGCAGTTTGATAGCGTTCTTAATACGGTTTCGGGCGTGAAGGAGCTCGGCCTCGAAGTCTGTTGTACCCTCGGCATGGTCAGCGAAGCGCAGGCTGGGCGCCTTAAACAGGCGGGTTGCGACGTGTACAACCACAACCTCGACACCTCCCGCGAACACTATTCGAAGATTATCACCACGCGCACGTATGATGACCGTCTGCAGACCCTCTCAAACGTCCGTAAGGCTGGCCTTGAAGTTTGCTCCGGCGGTATCATCGGCATGGGTGAGACCGAAGACGACCGCCTCAAGATGCTCGTCGAGCTCGCGCAGCTCGACCCTCAGCCCGACTCCGTACCAATCAACGCCCTCGTCGCCGTTGAAGGCACGCCGCTCGCCGGCCGCAAGTTCGTGGATACCATCGAATTTGTCCGCACCATCGCCGTAGCCCGCATCCTGATGCCGAAGGCCATGGTCCGTCTCTCCGCCGGCCGCGCCAATATGAACGACGAGACGCAGGCCCTCTGCTACCTCGCTGGCGCTAACTCGATCTTCCTCGGCGAAAAGCTCCTGACCACGGGTAACCCAGACATCGAAGAGGACATGAACCTCATGAAGCGTCTGGGCCTGCACCCCATGCACCCAGATGAAGCCCGCCGTATCCACCGCGGTGAGATTGCCCCGGCTGCCGCCCAGCCAGCCGCTTGGCCCAACGTCGCCGAATTCGCCGCCGCCAACGCCACCGAAGAATCTTGCGACCAAGGCGGCTGCGGCTGCAAATAGGTCATGCCAGTCTTCTTCGTTACAGGTAGCGACACTGGCGTGGGTAAGACCCACGTCGCCGGCCTGCTCGCGAGTCGCATGGCGCGCGACGGCTTCACCCAGGTGATTAAGCCGGTGGAATCCGGTGCAGCCGCGGGCCGTCCGGCGGACGCTCTCAAGGCCGCTGGCAAGTGGGCCGAAGCACACACCTTGCTGACTCTGCCTGCGCCGATCGCGCCGCTCGCTGCCGCCAAGAAGGCGCGCAAGCAGCTCGACCTCGCCACGCTACTCAAACTTTACCGCGCCGTTCCCTTGGCACCTTGCCGCGTCGTCGAAAGTGCCGGTGGCGTCGCCGTACCGATTGACCCGAAGGGCAAGGATTGGTCTGACTTCGCCGCGGCCATTAAACCCATGGCAGTCATCATCGTCGTGGAAGACCGCTTGGGCGCCATCAACCAGGCCCGCCTCGCCATCGCCTACCTGCGTCGCCGTTACGACGGCCCGATGGGCGTGTGGCTAAACGCGATTAAGAAACCGACGCCGGCCGTGGCGGCGGCTAATCGTGCCGGCCTCGCCGATGCATGGATTCCGCTCTACGGAGAGTCTGGTCCCGGCAAGAAGCCGCCACGTTTCCATTTCCTGCCGCGATGAACGTGGCTTTACTCCAGCGTTTGCGTAAGTCTTTAGGCGAACGCCAGGGGTCCTCGCTCCGTCGGAAACTCGTCGCGCGTGCGGCGGACGATGCGCGCATCAACCTCGCCGATAACGATTACCTCGGCCTCGCGCGCGACCCGGTTGTGGTTGAAGCAGGTATTGCAGCGCTCCGTACTTGGGGCGCGTCGTCCTCGGCGTCGCCGCTCGTGACGGGCTACACGCAGCTGCATCAGCAACTCGAACAGACTTTAACTGCGTGGCAGGGCTATGCGCATGGCTTGGTCTTGAACACGGGCTTTGCGGCGAACGCGGCCGTCCTCGGTGGCTTGCCCAAGGCGGGTGACGTCGTCCTCGCGGACCGCTTAGTCCATGCGAGCATGCTCGAAGGTATTATGGCCTCAGGCGCGCGTCTCCGTCGCTTCCCGCACAATGACCTCGATGCCCTCGAGCTCATGCTTCACGAGGAGCCAGCCCTCGACGGCGTCATCTTCGTCGTCACGGAGAGTGTCTACTCCATGGATGGCGACGGCCCGGATCTCCGCCGCTTGGCTTCACTGCGTCAGCGCTTCGGCTTTTGTTGGGTCCTCGACGAAGCCCATGCCACGGGCTGGTATGGCGAGACGGGTTCCGGCATGCAGGAGCATCAAGGCGTCCTCGCGGCGGCAGACATTGTCGTCGGTACCCTGGGTAAGGGACTTGGCTCGCAGGGTGCCTATGTGCTCTCCCATGCGTCAGAAGTCCGTGATACCTTGGTTAATTTTGCCGGGGAATTCGTCTATTCTACTTACCTCGCACCGGTGAATGCCGCGACCGCATTGGCGGCTATCGGACGCGTCCGTGAACTGGTCGAGGAGCGGCCTCGCTTGCAGGCGATGTCCGTCGAATGGCGTGATGCGTTGTGTGCTGCCGACTTCGCCGTCCCCGCGGGCGATTCACCAATCATCCCGCTCATCTTGGGTGATTCGGACGTCACGCTACGTTACGCCGAAACGCTCCGCTCCTCTGGCTTCATGGTCTCGGCGATTCGTCCGCCCACCGTTCCGGTCCGCACGGGGCGTATTCGGATCTCACTCCGCCGTGGCCTCGATGCCTCCGCGCTCCCGTCCTTCCTCTCCGTCCTGAAAGGAATCTCCCGATGAAGATCGGCTGGATTGGCGGTTGGGGCATCTCGTTAGCGGAGATGGGCCCGCTGGCGGTTGCGCATGCGCCTGACGCCGAGCACGTGATCTTTCCGCCTGTGGTTGGCGCCGCGGAGAATCTGGTGGGTTGTGACGCCATCATCGGCTGGTCGCTTGGTGCGCACCTCTTACTCGAAGCCGCCGCGCGTGGTGTGCAGTTACCGACGAAGGCCCTGCTCATCGCCCCGTTTACCTCGTTCTGTTCCGAGCACGGCAAGTGTGGACGCGTCAGCGAGACACAGGTCCGCTGGCTCAAGCGCTGGCTGGAAAAGGAACCCTTGGCCGCCTTGGCGGACTTCCGGTCGCGTGCCGGTTTGACCCCGGCCGCCAGCGCTGACCTGCCGTATGAACTCGAGCACCTCTTGGCTGGCTTGGACATCTTAGCCGAACCGGCGGGCATCTCACTCGTCACCCTCGGACGCCAAGGCTTACCCCAGGGTTGGGAAGCTTATGTCGGCGCGGACGATAAACTCCTGAATCCGGAAGGCGTGACCCAAGCCATCGTCGGTGCACAGATGGTCGACGAAGCTGGCCACGCCCTCATCGACTTCCTCGGAAGCCCCGCCGTCTAATGCGTTTCGACGAACGAGCCGGCAGTTACGAAGAGCACGCCGCTCCCCAGCGTCGCTTTGCAGAAGCCTTGGCTGCCTTCGCCCCGTTCCATCGCGGTACGCAGGTGACCGAGCTCGGGGCGGGCACCGGGTTCCTCACCAATGCCTTGCTCGCGCAGGGCGTCTCCGTGGAAGCCACCGATGCCTCGCCAGCGATGATCGAACTTGGCCAGGTTGCTGCGCCTACCGCGGTGTGGAAACTCCGCGAAGGCTTCGGCCCGCAGCCGAAGGCCAAGGCCATTGCCTCGTCGGGCCTACTTCATTGGTCCGCCGATCCGGGGCTTGTGCTGAAGCATTGGCGTGATGCCTTGCCGAAGTCGGGGCGACTCCTCTTAGGCGTCCCGTGCGACCCGTGTCTATGCGAACTCCGCGACCTCACGGGTGAAGGCCCGATTCGTTGGCGCGATGAAGTTCAGTGGCTACAGGTTTTGGACCATGCCGGCTTTGATGTCCGGGCGCATGGCGTGCTGGAGTCGACGGAAACCTATCCCTCGGCCATTGACCTCATGCGGGCTTTGCATGGTAGCGGCGTCACGGGTTCACCTCGGCTCAGCCCGGGAGAACTCCGCAACCTCATCCGCGACTACGACCGACTTTATCGCAAGGGCGACGCCATCATCGCCACCTGGGCTTGGCTCTTGGTGGATGCGAGCGTGAGGTAGGGACAGTATCACGTGCTGTCCTTCTTAGGTAGGGGCGTGGCTTCGCCGCGTCCTCCATGTTAGGGTGTTGTGGTAATCCTCCGTTGCTCGGCGAACGGACGCGACGCAGTCGCGCCCCTACCTGATACAGAAAGGACAGCATGTGATGCTGTCCCTACCTCGAACCAGGGAAATAAAATAGGGGAACCGGGGAGCGGGAAGTGAGCACGCAGTCGCGCCCCTACCTAGTCTCGTTGCGTAATAGCTTTCACCTAGTCGCAGGTAGGTAATGAACGTTGGACAGTAGGATTGTCCGTCGCACGCGTCGTCCGCTTCATGGTCGTCCTAGGATTATCATGCGCTTCTTCCCCGCCTTGCTTCGGTCATCTCTCGCTTTGCTCTGCCTGTGGCTTGGCACCCTGGCAGTCACCGCGGCCCCTTCGCAGGCTCATCGCTATCCCGACGCTGTTGTCGCCATGGTCTGGACGCCAACGGGTGAGCGCTGGATTCGCCTCGAGCAGACCGCTCTCGGTTATTACCATGGCAGTGTCGAGTTTGCGTCCGATGGTTGGATGGCCGTCACGGAGTATTATGACTTCACCTGTTTACTGACGTTGGACGACCCGACGGCTCCGCTGAAGTTCCACCACGAGTTCCGCTCCGCCGATGGTTACGACGCTTCTCCTTCCGAGATCTGGACCACCTTAACCTTCAACTGGGCCACCGGGGCCTTCGAGCAGACGCAGGATTTCGCAGCGTTGTTTGAAGACCCGGCTGGGGTCGTTCAGTCGCAGTCTAACCAAGGTGCTACGGCTGGCCCGAGTTCTCCCAAGACTAAGCCATTCGGCACTTCCCAGGCGGTAGCCCCTGCGTCGACGGGTGCATCCGGGACCGCCGCGCCATCTCAAGCTATGAGCGCGCCTGGGCCAACCGCGGCTGCCTACGATGCCGATGGCTTCGACCCGTATGGCTTTGATCGTTCAGGCTATAGCCGCGATGGCTATGATGCCAACGGCTACGACCGACGTGGCGTCGACCGCCAAGGGTTCAACCGGGACGGCTCGTATCAAGGCGACTTCGATGCCGAAGGGTATGACAGCACAGGCTACGATCGGGATGGTTACGACCGCCAAGGTTACGACCACAACGGGCGTGACCGCGAAGGGTACGATTATGGCGGCTTTAACGGTGCCGGCTTTAATCGCTACGGTGGGTACCTCTACGGCTACGATCAGTCCTATGTTGCGCTGCCCAATGCCGATGGGGCCACCGCCTTCGACGAGCGCGGCTTCGATTCCTCCGGGCATCACCGCAATGGCTCGCTCTACGATGACTCCGGGTACGATGCCCAAGGGTTTGATGGGAGTGCGCGTAACCGCGGCGGGTTCGACCCCTATGGCTTTAATCAGTTGGGCTTTGATCAGTATGGCTACAACTACGATGGTTTCGATGCTTCTGGCTTTAACCGCGACGGTCGCGACTCCGCAGGCTTTGACCGTAATGGCCGCAACCTCCGCGGCTTCAACCGCGACGGCCTAAACCTTGACGGCACACTCTATGATGCGCGCGGCTTTGATCAACACGGCTACGATCGTCGAGGGCGCTACGACTATGGTGTCCCTTATGCTGACAAGCCGACCCAGCCGACCGAACCTGCCGACATCCCGGGCTCGGGGGGTCCTTCTGGTGGTCCGCAGGCTACGGTCGATGGTCTCAAGGGCCTCCTCCGTGCCGAAGGCCTCGTTGCCGATTTAATAGAGGACGACGCCTTTGTGGTGGCACAGATGCAACGGCAGGCGGCTGGGCTCCCCGACCTGACTCCCGATGAGTATGCCGCCTTGGACCAGCAGTACTTTGAGGACTCACTCTTTAACCTCTGGATGGACTTGGAACTACGCATCCAAGCCTGGGAAGCTGGCCTTGGTCTAGACGACGACCCCATTGAAGTACTTCGCGCCAAGCAGGCACATATCGAAGAATACCTGCGCGGGCAGGCAGCTCCGGTGGCGCCGTCCATAGATGTGCCTAAAGTTACTAGCCCTGTTAAGATAAGCCCCGAACCCAGTGCGGGTGCAGCGGCTGCAATCCTCGCAGTGCCTGAGCCGGTCACCGGTTGGCTGGATTCGGCGGGCCAGTGGATGGCCGACCATCCGCGTATCATGGGTGCGGTCCGCGGCGTTGGCGGCATGGCTGAAGTCATCGCTGGGGCCGCAGCTACCGCCACGACGAGTGGCGCGGGGGCGCCCTTGGCGATTCCGCTGATTTTGCACGGCATTGATCAAGTGGTAGCGGGAGCTGCCCAAGTCGTCACTGGCGAGCAGACGCATTCCCGCTTGGAAAAGGTCGTCGCGGCAACTGCCGAGGCCGCCGGCCTCTCTCCGCAAAATGCAGAAATCGTGGGTAGTGTGGTAGACGCAGTCACAGGCATAGCCCTTACCGCTGGCGTCGGGGCAGGACCAGCGCTTACCCAAGCCGTTGCCACTGAGGCTAAGGTCGTCAACGCTGTCGCCAAGGAGGTCGAAGTCGGGACGGTGGCAGTGAAGGCTGCTGGAGAAGTTAAAGTCATTCTGGCCGCGGAGGATTGCAACGCGGCCGGAATTAAGCGGTTGGTTGAATCTTTGCCCCAGAAGGCTAATAGTAGGTATCCAATCGCCTATCTTAAGACCGAAGCCGAGATTTCGGAAGTATGGACTCAACTAGAAAAGACAGGTGCAGCTGTGGTTGAGTATGCTCCTGGAAAGTTCAGGATGCAATTGGTAGACGGCACTACTGTGGTAAAGTACGGTAGCAGTACCGATCAGACACTTACATTGAGCTTTAATAGGAAAGATTTCGATAATGCACTAAAAATTCACGTACAAACAAAATGAAAAAATATAAACATTTCATATTCAGAAACTTCGTGGTGGTTAACGTTATCGAAGGGGATATGCACTTCGTTGACCCCATAGGCTTCTGGCGTCGGGCGAAAATCTTGGAGATTCAGCAGGCCGGTCTGGATGGCCATCCTATTGAGGGCGGGTTTACCTTACCGCTTTCTAACGCAGACCTTCGGCTTCTGAGAGAAAGGATCACCCCAGCAGCTTTTGAAAAAAGTCTACAGGAGTTGCTGCCGTTAATGGAGGAGGGTTTGATTGTGATCGGCGATAGAAACGACTTTATCGAAAAAACGTCATATGGTCATTTCGCCATCACGGTGCCTGAGGGCACCATCTATGATGCCATACAGGCGGCACGCGATGACTTTGCGAAAGACAAAGACGGCTGGTTTGACACGACCTGGATGATTCAGGCCACGACCAAGGGGTGGGAGTGGGCGAACCGTATCGACCGAGAAATCCCTACAGAAGAATTTCGCAAAGAGTGGGCCGATTTCTACGGGGAATAATCGAGACACGTTTTAACCGTATACCCGGACGTAATGACGGAGTAAGTCGGTCATTTTGATTTGGGCCTTGGCCGCCGCTGGCCTGTCCGCTGCGGCAATCACCGTAGTCGGAACCGTTACCGAGGTTGGCCTAGTTGCGTACGCCGCCTATGACGTCGGTAAGACAGCGGTAGAGGTCAAAGAAGACCTCGACGCCGGCCGCTTAGATGCCGCTGCCAGCAAGGTCGGTGGATTGACGGACACGATTATCGGCGGTGGTGGACCGATGTTTTCTATGAGGCATCCCTTTGGGTATTAAATGATGCCCCGTGGACTTGTGGGCTATCCGGGTGCTTGGTTACTTTGCTACTTCTATGAAAGTACCCGCTCATTCACTATCGTACTACGAGGTTCAACATATTGCCCGCCAGCATCGTGGAATGCTGCTGTTTGTACTGTGGTATCTACTCGCATTGTTTGCTGCCCTCGGCGCAGTCATTTACTTCCTTGCGAAAACTGGTCCGCTAACGGTAGAAACTCAGGCCTTCCTGATTTTATCGACGATGGGGCTATTCTTGCTGGCACATTTCTGCTTCCTAATCGCGCTGAGCGTGAAGGCTTACCGAGTGCTAAGGCGAGTAGGTGCCACGGCTCCGCTTTTTCATCTCGTTTTTTTGTGGGTCTGTTTGCCGCTGGGGCTCGCCGTTATTCACCATTTCGCTCGTGAAGGACTTAAGCGCCAGGGTTGTCAGTTAGGTTTCATGTTCGCTAAGGGAATCTAAGGCTGAGGTAGCGGCGTGGCTTCGCCTCGTCCTCCGCGCTAGGGTGTTGTGGTAATCCTCCATTGCTCTGCGAACGGACGCGACGCAGTCGCGCCCCTACCTCAATGAACGCGAACGGGCGAGGCAACTAGGTTGGCACGCAGTGCCAACCCTGCCCGATACAGAAAGGACAGTATGTGATGCTGTCCCTACCCGATGCGGGAAGGCAAAGGGGAAGCGGCGACCGGGAAGTTAGCACCTGGCGCTAGCCCTACCCATTTGCACTTTTCCACCTTTGCACGTTCGCACCTTTGCACAGGGGCAATTGACGCCCCCTCTGTTACTCCTTCAGCTGCGCGATGAGCTTGAGGGTCTCGAGCGGGGTCTCGTGCGTCGCGGCCGCGCCGTGCAGTCCGGGCGGAAGCAAGGCAATGGCTTGTTGCTGGAAATCCGCGATGAGTTCTTGGACTTCCTGCAGCGCGGCCGCGACCTGATCGGCGTCGACCCAGACGTCGTAGAGTTTCAACGTGGAGCCAGGCTGTTCGCCGTCGACTGCCCCTTCACCGATGGCGTAGCCGCAGTCTTCGAGTTCGTCCCAGAGGCCGGCGTCGGTCTCGAAGTCGTCCTCGAGGCTGTAGGTACGGATACCCGTCAGCCAGAGGTCGAGTTCCTTGAAGAGCTTTTCGTGCGAGGCATGAATCTCGGTGAAGGTGAAATCCAAGCCGACAGCCACGAGCTGCTGGCCCTCGAGGATATCGCCCAATTGGGGGCCTTCAATATTAGCATCTGCGCTCATGACGGGAAGCGTGTGAAGCTCCGCCCGAAAGGCGATACCGAAGAACCGCTTACTCCGCCGCCGCTTGACCAGCCAGCCAGCCCGTCGTCCAGGCGTTCTGGAAGTTGAAGCCGCCCGTCACACCGTCGATATCGAGTACTTCGCCGGCGAAATAGAGTCCGGGGCAGAGGCGGCTTTCCATAGTCTTGAAATCCACCTCGGCCAACTTCACGCCCCCGCAGGTGACAAACTCATCCTTAAAGAGGCTCTTGCCGTCGACGGTGAAGGTGGCCGCAGTTAACTGCGTGGCCAGTGTCTGTAGTGCGGGATTGCTGACGTGCGCCCACGGTGTGGTAGCGGCGATGCCCGCGGCGGCGACGAAGCGTTCCCAGAGGCGTTGCGGCATCGCGACGGGGCTGAAGGTAGTCAGCTGCTTGCGGGCGTTCTGATCTCGGACAACGGCGAGTTCCTTGAGGAGCGTATCGCGGGTGTGCGGAGGGACCCAGTTGACTTGAATGGGGAACTGGTAACCGGCTTCGGCGAAGCCACGCGCGCCCCAAGCTGAAAGCTTAAGGATCGCCGGGCCGCTGAGGCCCCAGTGGGTCACGAGAATCGGGCCGTCGGTCTTGAGCTTTGTGCCAGGTGCGGTGACCACGACGTGCTCCACGGAGACGCCCGAAAGGTCGGTGAGGCGCGGGTCCTTGATGTGAAAGGTGAAAAGCGAAGGGACCGGCGCGATGACGGAGTGCCCGAAGGCTTCCGCGATGGCCAAGCCGCCGGAGGCTTTATTGCCACCCGTCGCGACGATTAGTTTCTCAGCCAAGTGGGTGGTGCCGTCGCCGAGGTGCAGCGTGAACCCGGCGTCGGTCCGTTCGACTTTCTTCACCGCCGTCTGGACGCGGATGCGCACGAAGGACCGGTTGGCAGCCGCCTGGAGGCAGTCGACGATGGTGCCTGAGTCGTCGGTGACCGGGAACATGCGGCCATCTTCTTCGGTCTTCGTACCGACGCCGCGTTCGGCGAACCAAGCGATGGTATCGCGGGGTTGGAAGCGGTGGAAGGCCCCGAGGAGCTCACGGCCCCCGCGTGGGTATTTTTTCACGAGCTCCGCGGGCTCGAAGCAGCTGTGGGTCACGTTACAACGCCCGCCACCAGAGACCCTCACTTTGGCGAGTAGGTGCGGGGTGGCCTCAAAGAGCGTCACGACCCCGCGCCGGCCCAGCTTCTCCGCACAGGCGACCGCGGCGAAGAAGCCAGCGGCTCCACCGCCAACAACGGCGACTGGGCGCGGCGTGGACATGCCGCCAAGTTGGAGCGGCCCGTCTCGCTTGGCAAGGCAGGGAGGTAGGCTTTATTCCGCGCGGACCGCCGCGCAGACGAGCTCAAGGATGCGCGGGATACTATAGCCTTCGTAGGCACCGTTCTTGGGCGGGGCAACATACTCGCCACGCACGCCGTACTTGTCGGCGGGCTGAGGTAGGCGCGTTAGGTCCGGGTTCCACTGCCCGTCAGAGCCGCCGAGTTTATACACGACGAGGTCGAGCGAAGGCACAACGTAGAGGCAGAAGCCACCAGCCCCGGTCTTGTAGTAAGCATCGCGCGGTGCGCCGACAATCTGGCCGGCAGCGTTATGCTCGAACTGGAGGCTGAACGGGAAGTGCGGGTTATACGGCGAGGGTGTGCGGCAGAGGCGCAGGTATTCCGACGGCACGAGTTGGCGCGAGCCCCAGCGGCCATCGTGGGCCAAGCAGTAGCCAAAGCGGACGGCGTCGGTCGCACGCAGGGCGATGGAGCCTGCCCCGTTCGCGTGAGCCATCGTGACCTCGCCGCGGTAGAGGCAGTAGCCCCATGCACCCCAGCCCATCGGACGGGCGAATTTCTCGTCAATGTACGCGGGAAGTTCTTGGCCAGTCACGCGGCGCAGTACCATCGAGGCGATGTGCGGCGCGGGGGAGGAGTAGGAGTAGCCTTCGCCGGGGGCGGCCCACAGCGGTACGCGTAAGGACGAACCATCAACGTCACGGATGTCTTGGCCTTTGGAGGCCTTTAGTGAGCGCGTCTCGCCGCGCACGACCGCGGAAGGCGTCCCACCTTCGCCGTTGTGACCAGAGGTCATGCAGAGCAGATGACCGAGTCGGATGTCAGCCTCGCGTGGGTCGCGCAACGGGAACGCTTCGGGCAGCAGTTCCTTTGAGTACACGAGCGTGTCGAGCCCTTGCGGTAACTTGTCCTTGTGCTCGGCAAGCATGACGCCGCAGGCGATGCTCGTGAACGCCTTGCCCGTCGAAGCCATGTCCGGATTTCCTTCGCGGTGGGCTTTGCCGTAGTAGCCTTCGAAGACGAGGTAGCCTTTGCGGACGACGACCAGGCCACCGTTGGGCGAATTGGAGCGCAGGGTCGCCGCGAAGGCGCGTTCGAGCTTGGCTACTTCGACGCCTGCGAGTGCCCGCGCTTCAGCAGCGTCCTGGGGGACGCGCCAGCCGCCTTGATTGTCGGGAGGGGGAAAGTAGCCATGTCCATCGTCCGCTGAAACGGACAAGGCGAGTGCAGCCAAGCAAAGGCCACCGAGGAAACGGCTGGGGGTCATACGATTAATAAGAGCAGGGCGGCGGGGGAATGTTCCGTTTCGGGTCGAGCCCCGTACATAAATAAGGGGAACTCGCCTTAGACCCCGGGGTCGGTGTAGAACCCCTACCGTCCCCCTCGGCCGCGCCATGTGTTCCTTTTTAAAGTCCCTGCTCTCTTGCCTCCTGTGGGCGGCGGTGTCGCACCCAGTGGTCCACGCCGCCGAAGAGCCGTTGTTCGCTCGGGATAACTTAGCCGCTTGGTGCATCGTTCCTTTCGACGCCAAGCAACGTGGTCCGGAGGCACGGGCGGAGATGCTGGCGAAACTCGGCTTCAAGCAGTTCGTCTATGATTACCGGGCGGAGCATATCCCGCAGTGGGACGCCGAGCTCATCGCCTTAAAGAAACGTGGCATCGCGCTCACGGGTTGGTGGTTTCCAACGGTCTTGAATGACGAGGGTAAGCAGGCCCTAGCACTTTTCCGCAAGCATGACGTGCACCCCCAGCTGTGGGTGATGGGTAATGGCGGTTCCATCGCGGTGAAAGACGCGGCAGATCAACAAGCCCGCCTCGCCGCAGAAGTGGCCCGGCTCAAGCCCATCTGCGACGCCGGTGCCGCGCAGGGCTGCCAAGTGGGTTTGTATAACCACGGGAATTGGTTCGGTGAACCCGAGAACCTCCTCGCAATCGTGCAGGCCCTGCAGGCCCAAGGCGTGCAGAACGTTGGCATCGTCTATAACCTACATCACGGCCACGGTAAGGTAGAGCAGTTCGATAAGTTTCTGCCCAAGCTCCTGCCGCATCTACTCTGCCTAAACCTGAATGGCATGGACGCTGATGGCGAAGCCAAGAGCCAGCAGATTAAGCCTCTGGGTTCCGGTCATCTGGACCTCGCCATCCTCCGACAGGTCCGGGCCAGCGGTTACCACGGACTAATCGGCATCCTGAACCATACGAGCGTCGACGCTGAAGGTCGCCTACAGGATAACCTCGATGGGCTGGCTTGGTTGGTCGCACAGCTCGATAGCCCGATTGCGCCGGCCGCCCCTCAATATCGTACCTGGGCCGAGCCCGCGCCGAAGAAGAAGCTCCCCCCCGCTGAGCCGGTGCCCTCGTTCGCACCAGAGTTTGGATATGCGTTGTCCGGTGGCTATGTGACTAAGGGCAAGCCGACCTTTCATGAATGGCCTATCACTGTCGAAGTGCGCGCCCGCTTAGACGGCAAGGCCAACTATAACGTCATCATCGCCTGTAACAATAAGCCCGACCTCGGGCATTGGGAGTTGAAGACCGATCGCGGGACGGGCGCCTTTGGTTTATACATCCCCGGACGGGGCGGCGAGTTCCCGACGGGCCGCGTCGTGACTGATGGGAAGTGGCACGATTACGTCGCCGCTATCGGTCAGGAGCGCGTCCGCGTGTGGATCGACAGCGAGCTCGTCTTAGATAAACCCATCGCGGCGGAAAAAGTCCGACCCGCCGCCGTAGAAGAGAAGTTAGCCTTCGGTCGACTGGTGGATGGCTCTATCGGTTGCGATGGCCTCGTGGATGACGTGCGCCTGTCGCGGGGTGAGCTACCGCCCGAAAAGTCCGCTCAACCGATGCCGCGCCTGAAACGCGATCAAGACACCTTGGGTAATTGGAACTTCGATGACCAGTTGTCCGCCGCGGCCGCGGCCGCCGCGCCCACGCCCGCGGATTTCCGTTACGCGTTGCCTCCGCTATATCCCGACGAGACGCGTCTCTGGAAGGCCTACGTTAATCGCGACCGGATCTATGACTTCTATGCTAAGCAGGCCTTGGCCTTCGGTGGGAAACCGTTGCCAGCGTTATTGCCAGAATACCCCGGGCTCGACGCCGGGCGCTATGGCCACCAAGGCAACCAGAACGACCAGGTCACGTGGCGCGATAAGCGCTGGGAATTGGCGGACAAAGGGTCGCTCTTCAGCGGCGTCTTCCGTGGAGAAGGGCTCACTATTCCTAAAGGGGTAGCAGTGCATGAAGGCGAGCGCAGTGCGTGCTTTGATCCCATGACCTTATCGTTCCCGCTCGAGTGGAAGGGCGGCTTCGTGCAGTTGGGCGAGATGCGCCACGGGTTCAATGATGGCGGTCGCGTCCTCGGCACGGTCGTGCGCAAACAAGCGCTCGGTGAGCCAGCGAAGGATGCCGTCTACCATGGCTTCTACCGTCACGGGGCGCAGACGATTTTTAGCTATACTCAAGGCGGTAAGGCTGTGCTCACCACGGCTTGGAGCGGACCGCAGGATACGGCGAAGCTCGCGCCCCTCACTAAGGGCGGGCCCGCACAGTGGCCGCAGTGGATCGAGATGAAAGGCACAATCGGGCAGGGGAAGCCCTTTGCGACCGATACCATCGGCGTACCGTTCCAGAATCCTTACGGCGCACTCATGTTCATGAGCGGCTTGGACTTCTTTACCGATGGCACCGCGGCGGTCTGTACGATGACTGGCGAGGTCTGGCTCGTACGTGGGCTCGATGCCGACCTGCAGCATATCCGCTGGAAGCGCTTCGCGACGGGCCTGCACCAACCTCTGGGTGTGCGCATTATTGCGGACCGTCTCTACGTCCTCGGCCGCGACCAGGTCACACGCTTGCATGACCTCAATGGCGACGATGAAGCGGACTTCTATGAGAGCGTGACGAATGGCTATGCGACCTCTAACGGCGGCCATGATTACGTCATCGGCCTCGAGGCTGACGCCCGTGGTAACTTCTATACCTCTTCGGGTAACCAAGGCATGTTACGTCTCAGTGGTCGCCAGGGCGTGGAAGTCCTTGCGACGGGCCTGCGTAATCCGAACGGTACGGGGATGTCGGCCGATGGACGGTTCTTCACCTCGAGCCTGCAGGAAGGCAACTGGACGCCGGCTTCGGCGATTGTGCAGGTCGAGGTCGGTAAGGACCAAGGCGTGCACTTCGGTTATGGTGGACCAAAGAACGGCGCGGCGCCCAAGGCTCCGTTGCTTTACCTCCCGCGCGGCGAAGATAATTCCAGCGCGGGCCAAGTCTTCCTCTCCGAGTCCGCTTGGCCGGCCTTGCGTGGGGCGGGCAATCTTGTGCACCTTTCGTTTGGTGCTGGCTCGGCCTTAATCGTCACGCGACAGAACATCGCCGGACAGTGGCAAGGCGCCGCGCAGCGCATTGCGGCCGACTTCATCTCTGGCTCGCAGCAAGGACGGTTCAATCCGAAGGATGGCCATTTGTATGTCAGCGGTATCGCTGGGTGGCAGACCTACACCACCGACGACGGTTGCCTCCAGCGCGTCCGTCACGTTGGGGGTGCACCGGTCCTCGTCGGCCATGAAGTCCGCGATAACGGCGTGCTCCTGCGCTTTAACGAAAAGCTCGACGCATCTGTGGCTACTCAGGCCGCTGGCCATTTCGCTCAGTGCTGGAACTATCGTTATGCCGCGGCCTACGGATCGCCAGAGTTCTCGGTCGCCCATCCTGGCGTCGTTGGTCACGACCCCTTGGCGGTCCGCAGTGCGCACGTGTTGGCCGATGGCCGCTCGCTCTTCTTGGAAATCCCGCAGCTCACCATTGCCCATCAAGTGCACCTGAGTGTGCGCCTCGCCGAGCAACGCTCGACGGATATCTTCCTCACTGCCCGCGCTTTGGCGGCTCCGTTCACCGACTTCCCTGGCTACACCGCGATCCCGAAGACTGCGCATGCGCACGCTGCTCCAGTACCGTCTGGGTCTACGCAGATGCGGCCCGTCCGTTGGGAAACGGAAGTCTGTGGCACGCCCCCGCAAGAGATTACCTTGGAGGCCGCGACGGGACTGCAGTTTGCCCAGAAGGAACTGCGGGTGAAGGCAGGGAAGGGTGTGGCGCTCACGGTCGTCAACCCGGACAGCATGCCGCACAACTGGGTGCTCACGAAGCCCGATGCCTTAGAAGCCGTGACCTTGCTCTCGGCCAAGATGGCCTCGGAGCCCGATGCCTATTTCCGCCATTACGTCCCGGAAACCACCGACATCCTTTGCTACACCCGCCTGATTGACGCGGGCAAGAAGACCACGGTCTTCTTCGATGCCCCGAAGGTCCCTGGCCGTTACCCGTATCTCTGCACCTTCCCGGGCCACGCGCAGATCATGCGTGGCGTGTTGATTGTGGAGTGAGCAGGTAGGGACAGCACCACGTGCTGTCCTAGAGGAGTACAGATTACGGAGTGCGGAGGACTGCATCTGGTAGGGACGCGACTGCGTCGCGTCCGTTCGCGAGAAAATTAAAGAACTCTAGCCTAACCGCTCTGCTCGGCTGAATTGGGTCAACGGACGCCACGCAGTGGCGCCCCTACCCATGGAAGGACCGCACGTGGTGCTGTCCTTCCCTAGCCTTGCCCTCTGTCACTAACACGTGCAAAGTCCCCTCATGCGCTTCGCCCCAATCGCCTGTCTCCTCCTCGCTGTTGCTGGCTTTGCCCAGACTCCGGCCAGTCCCGAAGTGACGCTCAAGCCCGTTGAAGGCGCCGTCGAGGTGCAGATTGGTGGTAAAACCGTGGCCGCTTACCTCACCGCGAGTGACGTCTCCACGCCCGCGCGTGCGAATGAGACCTACAAGCCATACCTTCGCATCGTTGACCCGACCACCGGCCAGGCGATCACCAAGGGCCCGGGTGGCACGTATACGCACCACCGCGGCATCTTCTTTGGCTGGTTGCGCATCGGCTTCGAGCAGCAGAAGCTCGACCTCTGGTCAATGGGCTCGGGCCGGCAGGTTCACACGGCCTTCAAGGAACAGACCGCCGCAAACGGCCGCGCTAAGCTCGTCTCGCTCATCAACTGGAACGATAAGAAAGGCCTGCTGATCATCTCCGAAGAACGCACGATGGAACTCAGCCCCATGGCTGCCCCGGGTTTCTTGCGCGTGGACTTCTCGACCACGGTCAAGGCCGAGGCGGGCGACTTGCAGTTGGAGGCCGACCCTGAGCATGGTGGCGTGCATTACCGTGCCCCGCAGGAAGTCGATGCATCCAAGACCGATTACTTCTTCCCCGTGGCGAAGCCCCTGCCGCACAAGGACCTCGATTACCCTTGGGTCGGTATGAACTACACCTTGGGCGAAAAGAGCTACGGCGTCGTGCAGATTGACGCCCCCACCAACCCGCGTGGCACCAAGTGGTCGGCCTACCGCGACTATGCACGCTTTGGCGCTTACCCCCGCGCCACGCTCAAGAAAGGCGAGACCCTCTCGCTCAAGTACCGTTTCCTCATCTCGCAGGGCGGCATCGTCTCGACGGAGCTCATCCAAGCCGAGCAGACCGCCTTCACCGGCGCTAAGCCGGAGCCCGTGACCGTCACCAAGCTCAAGGCCGAGACCACTGGCGCGCCGAAGGCGAAGAAGTAACTTCAGCGGGTCACAGGGTGCTCGGGGCGGGGGTCGAACCCGCACACCTTGCGGCGCCAGAACCTAAATCTGGTGTGTCTGCCATTCCACCACCCGAGCGTGCCTGTGGGCGGTAAGGTTTGCACCTTGGGCCCTGCTGGCAAGCGCTTTGCGTGGGGCTTAGGCGAGTCGACCCAGTGGGGACCCGACTTTGGCGTAGAGTTCGACACCTGTTTCACCCGCTTGGATGAGGTCATCCTCAAGTCGGATGCGGCCCGGCTCGAAGAGCGTCGCTAAGAAGGAACCCCCAAAGCGGAAGTAGCCTTTTTCGTCGCCCTTCGCGACAGGTACGCCCGGGCGGTAGGTTTCAATGATGGTCCCGACGTTCGTGGCACCGATGGCGATAATCGTCACGAGCCCGAAGGGGCCGGCATCCAGCGTCACGCGTTGGCGCTTGTTCTCCCAGAGATAAGCGACGTTGCGGCGGAGGGCGATCGGGTTGACCGAATAAAGCCAGCCATTGGTGAGCACGGCTTCGCCTGGTGTGCCGGCGACAGGGAAGTGAAAGCGGTGATAGTCGACCGGGCAGAGGCGTGAGCAGACCACCGTGCCTTTAAGATAGCGTTCGCCGAGGGCGCGGTCGCCGACGAGGGCAGGGATGTCGAAGGTCTGACCTTTCACAAAAATCCCTTTCACCGAGCTGGCATCTTGGAAACCCAAGTGACGCCCATCAGCGGGCAAGACCGCCATCTCCGGGCGTGGATCTACCGGGCGGGCGGAGGGCTTGAGCTTCCGATAGAAGAATTCGTTGAAGGTCTTATAGGAATCAGGATCGGGGTCGGCGAACTCGCTCACATCGAGACCGAAGTCGCGAATGAAGGGTTTCACTCGTTTGGCGCTACCGGGCCGGTCGGCCGCCCACCCGTAGAATTTGGAGACAAACGACCGTTTGGCGGCGGCGTGGAGCGTTAATTGCCCGAGGGGATTGCCGTAAATACGCTTTAACCACGCCTCACCATAGACCTTCTCAATCTCATCGCCACCGGTGTGGCGGTTATGCAGGTGGATGGGCTCGTCGGCATTCATGTGAGTAGATTTGCTAAAATAGGGCTTCAAGGGAACCATTTATCTGACAAAAAGAACCTTCCCCTCCCATGCCCCGCCTGGTCCTTACCCTTTTGTTTCTGACTATCGCGCTCCCTGCGCAGCAGTCGCCCACCCGTAAGTCTCCCGAGACGATCAAGGCCGAGGTCGAAGCCGAAGTCATCCGGGCCCGGCTCGACCTCGCCGCGTCCAAGCGTCGATTGGCTAATCTCCCTGACAGCTTGGAGATGCGTAAGCTGGAGGCCGAAGCCCAAGTCCGCGCCGCCCGCGCCGAGGCCGCCGCTGCTGGCCAGGAAGCCGAACGCGCCCGCTTAGGGTTGGAGTCCTCCGTCGCTTCTGCCCGCGCTTCCGCTGCGGCCGCCGATAAAGATCGCGCTCGCGCCGATCTTGAATCCGAAGCCAAGCTCGCGCTGGCTCAGGTCACGCTGGATTACGCCAAGGTCTCGTCGGTGGCGGCGATTGCCCGCCTCCAGCAGAAGACCTCCGAAGTCGCCAGCCAAGCGAAGATGACTTACCCCAAGGACCCGCTGATGGATGGCGTCCTGCACATCAGTGACCGCCGCATCCCGTTCAATGGCGTCGTCAATGATGCCCTCGCTCGCTCGGTGTGCGACCGCATCGCCTTCTTTAACGCGCAGGACTCGGAGTCACCGATTTTCATCGTCATCGACCGTTCCCCGGGTGGTTCGGTGATGTCGGGCTACATGATTTTGCAGGCCATGGAAACCTCCAAGGCTCCCGTCTTCGTGGTCGTGAAGGGCTACTGCGCCTCAATGGCGGCGATCGTCACCACGATGGCCAAGCGCTCCTTCGTCTACCCGCAGACCATCGTGCTTCACCACCAAGCCTCGACGGGCGTCAGTGGTAATATGACGCAGCTGCAGGAGCAGCTCAAGTGGAGCAAGGTCTGGTGCGAACGCATCTTCACGAAGGTTGCCGCCCGCATCGGCATCCCGCTCGATGACTTCATCAAGGACATGTATAAGGCCACCGTCACCGGTGACTGGAAAGTCCATGGCGACGAAGCGGTCCAGCGTAAGTGGGTGACGGATGTCGTTGAGCGCATGAACGAAAACAGCTTTACCACTGCGGGCGCAACGCCCGCACCGGCGCCGTTACCATTGACGGGCTTTGGCGACACCAACCCGGCGACGGGCCGCGTCCAGCAGGAGATTCCTCCGGCTGGTCCGTGTGACCTCTGGTGGATGTACGACCCGACCATCGAATACGTCATCCGCTAATTCCTTTTATTAATACCTAATCTTGATTCTCACTATGAACCTCTCCTCCACCTTCCGTCTCCTCGCGCTGGCCGCCTTGGTCTCCGCTCCGGTACTCGCGCAGCAGACTACCCGTCGTGTCGTCGTCCCGGCCAACGCCGCTCCAGCGGGCGCTCCGGCGGTGCCCGTAACTGGCGCCGCGCCCGCCGCCCCAGCCCCGACCGGCCTGCCGACCGCTCAGCCCGGTGCCACGACTGTCGCGCCTGGTCCCGGTATCAACCGCGAAGAAATCTCTCCCGAACAGAAGGCCGCCATGAAGGAAGCCGACCGCATGCGCACCGAGAAGGCCCGCATCGACGCCGAAGTCGCCCTGGCTGAAGCCAAGCGCACTGAAGAGCTCGCTCCCCTGAACGCCGAGACCTCTAAGTTGAGTGCCGAACGTGCCCTCCGCTTGGCTAAGGCCTCCGCTGAAGCGGCCGCCCTGGAAGATGAGCGTGCTAAACTCGAACGCCAGGCTGCCTTGGAGGCCGCCCGCTCGACCGCTCGCCTCTCCGAGCGCAACAACAAGATTCGCGAACTCGAAGCCGAAGCCAAGCAGCTGCAGCTCGAGGCCGCCAATACCATCTCGCGCCTCAGCAATGAGCTCTCCCGCTTCCAGAAGGAAGAAGAGGCCCGCAAGGTGGCCACGAAGGCCAAGCCCAAGTATCTGAAAGAACCCCTGGTCGATGGCACGCTGGTCATTAGCGACCGACGCATCGCCTTTAATGGTGCCGTCACGGAAGGCTTGGCCGACTACGTCAGCCAGCGCATCAACTTCTATAATAACCAGTCCTCGGAGTTCCCAATCTTCATCGTCGTCGATAACAGCCCCGGTGGCTCTGTCGCCGCGGGTTACCAGATTCAAAAGGCCATGGCCGCTTCGAAGGCGCCCGTCTATGTTGTCGTGAAGGGCTTCGCCGCCTCCATGACCGCGGTGATTGCGACGCTCGCCGAGCGTTCCTATTGCTACCCGAATACCATCATCCTGCACCACCAGGTTTCCAACTCGGCGCGCGGTAATATGACCGTGCTGAAGGAGCAGGTTGAATTCACCAACCGCTGGTTCGAGCGCCTCGGTACCCCGGTGGCGAAGAAGATGGGCCTCACCTTGCCGGAGTTCGTAAAGCAGATGTATGCCAACGATTCGTCGGGCGACTGGCAGGCATTTGGGGAGAAGGCCAAGGAACTGAAGTGGGTCGACAACATCGTCGAACGCATCGAAGAGACGGCCATCCTCGACCTCCTGCCCCCGGCCCCGACCGTCATGACCTTGCCGACGCCACGCACCGCTCAGGCGGACGCCGCGGGCGTGGTTCAGAAGACCGACGACAAGGGCCACACCTACTTCGAACTGCCCGCGCTCTCCAATCCCTTCGACGCTTGGTGGATTTATGACCCCCGCGGTCAGTATCGCTCCCGCTGATTAGCCGATTTGAGCGATTTTGAAGGCCACGGACCCGTTCCGTGGCCTTTTTCGTTTGCTCGGAACTATCAATTAATATGACTGTCCTAATCCCCATGCGATTCCCCGCGCTCCTGGCCCTCGTGGCCACCACTACTGTATCCTTTGGTGCCGAAGATGGTGCTCAGGTTTACAACACCCTTTGCGTGGCTTGCCACGGTCCTGATGGCAAAGGCCTCAACGGTCTGCCTCCGCTGGTTGGCAGCGATTGGCCCAAAGGTCAGGCCGAGCGTTCGATTAAGATCGTCCTCAACGGCATGACCGGCCCCGTGGAAGTAGCGGGTAAAGCCTACAACGTCGTCATGCCTCCGCAGGGTGCCGTGTTGAGCGACGAAAAGATCGCCGCCGCCCTGACCTACGTCCGTAAGACCTTTGCTGGAAATGCTGGTGCCGTCACGCCGGAGCTCGTCAAGTCCGTGCGCGTCGCCACCGCGACCCGTGACACCCCTTGGACCGCGGACGAACTCCTGAAGGATCACCCGTTCCCTCCGCCCAAGACCGCCCTGAGGAACCTCGTCGGTACGATGTATAAGGGTGAGTGGAAGGAGATGCCTGATTTCTCCAAGCTGAAGCCCGCGCAGATTGAAGACGAAAATACGGGTATCATCAGCCCCGCACAGTCAGGCTTGAAGGACGCTTTCGCGATGGTCTGGACCGCCCAGTTCCAGGCCCCCGAAGACGGTAAGTATTCCTTCGTCTTCGACTGCGATGATTACGGTGCCCTTTATGTTAACGGCGAGCGCGTCGCTGAAATTAAGGGCATCGGCCCGGTCGGCGACCGTCGCAAAGAAGTCTCGGTCTTGCTCAAGAAGGGTGCCGTGCCATTCCGCCTCGAGTATGTTGAGTTCGCCGGCCAAGAGGTCATCATCCTCGGTTATAAGGGCCCGAAGGATAAGGATTACAAGTGGCTCTCCGATACTAAGCTCGGGGGTGCCGCCAAGGCTGCCCCTAAGCGCGCCCCGATCCCCGTCGAAGCTAAGGATGGTTATACCGCCAACTACCGTAATTTCATTGGTGGCACGACCCCGCGCGCCATCGGCTTCGGCTTCCCGAACGCCACCAACCTGACTTACAGCGCGGACGATTGTGCCGTCGAACTGCTGTGGACCGGCAAGTTCATGGATGCTGCCTATCATTGGGTCGACCGCGGCCAAGGCAATGCGCCGCCAGCCGGTGACGGCGTTGTAAAGGTGTCTGACGGTATGGTCGTCGCAGGCCCTTCCGCTCCGAGTGGTGCGATTGTTTCCTACCAGGTGAATAAGGACGGCGGTAAGGGCACGAGCTTTAAGGTCGTCAATGAGCCTGCTGAATTCAAGGGCTACCAACTCGATAAGAACGGTAACCCGACCTTCAAGGTCTCCGGCGAAGGCTTCAGCTTCACGGATGCGTGGACGCCCGCGGATACGCGCGGCTCGGCTGGCCTCGCCCGGAAGATTGTAGCGGCTGGCGACAAGCCCGTCACCATCGTCCTCTCGCGTGGGCTCACGGTGCAGGCTAACGCTGGCGCCTTCGAAGTCGGCCCGCGCCTCGTGGTTCGTGCTATCTCGGGCGTCGCTCCCGCGGCCGCTGGCCCGGACCTCGTGCTTACACTCAAGCCCGGCGAATCCGCCGTGCTCGGTTACTCCTTCCGCTAATCCCCTAGACCTATCTTTAATATGAAAAAGTTCACCCTCACCCTCTTGGCCTTGCTTGCCCTCGCTCCGTTTGCGGAAGCGCAGGCGAAGAAAAAGGCCGATGCTAAGCCGGCGGCCAGCAAAAAGGCGGCGGCTGGTCCGGAAGCCATGGCGCTCCAGGACAAGTATTACGAACGCGTCCAGATCCCGACCCCGCCCGGCGAGGTCGTTGAGGTCTCCTCCATCGCCCTGTTGCCAGGGAAGAAGGTCGCCATCGCCACCCGTCGTGGCGACGTCTGGATCTGCGAAGGCGCTTACGAGGCCGACGTCTCTAAGGTCAAGTGGACCAAGTTTGCCTCCAACCTGCACGAGCCCCTGGGTATGTTCTATAAGGGTGGCTCGCTCTACCTCACCCAGCGTCCCGAGCACACCCGCTTGACGGATACCGATGGCGACGGTAAGGCCGACGTCTTTGACACCATCTGCGCCAAGTGGGGTATTAATGGTGACTACCATGAATACGCTTTCGGTACCGACCCTGACAAGGACGGCAACGTCTGGGTGGTGCTTTGCTTGACGGGTTCGTTCCACGCTTATTCCCCATGGCGCGGCTGGTGCATGCGCATCACCCCTGAGGGTAAGATGATCCCGACGACTTCGGGCATCCGTTCGCCGGGCGGTATCGGTATGAATGATAAGGGAGATGTCTTCTACACCGATAACCAAGGCGTGTGGAATGGCTCCTCGTCGCTGAAGTGGCTCCGCCCTGGTTCTTTCCAAGGCAACCCAACGGGCAATAAATCCTCGCTGCTTTCGAATTTCCCGGCGCCGCCCGAGCCCCAGAGCGGTTCGCGTATCCTGACGGAGCGCCTCAAATTCCCTGAATTCGTCCCGCCGGCCGTCATCCTCCCGCACGGTAAGGTCGGCAACTCGCCATCCGGTATCGCCTGCGATATGACCAAGGGTAAGTGGGGTCCGTGGGCGAACCAGATGTTCGTCGGCGAGCAGACCGCTTCGCAGGTTCAGCGCGTTAACCTTGAAGTCGTTAATGGCCTCTACCAAGGCGCCGTGTTCCACTTCCTCCAAGGCTTTGAAGCTGGCCTCGTGCCCGTGCGCATGGACCAGGAAGACGGCACGCTCTTCATCGGTGGCACCAACCGTGGTTGGGGTTCTCGTGGCTCGCAGCCGTTCACCTTTGAGCGTGTTCGCTACAAGGGCACGGTGCCGTTCGAGATGCACAACATCTCCGCCCGCTCGGATGGGTTTGAAGTGACCTTTACGCACCCCGTCGATGCCGCCACCGCTGCCGACGCGGCGAGCTACTCCCTGGATGCTTTCACCTACATCTATCAGTCTGCTTACGGTAGCCCTGAGGTGGATCAGGCCAAGCCCACGGTGAAATCTGCCACGGTTTCGGCGGACGGCCTTAAGGTACGCCTCGTTGTCGATGGCCTCGTGCGCGGACACATCCATCACCTCGTCGCTGACGGCGTCCGCAACAAGGCGGGCGATGCACTCTGGCACAACGAAGGCTGGTACACGCTGAACGAGATCCCTTCTAAATAATCGTTATCGGTCTTTCCCCTCAGGGGAAGACTGTTGCCAAGGGGGTGTGTTTCTGGGAAATCAGAGACATACCCCCTGACCATTTATGAACATAACCTGGATTGATTGGGTCATTGTAGCTACCTCGATTCTGATCTGCTTTGTGCCGGCGCTTTTCTACGCCAAGCGCTCGAGTCAAAGTACCTCCGAGTTCTTCGCCTCCGGCCGTTCGGTGCCGTGGTGGCTCGCTGGCCTTTCGATGGTCGCTACGACCTTCTCGTCCGACACCCCTAATTGGGTCACCGAGCAGGTCCGTAAATACGGCGTCGCTGGTAACTGGCAGTGGTGGGCCTTCGTGCTCACGGGTGTGGCCACCGTCTTCTTCTTCGCCCGCCTTTGGCGCCGTTCCGGCGTCATGACCGACCTCGAGTTCTACGAGCATCGCTACTCTGGCAAGGCCGCCTCGTTAGTCCGCGGCTTCCGCGCCGTCTACTTGGGTCTGTTCTTCAACTGCTTCATCATGGGCATGGTGACACTAGCGGCCTGTAAGATTGCCAATATCCTCTTCGGTATCGCCCCGATTTGGACCATCCTGATCTGCGGTGTACTCAATGTCGTCTTTGCTGCGCACTCCGGTCTCTGGGGCGTGCTCGTCATTGATATGGTGCAGTTCTTTATCAAGATGACGGCGGTCTTCGCGGCTGCTTGGTTCTCGCTCGTCGAGGTCGGTGAGCGCCTGGTCGGCAAGGGCGCTGGTGGCTGGGCGGGCCTCAAGGCCTTGGTTGAGAAACTTTCGACCCAACAGGTGAACACCGCGCCAGGGGCGCAGCCGGTGATGTCGGTCGTCAATGGCTCTGGCCAGCCATTCCTGGACATGTTGCCTAATTTCTCGATGTCAGAACTAGCCTTGATGATCTTCATCTTACCGATTGCCATCAGCTGGTGGGCTAACTGGTACCCGGGCGCTGAGCCCGGCGGCGGTTCCTATATCGCCCAGCGCATGCTCGCCTCGAAGTCCGAGAAGGATTCCCTCGGTGGCACGCTCTTCTTCAATATTGCGCACTACGTGCTCCGTCCGTGGCCCTGGATCATCACCGCCCTTTGTTCGATCATCGTCTATCCCGACTTGGCCTCGATCAAGTCAGCCTTCCCGGCGGCTGACCCGTTGCTGATTGGTCATGACTCGGCCTTCCCGGCGATGCTGAAGTTCCTGCCGGTAGGCTTCGTCGGCCTGATGGTCGGTGGCCTCATTGCGGCGAACTCTTCCACGATTTTGACGCACCTTAACTGGGGCTCGTCTTACCTGGTGCACGACTTCTATCGTCGCTTCATCAATAAGGATGCCACCGAAGGCCATTACATCAACGTGGGACGTCTCTCCACGGTCGTACTCTACGTCTTCGCCGCCGTGCTCAGCCTCTTCATGACGTCTGCCCAGCAGGCGTTCGAGGTGCTCCTCTCCATTGGCGCCGGCACCGGCCTCATCTACATTGCCCGCTGGTTCTGGTGGCGCGTCTCCGCTTGGTGCGAAATCGTGGCTATGGTGATGTCGCTCGTGACCTCCTTGGCGGTACCGCTACTGATGCCTGACACCGATTTTGCTACCCGTACCATCGTGCAGGTTACGATTACGACGCTGGCTTGGCTGATCACGGCCTATGTCGGTCCGGAAACGGATCGGGCGACGTTGATTTCCTTCTACCGCAAGGTGAAGCCGGTGGGTCCGGGCTGGACCGATATCCGTGCGGCGGCGGGCGTGACGGATGCGGAAGTCGCTCAAGAGAATCGCATTGGCTCCGCCTTCCTCGGTTGGATCTCGGGTTGTGCGGTTATCTGGTCCTCGCTCTTCGCCATTGGTAACTTCCTCTACTCGTCGGGAGATCCTTCCCGTCTGAAGATGGCTTGGATTCTGACGGCCGTCTTTGCTGTCAGCGGTTACGTCCTCTTGAAGGTCACCCAGCAGCTCTGGGCGGACAGCACTGCCTCCCAGGCCCGCGAAGACGAGCGCCTCAAGCAGGGCTAAGCAAACGTCCAGTCACTAAAGAGGGGCCGGCTGATGCCGGCCCCTTTTCTTTGGCCAAGTTCAGTTTGAATGCAGGCGGTAGGTGTCGTCCCATAAGGGGGGTTCTTTCGAAAGGGGGTTGAGCTCCTGCCAGCGGAGGTTGGTCTTGAAGTCGTACTCCAAGTTGCGGTCGTTGGGCGTAGGGTTGTAGAAGATCTTGAATACGTTACCCGCGCTCAGGGGCGTGACCAGAGGGGAAACAATCTTGGCATAGTTGGCTGACACCACATTTCCGTCCTTATCCAACTGGGTACGTAAGCGCAGGAATAGCCCGTTGTTTTGCATCTTGTCGCGATAGTTGGAGAGGTCAGGTCGGATGAACACTTGTCGTACTTCCTCTTTAAGTGTGAGTTCTGGGACGTATCCATCCTCGGGTGCCTTATGTGGCAGCGTTAACTTGCAGTAAGGCCAGAACTGAGCGCTCAGGATGATGCCGTCGCCCTTGTTCGGAAAATGATACGTCACGGAGTGGGTCCAGTCTCCGTAGCGGACTTTGCCTTCGCTAGGGGTATGCCAGCCTCTTTCTGAATCTGCGACGGCTCGTCGCTCAAGGTTCACGTCTGCAAAACCACGAAACACGCTGGTGACCCTGATAGTGAAATCCATTCGCTTGCCTTGTCCGTGCGGTGGCATCGGTTCAAGCAGTTCCGCATCGTAGCCCACTTCGGTGATAGCCAAGTCAGGTAATCTCAGGTCGGCCGGCTCCGTATCTTTGGGCCAGTTGACCCGGCGGTGACTAAAGCCTTCAGCCTTTGCCTTCAGGGGGATTGGCTTGCGGACGTAGGGGAGGGTGACTTTCAGCGCGAGTTTAGGCTCTTCGAAATGGAGGAAGTCCTGCTGAGTGACGGTGACGTCGTAAGACTTCCAGCCGACCGCTGCATCACTTTTGCTTAAGCTGACGCGCATATCCGTGGTGAAGAAGTAAGGCGGGTCTTTACAGATAAAGCGGCCGTTTAGATCGGCTACCCAGTCATCGCCCCCGTGTCGGCCATTTTTCGGATTGAAACTGATGCTGTCGCCGCGGGCGCCTGCTAACGGCTTACCGTCTTCATCAACAACTTGGATGGTCAGTTCCTTGGGGGATGCGGTCAGTCGCTGGCTTTTCTCCTTATAGGTTTCGGCGTGCCCTGAAAGTGCGTAGGCGCTGGCGAGTGCCATGATCATTAGGGAGGGAGTCTTCATCGGCTTTGTTCAATCATGTAAGTGAAGAACGGATGGACGTAGGGCAGTGCGGCGTTCTTGAAGTCGCTATGTAGCCAGCGCTCTTTGGTCTCTTTACTGCCATGCCCCTGTTCCGGCCAGGCTGTCGAACGACCCTTTAACTCCAGGTTGTAGTTCATGATAGATTCAGTCTGTACTTTTCCTGTCGCGACCAAAGGGATGCCGCCGACCGCATACGTACTCGCGGGAATGCCTCGGGCCAGTAAACTATACCAGGTGTTCTTACGGTCTAGGGCCCATTCGGTTTGGTGCAGCATACCTACGCCGTAGTGCATAGACCCTTCTGCGAAGGGGCGGAAAAAGGGTCGGGCGATTAAATACTCATTAGTTATGTATTTTGCGGTGTCTTCCGGGCTCATCGTCTGGCGGATGGGTGGCCAGGCCCAGATATTATTGGTATCCCAATCGCCGTTGAAGCCCCACCCGCCTTGTCGCTCCGCCACCGTCAACGCTGGAAGGCTATAGTTACCCTTCATAAGTTCTTGAGTCTTCCATGCGCCATTCCCCAGGCGTTGGATGTCCTCCCAAATGCCCGCGTTCTTCATGTCCTCGGGGCATTTGGCCACTTCGTCTCCGGTGGAGTAGCAGTTAATGGCGTATCTTCCCCGAGTAATTGAAATAAATCTCTCCCGCCAGGTGATAAGTGTTCGACGGTCTCCGGCTGGGAAGGGTAAGTCATGCCATTCCGAGGCAAAGAGACGGGAGTTATACGGCCTCCATGATTCTTCAGTCATCTCCTGGGACTGTTTTGTGTCATTGAACCCATAAGCCTCCGCGGCGACGGCGGCATTGACCATGAGGTAGCGATGCGGGATGAGTTTGCTTTCCTGGAGGGCATGCGAAGCCACCACGTTGCCGAGGCTGTGCCCAATGAGGGTGGTATTTCCAAAGTCCAGAAACCCCAGCGACCCGGTTAAGGCATCGCCCGTTTGGAAGGCATGGAAGACGCCTTTATGATAGTCTAGCCCCGTATCTCCGTACCAACTCACGCCCACGAAGCGGGCCTTGCTGCCCATGGCGTAGAGGCGCTTGAAGGTCTCCGCCTGCCAGCCCTTAGCCCTATCGCAGTCGACGTTGTAGCCGTGGAGGAAGACGATCCACTTGTCCGAGCTTTCGTCGTCGGGCAATCCGTTGGGAGCGCCCGTGTTCGTCGGTCGGGCGTCGCCCGGTGGAGTTAAGAGGTTACGCCCCGATGTATCGGTACAGATTCGGGTCAGGTCGATATGTCGGAACATGTCCGTGATATTGCTCACGGCGATCTTCAGCGGAATCGTGGCTACAACTTGGCCGCCCTTGGTGACCTGTAATTCCAGCGGACGGGGGGAGCCGCCGCGGCCTTCCAGCAAGACAACTCCATGTCCTAAGTGCTCGATGCGCGTCACCCAAGCGGCGGGTAGTTCTAGGTTGCCAGCCGAATCGAGATTCAGGACAGCAGCCTTATCTACGCCGCTGGCGAGGTCTGCCCCGAACGCCTTCAGATTGGGCGTCGTGTGGATCTTCCTCGCCTCCACTGGCGTTAGGGAAGTGAGCACGACGTTGATGGCGAACTCCGGCTGATGGAGTCGGTAGCGGTAGCCATCAGTGATGGGCATGAGGCGAACGACTTCCGCGATGGCGAGATTTAGTGGGAAGAAATCCGTCAAGTCCCGCTGGCCTTGGATGCCCGGCTCCGTGAAGTTGTTATAGATCTTCTCCGTGACGAGTGGGCTGTTAGGTCCACCCGACTCATAGGTTTTTTCGACGACCGGAGGGCGCCCGGGGACGTCGGCATCGTTAGACTGGTGGTCGCCGGCGTCGCGATCGTCGTTAATCCACAGGCGCCAGGGCTTGCCCGCGGCTGGGCCTTCGCCGGCGGAAATGACGCCATCGCGGTTCGCGTCCACCTCGAGCATGGCCGAGACCACGGAAACGTTATCAATCAGACATCCGTAGGTCGTGTTAGCGACGGGCACGAAGTTCACCGTCACGCCAGCCGTGGCCTGTTCAGCGGTTAAGCTAAAGGCGAGGGTGGCGATGCCCCAGCCCGCTGCGGACTGGGTGGGGATGTCTATCCGCGCGATGGTCTGGCCAGCTGCGTCGGTCACTGAGACCCAATAGGCATTCTTGCCAGCCTGTGGTGAGCCTCGACCGCACTGGTTCCAGTGCACGAGGTAGCCACCCGCGCGCAAAGTAGTGAGACGCTGCTTGATCCCGAAGTTACCCTTGGATGCATCCAGCTCGATGAACTGGTTTCCTTGGCTGGACCATGCCTCAATCTGCGTCCCTTGGTACGCGCTCCAACCAGCAACATTCCCAGCGGCCAAGTAGTCCCATTTAAACGCCCCGCCGAAGTAGCCGCTACCGGTGCCCGCCGAGCGGTTGAGTTTGAGCGCCGCCGCAAAGTCTCCGTTCTTTAGCAGGTTCAGCGCTTGGCGGGTTAGCTGGATGGTCCGTGGCGGCAGGCCGGGGGTTAGTTTTGGCCGCGGCGGATCGTTGGGATTAGTGGGGTCCGTCCCCATTAGGAGTTCTTCGCGATCCGTATAGCCATCCCCGTCGGTATCGGCCTTGGTCGGGTCAGTGCCGGCTAGCAATTCTTCAACAAGTGTCAGGCCGTCGCCATCTTCATCGGAGAGACGTTGCTCAAGGTCATCTGGGCCGAGACCAGAAAGGGCCTCCGTTATGGCTGGAGCTGGATTGCTCGCGGGTTCGAGTGGACGTGTGGAGGTGGCGGCGGCGTGGAGCGAGCAGGTGCTGGCGGCGAGGAGAAGGAAGAGGGTGGCTTTCACCCCCTTCAGCATAGCCGTCTCTCGTTAAAAACAATAACTAGACTCTAATACTCATTACCTAGACGCCCGACCATGGCCGGGGCTGGGGCCATGGCTTCAGCGACCAAACCGGTACACCATCCGTTGGCGGTAGTGCTCGCCTGGGCGGAGCACGCCAGAGGGATAGCCGGCACGGTGGAAGGATGCTTGATTAGGAGAGTCGGGGAAGAGTCCTGGCTCGAGGCAGAAGCCGTGGCGGTAACTAAACTTTCGTTCCGCTCGGCCAGTGATTGAGCCATCGAGAAAATTGCCGGCGTAGAACTGAATCCCCGGGGCGTCGGTGAGAACTTCCAGCGTACGTCCGGAACTAGCTTCCGTGACGCGGGCAGCGAGGCGGAGGCCGGCGGGGCTGCCGAGGTCGAAGCAGTGATCGTAGCCACCAGCCAAGCGGAGTTGGCGATGCTCGGCGTTAATATCTTGGCCGATGCGGCGGGCGTGGCGGAAGTCGAAGGGCGTGCCATCAACGGTGGCACGTTCGCCCGTCGCGATCAACGTGGCGTCGGTTGGGATGAAGCGCTCCGCCGGAATCGTCAGCGTGTGGTCGAGGATGTCCCCCTTGCCAGCGAGGTTGAAGAACGCATGGTTCGTTAGGTTGCACAACGTCGGCGCATCCGTCACTCCAGCGAAGTCGATGCGCAGTTCGTTGGTGTCGTGGGGCAGGGTGTAGGTGACCGCGACCGTGAGGTTTCCGGGGTAGCCTTCGTCGCCCGCTGGGCTGACGTGCGTGAAGCGAACGGCGGTAGCCCCGCTGACGGATAGGACCTCCGCGGACCAGACTTGCGTGTGCATGGCGTGGACGCCGCCGTGGAGGTGTTGGCCGTTATTATTTCGGGTTACCTGGAAATCCTGTCCATCGATGGTAAAACGGCCGGCGCGGAGACGGTTGGCATAGCGACCGACGGTGCTGCCGAGGTAGGCGTTGTGGTGGACGTAACCCTCGACGTGGTCATGGCCGAGGGTGACCTCGCCGACTTCGCCCCGTCGGTCAGGTACGCGGACGGAGGTGAGGGTGGCGCCGTATTCACTGATCGCCACGCTCATGCCGCGTCCGTTGTTCAAGACATGTAGCCGGATGGATTTACCATTAACCTGCCCGTGGATGCGCGACCGATGGCCGGAGACGCGCTGGCGAGCGAAGGCGACAAGGAGCCCAATCAGGGTAAGGGCGGCGACAGCGAACAAGGCTAGGTCCATGCCCACAAGTTGGTGGGCAGACGGGTGTGAGCCAAGAAAAAGCCCCGCGGTGGCGGGGCTTCGTAGGCTTATTTGGTAGTCTCGGCTGGCTTGGCGCCGAGGGACTTAGTCCAGTCGGCCGCAATCCGGACCGCTTCCTGGAGCTGGATATCGTAGTCAGGCCAGTCTTCGTCTTCAAGTGGGTCGCGGACGCGCGACATACGCTTCGACTTACTGGTCCACTCGGCCCCTTCCTTTTTCTCCTGCTCGAGGGCGGCGTCCAGTTTCACGTCGGTGGCCTTGATCGCTTTGGTCGCTAGCACGGTGAGTTCCTTCCGCACCTGCTCACGGAACACGAGGTCATCGCTCCGCTCTTGGCGGCGCTGGTCCAGGGAGAGGGAGACCTCCTTGCGGAGCTGACGGCTCTTGGTCCACTCGATGGAATGGGTCAGCGTCAGGAACTCCGGCATTTCGGCCTGACGCTTAGCGGAAGCCTCACCCAGCAGTTTGACTAGGCCGTCGGAGAGCTTGGCCTTCAGCCAATCGCCTTCGTCGGGCTTCGTGAGCGAGGGCGGAATGGAGTCCCACGCTAACGGACGCTCTAGGTCGGATTCTGCCACGGGTAGAACCGAGAAGACGGACGGCACGACGATATCGGCCGGGACGCCCTTGAGTTGGATGGAGGAACCGCTGGGGGCATACCATTTTTGGATGGTCACCTTGACGGCGGACTTCACGTCGAGCCCGCGGAAGACGCGGTTCAATTCGATGATGTTCTGGACCGAGCCCTTGCCGTGGGTCGTCGTATCGCCAACGACGAGGGCGCGGTGGTGGTCTTTCATGGCGCCGCAGAAGATTTCCGATGCGGAAGCGGAGAGCTTAGACGTCAGGACGATGAGCGGTCCATTCCAAGCGACATTTTCATTTTCATCGCGGTAGTCTTCGATTCGTCCTTGGCTGTCGCGGACCTGGAGGATGGAGCCCTTGGGGATGAATAAGCCGGAGAGGTCGACGGCTTCAGTCAGGAGGCCGCCCCCGTTTTTGCGGAGGTCCATGATGAGGGCCTTAATGCCGAGCTTCTTCATCTTCTCGATTAGCTGTTCGACGTCCTTGGTCGGGCTGGAGCCCGTGCCGTCGGCGTTCTTGCCGTAGAAGGCTGGGAGGTCGATGACGCCGACGGTCACGTTGCCGTTCCCGTTGGGGGCCTCGAAGCAACGGGCGGAAGCCATCTGGCCGACGAGCTTGATTTGATCGCGCTTGAGGGCGACCGTCTTACGGACGCCAGCGGTATCGATGAGCAGTTTGACGGTGGTGCCTTGCTTGCCGCGGATACGGCTGATCGCCTTCTGCAGGCGGAGGCCGACGATGTCATCCATTTCGCCCGCCTCACCTTGGCCGACGGCGATGATGCGGTCACCCGTTTTCACTTGGCCGGAGAGGTCAAGCGGGCCGCCTGGAAGCACTTCCTTGATGGTACAGTAGCCATCTTCGTCCGACAGGGTGGCACCGATACCGCAGAGCGAGTTGCGCATCGCGATCTCGAACTCCTCGAGCGACTGCTGGGAGAAGAAGATCGAGTGTGGGTCGTACTGCGTGGAGTAGGCGTTGAGGAAAAGCTCTTCGACTTCCTGCGGGTCAAACGTCAGGTAGACGCGAATCTTTTCGTAACGCTTCTTCAGGCGGGCGACGGCTTCCTTGACTTTCTCGGGCGTGATAACCGGGGCCGTCGTCTCATGCGAAGGCTTGGCTTTGGGCCCGCCGGTGGTGCCTGACTTATCTTCACCGAGTAGTTCGGAGAGGATATCGAGGCGGAGGCGCCGGGCCCAGAGGTCATCGGCGTCGGCATCGCTGGCTGGCCAGCTGCCTTTCCGGCGGTCGGTCGGAAAGACGCCGGGTTGGCTCAGGTCGATTGGTTGGTTGAGGGCGGCGAGGGCTTCGTCCGTGCGTAGGGCGACCTTGGCCTTGAAGGCCTTGTAGATTTCAAACGCCGGCGTCAGGTTGCCGCGTTGTAAATAGAGATCGAGGCTCTTAGCGTAGCGGGCGGTGAACTCATCGACTTCTTTCTGCGTGAAGTACATTTTCGCCGGGTCGAGGCTTTCGAAGTAAGTCTTGATGACTTCGTTAGTATCGATCGACGACATCTCCTTTTTGCTGATGTGGAGCTTCTCGAGCAACGCGACGGTGGCCCGGGTCTCGTTCTGCATGAGCTCCGTGGTCGTGTAGTTCTGGGTCGTCTGACCGAAGGCGGCAGCCGACAGCAGGACCAGCAAAGACGGGGGAAGGAATCGCATAGTGGGGATATTCAGCGGAGGCGGGCACTGAGTTCTTCGAGTTTACGTTTTTCGCTCTCTGTGAGCGAGCCGAAACCCTTCTCGGAGATCTTATCAAGCAAGTGGTCGAGCTCCGCCCGGGCTTGGCCCCGCGAAAGCCCTCCCGTGGGGCTTTTGGTGGCTGTTTCGGGGTGGTAGGCTTCGGGGGATGCGGGCATGGGCTGGCTTTGTACGACATAAGCGCCGCCGGCTTCAGGAATTGCCCGTCCCAACCAGCGCCACATCAACCAACCAGAGACCAAGCCGCCTAAATGGGCCGAATGGGCGATGGCTTCTTCGGAGTTCATCTCCCAGGCGGGATTCCAAAAGGTCCACGCATGCCGACCGGGGAGTTCTAGGAAAATCCAGCCGAGCGTCGCGATGCCGGCGGCGAAAACCAGAACCCAGCGGGCCTTGACGGTCACTGGGAAGAAAAGAATGAGCAACGTGATGGGGGTCTCCAGTCGGTCGAGTAGGGCGACGACCATCAACGCGTAGACGCCGCCAGAGATACCCAGTAGGTGTAAACCACTTCGTGGCCCGCCGATTCCCGTGAGCCACCAGACGATGGCGCCGAGCAGGACGCCGCCGAGGAGGGTCTGTAGATAGGCGCGGCGGCCGTAGCTTTCTTCGACGAGGTTGCCGAGCCACCAGAGACCAAAGGCGTTCATTAAGAAATGCCAAGGCCCGCCATGGACCAGCGCATAAGTCAGCCATTGCCACACTTGGGGCGCGGCATTGTTTAACTCCAGTGGTTCTAGGAAACTGTAGCCCTTGAAGCGCGTGCTCCAGTCGATGAGGCCGAGGATACCAAAGGTCAGCAGCACCCCGAGCGTCCAAACCGTCGCGGTCAGCTGCCGGCGTTCCGGCGTGCTGTCGCGCATGTAGGCTCGGTCACCGATGCCCACGGCTGGTTCGGCTTAGAGCTTCTTCACGATCTCGTCGGCGAGGCCATACTCGATGGCCTCCTCGGCGGTCATGTAGAAGTCGCGGTCGGTGTCCTTGGTGACTTTTTCAATCTTTTGCTTCGAGGCCTTCGCAAGGATTTCGTTCAGTTCGGAGCGGAGACGTTCCATTTCCAGAGCTTGGATGTGGATGTCCACGGCCGGGGCTTGGATGCGGCCCATGATGAGGGGCTGGTGAATCATCACGCGGGCGTGCGGGAAGACGAGGCGCTTGCCCTTGCCCTTGGGCGCTTGGAGCAGGATTGAGCCCATCGAGGCGGCCATGCCAGTGACGACGACCGTGACGGGCGAGCTGATGAGGCGGATGGTGTCATAGACTGCCATGCCTGCAGTGATCGAACCACCTGGGGTGTTGATGTAGAAGGTGATGTCCTTGCCGGGGTCCGAGGTCTCTAGGTAGAGGAGCTTCTCTACGATATCCTTGGCGGACGCATCGTCGACGGCACCCCAGAGGAAGAGCTTACGCTGTTCCAGAAACTTCTTCTGGATGAGCATCGCGCTGGGCGAAGCTTCCTTGGGAGCTGCGGGGGTCTTCTCGTCCTCGTCTTCGTCGTCGTGAGCCATGGGAAGAGTTAACTTGGCACAAAAGGGAGCGGAGGCAAGCGTCTCGAGGAGGGTTTTTATGCATAATTCTTGGCTCAATCCTTAGCGTGTGGGGTGGAAATCTGGGTTTGCCCAGCCCCCTTGCCGCTGGCGCTTGCGCCCAGCCGAGACTTCCAACTAATGGGGGCGTGCTTTCTGTCCGTGTCACTGGCCTACGGCGGCGCCTCGGTTCTGCCGAGGTCCTGAGTGGCGTCGACCTCTCCGTTGAGGCGGGGACGCTCTACTGCCTCGTGGGCCCTTCGGGGAGCGGTAAGACGACGTTGCTAAAAATCATGGCTGGTCAGTCGGAGTCCGACGGCGGCCGGGTCCTCCTGGGTGGCAAGGACCTTAAGGCCCTCCACCCGCGTGAGCGGGCGACGGCGATGGTCTTTCAGAACTACGCTTTATTTCCGCACCTGACGGTCCTCGAGAACGTCGCTTTTGGCCTGGAGGCCTTGGGTTTAAAGGAGTCGGAAATTCGGACCCATGCCCTCGAGGCGCTGACGGCCGTCGGGGCGGAGGCTTGGGCGTTGCGCCGCCCACAGGAACTTTCCGGCGGCCAGCAGCAACGCATCGCCTTGGCCCAGGCCTTAGCCGCCAAGCCGAAGTTACTCCTGCTCGACGAGCCTTTGAGTAATCTCGATGCCGCCGCGCGCATAGAACTCCGGGATCGGCTGCGAGCGCTCGTTCGCTCGCAGGGCTTGACGGTCATCTGCGTGCTTCATGACCAGAAGGACGCGTTGGCGATGGCGGATCAGTTGGGCGTGATGCGGCAGGGCAAGGTCATCCAGTCGGGCGCGCCCATCGACGTGTATCGTCGGCCGGTCGACAGTTGGACCGCGACCTTCCTGGGTTCAGCCAATCTTTTTCCGGGGACGGTCGTGCATGCAGCCGCGGGCGAATTCATCGCGAGCACTGCGCTAGGTGAAGTGCGCGGGGCACTCTCGCAGCCAGCGCAGCCGCCCGCGGTCGGTACAACGCTCGTCGTCTGCATCCGCCCTGAATGCCTGCACCTGGATGCAATGGCGCCCGACGAGAATGCCTTCGCCGGCAAGGTCACCGACTCGCTATTCCAAGGCGATCTCGCGGTGCATCGGTTCACGACCCCCGCCGGATTGATTTTACAGGTGGCGGAGCTCAACCCCCGCCAGCGGATGGGTTCCAAGGCTACCGTCTATGCTTGGGCGGAGCCGGAAGACGTGGTTGGCTTGATGGAATAGCCTTTTATAGCGTTTATTAATGGCCGGGGAGGGGTGGTAGCGGGGTTGCGTTTTATCGTAATGGGTATGTAGTACGTGTGTGGCCCCCCCCGCCCCCCAGACGTCCTCTCGACGCCCCGGCTTTTCGCTGGTGCTGTCGTTGATGGTGACCGCCTTTCTGGTCCTCACGCTGATCGTCCTCGCCAGCTTCATTCGCGTCGAGTCACAGCTCGCTTATAATCGGCAGGCGGTGCTGCGCGCTCGCCTGAATGCGTTGGCCTCGATGCGACTCGCGGGGGCTGCCTTACAACAGTTTGTCGGCCCAGACACCCGGGTCACGGCACCTTCGTCGCTCTTCGACGACCCCACCGTCACGACCGGTCAGTATACTTATCCAGTGCTGGGTGTTTGGCAAAGCTGGCAGGGCCGAGACCACGATACGGGCGGGCGTTACGCGGGTCGCCCGTATCGACCGGACTATAATATCAAGGCATCAAACTATACGGATAGTTTCGGCTTCGCCGGATCCGGCCGTTTCTTAACCTGGCTGACGTCCTCGTCTTTTGGGTATTACGTAGCGCCGTTGACGCCGCCGCCGCCCACGCCGCCGCCAGTGGTGATTGTGCCGAAGCCGGTCGTGGTCACCAAACCCGTGGTTTATGTGCCGCCGCCGCCACCGCCGCCACCACCGCCCCCCGCGCCGCCGCCGAACAAGCCAACTACGCCACCCGTCAACCCGAAGCCGACCGCTCCACCGAAGGTCACCCCGGCCTATGAATCATCTGGCCTCGGGGCGTGGCGATTTGCGGCTATCCGGCCGACGTTCGGCCACTTCAACTACATCTCACCTTTGGTGGGCCCAGCCACCACCGCCGTGCCGACGGGCCGAATCTATCTGACCCCGAACGCCTTTCCCGATGGAACCGGAGCTTTCGCTTGGTGGATCTCGGGCGAAAACCAAAAGGCCCTGCTGCATCCAGCCGAGAATCCGGCGGCGCCCGCGCCGACCATCGATGAGGCCATGCAGCGCGTGCGTACCTACGGGAATACCGACTTGGCCTCCCTCGGCTTGGTCGGAACTTCGCCCGGTACTTCCTTGCCGACCCGCGGCACCGCCGCCCTCGTGCCGGTGGCGACCGTCGGCAAGTCGGGCTTCCATGACTACACGACCTACTCCGTTGGGTTATTGACGAACACCGCTAACGGTGGCGTCCGGAAGGACTTATCATTACTGGCCGAAACCTGGGATTGGATGGATGAGGTGGATCCCCGTCGCGAGGTGAAGTTGCCGCTGTTCCGGGCTCGGCCTCGGGTGGCGGCTTCGTCGGCGGCCTTTGCGGACCTCTATTATGCACGCCCCAAGTCCGCCGAAGTAGAGGGCACCGCGGTTGGGAACCGCTATCGCCACACTTTGATGTACTGGTGGTCTGATTACGGTTCCAGTGGTGGCTCGACGAGTTACAACGCCGGGACCTTCGGTTCACTATCCTACATTCCACCAATCCGTAGTTGGAATACTTTAGTGGACTACACCTTGCAGTATCGCAAAGCCGTCGTGAATCGTAGCGCGGGTGGCTTGGTCGAGATGGCACCGTCGCAAGCCGGCAGCAGCCCGCTCTATAGTTATCACGAAACAGTTTATCGGCAGCCGGTCGTCGCCCGCGTGCAGTTCGTCTTTGCGCAAGCCGCTACTGATAGTGGCGTGCTCGACGGCACGCAGTGCCGCGCCATCTTAGCGCAGCCGGTCGTCACGGTTTGGAATCCTTATAACGTTCGGATGAAGGCGAAGAACTTTTCGCTGACGATGAAGGGGAATAGCCTGCCCGTGGCTTTCGAGTTATCGCCGATTTCTACGGCGGCTGGACCGGTGCCGATGGGCTCTTGGTTCAACGGCAACTGGGGTTCGCTCGGCCTGTCCTTGCAGGACCCCTCGGGGCAGATCGACCTCATGCCGGGAGAGACCCGGGTCTTTTCTGCGTCGACCGAAAGCGCCCAGCTCTCGCTCGCCTCGCCTGGCTCCGTCAGCCTGCCGTTAACTCCGGGGTATGCGGCTGGTCGCCCGATTGGCCTCTTCTTAAACTTGGAAAACCTTCAGGGCAGTACGCGCATCACGGCGCGGATGATGAAACTGAATACGGGGCGCGATGCCATCGCGGCAGATATCAACATTCCCGGATGGACGCGGGGGACGCCGATTCGCTTGAGCTTCCGGAATAACGACCCCATCGCAGCGGCCTTCATCTTTACGACGCTGTATGGGCCCGACGATCCACCTGGCCCCGAGGCGACTTTGGTCGACGTGCGAACGAGCCCTCGTCCGTTTGGGACTTTCTCTTTCGGTCTGCGGGCGGCTAACGACGGTACAGTGAAACTCGACCGGGGCGTCGTTTCCCGCGGCACGATTCAGTCCAGTCCGTTCTCTGGCTATACGGAGCTCGGAGATAAGTCCCGCGAGGTGCTCACGGACTTATCTCCGACGACTAATCAGGTGACCGCCCTCGGCGATGGCATCCAATATCAGGGTGCGCTCCACCCAGTGAACGCGCCGTTTGACCTCTACTACCGTCCGCTGAGCGGCTGGATGGATAGCTACGCGCCGCAGGTCGACGCAGGTGGCCGTGGGTTCATCGTTTCCGGGTTGGATGCCTCCAGTGGCTTAAGCCGAGCGGTCGTGGCGGAACTGCCGACGGTCCCGCCCCTGTCGCTCGCTGACTTGCAAGGGTGGGATGCGCGCGGCTTCAATCCGGCCCCGCCTTTTCAATACGGCTTGATTGGTAATTCCGATGCCTCGCCGATTCTGCCCGCCGAGGACGTCGTTGGCCGTTGGTTTGATAACGCTGGCAATTACCACCTCCGCACCGAGCTCTCGACGACTTTCTTACAGCACGACGACAGCTTCTGCCTAAACCACGTGCTCTTCGATGATTGGTTTGTTTCTTCGCTCGCTCCCGATCAGTCCGCCTGGGATCGCCTTAACGCCTCTGCGCCCGGCAGTCAGGTGGTCGCCGAACTTAAGTTATCCTACCAAAAGTACTTGGCGGGTAAGCCGCTGCCGAATGCGTGCTATCGTTTGGGCGCGGACGCCCCAAATTTTTCGCCTGACAGCGTTGATGCGACGAAATTCCCGGATGCGTATCTACGTTTCGGCGCCTACCTGACTGTCCCTGGACAGTTTAACGTGAACAGTTGCTCCGTGCCAGCTTGGCGGGCGGTGCTGGGCCACCTCCGCGATCAGCAGGTGCCCGTGGCCAAGACCGCGTCGGGTGATGTCGCCCTCGAGAAGTCGCAGCACCCGCTTCCGCGCATGGTGCCATCCCCGGAAGCTTCTACCGGTAGCGGCACCCCGGCGGCGGCCTTGACGGGTTTCGCGGCCTTGACGGATGCACAGTTAAATCAACTGGCCATCGAAATCGTCAAGCAGGTGCGGGCACGTGGCCCTTTCCTGTCGCTTTCGGAATTCGTCAATCGTCGGCTGCGGCTCTACGACGGCACGGACAAGGATTTGGCGCTCAATGGCGCCCTGCAGGCGGCGTTGAAGGCCTTGGAGCAGAAGCCGGCACTCCATCCCGCCGCGCGGGCCGCTGCGCTGGGTAAGCCGACGACCCCGCCGGGGGATGATCGCTTGTCGCCGGCCGGTTACCCGAGCGATTACATCAACCCGCGCGCCTCCGTCGGTAACTCAACGCATGGTTTGCCTGGCTGGCCGCGGCAGGCCGATTTACTCCGTGGTTTGGCCCCGATTATTTCTGTTCGCGACGACACCTTCATCGTGCGTTGCCTCGGTGAGTCCCCGCACGGCGAGGGCATGGCTCGCGCATGGTGTGAGGCGGTCTATCAACGCGTGCCTGAATACGTTGATAGCCGGATTCCGGCTTACGAGGCACCGTTGGGTAATATGCCAGACCCGACCAAACCCACCGTTGGCTTGGTGAACACGGTGCTCGGTCGCCGGGTCAAGTTAGTATCCTTTCGCTGGCTGCGCTTCGACGAAATCTAGGTCGTAATAGCCTGCAGGTTTTTCTCGCCAACCTGCTCGGTTACTTACCTCCTGTGGGGGCTTGGAAACATCGCCTACCATTCGTTCGGAAATCGGACCCACGCTTAAGTTGGCGATTCCCATCATGCTCGGGATGTTGGGTTATGGACTAATGTTCTACGTCGACGTCGCGATGGCCGGGCACTTGGGCGAAACCGCCCTCGCGGCCTCCGCGCTGGCCTCGAACCTGAATTATATCCCTTATGTTTTTGGCATCGGCGTGGTCGGGGCGGTCGCCGTCTACCAGTCGCAGGACAACGGGGCGGGCGTGGCAGCGTCTGCGCCGGCCATCTTGCGGCACGGCATGGCGCTAGCGCTGGCGATCAGCGTTGTTGCCGCGGCGTTGAGCCATGCGCTGGTTGGCTGCCTGCCGCTCTTAGGCTCTTCTAAGCCGGTCACCGACGAAGCCCGCGAGTTTTTCATCCTAATGTCCTGGGCCATGGTGCCGGGCCTACTATTCCATGCCTTGCGTGGGCATCGCGATTCGCAGCATCAACCCTGGATTTCGTTGGCCTGGTTGAGTGTCGGTATCCTCGCGAATATTTTCTTCAACTGGCTCTGGATGTTTGGTCACTGGGGCTTCCCGGCCTTGGGGCTGGCCGGGGCGGGTTGGGCGACGTTGGTGGCGCGTTGCGTGATGCTCGTCGGCCTCTGGTTTACACCCGGCCGCGGGGAGGTTCACTGGGCGGAAGGCCTGCAGCTCGCCGTGTTGCGCCGTTTACTCAAGACCGGCTGGCCCGCGGGCCTGCATAGTTTGAGCGAAGTGGGCATCTTTGCGGTCGTCCCAATTATGGCCGGCTGGCTTTCCCCGACGGCGCAAGCCGCGCACCAAGTCGCCATCAGTACCGCCTCCGCGGCCTTCATGTTGCCCTTGGGCTTAGGCATCGCCGCCGGCATCCGCGTGGGCGAGGCCTACGGGGCCAAGGACCCGCGGCGGGTACAGGCTATCGGTCACGGTGCCTTGATCTTGGGGGGGCTTATCATGTCTCTCTACGGGCTCGTTATGGTGCTCACGCGGCCTTGGTTGATGCAGACCTATGGCGTGGCGGAGACGGACATCGCTCCAGTCGCCTCGACACTGCTGGTCTTCGCCGCTCTCTGGGCTCCCTTCGATGGTTTGCAGGTCGTCGCGGCTTATCTGCTCCGCTCAGTCAACTGCGCCAGCTGGGCTTCATGGAGCGTCTTCTTAGTCTATTGGCTTTTTTGCCTACCGTTTTCCTTGGCCTTGGCTTTCCCTCGTGGGTTCACGCTCTTCGGCGTACCCGTCGGCTGGTATGACCTCGGCCCAACGGGCATCTGGATTTCCTTGGCGACCGGCTTGATGATCGTGGCCCTGGCGATGACCTGGAAGTTCCGTCGCGTCGCCCAGGCTGGCGTTACCGGCTGAAATAACCGTCACATATTCGACACTTCGTTGCGGTGTAATCTTAACTAGCCCCGGGCTTTGCAGGCCAAGGCAGGCGGCTAGTCTTTAGGGGCACCCCAAATGCACCTCACTCAAGAAATCAAAGAATCCTGGGAGATGGAAGAAGATCCGGAATACGGCTACCGCGAGGAAGCCGAAGCAGACGTCACCCTCATGTCGCTCGAAAAAATCCAGTTACTCATCGCCGAGTTGCGTGTACTGGAAGGCACTCATGGCCTACCGAGCGAAGTAATGGAACTTGTCTGCGATTATGTGGCGCGAGACCCCGTGTACTCTGCGTCCACCCGTTTACTCTTCCGTTCGACCATCGATCCACTCCGGCCGTAAGCTGGAGTGCAGCCGTCTTAAGGACGCGCGCGACCTAGGAAAACCTAGGCAGGGGTAGTGTCGTCTCGGCACAAAAAAACCGACCTTGCGGCCGGCTTCAGTAGCCAACTTTTTTGGCTTAGAGCGAACAGGCCGTCGAAGCGACCGGAACGATTTCCACCTTGCGGTGTTCGCTGTCCCACTTCACGAGGCCGTCGGCCTTAGCGAAAAGGGTGTGGTCGCGACCCATCCCCACGTTGCGACCGGCACGCATCTGCGTCCCGCGCTGGCGGATGAGAATAGAACCAGCAGAGGCGAATTCGCCACTGTAGAGTTTTACGCCGAGTCGCTTGGAGCGGGAATCGCGGCCGTTGCTGGAAGTGCCGCCACCTTTCTTTGTTGCCATGGTAGTGTCTGGTTAAAAGGGGTTAATTAGGCAGAGATAGTCTCGACCTTAATCACGGACAGCTCTTGGCGGTGGCCGCGACGACGGTAGTAGCCCTTACGGCGGCGGTGCTTGAAGATGTCGATCTTCTCGCCGCGCTTGTTCTCCAAGATCTTGGCGGTGACCGTCGCGCCAGCGACAGTAGGGGTACCGATCTTTGCATCGGCTCCTTCCCCCACGAGGAGGACTTGGTCAAAGGTAAGGAGATCCCCTTTGTTCTTACCAGGATACTGGTTAACAATGAGAACGTCGCCTGGCTTGACGGTGAACTGGCGACCGGAGGTGATAAATGTGGCCTTCATGGCTGTCGGAAGGTCGGAGCAAACGGAGGGAAGGGGGGTTGGCAAGGGGATTTTAGTTTCAGGGGCGATTAAACCCAGAATTGCCAGGTAGAATGGCCTTGGAGGGCTTTAAAGGGGGTTTTTCGGAGAACTTATTTGATTCGGGCTTTCCTGCTCCTTGCCCTCCGCCACAGTCCGAAGGGTGAACCCGTTCCAGTCAACCCCCCATTCCTTCGAAGATTTACCCGCTAAAGACGAGGAACTCTCTCGGGAGCTCACCCGGAACCTCGCCAAAGGACCCACGGTGCATGCCGCTGCGTTTGTCCACGCTAAGGCTGTGGTGATTGGTAACGTGACGGTCGGCGCGAAGGCCAGTATCTGGCCTTGCGCTGTCCTGCGTGGCGATATTGCCCCCATCAGTGTGGGCGAGGGTACGAATATTCAAGATGGTGCGGTCGTCCATGTGGCCGCTCGTCTGCCCGCACTGATCGGGCAGCGCGTGACGGTCGGGCACTTGGCCATGATCCATGCATGCACGATCGGCGACGAATGCCTCATCGGTATGCATGCGACGATTCTCGATGGTGCTATCATCGGCGCACGTTGCATTATCGGCGCTGGGGCGTTGGTCACCAAGGGCACCATCATCCCATCTGGTTCGATGGTCTTGGGTTCGCCGGCCAAAGTCGTGCGTCCGTTGACGGCGGAAGAGCAGGCGAGCTTGCCTGGCTGGGCGGAGAAATACGTGAAGGTCGCCGCGCATCACCGCCGTTTCGAGTGACCATCCCGGGCGTCCAGTCGGCGGAAGTAGTGCTCGGGCCGGAGGCCTGGCGCCCGCGGCGTGATGCCCATCAAGCCCGTGGGGCAGCCCTCGGGGACGCCCGTCGGCAACGCGCCGCGCATGGTACACGCGAGCCGGTGGAGGATTTCCTTTTTACCTATTATCCCTTTCGACTCAGCGCGCTCCAGCGGTGGACGCCGGGAGTAGGCGTGGCGTTGGTCGAGGCCGATGAATTATTAGTGGATGGACGCTTCCAGCGCGGCGCCGATGGGTGCGTGCGCGTCGTGGCGCCAGATGAATTGGAGCGCTCCCGCTTGACCTTTACGCGCGACCTGTGCGTTGCCGTTGCCGGTCGCCCCGCGTTCCTCGGGTGCTTCGGCCTGCATGAATGGGCCATGGTCTACCAGCAGGCCGCCGAGCGGCGACACCAAGGCTGGCCGCTGCGGCTGGGGCCGGAAGGTACCGATGCGGTCGTGCGCTCGCTGCCGATCCGCTGCACCCACTACGACGCGTTCCGCTTCTTTACACCGCCGGCCCGGCCGTTGAATAAACTGAATCCTGATCTCGATGGCCGCTTGGTGAACGAACAGCCGGGCTGCGTCCACGTCACGATGGATCTCTACAAGTGGGCGATGAAGTCGGCACCGTGGGTACCAGCCGAACTGGCCGCCGATTGCTTCGAGCTCGCCCGCGATGCGCGGTCCGTCGACATGCGCGCGAGCCCTTACGATTTCTCTGCCGTCGGCCTCACGCCGATCTGCATTGAGACGCCGGAAGGGCGCAGTGAGTATGAGCAGGAGCAACGTCGGCTCACAAAAAAGGCGGAACCCTTACGGGCCCGCCTGATTGCGGCGCTGAACGATGCGCTCAGCGTCTCGGTTCAGTAATTAAGGCAGTAGCTCGACCTTGATGTCCTTGTAGTCGACCTTGCAGCCTGGGTCGTGCGCCTGCAGGGCGAACGTGCCCGCGCCGACCTTACGGCCAGCCATGCCCTTCGGTGGAGTCCAATCCGCTGCTTCGGTGAAGTCGACCGTCTGCTTGCCGTTAATCCAGATTTGGATGTGCTTCCCTTCGACGCGGATACGGTAGTCGAACCACTCGTCGTCTGGGGCCGGTGAGACGTCCATGACGTCCTTCACTGCGTAAAGTCCGCCGGTCTTCTTCTTGTCGGCGTGTGTGGCGTTTACCTGGCACTCGTAGCCCGCGGCCGGCCAGCCAGCGTCTTGGTAGGCGGTATGGAAATAGATGCCCGAGTTAGCACCCTTGTAGGTCTTCACTTTGGCACTGAAGTCGAAGTTCTTGAAGGAGGCCTTCCCGTCGGTGCCGACGAAGTAGAGGTGGCCTTGGCCGCCGCGAATCTGCAGCACGCCGTCGGCGACCTTGTAGGTGCCTTCGGGAGAGTTCTTCGAGGGCTTCCAGCCCGCGAGGGACTTGCCGTCGAAGAGGGTGACGGCGTCGGCGGCGAGGCCAGCGACGGCACTGAGGAGGAGGACACACGTCGTAGCGGCGAGGGTCCGGAGGGAGGCACGGGGTGTCATGACGGCTCCCAGCAAAGCCTCTCCCCAGCAGTTCGGAAGTCTTAACTTAGCTGAAGACTTTGATACCAGCCTCGCGCATCTCAATCAGGCGCTTCTTGAGCGTCGAGCGGTTGATGCCGAGGATCATGGCAGACCTGAGTTGGTTGCCGCGGGTTTCTTCCATGGCTCGACGAATCATCTCCACTTCGATGGTGCCGAGGATATTCTGGCCCTCGTTGAGGCGGTTCTGGCGGTAAATGGCCTCGTAGGCGGCGGCCATCGAAGCACCGGCCACGGGCGCTGTCTCGGTCAGCGGGGCGGCCGTGGGTGCGACCGCGTAGCTCGTAACGGCGGCCGTGGCGATGGGAGCGGCGGTCCGGCGTGGGTTGAGCACTTCTTGCGGTAAGTCCTTCGCGAGGATAGTTTCGCCCTTCGCGAGGACGTTGGCGCGCTGCACGACGTTCTCAAGCTCGCGGACGTTGCCCGGCCAATCGTGCGCCATGAGGGCGTCGAGGGCCTCGTTGGAGAGGCGCTTTGGACGTAGCTTCTTTGCCGCGGCCTGACGCTGTAGCATGTAGTCGATGAGCATCGGGATGTCGTCCTTGCGCTGACGCAACGTGGGGAGACGAATACGGAAGACGTTGAGACGGTAGAAGAGGTCTTCGCGGAAGAGGCGGGCCGCGACCATCGCTTCCAGGTCCTTGTTCGTCGCCGCCACGAGGCGAACGCTCACTTTGAGCGTGGTCGTTCCACCCACCCGCTGGATCTCACCATCCTGGATGGCGCGGAGGACCTTAGTCTGCGTCGGGAGTGACATGTCCCCGATTTCATCGAGGAAAATCGTGCCACCATCGCAGAGTTCAAACTTCCCGGGCTTCATGGCGGCCGCTCCGGTGAACGCGCCCTTTTCGTGACCGAAGAGCTCAGACTCAATGAGGTTTTCCGGGATGGCTGCGCAATTGACGGCCATGAACGGTCCCTTGGCGCGCAAGGAGTGCTGGGCGATGCAACGGGCGACGAGTTCCTTGCCTGTCCCGCTTTCGCCAGTGATGAGGACCGTCGCGTCGCTGGCAGCGACCTGGCCGATGGACTTAAGGACTTCCTGCATTGGCTCGGAACTCCCCACGATGCCTTCCTTGTAGTCGGCGGGGTTGACGAGGGAGCGTGCGGACTTACCGGCGGACGCGAGGTCGCGGCGGGCGCCGAGTGCGCGGTCGACCAGCGCGATGAGCTTCGCCTGATCGAAGGGCTTCATGACGTAGTCGTAGGCGCCGAACTTCATCGCTTCGATCGCGGTCTGGGTCGTGCCGAATGCGGTCATGAGAATCACCATCGCCTGCGGCTGTGCACCACGGAGCATCTGCAAAGTTTCGATGCCAGTCATACCACCCATGCGGTTATCGAGAAGGATGACATCGGGCTGGTCGCGCTTGGCAAGGGCGACGCCGGTTTCGCCACTGTCGGCTTCAATCACTGTGTGCCCCTGGCCAGCGAGGGCTCTCTTAAGCGAGTAGCGCAGGTCCTTGTCGTCATCGATGACGAGTACTTTGTCGGGAACGGTTGAACTCATGAATAAAAGTAGGCAGAAAGTGTGCCAGAGAGCGGATTCAGTTTATTTTGCCTCTTATGACTCGTTAAGCAACAGGGCCATGCTCATTTTTGAGCAATTAAACCTTTAAAAGGCCTTTTCATAGCTTTTAAACGGGTTTAGGTTGGGTCGTGCCTAAAAACCTCCGCCAATTTCTGCAGATTAGTGCAGGTTTTTTAGTAGCTTTGGGGCCATTTTCGAATGTCTGGCTTTGGTCGGCCGGGGTCGGTCGGTCCTACACCAACCCCCAGCAAGTCTCGCCGGGGTCCGTTATGGTCCTCCTCGGCACCAATGAGTTCGTCGGTCAAACTGAGATTCCCACCGGTACCTATCGTCCGCGCATCGCGGCGGCCGCGGAGCTCGCCAAGTCGGGTCGGGTGAAGGTCGCTGTGGTCTCCGGGATCGAAGCGCAGACATTTACGATGGCCCGCGACCTGCGCGCCGCCGGCGTCACTTGTCCCATCGTCCGCGATCCTTATGGTTGGCGGACCCTCGACTCGGTTCATCGCGTAGCGGCTAGCTATCCTGGTGAGCCAGTGGTCTTTGTTTCTCAAGGTTGGCATTGCGACCGAGCGCTCTGGATGGCGGATCGCTTGCAGCTCCGTGCCTGTGCTTACCCTGCGGCGTTCGGTGATGGCTGGCGTCCAGTTTGGGGCGCGGCGCGCGATTTAATCGCCAAGCCTAAAGCTGTTTGGGATTGGCTCACCGGTAGCGAGCTCGCCACCGCGCAGCCCCCCGCCACGGGTAATGTCCCCGCGCGCTGATTAGCCGCGTTCGTGCCGGCCGTCGCTGCGGCGGAGTAAGTGTCCTTTGATTTCTAGCATAGTCAGAGCGACGGCCGCTTCCGCCTGTGAACACTGCGTCAGCCGGGCCAGCGATTCGGAATCATGCGCAGTGCCTCCGCCAAAATGCTTGAGCCACCGCGCGTCCGCGGCATCCAGTTTTTCTAGGGGCAGCGTGAGTTGCCCACGCGCTTCGCCGAGTTCGGCCAAGATGTCATCGAGCGACGAGACTAACGTTGCGCCGTCCCGAATGAGCGCATGGCAGCCGCGGCTGGTCGGGCTGTCGACTCGGCCCGGCAAGGCACAGAGGGTCTTGCCTTGTTCGCCAGCGAACCGCGCGGTGATCATACTGCCGCCATCGACATCGGTTTCGACCACGATGACGGCTTGGGCGAGCCCCGCGACGATGCGGTTACGCTGCGGGAAACTTTGCCGATCCGCGGGGCGACCCAAGGGGAATTCGGCCAGCACGCAGCCCCGCTCAGTCATGCGTTGGCGGAGTTTAAAGGCCTCCGGTGGGTAGGTGAGGTCGAGGCCGTGCCCTAAGATGGCGGCGGTGCGACCCTCCGCTTCCAAAGCCCCTTCGTGCGCAGCGAAATCGATGCCCCGGGCGAGGCCGCTCACAATCCACCAGCCGAGTTTAGCCAGGTCGCGCGCCAAACTCCGAGCGAGGGCCGCTCCATACGGCGTGCAATGCCGTGAGCCGATAATAGCGACCGCCCGTTCATCGGGTACGGCGGCGCCCTCCATGTAAAGGACCAGCGGGGTATCCCAGAGTTGTCGGAGTGATGCGGGCCAAATGGCATCACCCTCATGCAGGATACGAAAGTTTAGGGTATTCGCCCGCTCGAGTTCGGCCACATAATCGAAATCACGACGCAAGAGGCTGGCCACCATCGGGGCCGTGAGCCCTTTGACTTGTTGGAGCGCCTTCATGTCGGCCGATAGGGCACGGCGCAGATCGCCATCAAAAGCTTCGTGTAGCCGCCGGGCGGAGACTGGGCCGATACCAGTGAGTCCGTTCAAAAGGAGACGTAGGGTGCGAACGTCGGAAGGCAGCGGGTGCATCCCGCCGATTCGTGGCGGGCTTAGCGTGGCCGCAAGACCTGCGATAACCTAGGGAGAAGCTCCGTGGTCCAGATAGATTCTTCCCCTCGTTGTTCCCTGAGGAGATCCGCGGCTTGCGCATGCCAGGTGACGGCCGCAACGACGGCGTCGAACATGGTCAGGCCCAAGCGACCGCGCAGAAAAGAACCGGCAAGCGTGCGCGCGGCGTCTTAGCGGATAATCACCGCAAAGGCTTGGGCGAGGTCGTCGGTGTGCGTGAGCGAGATGAGCACACGCGTGCCGCCTTGGCGGGCCAGTAACGCGCTGGCCTTGTCATCTAGCACCACGAGCGGGCCCTCCTCTGGGCCATGGAGAACCGAGACGCTCGTCAAGTGGAGTTCGGCGCCTAAGCCGGTGCCGAACGCCTTGCTGACGGCTTCCTTGGCGGCGAAACGGGCGGCGAGGGAGGGATAGGGATTGGCTTTGGCTAAGCACAGCGCCTGTTCGGCGGGGGTGAAGACTTTATCGAGGAAGGTAGCGCCATGTTTCTCATGGGCCGAGCGGATGCGGGCGACCTCAGTGAGGTCCACGCCAACCCCGATCACGTTGCCGCCTTCGAGGTTCATACGCCGCGGAGCAGGTGGGCCTTCATTTCGGCCACCGCGGCACGGGCTCCCGTGAGGAGCGAGCGGGCCACGATAGTATGGCCGATGTTCAGCTCATGTAGGTGCGGGAGTGTGAGGATGGCCCGGATGTTGTCGTAGTTGATGCCGTGGCCGGCGTTGACGATGAGGCCGTGGCGATGAGCTAACTCGCACCCAGTGCGTAACCGGGCGAGTTCCTCGTCCGCCGCGGGGCTCAGCCAAGCGTTAGCGAAGGCGCCCGTATGGAGTTCGACCACCGGTGCGCCGATGGTATGGGCGGCTTCGATTTGGTCGGCCTCCGCGCCGATGAAAAGGGAAACCTCGATGCCGGCGTCTTTGAGGGCGGCGACGGTGGCCGCCACGCGCTCGCGTTGACCAGCCACTTCTAGGCCACCTTCGGTGGTGACCTCTTCACGGGATTCTGGGACTAGGCAAACAGCCGCCGGGCGGAGGCGGCGCGCAAAGTCCGTCATCCAAGGTGTGCAGGCCATCTCAAGGTTAAGGCGGACGCCAGGTAACTGAGCGATGGCGAGCACATCCTCTTCTTGTATGTGACGACGGTCTTCGCGGAGATGGACCGTGATGCCATCGGCCCCTCCGGCCAAGGCTTCACGGGTGAAGGCCAGCGGGCTCGGTTCGGCGTGCACCGAGTCGTGCTTACCGCGGTAACGCGCTTGGCGGACGGTCGCCGCGTGGTCGATATTAACGCCCAGGAGGATTCGACTCATTGCTTCTTCAGCTTATCGAGTTCCTTCTGAATCTTCGCCTTATCGCGTTCAAATTCTTTCTTCATGTCCGGTTGGTTACACTTATCGAAGTAAGGCTGCATCGTATCAATCAGGCCCAGCACGGTCTTCATGCGGAAGACGTCATTTCCGGTATCGGACATCTCATTCTGATAGAGCCGGCGGATTTCGCGGAGGAAGCTGAGCTCCAAGGTCGCGTTGCCTTTGACTGCCAAATAGAAGTTGTCGAGGAGGCTCCGGAAAGTCGGAAGGTGTTCGAGGTTATCCTTCAGGCCTTGGCGCATGAAGAAGAAGAGGTTTTCCTGACCCTTCGCAGACTTGTCCTTCGCGAGCTGGCGGCTGGTACGTTCAATGGAACCAACGATGAGGTCGTAGCGTGTCTTATCGAAGGTTTGGCCATGGAGGCGCTTCTTCTCGCTCATGAACTGGTTGTAGGAGTTCTTGCACTCCATGTAGACCTGTTCGGGGGTCATCTTTGGATCTATCCAGACATGCTTTTCTGCGAAGTCATCGGCGATTTTGATCATGTCGGGCCAGCGCTTATCCTCCTCGAAGACATGGAACGCCGAGCGCATGGACTTCACGAATTCGCGCCAGCGGTCGTAGGAAATCTTCTTGTCCATCGCTTCAAGGCAGGCGGCGGTCTCGAGCCATGCATCCAGGGACATCTTGGCGACCTGAGTTGAGAACTGTAGGCATTCCAATTGGCCTTCTTGGTCTTTGTTACCTTGGAAGACTTTGGCGGCGAAGCGGAGGCGGAGGCTCTTGGGGTAGTGCTCGGACATACGGCGTTCTGGGTCACCCGTGAGTTGAACCTCGAATTCGCCGATACCCTTGCCGGTCTGCGGATCCCGCGTGTGACCGTTGGCGTAGCCGTCTGCGTAGCGGCCGGTACCAGGCAGATTGCGGGGCTCGGTGAAGGGGTGGAAGCTGTTGCCCATGTTCCACTGGTGCGTGGGCATCATATACGCGAACCAGGCGTGGCCGCCGCGGTTACCGTCACCGCCGACGGAGGCGGCGGGGATCCCGTAGGCGCGGGCGGTGGTGGTACCAAAGTGCGATTGGTCCATACAGATGCCGCCGACTTCATGGATTTCTTCCAAGGTCCCCCGCGTGAAACTCTCGGCGAGTGGCTTGTAGGCTTTCTTGCCGGGCGGAGCCTTCGGCGGCTTGGCGCCGGTGACGAAGTCCATGCGGTAGTTGATCATCGGGTAGGCTTCGCTCCAGTCGTTCTTCTGGTCTGCTGTCACGAGCTTGAGCTTCTTCAAGTCGTTCTCTTTGAGCGCCCATTCCATTTCCTCTGCGGTGGCTTCGGCACTGACCACCCAGACGAGTTCATAGGGCTCGAGTCGCTTAATGTCGGTCTCAAGGCGCTGGCGCTGGGCATTGTCTCGGAAGAAGCGGTAGCGTTCGATGGCGTTAACGGTGAAGGACTCGCCCTTGGGGTCGCGGGCGCGACGGAAGCTGAACTTCTGGTCGAAGACAAAGGCCACGGCCAGCTGGAGGTTGACGTACTTACCTTTGAGTTCTTTCGCGTCGTCGGCCACCAGCTTGGACCAGACCTTGATGGCTTCGCCGGCGTCGTCCTCGGCTTTGATATTGGCCAAGAACTTTTCCATTAGTGCGGAGTCGGCCATGAGTTCCTGCAGGAATGGCAGGGTCTCTTCCTGGGTAATAAAGGAGCGCAAAGTGGCGGGCGTGACGCGTTGGATGAACGCGTGTTGGGTCATGCCCAGTGCGAAGTAGGGGCTCTCCCAGAGGGCGTCGAAGCGGCGGACGCCGTCATTCTTGGAAGTCCCATTCAGCGCTGGGTAGAGGCCGTATTTGACGCGGTCGGAGTGGCTTTCCCACTTCCCATCGAAGGTGCGTGCCCTCGTGTCTTTGAGAAGCGTGGCTAGACGTTGCGGGTCGCGTAGGTCCGGTCCCGTGAAGGGGTAAGGCAATAGGGCCATCGGCGGCAGAGGCTCTTCGACGACCTTGGGTGGCACTACGACGATGGGCTTAACTGGCTCGGGCTCGACCGTCGGTTTCGGCGGGACGATGACCACCGGGGCGACTTCGGTCTTCGTTTCAACGACTTCACCCGAGCGGAAGACACCCGCGAGGTTATCGATGAGGCCGCGATCCGCCTTAGGCGGGAGTTTGGCCTGCGACGTCGCGCGTTCATAAACTTGCCAGCCCAACCAGCTACCGACGACTAGGATTGGAAAGAGAATGCCGATGATCCAAAGATCGGCATTATTGCTCGGCTGTGGTGCGGTGACGCGAGGGCGCGGTTTTTGAGGGGAGCCAGGCATGGTGTTGAACGGAAATTTGACCTAAAACGGGGGCGGGTCAATTCGCTGTTCGTAGGCATTCCTGCCTACGGCTAAGGTATTTCCTTCAGGCTTTCTTCTTGGGCGCGGCCTTCATCTTCCCGCGCTTCAAGGTCAAAGCCAAGGCGGGTGCCGTGGGGGAGCCTTTCTTGGCCGCTAGGGACTCGGGGTCACCTTGGTGGACGAGTTGCCCGCCCGCTTGACCGCCTTCTGGTCCAATTTCCACTACCCAGTCGGCTTCGGCAATGACGTCGGGATGGTGCTCGATGACCACCACGGTGTGGCCTTGGTCTACCAGCGCGTGCAAGAGTTCGATGAGGCGACGGCAATCGGATTGGTGCAGTCCGATGGTGGGTTCTTCCAAGAGGTAAAGGTTGGGGCGAATCTGTCCCCGGGCGCGCTCACGGAAGGTGGGTAGTCCCTTCGCCAGTTCACTCACGAGTTTGAGCCGTTGAGCTTCGCCGCCAGAAAGCGTCGGGCTGCTCTGACCGAGCGTGAGGTAGCCCAAGCCGGTCTTGGTCATTAAGCCACAGAGGTCGCGGAGTTTGGCGTCGAAGGAGAGGAACTCGGCGCCTTCTTCGAAGGTCATCGCCAGTAAGTCAGCGGCGGATTTCCCGTTCCAGCGGATCGCGCGGGCGACGGTGCCATAGCGCGTGCCCTGGCATTCTTCGCAAGGCACATAGGTATCCGGCAGGAAACTCATTTCCAATTTGATCCGCCCAGCGCCGGAGCAGGCTTCACAGCGACCGCCAGATGTGTTGAAGGAAAAGAAGCCGGCGCCATGCCCGCGAATCGAGGCTTCTGGTAACGCGGCTAAGCGTTCACGGATTAAATCCCAGGCGCCGATATACGTCGCCGGTGTCGAGCGCGGCGTCTTGCCGATGGGCTCTTGGTCGACAATCACAAGCTGTCGGAAGGACTTCAGGCCAGTCAGGTTATGGAACGCCGGTTTGCCGCCGTTGGCGATGACTTCGGTGGCTTCCTTGCCGTGCAGGCCGTCCTTCTTCTTGGAAATCGCCAGTCGGGCCGCAGGGGCGACTAGGTCCGTCATGAGCGTGCTCTTCCCTGCGCCCGATACGCCACAGACCACCGAGAGACGCCCAGTCGGGAAAGTGACGTCGAAGTGCTTGAGGTTGCGTAACGAAGCTTGTTTCACGCGAATCCATTCCTCGGGTGCATCCTTGCCGGCGATGGCCCGGCGCGTTCCGCGAAGGGGGTGGGGGATGGCCGACTTTAGAGACTGTCCAGTGACCGAAGCAGGATTAGTTTCGAGGTCGTGTGCCGTGCCTTCGGCGATGATGCGTCCACCGTGGACGCCTGCCCCCGGTCCGAGGTCGATAATGCGATCAGCGGCGCGCATGGTGTCTTCGTCGTGTTCAACGACGAGGACGGTGTTGCCGCGGTCACGGAGGTCACGGAGCGACTCGATGAGTCGATCGTTGTCGCGTGGGTGGAGGCCGATGCTGGGCTCGTCGAGAACATAGAGTGCGCCCGAAAGGGTCGAACCGAGTTGGGCGGCGAGACGGATGCGTTGGGCTTCACCACCCGAGAGCGTGTCGGCGCCACGGTCCAAGGCGAGGTAGCCTAGGCCCACGGAACTCAGGAACTTTAGGCGGGCGGCAATCTCAGGCAGGAGTGCTCCGACCACCGCCTTTTCGCGCGGCCCTAAGGTCAGGCCGCCGAGGTAAGTGAGTGCCTCGTCGGGTTGGAGGCGCAGGAGATTCGGGAACGAAAGGCTCTTGCCGCCCTTGCCATGTAATTTAACCGAGCGGCCGATGGGACCCAAGCGTTCGCCTCGGCACGTGGGGCAGACGGCTTCACCGACGCGATCAGCCAGCGCATTTTCGTTCAGGGTTTCTTCTTCGTCGGCGGCGAAAGTAGTGACTTCGAGACCGTGCCCACGACAGTCCGGACACCAGCCACGAGGGGAGTTCCAAGAGAGGTGCTTTGGGTCGACCTCTGGATACGATTCGCCGGTGGCGGGGTCGCTACGAGAGGTGGAGAGGAAGGCGATCTGCTGGCCACGTTCGTCAATAAGCAGACAGGCCCCTTTGCCGGCCAGGAGCGTCACGCGCACCAGCGTGCGTAGGGCTTTTTCTCCGCTTTCTTCGGTTTCATCGGGGTGTACGATGGTGCCGTCTGAGCGCAGCACCGCGAAGACCGCGTCGACATCATGTTCGCGGTAACGGTCGAGCCCTTCGAAGCCGGCGACGGGCGTCAGTTTGCCGTCGCAGCGCATGAGGCGGAGCCCCTTGTTCTCGGCCCATTCGGCGAGCGGACGGTGATGGCCTTTGCGGGACCGAACCAGCGGCGCCGCCAAGAGTAACTTGCCTTTCTTTAGAGCCTGTAAGCGTTTTGCAACGAGTCGGATGACGGCGTCCTCCGTCATCTCTTCCAACGGCTCGCCGGTGACCGGGCTGTGGAGCACGCCCGCTCGGGCAAACAAGACGCGCAGGTATTGGGCGACTTCCGTCACGGTCGCGACGGTCGACTTGGAGGAGCCCCGCGTGACGCGTTGTTCGATGGCCACGGTCGGCGGCAGGCCAGTTAAGGAGTCAATATCTGGCTTGGGCAGCTGCTCGACGAATTGGCGCGCGTACGCAGAGACACATTCCAGGAAGCGGCGTTGGCCTTCGGAGAATAGAATATCGAAAGCTAAGGACGATTTGCCCGACCCCGAAACACCCGTCATGACCGTCAGGGAGCCGTGGGGAATCTCGAGCGAGACATCGCGGAGGTTGTGCTCCCGGGCGCCCCGTAAAGAAATACTGGTTGGTCTAGGTTTGGCCGTGCGTGCGTCCGGCGTCGCAAACGCAGCGTCGCCTGCCGCTAGGAAATTCCCCGTCGTCGTGCCCGCTTGGGCCACCTGCGCTGGCGTGCCTTGGGCGACCAGCAGGCCGCCGCCGGGTCCGGCTTCTGGACCCATTTCCAAAATCCAGTCGCAAGCCTTGAGCACGTCGAGGTGGTGCTCCACGACGATGAGCGAATGGCCGGCGTCAGCCAGACGATGGAGCAGAGCAATCAAGCGGGCGACGTCTTCGCGGTGCAGGCCGGTCGTTGGTTCATCGAGCAGCAACAAGGCGCCGGGCTTACGTGGGTCGAGGCGACCGAGGTAGCGGACGAGTTTGAGGCGCTGGGCTTCGCCGCCGGAAAGTGTGGTCAGCGGTTGTCCGAGTGAAAGGTAGCCGAGGCCGACCTCTTCGAGGACCGCGAGCTGTTGGCTGGCTGGCGTCCGTCCGCCGAGGAACGCACGCACTTCCGTGACGGACATGGCCATGAGGTCACCCACCGACTTGCCGTCGAACTGAAAAGCCAGCACCTCGTCGCGGAATCGCTTGCCGTTACAGGATGGGCAGGGCAGCGCTACGTCGGAGACGAATTGCATCTCGACCGTCTCCCAGCCTGCACCTCCGCAGCGTTCACACCGCCCTTCGCCGGCATTGAATGAAAAGTGCGAAGGCGTTAAGCCCGCGGCCTTCGCCTCTTCGGAGTTACCAAGTAAGTTACGAATCGCATCCCAAGCCCCGACATACAATGCAGGGTTCGAACGCGGGGTGCGGGTGGCGGGTGATTGGTCGATGAGCGCGACTTCCTCGTGCTCGCGGTCGAACTTAAGTTTGCCGTGCCCTTGGGCCGATGTATCGCCTGATTCCGGATCGCGGCGGCCGATGACTTGGTGCAAGAGCGTGGATTTTCCTGAGCCGGAAACGCCGCAGAGGCCGACGAGCCGTCCGAGCGGGAGCGTGCAGGAGAAGTCTTGGAGGTTATTGACCGTGGCGCCTTCGATTCGCAGTCGGGGCGTGGTGTCGGTGACTGGGCGCGGCGCCCGCGTGACCGGTTGGCTGCGGCCGCTCAACCAGGCGCCGGTCACGGAATCTTTGGCCTTGAGGATACCTGTTGGTTTCCCCGCGTAAACGAGGTGACCACCGGCTGCCCCTGGCCGTGGGCCGATTTCGATGAGCCAATCGGCCGCACGCATGACGGATTCATCATGCTCGACGACGACGACGGTGTTTCCTTGTTCGACGAGGCTGCGGAGGATTCCGACCATCCGTGAAAGGTCGCGCGCGTGCATGCCGACGCTGGGTTCATCGAGTACGAAGACCGTATCCGCTAGGCAGGCGCCGAGACAGGAGGTCAGGTTGACGCGCTGGACTTCGCCCCCGGAAAGCGTCCGGGAGAGACGATCGAGTGCGAGGTAGCCGAGCCCGACGGCTTCGAGGTAGCCCAGGCGGGCGAGCATGGCCTCGAGCGCGTGGTCGGCTGGGTGGCGCGAGTCCTTCGGGGCGTAGGGACGGAGTAGCGTGCGCAGTTCGGTAACCGGCAGTGCATAAAGTTCGGGCAGGCTCCGGCCCTGCCAGCGCCACCAGAGTGATTCCTCGCGGAAACGTTGTCCGCGGCACTTGGGGCATTCCTCGTAGGCGCGCCAGCGCGACAGGAACACGCGGACGTGCATTTTGTAGGTGCTTGATTCGAGCCAGCGGAAAAAGCCGCGGATGCCATACCACTTGGATTCCCATTCGCCGGGTACATAGGTAGGCTCACCGTCCTCGAGGAAGCGCCGGTGTGCGGCAGTGAGTTTATTCCAAGGCACATCCAGCGGGATGCCTTTCTTCTTACACGCCTTAGCCAGGTCGCGTTGGCTCTCGCCGTAGACGTTACCTTGGAAGGGAGCGACCGCGCCTTCGGCGAGCGTGAGCTTGGGGTCGGGAATGATTTTCTTCCAGTCGAGGCCGATGACGCGGCCAAAGCCCCGGCAATCAGGACAAGCGCCGATGGGAGAGTTAAACGAGAAGAGCGCTGGCGTGGCTGGGCGAAAGCGACGACCATCGACTGGGGATTCGAGGATCTCGCTGAAGCGCCCAATCTCGACACCCGCGTCCGTCAGCAGGCGCATGCGGCCACCGCCGAGGCGGAAGGCAACTAAGGCGGCCTCATGGAAGCGCGAAGCCTCTGCGGCCGAAATGGTGAGGCGATCTTGAATGATGAGTGCCTCGTCGGCATCCTCCGGAATGGCTTCTTCGCCGAGGCGGAGCCGTTGGCCGGACACGAACGCCCGCGTGAAGCCGGCGCGCACAAATTCTTCGGCGATGGCTGGCCAAGCGAGCCCGGCTGGCTTCTGCACGGCGAAGGCTAGGACGACCGCTTGACCGACGTGTGCTTGTAGGCAAGTGTCCCAAGCAGCCGCAGGGCCTTGCGGGATGACCGGTTGACCGCTGGCGGGATCAAGCAACTCGGCGCGGTGGGCGAACCAGACCTTAAACCAATCGCAAAGTTCGGTCATCGTTCCGACCGTCGAGCGCGACGTTCGGACCGCATTGCCTTGCTTGATGGCGACGGACGGACGGACGTTTTCGGCCGAGTCGAGGGCGGGCGCTGGCAGGAGCTCGAGGAATTGCCGGACGTAGGGGCTGAAGGTTTCGACGTAACGGCGCTGGCCTTCGGCATGCAAAGTGTCGAAGACGAGCGAGGATTTGCCGGCACCGCTGAGGCCCGTCACGACCACCAGTTTCCCGATGGGGATGTCGATATCGAATCCCTTCAGGTTGTTTTGGCGGACTCCGCGGAGTCGAATGGCATCGGGTTGGGCGGCAGGCATTGGCGACCCGCCAAAGGACATAAAACCGCCCAATAGGCAAACCTCCTAGCGAGAGACCTTAGGCACCACTCCAGCCGGGGTGACGATCGCATGGAGGCAGTAGTCGTGGCTTTCGACCGGGACCTCGGGGGTGACTTGGAACTCGAAGCCATAGCCCACGGCGAAAGCGGGCGGCTTCGCTTGGTTGAGCAGACGATCGTAAAAGCCAGCGCCATAGCCGAGGCGGTGTCCGTCGGCGGCGAAGGCGAGCCCCGGGACTAAGAAGAGGTCGACCTCGGTGACGTCGCGTTGTGGAGCGCCGGGGGCGGGCTCTAAGATGCCGAGGTGCGAGGAGGTCAGGGAGCTCAGGTCGGAGACCTCGTGCAGGCTCAAGGTGCCGTCGGGCCGGGCGCGCGGCAGGACCAGCACCTTACCTTCACCCAGCGCCGTCTGCAGTAATCGGTGGGTCCCTAGTTCGTGCTTAAATGACGCGTAGAGGCAGACGACCCGGGCTGCTGACCACTGCGGCAATGATAATAGGACACTCGCCGCCTGGGCCGCGTGCAGCTCCTGCGCTGCGGGCGAGAGCTCAGACCGTAACGCTTTCATTTCCGCGCGGAGCTGGGCTTTGGCCGCACGCAAGTCCATGTCCCTAGAAAAGCCGATTTAACGTCAGAGTCAACAGGACCACTGGCAGGTAGAGAATCGACGCGAGGAAGAATGGTTTAGCGACCTCCGCCCGGCGGTGAGGCAACGCGAAGTCGAGGCTTAGTTTGAAGAAACACGCCCCCGCCAGCAGCGAAATCCAGAGGTAGGGGCTCTTGAAGCCACCGAGCTGCCTCGTGTAGTCCGGCTCGAAAAACGTCATCGCGATCTTACCAGCGACGAAGATCATCGGGATAATGAAAGCCATGGCCCAGAGTGAGGCGGATCGCCCGGAGGGGTCGTCGACGGTCGCGACCTTGAAGCCACCGCGGGCGTAGTCGTCACGGCACATCACGGCGAGGGCCATGAAGTGGGGGATCTGCCAGCAGAACAACAGCGCAAACAGTAGCCAGCCCATCGCGTCGATATCGCCATTCGGATGCCCTTGGCCGAGCTTGGCGGCCGTGCCGATAATGGGTGGGATGGCGCCAGGCAAGGAACCGACGAGCGTGCACCAAGACGTCACCGACTTAAGTGGCGTGTAAAATAGAAGGTAGCTGACGATGGTGGCCAGCGTCAGGAAGCCCGCGAGGGCATTGGCGCCGTTCCAGACGAGCGTCACGCCGGCGATGCAGAGGGTACCTCCGAAAAGTAGGGCGATACTAGGGTGGACGACTTTAGCGGGGATGGGACGATTTTTGGTCCGTTCCATGCGGGCATCGGCTTCGCTCTCCCACCACATGTTGAGGGCTCCACAACCGCCGGCTGCCAAGGCCGTGCCCACCGCGAGCGAGACCAGTACGCGGGCGTCGGTTAAGCCTTGTGGATTACTACAAAAGTAGCCGGCCAGCGCCGTCAGGACGGAAAGGAACGACAACCGGGGCTTGGTTAACTCCCAGAGGGCGGCAGGAAGAGATCCAGCGCGTTCGCTCATGCACTTGTCGTGGCGACTTTCCTCAACGGGTTAAAGGTAAATCGGAGCGCTGCGCTCAGGCCACGGAAGGCTTAGTTCGGTGGACGAGGGCGGCATGGGCGCAAAGGGTCGAGAATAAGGCGGCACCCACTACTAGGTGGATGGTGCGGACGTGCGGATTGAGCGGGAGGCGGATGCTAAGAACGCCCAGCGAAATCTGGACGCCTAGGAGTAGGGCGAGGGGCACCCACCGACTGGCGCGCCGTTCCCCGGTGACGGCAAAAACGAGCACCGCTAGACCGGCGACGAGCGCGCCGGAGCGGTGCAATAGGTTCATCAACCAGGGAAGCCCGTCGCCGGCCGGCAGGAAGAGTTCGGGGAGGCTTTCGCTAGTCACCCAAGAGGTAAAATGGTTCTGGCGCATGATCGCTCCAAAAATGATGACCGTAAAGACCGCCCCAGCGGCGAGCTTGGCGGCGAGCCGTTCCTGCGGTTGGCCGGGGTTCGCTTGACGCCAGGCGAGCGTATGGCTGGCGGTGATGACGGCGAGCAGCGCGATGGTGAGTTGGGCATTGACCGCATGTCCGATGGCAAAACAGGTTGCCTTCAGGTTACCATCTCCGCCGATGTTCAGTTTATCGAGCAGTACGCGTAGGCCGCCGAGTCCACCTTGTAGAACGACCAAGCCGACTAAGCAGTAGGCCGCAAGACGCACGCCGCGCCGCGGTTCGCGACAGTAATGCAGGATCGCGATGGCGATACAAAGTACGCCGAGTCCGGTGGCGGCGAGGCGATGCGAGTGCTCGGCGAATTTATCGATTTCGGTTAGCCAACCAGGTGGGTTGGCGGAGCCGTTGGAGAGCGGCCAATCCAAAAACGCCATGCCCGCATGGATGCTGGTAGTGAAGCCCCCTGCTTGCAGCACCAAGACGGCCCAAGCCAGCGTCGCAAAGCACAGCCACTTCAATCCCGCCGCCGGTCTTTCGGACGACATGTCGAGGCTGGATGGGTTAGCCGACGTTTGCATACCTCCATCAGACTTGCGGAGGCCGAAGGTGCAAATCCCTTTCGATGAAATCCGCCCAACCGGGCGTTTTAGCGGCCAGTGACTTGGCCGAAGGCACGGATTTTACCGACTAAATTGGTGAGGCCGTTACGGCGATTCGGGGAGAGGTGCTGCGTGACGCCGACCTCGGCAAGGAAGTTGGCGTCCGTGGTGGCGACCTCCTGTGGGGAGCCCCCGTCATAGAGTTCGCAGACCAGTGAAGCGATGCCCTTGGTGATAAGCGAGTCAGCGTCGCAACGGAAGCGGCAGACGCCATTCTCGAGCGACGGCAACAGCCAAAGATTAGAGGTGCAGCCCTCGACGAGGAAGGTGTCGAGCTTGAGTGCGGTGTCGAGCCCTGGGGCGGTCTTCGCGCGGTCGATGATGTATTGGAAGCGTTCGTGGTGGTCGCCGAACGGTTCCAGTTCGGCGATTAGTTGCGCACGCTTGGCGGCGAGACTCATGTTGTTTAGCGACCGTTGAGCGCTTCTTGATCGAGGTCCGGCCGGGCCAGCGGTGTGATGGCTCGGTCGAGGCGCTCGGCCTGTTCCTTCGGAAGCTTCGCCTCGTTGCGCAGCCAAGAAAGGGCTTCGTGCCAAATGAGTGGCGACGGCCGGCGCATCTTCAGCAGTTCCTCCAGTTCCTCGGCGACCGATTTGCGCGTGCCGTAAGCCTCCGTCTGGCCGGCGAGCATACGCGCGCCAATGTAGTCGGCGCGCAGTTGCGCGTAGCGGGGAAAGAGTTGGACTCCGGCCTCTAGCACGCGGACGGCGGCTTCGGTGGCGCGGATGCGCTTTAGGTGCTTACCGACGGAGCGATAGGCTTCGGGCCCGAGGTTCTTGGCCGCGAGGAACTCTTTAAGATAACGGTCACCGATATTGCGGTCGCTCTTGGCGGCGACGTCATCCTTCTTGGTCCGTGCATGGTAGGAGATGCCCAGCAGTGCATTGACGATTGGCTGGTTGGATGAGAAGTAGCCGCGGTCGGCGGCGTTCACTTGCTGGTATTGTAAGATCACTTGCTCGGGCTGCTGTCCGTTTAGTAATGCTTCTAGGTGGAGGGCCGCGAACGTTGAACGCTCGAAGCCGCGACTGGCGGAAGCCTCGGCCAAGGTGGAAGTAAGGCCATCGTAGCCGCGTTCTGCGGCGAAATTTGCGAGCGCAATCATCGCCCCGGCGTTACCGGAAAAACGTTCGGCGATCAACTGGAGCTCTTTGTCATATTCGTCTTTTAGATTTAAGCGGTCGAGTAGCATCAACCGTTGGATATGCGGGAAGGGTGCCTTTTCATCGATGGCGATGCGCTCATTGGTCACGGTCAAGGCGACCTTGGATTTGCCGAGCAGGATTTGGAAGCGGGCCTGTTGGGCGTAGAGGGCGTCTTTAGCCGAGCCGCTAAAGAGTGAAGTCTTGGATTCGAGTAGGCTGACCGCTTCTTGGGTCTTACCCCCGTCGAAGAGGGCCTTTGCTTTGAGTAAAAGCCCACCGACATTCGCGTCTAAGTTGTTAATATTGATCATGTTAACAGACTCTGCGTAACGGCCAACCCAGTAAAGGGACGTCGCGGCGGAGAGGGCAATGGTCTGGCGGGTGGGTTGGGGCAGATCCTTCCCCTTTTGGAGTAGTTTCAGGCTTTGATCGACCACTTCAGCGTCGCGCTCGCGGAGTTGTAGGAGCTGGAAATAGCGATCGAGATAATCCCGTCCGAGCGGGTCATCGACGTTGAGGAACTCAAGGCCGTGCCGCAAAGTCTGGATGCCGTCATCTGTCCGGTTGAAATTACTGTGTAAAATGTTGGCAAAGAACAACTTGCCTTTTAAATTACCTGGGCTGATACGAACCGTAATTTGGGCTAAAGTAAAGGCCTCATCAACTCGGTTGGCCTGCAGGGCCTCTTGCGCTTGGCCCAAGAAGTATTCCCCCACTTTGATGAGGTGCTCCTCGCGAATGAGGGCTGCCTTGTCGGGTTGATCCTCGATGCGGGAGAGGGCTAGCCGGACCCATTGGCGTAGAACGACGTCCTTAACCAAGTCGGACTTTACATAGGTCAGGCGGCTGTAGCGGAGAATCTCTTCCTTGGACTTGGTAATCGGCAGCCCTGCTAGGATGATGAACTCGGCATCGACCTCCTCCTTGCTGTTGATCGGGGCGGCCGGCTTATCTTTGCCTGCGGCAGGGGCGGGGGCAGGGGATTGGGCCCACCCCTGCAAGCAAAGGGCGCACAGGCTGAAGACGAGAAGCGGGCGGGGGGGGGACATACGAGGACGGGCATCATGGGAAACCCGCCCTCAATTGTCTCGCCCAAAAACGGGGAGGGGGAGGGCCCAGCCAGCACTCGAGTAAAGAAATCTTAAAACCTGTGCACTTTCCGCTTGCACGAGGTCTCCCGAACCCTATGCCCAAACCCTCTTTTCCCTATTTCCTTCGGTCCATGCCTACCATCAACCAGCTCGTCCGCAACCCACGCGTACAACCCAAGTCCAAGTCCAAGTCCCCGGCCTTGAACAACTCCCCCTTCCGCCGTGGCGTCTGCGTGCAGGTCATGATCCGCACGCCTAAGAAGCCGAATTCGGCTCAGCGTAAGGTCGCCAAGGTGCGCCTCACCAATGGCCAGGAAGTCATCTCCTACATCCCCGACGAAGGCCATAAGCTCCAGGAGCACTCCGTCGTCCTCGTCCGCGGTGGCCGCGTGAAGGACCTTCCAGGCGTCCGTTACCACATCGTCCGCGGTCCGCTCGATTGCTCTGGCGTCGAAAAGCGTCGTCGCTCTCGTTCCAAGTATGGCGTGAAGCGCCCGAAGGAAAAGAAGGCCTAATCTCCTCCCTAACTTTTAGCACATCCTCCTCATGTCTCGTCGTCGTAAAGCAGTTAAGCGCGTCCACCAGCCGGACGCTCGTTATGGTAGCCCTCTGGTCAGCCAGCTCATCAATATGGTGATGAAGTCGGGCAAGAAGTCCATCGCCCAAAGCATCGTCTACGGTGCGATCGAGAAGGTTTCCGAGAAGCTCATGAAGGGCAACCCGGTCGAGCTCCTGCTCGGCGCCCTCGAAAACTGCCGACCGAAGCTGGAGGTCAAGAGCCGCCGCGTCGGTGGTGCCACTTACCAGGTCCCCGTCGAAGTCAGCCACGAACGTCAGAATAGCATCGCCCTCCGCTGGGTCGTCCTCGCTGCCCAAGGCCGCAAGGGTTCCCCGATGGCCGAAGCCCTCGCCTCTGAAATCGTCGATGCCTATAATAATACGGGCAACGTCGTGAAGAAGCGCGAAGAAACGCACAAGATGGCTCAGGCCAATCGTGCTTTCGCCCACCTCCGCTGGTAATCCGTCCCCTCCTTTCCCGTCTGTTTTTTGGTTCCGACCATGGCTAAACTTTCCGAGCTCAACTCTCCGTCCCGCGCGTTCCCCCTGGAGCACACGCGCAATATCGGTATCGCCGCGCACATCGACGCAGGCAAGACGACCACCACGGAGCGCATCCTTTTCTACACGGGCGTCGTCCACAAGATGGGCGAAGTGCACGATGGCACTGCAACCACCGACTGGATGGAGCAGGAACGCGAGCGTGGCATCACGATCACCGCGGCCGCTATCTCCGCTGGCTGGACGACCAAGGAAGGTCACTTCGCCAATATTGATCACCGTATTAACATCATCGACACCCCCGGTCACGTGGACTTCACGGCCGAGGTCGAGCGCTCTTTGCGCGTCCTCGATGGTGCCGTGGCCGTCTTCTGTGCCGTTGCTGGCGTTCAGCCCCAGTCCGAAACGGTCTGGCGCCAGATGAACAAGTACGGCGTACCGCGCGTTGCTTTCGTCAATAAGATGGACCGGACCGGTGCCGATTACTTCGGCGCAGTCGACGACATCCGCACCAAGCTTAAGGGCAATGCCCACCCTCTTTTCATCCCTATCGGCCAAGGCGAAGACTTTAAGGGCATGATCGACCTGATCAAGAACGTCGCTTACGTCTACGACGAGACCGACCCGAAGGGGATGAAGTTCGACACGGTCGAAATCCCTGAAGGCCAGAAGAAGGAAGCCGCTGAATGGCGCACCAAGCTCATTGAAGGTCTTGCTGACTTCGACGACGTTCTCGCGGCGAAGTACCTCGACGGCCAAGAAGTGACCATCGAGGAGATGCGCACCGGCATCCGTAAGGCCACCCTGTCCCTCAACTTTATCGGCGTCATCCCGGGTTCTGCTTTCAAGAACAAGGGTGTGCAGATGCTCCTCGACTGCGTTGTCGACTTCCTCCCGTCCCCCGTCGACATGCGCCCCCAGAAGGCGTTCACCGACGGTGGTGACACGGAAATCACGATCGGTCCAGACGACAAGGCCAAGGTCACCGGCCTCTGCTTCAAGCTTTGGTCCGACCCACACGTCGGCCAGTTGGTCTTTTACCGCGTGTATCGTGGCCAGCTAAAGAAGGGCGAAGCCCTCTACAACCCCCGCACCCGTAAGAACGAACGCGTCTCCCGCATCGTGCTCCTCCGTGCGATGGACCGCGAAGAAATCGACGTCGCCTATTCGGGTGACATCTGTGCTATCATCGGTCCGAAGGACATCGCCACCGGCGACACGCTGACCGCCGAAGACGACCTCATCCTCGAAAAGACTACCTTCGCTGAGCCCGTGATCTCGATGTCCATCGAGCCGAACTCGAAGGGCGACCAAGAACGTCTCTCGCTCGGCTTGCAGCGCCTCGCTCAGGAAGACCCGACTTTCCGCGTGACCTCTAATCCTGAGACGGGCCAGACCCTCATCTCGGGCATGGGCGAACTCCACCTCGAAATCATTGTCGACCGTCTGAAGCGCGAATTCCGCGTCGAAGCTAAGTCCGGCAAGCCTCAGATTTCTTACCGCGAAACCATCACCGCCAAGGCCGAAGGCGTGGGCAAGTTTATCCGCCAGTCCGGTGGTAAGGGCCAGTATGGCCACGTTGAGATTAAACTCGAACCAAACCCTGGCTCGGCTCGTTTGCCTGGCGTTCCTGGCGAAGAAATCATCAATGAAATTGTGGGTGGCGTTATCCCCAAGGAATTTATCAAGCCGACCATCGAAGGCATCAAGGATGCCGCGAAGAATGGTACCATCGCCGGCTACCCGGTCATCGATTTCAAGGTCAGCATCGTCTTTGGTTCGTACCATGAAGTGGACTCGAACGAAATGGCTTTCAAGATGGCTGGTATCTTCGCGTTTAAGGACGCCATGAAGGATGCTAAGCCGCAACTCCTCGAGCCTGTCATGAAGGTCGAAGTCGTGACCCCGGAAGAATACCAGGGCGACATCATGGGTGACTTGAACCGCCGACGCGGACAGATTCAGGGCATGGAAACCAAGATGGGTCTTTGCAATATTGAGGCGCGCGTCCCGCTCGCCGAAATGTTCGGTTACTCGACCGACGTCCGTTCCCTCTCCAAGGGTCGCGCCTCCTACTCCATGGAGCCAGCCACTTACGAGCGGGTTCCTGAACAAATCCTCAAGCAGGTCGTCGAGACTTCCTCGCGCGCCCCTGCCCGTACTTAACTCCCCACACTTCCTCCCAAGATGGCCAGCAAAACCAAGATTCGTATCAAGCTTAAGGGCTTCGACTACCGCATGGTGGATCACTCCGCCAACGAGATCGTCGACACCGCCAAGCGTACCGGTGCCCGTGTTTCGGGCCCGATTGTTCTCCCGACCTCGATTGAGCGTCTCACCGTTAATCGTTCCCCGCACGTCGACAAGAAGTCGATGGACCAGTTCGAGATCCGCACGCACAAGCGCTTGATCGAAATCATCGATCCGAACGCCCAGACGGTGGATGAGCTGCGCAAGCTCAACATGCCCTCCGGCGTGAATTTCAACATCATCGCTTAACCCTCACCTTCAACCTCAACCCCCAAAGCAGGCGCCACGCGACCCTACGACAGGACCAAGATTCCGCAAGGACATCCAAAGCCTAACGCAGGTCATCACTGACCTAAAGATTCCGCAAGGAATCACCTGCCTCTTAGAAAATGAAGCACCAACTACTCGGTAAGAAAATCGGAATGACCCAGGTATACGACGGGGAAAATAACCTCGTCCCTGTTACGGTCGTCCAAGCCGGCCCGTGTCCCGTGACACAGGTCAAGACCGTCCTCAGCGACGGCTACAACGCCGTCCAGATCGGCTTTGGCGAACAGAAGGAGAGCCGCCTCTCGGGTGGCGAACTCGGCCACCTTAAGAAAGCGGGCGTCACCCCGGTCAGCCACCTTCAGGAAATCCGCCTCTCGGCCGCCCCTGAAGTCAAGGTTGGCGACATCTTCACCGTTGAGAAGTTCACCGTCGGCCAGATGGTCGACGTCATCGGTACCGTCAAGGGCCGCGGCTTCCAAGGCGTCATGAAGCGCCACGACATGGATGGTCAGCCTGACTCCCACGGTCACATGATGCACCGCCGTATCGGCTCGATCGGTATGCGTCAGACCCCTGGTCACGTCTTTAAGGGTAAGCGCATGCCGGGCCATATGGGCTCCGTCCAGCGCACCGTCCAAAACCTTCGCGTCGTGCAGGTGCTCGCCGAGAAGAATCTCCTCCTCATCAAGGGCAGCTTCCCCGGTGCCAACGGCGAGCTTGTGCTCGTTCGTCCTGCCAAGAAGTCCAAGTAACCCCTAACGTACGTACGCAGCCATGAAGCTTAAAGTTTATAAGTCCGACGGTTCCTCCTTCTCGGAGAAGGAATTCGACATCACTTCCTTCGAAGGCGACAAGGGTGTCGCCCTCCTGAAGCAAGTCATCGTCTCCTACCAGGCCAACAAGCGCCAGGGTACTTCCAAGACCAAAGACTACGGCGAAGTCGCCGGTTCTGGTAAGAAGATGCTCCCGCAGAAGGGCTCCGGCGGTTCCCGCCACGGCGACAAGCGCGCCCCTCAGCTCTACAAGGGTGGTATCGTCTTCGGCCCTCGCCCTCGCGATTGGTCCAAGACCATCACCGTGCAGGCTAAGAAAATCGCTCTCCAGCGTGCCCTCTTCGACCTCGCCACCGACGGCGGCCTTGCCGTTATCGAGCGCTTCGAAGTCGCTAAGCCTAAGACCGCCCTGTTTGTGAAGGTACTCAAGAACGTCAGCCCTGAAGGCAAGCGCCTCCTGGTCGTCGACAGCACCTGGAGCGAGCCGGTTCTCCGTGCGAGCCGCAACATCAGCCGCGCCCTGTTCTCCAATTCCTCCAACCTAAACGCCCTCGACCTCGTCAAGACCCCCCGCGTCCTGATCACCCTCGAAGGTCTCACCAAGGTGCTCGAGCGCACCAAGAACTAATCGAACAATGAAGCCCGCTTCCGAAATCATCAGCCGCCCAATCCTCACGGAAAAGGCCTCCGGCTTGGCTGAAGCCAACAAGTACGTCTTCGAGATCCTGCCCGGTTGTGACCGCGCCCAGGTGAAGACCGCCATCGAGGCCGCCTTTAAGGTGTCCGTCCTCAAGGTGAACATCCTGATCCGCAAGGGTAAGATGCGCCGCAGCCGCCTCAGCGGTGGCTCGGTCTACCAAGAGACCCGCTCGCGTCGTGCCATCGTCACCCTGAAGAAGGGCGACGTCATCTCCCTCGCCTAATTTTCGGAGTAGACACCGCCATGCCCATCGTCACCCATCGTCCTATCACCCCCGGCACGCGCTTCCTCGTTCGCGTGAAGACCGAGGGCCTGCACCCTGGTCGCCCTGAGCGCTCCCTCACGGAGAGCAATCACCGCGCCATGGGCCGTAATTGCTACGGCCGCATCACCTCCCGCCGTCGTGGGGGAGGTCATAAGAAGCTCTACCGCACCATCGACTTCCGCCGCGATCGCTTGGACGCTCCGGCCACCGTGCTCCGTATCGAGTACGATCCTAACCGCACCTCCCACTTGGCGCTCATCGAGTATGCCGACAAGACCCACTCGTACATTCTCGCTCCTGATGGCCTGAAGGTCGGTGATGTTGTCGTCAGCACCACGAAGCCACAGGAGCGTTTGACCCCAGGTCTTTCGCTGCCGCTCCGTCTGATTGCCCCATCCACCTTCATTCACTGCATCGAACTCGAGCCCGGTAAGGGTGCCCAGGTCGCCCGTTCCGCTGGCGGCTTCGCGCAGCTTCTCGGCATCGAAGACGACCGTGCGATTCTCCGCATGCCCTCGGGCGAACAGCGTTACATCAACGCAGATTGCCGCGCAACGGTTGGTATCGTCGGTAACGTCGATCACCATAACGCCAGCCTCGGTAAGGCCGGTCGTAGCCGCTGGAAGGGCATCCGTCCTCGTCAGCGTGGTATGTCCATGAACCCTGTCGACCACCCGAACGGTGGTGGCGGTGGTAAGAAAAAGGGTGGTGGTGGTCGCCAGCACCTCAAGTCCCCCTGGGGTCAGCTCGCGAAGGGTTTCCCGACGCGCACCAAGGCCAAGGCTTCCAACAACCAAATCATCCTGCGCCGCAACGGTCGCAAGACGAAGAAGGTCTAACTCTTAAACGTTACCCAAGCACATGGCACGCTCTCGTAAAAAAGGTTTCTTCGTCGACCCGCATATCCTCGATAAGGTTATGGTGGCCCAAAAGGCCAACAGCCGTAAACCGATCAAGACCTGGTCCCGTCGCTCGACGGTCACCCCAGATTTCATCGGTCTCAACCTGGAAGTCCACAACGGCAAGGCCTTCGTTCCCGTCTATGTGACGGAAAACATGGTCGGCCACAAGCTCGGCGAGTTCGCTCCGACGCGTACCTTCCGCCAGCACACCCAGCCTTCTCGCAAGGAAGCCCAGTAATCCTCTTCATGCGCTTCGCCCTCTCCATGTCGGTCTTGCTCGCTTCCGCTGCTGCGGTTTGCGCAGGCAGCCGTACGTTGGGGTCGGCCGAGTCGAATGGTCAGGCCAACGTTGTCGAAGTGGTCGTCGGTCGCAGTGCGGACCTTGTGGTCCTCGCCAGCGGTTACGACGCAGGTCTCCGTCCGGGTACCGTTTGTACGGTCTTCCGCGCGGGCCAAGCCTTCGGCTCGATTGTCGTCGCTGATGCCTCTGAGCATCGCGCCGTGGCCTTGATTCTTTCGCTCGACGGCGGCGCCCGCATCAATCCGGGCGACACCGTTACTCTCCGCGCTAATCCCCGCATCTAACCTAAAAACCCTTTTATAACCGTCATGGAAGTCCACGCTCTCACCCGTTTTGCCCGCATGTCGCCCCAGAAGGTGCGCGAAGTCGCCCGCCAGATTCAGGGTCTCCCTGCCGAGGAAGCCGTCCAGCTCCTCCGCTTCATCCCGCGCAAGTCGGCTCGCCTCCTGTCCAAGACTTTGGCCAGTGCGATTGCCAACGCCGAGAACAACCACCAGCTCTCCAGCGCCGATCTCATCATCGTTTCCGCCACGGTGAACCAAGGTCCCGTGCTCAAGCGCTCGATGCCCGCCGCCCGCGGCTCGGCCCACCCCATCCACAAGTCTATGAGCCACATCCGCATCGCGCTGGGCTCGGCCACCAAGTAACCCCTTACAAACCACACAATGGGACAGAAAGTAAATCCGATCGGCTTCCGTCTAGCCGTCCGCCGCAACTGGGAATCTCGCTGGTTCGCAACGACGCGCGATGGCGCCTTCGCTCGCAACATCCTCGAGGACTACCGCATCCGTGAGTTCCTCAAGGAAAAGCTGCGCCAGGCTGCTGTGCCCCGCATCTTCATCGAACGTGCTGGCCCCAAGGTCCGCGTTCGCATCTGGACCGCCCGCCCGGGCGTCGTCATCGGCCGCAAGGGCGATGAACTCAAGAAGCTCCGTGAGGAGATCGCCGTCGTCGCTGGTAAGGCGAAGGCCGAGGACGTCATCCTCGAAGTCAACGAAGTGAAGCGCCCCGACCTCGTGGCCCAGCTCGTGGCTGAAAACGTCGCCCTTCAACTTGAGCGCCGCATCTCTTTCCGCCGCGCTATGAAGAAGGCCATCCAGTCCACGATGCAGAACGGTGCCGATGGCATCCGTCTCCGCCTCGGCGGCCGCCTCGGTGGTGCTGAAATCGCCCGCGTTGAGTCCGCTCGCGTCGGTCGCGTTCCCCTCCACACCCTTCGCGAGAACATCGACTACGGTTTTGCCGAAGCCCGCACCCTCTACGGTAAACTCGGCATCAAGTGCTGGATTTGCGCCAAGGACTCCGAGTTCTAAACCGCCCCCGTTCCCCTCTAACTAAAGACCCGCTTCCATGGCCAATCTTCAACCCGCCCGCACCAAGTGGCGCAAACACCGCAAAGGCAAGATTCGCGGTAATGCCACGACCTGCAACACCCTCGCTTTCGGCGATTTCGGCATCCAGTCCCTGGACCGTGCCCGTATTCCTGCCAACCAGATCGAGGCTGCCCGTATCGCCATCTCCCGCGCCTTGAAGCGTAAGGGTAAGATGTGGATGCGTATCTTCCCCCACACCCCAGTGACCCGGAAGCCCGCCGAAGTCCGAATGGGCTCTGGTAAGGGCAGTGTCGAGTACTACGTGGCTGTGATTAAGCCTGGAACCATGCTTTTTGAGGTCGGTGGCGTGACGATCACCGTCGCCCGCGAGGCCATGCGCCTAGCCGATACGAAGCTCCAAGTCCGTTGCCGCTTCCTCGCCCGTGAAGAACTCGAAAAGTATTGATGCCTAAGGCCTTCCTCACCCATAACTGACCTCTTTTCCCGATGCGTACCTACCAAAAAGGCAAGCCTTCCGCCGCCTCCGCGCTGCGTCCCCTGGCCGCCGCTGAGCTCCTGAAGCGCGTGCGCGAAGCCCGCGAGGAACTCCTCCAGCTCCGTCTTCGTAAGGCGACCGGCGCTGTCGAAAACTCTGCCCGTTTCCGTTTCCTCCGCGCCGACATCGCCCGATGCCTGACGGTGTTGAAGGTTCAGGCCACCGCCGCTAAGTAACCCTTAAACCATTATTCCGATGTCCGAGACCCGCTCCAACCGCAAGACCCTCATCGGCTTCGTCGCCACCCGTTCGGGCGACAAGTCTGTGAAGGTTAATTTCCAATACACCGTCCTTCACCCCGTTTACGGCAAGGAAGTGAAGCGCCGCAGCGTGCTTCATGCCCATGACGAGAAGAACGAGTGCAAGGTGGGCGATAAGGTCGAGATTATGGAGACCCGCCCTTTGTCTAAGCTCAAGCGCTGGCGCGTGATTCGCGTCGTCGAAGCCGCGAAGATTGCTGCCCAGCCGATTGACGGCTAATCCCCCCACTACCTACTTTTATGCTTCAGATGCTTTCCCGACTCGACGTCGCCGACAATACCGGTGCTCGTCAGGTCCAGATGATCCGCCGCCTCGGCCAGATCACCGACACCGCCGGTATCGGCGACGTCATCATTTGCTCCGTCAAGGACTCGACCCCCGATGCCCAGTGCAAGAAGGGGAGCGTTGTCCGCGCCGTCATCGTTCGCACCGTGGCCCCGATTCGTCGTAACGACGGCAGCTACCTGCGCTTCGACTCGAACGCGGTCGTCATCCTGGACGACAACGGCAACCCGAAGGGTACCCGCATCTTCGGGCCCGTCGCCCGCGAACTCCGCGGTAAGAACTTCATGAAGATCATTTCCCTCGCTCCCGAGGTCCTCTAATCCGCCATGTCTAAGACTGATATCAAACGCGGCGACGAAGTCGTCATCATCGCCGGTGCCGATAAGGGCAAGCGCGGTGAAATCCTCACCTACGATCGGGACGCAGAACGTGTCACCATCAAGGGCCTTAACCTCGTCAAGCGCCACCTTAAGCGCACGCAGGAAGGCACTGGCGGTATCACCGAGAAGGAAGCCCCGATTCATCGCTCTAACGTGATGCTCGGCTCCCTCTGGGACGCCCGTCGTGCCAAGAAGCCAGCCAAGAAGGCTGCTAAGTAACCCTGACGAAACCACCCGAGATTTACACGAAGATGTCTACCAAGCCCTACCTTAAGAAGGCCTACCTCGAGAAGGTCGTCCCCGAGCTCATCAAGGCCCGCGGTTACAAGAACGTCCACCAGGTCCCGAACCTCACCAAGATTGTCCTGAACTCAGCTTTCAAGGCTGAAGCTGATAAGGCCCACATGGCCGAAGTCGTGAAGGAAATTACCAAGCTGTCCGGTCAAAAGCCGATCATCACCTACGCTTCCAAGAGCGTCGCGAGCTTTAAGGTGCGTGAAGGCATGCCCCTCGGCTGTGTGGTTACCCTCCGGGGTGCCCGCATGTGGGAATTTATGCTCCGCCTCACCGCGGTGGCTCTCCCGATGATTCGCGACTTCCGCGGCGTCAGTAACCGTCTCGACGGTCGCGGTAACTTCTCCCTCGGGATTGTGGACCATACCATCTTCCCAGAAACCCAAGCTGACGGTTCGCAGCGTGCGAACATCGGCATGGACGTCGTCATCGTGACGACCGCCACGAACGACGACGAAGGCCGCGAGCTGCTCCGCATGCTCGGTATGCCGTTCCGCCGCTCCTCCGCCGCCACCGAAGCCGCCGCCACCGCCACCGCGAAGGCCTAACCCCTCACCTTACACACCAGTATGGCCAAGAAGTCTGTCATCCAACGCGCCCTCAAACGCGATCGCCTCGTCGCTAAGCACGCTACCAAGCGCGCTGAGCTCAAGGCAATCCTCCTCAGCCCCAAGACCACTGAGGAAGAATTCTACATCGCCCAGCGCAAGCTCACCGAGTTGCCCCGCAACTCTTCGAAGGTTCGCCATAAGAACCGCTGCGCCATCTCGGGTCGTCCACGTGCGTTCATTCGCAAGTTCGGCCTCTCCCGTATCACTTTCCGCGAACTCGCCCTTGGTGGCCAGATTCCCGGTGTCACCAAGGCATCCTGGTAACCTCCGACCGCAACGACTATGTCCGCTTCTAACGATACCATCGGAGATTTTCTGACCTCCATCCGCAACGCATCTAAGGCCGAGAGGGCCACGATTGTCGTCCAGTGGTCGCGCCTCCGCGAAGGCGTGGCCCGCATCCTTACGGAGGCCGGCTATGTTGCCAGTTTCCGCAAGGCTGAGCGCGAAGAAAAGCCCGTCCTCGAACTCACCCTCAAGTACGTCTCTGGCGTGCCTGCTATCACCAGCATCGAGCGCGTCTCGACCCCTGGTCGCCGCGTCTACGCTGGCTACACCACCGTGCCTAAGGTGATCGGTGGCATGGGCGTATCCATTCTTACCACTTCCCGTGGCGTCATGACCGATGCCGAGGCTCGTCGCCAGAAGGTGGGCGGCGAACTCCTCGCCAAGGTCTGGTAATCCAACCCCCTAACAAAAAAGTCATGAGCCGCATTGGCAAACAACCCGTCCCCGTCCCCGCCTCCGTCAAGGTAGCGATTAACGGCCAGACCATCTCTATCGAAGGCCCGAAGGGTAAGCTTTCGCACACGTTCCCTGTCCAGATTGGCGTGACCGTCGACAAGTCCGTCGTCCAAGTCGCTGACCTCTCTGAAAAGAAGGACGCTGGTCCTGTCTTTGGTACCACTCGCGCCATCATCCGTAACATGGTGGAAGGCGTTGAGAAGGGCTACAGCAAGACTCTCCTGATCGAAGGCGTCGGCTTTAAGGCCGCCCTCAAGGGGAACGTCCTCGATCTCGCCCTCGGTTACTCCCACCCGATTCGTTACACGGTACCTGTAGGCGTCACGGTCGTCGTCACCGACGGCACGAAGCTCCTCATCTCCGGTGCCGATCGCCACATGGTTGGCCAGGTCGCTGCCTCCATTAAACTCTACAAGCCGGTCGAGCCTTATAAGGGCAAGGGTGTTCGCGTCGAAGGCGAATACGTCCGCCGCAAGGAAGGCAAGAAGACCGCCTAACCCGCTCGCCACTCACCTTCATGAATATTTCCAAGAAGAACCTGCTCGTGCAGAAGCGCCGCTGGCGCATCCGCAAGACGGTGCAAGGCACCGCCGCCCGTCCGCGCCTCGCGCTCAAGCTGACCCACCTCCACCTCTACGCCCAGGCGATCGACGACGATCGTGGTGTGACCCTCGTGGCCACTGCCACTACCTCGAAGGATTTCCGCGGCCAGAAGCTCCGTCCGACCGTCGCCGGTGCCACCGCTTTCGGTGCCGCTTTCGGCGCGAAGGCCAAAGCCGCTGGTCTCACCACCGTGGTCTTCGACCGTGCTGGTCGCCGTTACCATGGCGCCGTCAAGGCGTTTGCCGATGCCGCCCGCGCCGCTGGCCTCCTCTTCTAATAAAAATTCCATGAGCGAAGAAACCAAGAAAGCTGCGCCCCCAGCCACCCCTGCTGGCAACGCCGGTCCTGCTGGTAACGCCGGTCCTGGCCCGGGCCCTGGAGGCGACCGTCGTGGTCCTGGCGGTAACAATAACCGTCGTGGTCCTGGTGGCCCTGGCGGTCCCCGCGGCCCGCGCCGCGACAACCGCAACGAAGGTCCTGCTTCCGAATACAACGATAAGGTCGTGCACATCAACCGTTGCTCGAAGGTCGTCAAAGGTGGCCGTCGCTTCAACTTCGCTGCGCTCATCGTGGCGGGTGATGGCAAAGGACGCGTCGGCGTCGGTTACGGTAAGGCCAAGGAAGTACCCGATGCTATCCGCAAGGGTACCGACCGTGCTCACCGCGCCCTCGTCCACGTCAATCTGCGCAACAATACCATCCCGCACGAAGTCATCGGCCGCGCTGATGGTGGCGTCGTCATGCTCCGCCCAGCTTCACCGGGTACCGGCCTCATCGCCGGCGGTGGCGTCCGTGCTGTCCTAGAAGTGGTCGGCCTTAAGGACGTCCTCTCTAAGTCGATGGGTTCGAATAACCCTCAGGCCATCGTGAAGGCGACCCTTGATGGTCTCGCCCAGCTCCGCACGCTCGAACAAATCAAGTCTCTCCGCGCTTAAGCGGACCTCCCAACTATGAAGCTCCATTCTTTGCCCGCCATTAAGGGCTCCACTCACCGTCACAAGATCCTCGGCCGTGGTCGCGGTACGGGTCACGGCAAGACTTCCGGTCGTGGTCACAAGGGTATGAAGGCCCGTTCCGGCGGCGGCCACCGCCCTGGTTTCGAAGGCGGCCAGATGCCCCTTTACCGTCGTCTGCCTAAGCGCGGCTTCAATAACGTGAACCGTATTGATTACGCCGTGGTTAACCTCCGCGACATCGAAGTGCTCGAAGGAACGACGCTCGGACTCGCTGAGTTCAAGGCCCAAGGCGTGCTCCGCGCCAACGCCCCGCTCCTCAAGGTGCTGGGCACGGGCGAAATCACCCGCGCTGTCACCGTTACGGCCCATCGTTTCTCTGAAACTGCCAAGCAGAAGATCATCGCCGCTGGCGGTAAGGTCATCGAGCTCGCAGTCAAGGCGGCGAAGGCTGAGTAATTTTCGGAAAGACGCCTTCCGCGATGTTTTCGGCTTTTGCCAATTGCTGGAGGATTCCTGAACTCCGGGCCCGTTTGCTTGCGACGGTCGCCCTTGTGTTCGTAGCGCGTATTGGGGCGAACATCCCGCTGCCGGGCATCGACCCGAAGGACATCATGGAATACTACGCCTCGATGTCCGAAAAGGCATCGGGTGGCGTCGTGGCCATGTACAATATGTTCACGGGGGGTGCACTCCTTAAGGGCGCGATTTTCTCGTTGGGCATCATGCCCTATATCAGCGCTTCGATTATCATGCAGTTGATGTCGGCGGTGGTGCCTTCCATCGCCCGGCTCCAGCAGGAAGGTGAAGTCGGCCGCCAAAAAGTCGCCCAGTATTCCCGCTATCTCACCATTATCATCGCGGTCGTCCAGTCGGCCCTGCTGTTGGGTGCCTTCTGTAATCCCACTAAGGTTGGTCAGGCCCTCGGCTTGGGGAGCTTCACGGGCCAAATCGTGGTCATGGAGAACAAGACCCTCTTCGTCTGCCTCGGTGTGACGATTTTAACGGCTGGTTCGATTGTGATGCTGTGGTTGGGCGAGCAGATTACCCAGCGCGGTATCGGCAACGGCACTTCGGTGCTTATCACCATTGGCATCTTGGCCGACATCCCTGGAGCGGTCACCAGTTTTGTCGACATGACTTTTGGAGGCAAGCTTGGTACAGCCGGCTCTAACTCCCATGGCCCGGAAATGGCCCTCGGGATGATTATTCTTTTCGTTCTCGTGACTGCGGCGATGGTGGCCATCAATCAAGCGGTTCGTAAGATTCCCATTCAGTATGCCCAGCGTATGGTCGGGAAGAAGATGTATGGGGCGCAGACTAATTACCTGCCACTCAAGGTGAACTACGCAGGCGTCATGCCGGTTATCTTCGCTGGTGCGATTCTCAGCTTCCCACCGTTGCTGCTCAACCCGCTGAGCGCACTGTCCCCTCAGCTAGAGTTCCTCCGCGGCTGGGCGGATCTCTTCCAGGGTCGCGGTTGGTTCCATTACATCTCCTACGCGGTCCTCATCTTTGGTTTCAGTTACTTCTGGATTTCGATCATGTTCCGCCCAGTGCAGATCGCGGATGACCTCAAGAAGAACAACGGTTACATCTTGGGCGTGCGCCCGGGCGAGCACACCGCGGCCTTCCTCGATTTCGTGATGACGCGCCTGACGGTGGCCGGTTCGCTCTTCCTGCTCATCATCGCCCTACTGCCTGACCTGTTCATGCTACAGCTCAGTTTCCCGGCGCGTCTCGCGACCTTCCTCGGCGGTACGGGTGGCCTCATCACCGTTGGCGTCATGCTCGACACGATGCGCCAGATTGAAACCTACCTCCTGCAACGTAACTACGAAGGTTTCTTGAAGAAGGGTCGGATCGGCAGCTTGCCGGTGCCAGCTCCTGCCCAGCGTCCGGCTGATTCCGCCGCCGCCCTCGGTTCCATGGAGAAGACCTGTTTGGTCCTCTTCGTCCTCGGGGTGGCTGCTTGGATTGCCAACCACTGGGGTTCGTTCGCTAAGTAAGCCTTTTCCGGGATGATCGATCTTAAGTCGGAGGCGGAGGTAAACCGGATGCGTGCTGCTTGTGCCGCGGCCGCCCGCGTACTCCATGACCTCTCCTCGCTGGTCGTGCCCGGTATTTCGACGGCCGGACTCGACGCGGCCGCCCGCGGCCTGATGACTCGCCATGGTTGCGAGAGCGCCTGCCATGGCTATGTGGTCGGTCGCCTGACCTACCCCGGTTATGTCTGCATCTCCGTGAACGATGAAATCGTCCACGGGATTGGTGCCCCTGACCGAATCATCCGCGACGGCGACCTCGTCTCGCTGGACGTCGTTGTCCGCCGCGATGGGTTCATTGGCGACAATGCCCGGACCATCGTGGTTGGCAACGCCCCCGCCGAAGCGCAAGCCCTCTGCCGGGACACCGAAAATGCCCTCCATGCCGGCATCGCGGCCGTGAAGCCCGGGAATAGGGTAGGGGACATCTCAGCTGCTATCCAGGCAGCCTTAAGCCCTCAGGGGTACGGCATCGTCCGTGACTTCGTGGGCCATGGTGTAGGGCGCCGGATGCACGAAGAGCCGCAAATTCCCAATTTTGGTAAGGCGGGAACTGGACCTAAACTATTGGCTGGTATGGCTTTAGCCATTGAACCCATGGTAAATTTAGGCACCCATAAGATCGTCATGGCTGCCGACGGTTGGACTGCTCGGACCGCTGACGGCAAGGTTTCCGCTCACTTCGAACACACCGTTTTAGTGACCGAAAAAGGGGCTGAAATCCTGACCCTGCCATAAAGTATATTTTTTGCTTCCAAATCCACCCAGAACCTTCAAGTTCCGACCTCTTTCCCACCTTCCAACCAGCACGGACACCATGCCACGAATCCTCGGCGTAGACATTCCCAATAACAAGAAAGTAGAGTACTCGCTCCGCTACATCTATGGCATCGGCCCCTGCCGCGCCACAGAGATTTGCGATGCCCTCGGCTTCGACCCCGCCATGCGCGCGTCGAATCTGTCGGAAGAGCAGCTCAACAAGATTGTCGAGTACATCGTCCGCATGGGCTACAAGTGCGAGGGTGACCTCCGCCGCGACATCGCGCAGAACTTGAAGCGTCTCCAAGCCATCAAGTGCTACCGCGGCCTCCGTCACTTCCGCGGCCTCCCGGTCCGTGGTCAGCGTACCCGGACCAACGCTCGTACTCGTAAGGGTAAGCGTAAGACCGTCGGCGTCGCCGCGGCCCCTGCTAAGTAAACATTTAACCACTACATATATTTCCCGATGAGCGAAGAAGCCCCTAAGACCCCCAAGGCACGCAAGCCCAAGGCCACCGCGCCTGACGCTGCTGCTACTGCCGCCGCCGCCCCGGTGACCGACGTCACCGTTGCCGCGGGTGCTGCCCCTGCGACTGCCCCCGAGCGCAAGGAGATCACCGCCAAGGAACTCCTTGGTGAAGAAATCGGCGAAATCAAGGTGCGTCGCGCCAAGGGCTCGAAGAATATCACCGTCGGCATCGTCCACGTCCTCGCGACTTTCAATAACACCAAGGTTACCATCACCGATGCCAACGGCAACGTGATCTCTTGGGGTAGCGCCGGTCGCCACCAGTTCCGTGGTTCCCGCAAGTCCACCGCTTACGCCGCTCAGGTTGTCTGCCAAGAAGCCGCCAAGCTCGCTATGGCCCACGGCCTCAAGGACGTCTCCGTTCGCGTGAAGGGTCCAGGTATGGGTCGCGACAGCGCCATCCGTGCCTTGCAGCTCCTCGGCCTCAACGTCTCTTCGATCGTCGACACCACGCCGATTCCTCACAACGGCTGCCGCCCGCCCAAGCGTCGCCGCGTCTAAGTCTTTTCCGTTTTCCGCATCACCGTCCGGTTATGGCAACCCGGGCGGGTCCTTCCCTCCGCCACCTCTACTCATAAAAAACTCCTATGTCTCGTTACACCGGTCCCACCACGAAGCTCAACCGTCGCTTCGGTCAGAATATTTTCCCCACCTCCAAGGGTGAAGAGCGCCGTCCATACCCTCCGGGTATCCACGGTAAGACGACGCGCCGCAAGGTGTCCGAATACGGCGTCGGCCTCAATGAGAAGCAAAAGCTTCGCATGATGTACGGGATGACTGAAAAGCAGTTCCGCCTTTCCTTTGAGCGCGCTAAGCGCCAAGGCGGCGTCGCCGGCGACAACTTCCTTCGTATCTTGGAGACCCGCCTCGATAACGTCGTCTTCCGCCTCGGCTTCGCTAACTCCCGCTCCGCCGCTCGCCAGCTCGTCTCCCACGGCCACGTCCGTATCGATGGCCGCAAGGTGGACGTAGCCAGCTTCACCGTGGCTCCTGGCCACGAGATTGAAATCCGCGACCGTACCTCCTCCAAGCAGCTCGCCACCCGCGCCATCGAAGAAGGCCAGGGTCGTGCCGCCCCGGCTTGGCTCGTCACCTTGACCGATCAGCTCAAGGGTCAGATGGTTCGTGAACCCGCGAAGGAAGAACTCCCGCGCGATATCAACGTCCAAATCATCGTCGAATTCTACAGCCGCTAACCCTCAGCCCATCCTCACGGAACCAACGTCATGTCTAAGCGTCTCGGAAAATTCGAACTCCCCAAGGGCCTCAAGAAAGAGGAAGCATCCGCTTCCGGCACTTTCGCCCGTTACAGCGCTGAGCCTTTTGAGACAGGCTTCGGTCACACGATCGGCAATTCGCTGCGTCGCGTACTCCTGAGCTCCATCGAAGGTGCCGCCATCTCGGCTGTCACTATCGAAGGCGTCCAGCATGAGTTCCAGCCGATCGAAGGTGTCGTCGAAGACGTCACCGAGATCGTTCTGAATCTCAAGAAAGTCCGCATCCGCACCGAAGCGAACAAGCGCGAGGCCTTCAAGGGCACGATCGACGTTAATAAAGCCGGCGTCATCAAAGCCTCTGATATCAAGTTTGAGACCAAGGGTGCCTCGGTGTCCCTCGTCAATCCCGACACCGTTATCTGCACGCTCGACCGCAAGCGCCGCTTCTTCGCTGAAGTGGAAGTGAGCATCGGCCGCAGCTGGGCTTCCGCCGAGGAAAACAAGAAGCCTGAACAGGCGATCGGTTCGATCCCTGTCGACTCGCTCTTCTCGCCGGTCACCGTCGTCAAGTACGCCGTTGAAAGCACCCGCGTTGGCCAGATGACCGACTACGATAAGCTGGTTCTCGAAATCTCCACGGACGGTCGTATCTCTCCGGACGAGGCCCTCAAGGAAGCATCCGCCATTCTGCGTCACCACCTCGCCGTGTTCGACACTGTCTCCGCCGAGCCGGTCGAATTCGAATCCGGTAAGTCCGAGGTCACCGAAGAGGTCAATCGCCTCCGCAAGCTCCTCAATATGTCGGTTAACGAAATTGAGCTTTCCGTTCGTGCCGCTAATTGCCTCAACAACGCCAACATCAATACCGTTGGTGAACTGGCGATGAAGACGGAGCAGGAGATGCTCAAGTACCGCAACTTCGGCAAGAAGTCGTTGAACGAAATCAAGGCTAAGCTCGAACAGCTCGGCCTGTCCCTCGGCCAGAAAATCGACGAGCGCCTCCTCGACAAGGGCGTTAACTCCTAATCATCACACCCTCTCATGCGTCACCGCACTCACCACAATGTCCTGGGGGTCAAGACGGCCCACCGTCGCTCCCTCGTCGCGAATCTCGCGGCTGCGCTTTTCACTAACGCTCGTATCACGACCACGCTTGCCCGTGCCCGTGCTGTCCGTCCGTATGCTGAGCGCCTCATCACGCTCGCCAAGAAGGCTGAACAGGCCACCGACAAAGGCGTCAAGCTGCACTACTACCGTCTCGCCCTCGCTCGTATTCGTAACGAGGACGCCTGCCACCTGCTCTTCACCGAGCGCGTAAAGCAGTTCCTCGCCCGTAACGGCGGTTTCACCCGTATCTACAAGATTGGTAACCGTAAGGGTGACGCTGCGGAAACGGCACTCATCGAACTCGTGGGTAAAGACGACAAGACCCCGGCCATGACCCCCAAGGCCAAGACGGCCCGTAAGCCTAAAGTGAAGAAGGAAGTGGCCGCACAGGCCTAATCTCCTTGGCTTAGGCGCCTATCCGAGACGCGTTCGCCTTCACTGGCGGCGCGTCTCGCCTTTTTAACCCCTCCCACCCCCAGCCATGCTTCAGCCCGTCGATCTCAGTGTCTTCTTGGCCTTTGTTGCCGGGGTTATCGTGCTGGGGCTGTTTGGCCTTCAGGCGTGGTATGATCGCCGTGACGCGCTCTTGTTTGATCATCGTCGCTTGAATTCGGCCTTCTGCTGCACCCGCTGTTCCCTGACCTTTGTTCGGCCCCGTCGCCGCGAAGAGGCTGCCTGTCCACACTGCGGCTGGAACAATGTTCGCCTCAAGTTCTAAATCCCTTTAACTTTTCCTCCATGGCTCCCCAGTCCATTGCGATTCTTGATTTTGGCTCCCAGTTGACCAAGGTCATTGCCCGCCGCATCCGCGAGTGCAACGTCCACTCCCGGATTTATCCCTTTGGCGTCACCCCCGAAACCCTGCGCGCCGATGGCGTCGTCGGCGTCATCCTCTCCGGTGGCCCGGATAGCGTGAAGGCGAAGGGCTCGCCCCATCCGCACCCTGGTATTTTCGAGATGGGCCTTCCGGTCTTGGGTATCTGCTACGGCGTCCAGTTGATGGGCCAGATGCTTGGGGGCAACGTCGCCAGCAGCTCGCACCGCGAATACGGCCATGGCACCCTGTCTTTCCGCAAGGGCTCGCAGTTGCTGCAGGGACTTAAGTCTCCGCTTCGCATCTGGAATTCGCACGGCGACAAGATCACGCGTCTCCCTCGTGGCTTCAAGGCCGTGGCTTCCACTGAGAATTCCGAGTGCGCGGTGATTGAAGACCCGAAGCGTCGTTTCTACGGAATCCAGTTCCACCCGGAAGTGGCCCACTCCGAGCGCGGTATCGACATCCTCCGTAACTTCTTGTTCCGCATTTGCGGCGCCAAGCCGACCTGGAAGATGGATGACTACGTCGAAACGGCCGTTCGCGAGATTCGCGAGAAGGTGGGCAAGGCCCAGGTCATCCTCGGCCTCTCTGGCGGCGTCGATTCCTCCGTGGCCGCGGCCCTCATCCAACGCGCCATTGGCAAGCAACTGACTTGCGTCTTCGTCGACAACGGCCTGCTCCGCCTCAACGAGCGCGCCCAAGTCGAGCAGATGTTCCGCGGCAAGTTCAAGGTCGACCTCCGTGTCGTCGACGCTTCGGAGGCTTTCCTCCGTAAACTCAAGGGCATCACTGACCCCGAGCGCAAGCGCAAGATTATCGGCCATGAGTTCATCAAGGTCTTCGAGCGCTCCATCAAGGAGGTTCAAGGCAAGAAGAAGGGGAAGGTCGAATTCCTCGCGCAAGGTACGCTCTACCCGGACGTCATTGAATCGCTTTCGCCTAACGGTGGCCCCGCCGCCACGATCAAGAGCCACCATAACGTGGGCGGCTTGCCCAAGCATATGAAACTGAAGCTACTCGAGCCCTTGCGCGAGCTCTTCAAGGACGAGGTCCGTGCCCTCGGCGAAGCCCTCGGCCTGCCGCATGATATGGTCTGGCGTCACCCGTTCCCAGGCCCTGGCCTCGCCGTCCGTATCTGCGGCGACATCACCAAGGAGCGCCTCGAGGTGCTCCGTAAGGCCGACGATATCTTCATCAGCGAACTGCGTTCCTCGGGCCAATACGCCAAGGTCTGGCAAGCCTTCGCCGTCTTCCTCCCGGTCCGTAGCGTCGGCGTTATGGGCGATGGTCGCACCTACGATAACGTTTGCGCCCTGCGAGCAGTGACTTCTTCCGATGCCATGACGGCTGATTGGGCCCGTTTGCCATACGACGTCCTCCAGCGTGCCTCGACGCGTATCATCAACGAAGTGAAGGGCATTAACCGTGTGGTCTACGACGTCTCCTCCAAGCCGCCGGCGACTATCGAATGGGAGTAGGCCGAGGTTTGCCCCGTTGACACCTTCGCCGCGTCCCCTTTCCTTGCAGGCTCGTGGCTGAACCCGCTTTCCAAGTCATCGCGCGCCGCTGGCGCCCTCGCCGTTTCGACGAACTCGTCGGGCAGGAACACATTGTGCGGACCCTCCGGAACGCCCTGACGAGTAAGCAGCTGGCCCACGCCTACTTGTTTGTGGGCCCGCGTGGTACGGGTAAGACGACGACGGCCCGCGTGCTTGCGAAGGCCCTGAATTGCTCTGGTGGCCCGAAGGCCGACTTTTCCTTGGATGACCCAGTCTGCCTGGCGATCGAAGCCGGCAGCTGCCTCGATGTCATCGAAATCGACGCCGCTTCTAACCGAAAGCTCGAGGATGCCCAGAAGATCCGCGAGGAGTGCCAGTTCGCTCCCTCTAACTGTCCCTACAAGGTCTTCATCATCGACGAAGTCCACCAGCTGACGAAGGAGGCATTTAATGCCTTGCTCAAGACGCTCGAAGAGCCGCCACCCTGGGTGAAGTTCATCCTAGCGACGACCGAGGCCGACAAGGTCCTGCCGACCATCACTTCGCGTTGCCAGCGCCTCGAATTCCATCCGATCTCCGAGGAGGTCATCGCCGCCCAGTTGACGCGTATCGTCAAGGCCGACGGCGTCACGGCCGATCAGGATGCGCTCACCGCCATCGCCCGTCTCGCCAATGGCGGGATGCGCGACTCGCAGTCCATCCTCGACCAAGTCATTTCGTTCGCTGGCAAGAAAGTGACCGAGGCCGATGTGCTCTCGATTTACGGCCTAGCCTCCGCCCAACAGGTCCAAGACCTCGGGAAGGCGATCGCTACGGGCGACGGTAAGACGGTTTTGGCTTTGTGCGACGCCTTCCATGCCGAAGGCCGCGACTTACTCCGCGTCTTGGCCGACCTACAAAGTCGTGTCCGTCAGACGGTCTTGGACTCTGTGAAGTCGGGCGGCATGAGCGCCCTGTTGGGCGGTAGTTTGGCGACGGAGCAGTTGGTACGTCTTTTGGAATGCCTGCAGGCGGGCGAGCAGGGGATTCGCCAAGGTCTCTCCCCCCGCGCGAACTTCGAGGTGACGTTGTTGAAGGCCATCGAGCAAAGTAGGTCGCGATCTATAGATAGCCTCATCAAAGATATCGCCGCTGCCGCAGCCGGTCTCCCTCGGGAGCCCGGCCAAAAAAAAATAAACCCATCGCCGGCTCCACCAGCGGCCGAGGTCGTCGCTCCACGAGTAGCAGAGCCTATGCCCGGCCCCGTGGCCGGTCCCATTGTATTTGTTGCGAAGCCCGTATTCGTTGCCGCTGCACGGGTAGAAGAAGCCGAAGAGTTGCCCATACCGCAACTGTCCGAGGAAGAAGCCATCATCGCGGAAAACCGTGATGCGGAATCCTTCAACTTCGTCTTAAAGGCGTTGCCCGCGGTCACCGTTGCGGAGGTCGGTAAGGCGTCCTTCCCCGGCGAAGCGGATTTTGATAGTGCCGTGGCTTCACTGCCGCCGGGGCTCGCCGAGAAGCTGCGCATCACCTTGGGTGCCGAGTTCACGGCCTTGCGCCCCATTCCCGCCGGCAAGCTCCGCAAGCCGCTCTAAACGTGGCCAAGGTTTTCGAGGTCGGCCTGATTTCTGACACGCACGGGAAGATGCGCCCCGAGGCCTTACTCGCACTCGAAGGCTGCGCGGTTATTTTTCACGCGGGCGATGTGTGCGGTGAGGCCGTTCTGGAGGATTTGGCGACGGTGGCGCCCTGCCACGCCGTGGCTGGTAATTGCGACGCGGACCCCGAACTGCCCCTGACCATCCAGCAGGAAGTGGGCGGGGTCCGTTTGCTCATTCACCATGGACACATGCCGGTGGATATCGCCCGTTTCCGTCCCGATGTCGTGGTGACGGGCCATACGCATGTCCCCAAGATTGAGCAGGTCGGCTCAGTGCTTTATGTGAATCCAGGTAGCGCGGGTCCGCGTCGATTCAACCTTCCGGTGACGGTCGCGCGGCTTACGATTTGTGATGGCCGCCCGACCGCCCGGATCATCGAACTCGCTGTCGCATGAGCCAGGCTTTACCCATTGACGCCCTTAGAGAGCCGCTGGTCGCGGCCTGCGGACGTACCCGCCGGATTGTCCTCCGCGCCCCGACGGGGTCGGGTAAATCGACCCGGATTCCACAGATGCTTTTGGACCTAGGCTTAGTGCAGGGACAAATCGTCGTCCTCCAGCCGCGGCGTATCGCGGCCCGACTTTTGGCTGCACGCATTGCCCAAGAGCGCGGGGTTAAACTGGGCGGTGAAGTCGGTTACCAGATACGTTTTGAGCGCGTCGAATCGGCGGAGACGCGCATCAAGTTTGTCACCGAGGCCTTGCTGCTTCGGCAGATGGCTTCGGATCCACAGCTCAAGGGTATCGGCGCGGTGGTCTTCGATGAATTCCATGAGCGGAACTTGCATTCCGACGTCGCCTTGGCGTTGGCCCGTCAGCTCCAGGAGTCCGGCCGGCCAGACCTACTGATTATCGCGATGTCTGCCACCCTCGACACGGAAGGTGTCGCCCGCTGGATGGGTAATGCGGAGACTTTGGCCGCCGATGGCCGGGCTTATCCGGTTGATATCGAGTATGTGCCGGTTGCACGAACGTCCACGCGTCCGGTCTGGGATCTGGCGGCTGAGCAGGTCGGCCGCATCCTGCACGAGGAGCCCGAGGGCGATGTCCTCGTCTTCATGCCGGGAGGCTACGAGATTATGCGCACCATTGGTGCGGTTCGTAACCTCCGCGAATCTGGCGGCGTCGATATCCTGCCGCTCTATGGCGAATTACCCCCGGAGGAACAAGACCGCGCCGTTCGCCCTGGCCCTCGCCGTAAAGTCATCGTCGCGACCAATGTCGCCGAGACCTCGCTGACCATTCCGGGCGTTCGTGCGGTCGTCGATGCCGGCTTGGCCCGTATCGCCCGTTTTGACGCCCTGCGTGGTATCGACACGCTCATGGTGGAAGCGGTGTCGCAAGCTTCTGCCGAACAGCGTGCGGGCCGCGCTGGCCGCACGGGCCCCGGGCGTTGCATCCGCCTCTGGTCGCATACGGATCATCAAGCCCGCCCCTTGCGGGAAGTCCCGGAAATCAAGCGCGTCGACTTGGCGGAGACCATCCTGCTTCTACTCTCTTCTGGTTGGGGCAATCCAGCGACCTTCCCTTGGTATGAAAAGCCCGAGCCGATAGCGCTGCAACGCGCGGTCACCGTCTTGACGGATCTAGGGGCTTTAGATGGGCGTGGCGCGTTAACCACGTTGGGACGTCGGATGGCCATCTTCCCGGCGCACCCACGTTATGCCCGCATGCTTATGGCAGCGGACGAGTTGGATTGCGTCGCCGAAGTAGCGGCCATCGCCGGACTTTCCCAAGGGCGGGATTTGCTGCTGCGTAAGGTCGATGAACGCGTCGAGCGTGAGCGCGACGCCATCCCCGCCGAAGAAGGCTCTGATTTCTTCACGCGCTTGGCTTTACTGCAGCGGGCGTCGGAGTTGAAGTTCGACCCTGATGCCTGCGACCGGATTGGCGTGCATGGTCAGGCTGCCCGCCAGGCCGAACAGGCCTCCCGACAATTCCTGCGCTTGGCGCAAGGGCAGGGGTTGCGCCTCTCGGAGCGGGCGGCGGCTCCAGAGAATATCCAGCGCTGCCTGCTGCTCGGCTTCTCGGACCGACTCGCCGTGCGGCTCGACGCCGGCACATTGCGTTGCGCTTTGGTCCATGGCCGGCGTGGCGAACTACGCCGCGAGTCCTCCATTCGCTCTGCGAAATTACTCGTCGCCGCTGAAGTCGACGAAATTCAGACGCGCGGTGAAGTTACCACCTACCTCTCCTTAGCCACCGCCATCGAGGAGTCTTGGTTGCAGGAACTCTTTCCGGCTGATTTCTCCGAAGTCTGCTCCGTGCGTTATGACGCGACCCAGCGAAGGGTCCTCACGCGGACGGAGCGTCGGTTTCGTGACCTCGTCTTGACCGCCGTCGAGCGTGACGATGCTTCTTCCGATGCGGGCAGCCGGATTTTGGCGGATGAAGTCAGTGCTGGGCGACTTGAACTCGAACGCTGGGACGGTCAGGTCGATGGGTGGATCCGCCGCATGAACTTCCTGGCGAAGCATTGCCCGGAACTCGGCATACCGCCCTTCGATGACGCCGGTCGACGCTTGGTGATTGAAGAAATCTGCGCGGGTGCCACGGCCTACCGGGATATCCGGGAGAAGCCCGTTTTCCCGATCGTCCGTGGCTGGTTGACCCATGAGCAGGCCATGGCCTTGGAATCCTATTGCCCGGAGAAGATTATTCTCCCCCGCAAGAAGCACCCGGCGAAAATCGAGTACACCGAGGACGGTGAAGCTGAAATCGAGGCTACCGTCCAGGAACTCTATGATTTCCCCGGTAGCAAACTGCGGGTCTGCCAGGGAAAGGTGGCGATGGTGATCTGCATTCAGTCGCCTGCTCGTCGGACCCAGCAGCGCACCCGCGACCTAGATGCCTTTTGGAAGGGCTCCTACGAATTAGTGAAGAAGGAACTTCGAGGTCGCTACCCCAAGCACGAGTGGCGATAATCTGTTCGTCCACTGTCATGCGTCGCTGCGACTCTCTCACTTTCGCCGGTGCCTTATGGTTGGCTATAGCCTTTGACGCGGAAGTCGCTCCCGTGACCAAGCCTTCACGGAAGAAGCGGCTTAGGGATTATTACCGCACCCTCTGACGATGAGCCGGCCGTCACCACTCTGGACCGAGATCCCTATTCACGTCGTCGACTTCGAAGGGAGTCTGCGAACCGGGGTTGTCGAATATGGAGTCGCGACCTTGTTAGGCGGCGACATCACCAATACCTCGACGAGGCTACATGCCGCCCGGACGCCGGTGCCGCCGATCGATACCCAATGCCACGGACTCTCGGAGAAAGAGCTGAAGGGGCTCCCGCCCTTCGAGTCCGAATGGGATTACTGGGTGTCGCTCCGGAAGACGGGTCTCCTGGCTGCGCATAATGCCTCGGTGGAGTCAGGCCTCCTCCGCGGGACCTGGTTGCGGCCGCCGGCGGTCCCCTCCTTTATCGACTCCGAGACGGAGGTCGCCGATTGGGGGGGTTGGGTGGATACCTGCCGCCTGGCTCGGGCTTGGGTCCCGAGCTTAGGGGACTTTCGCCTGCAGGCCTTGGTATCGGTCTTTCGCCTAGGTGCCCGGCTGGATTCCCTTGCCGCCAAGCATTGTCCCCCGAATCGCCGCAAATACCATTGTGCGCTCTATGATGCCCTGGCTTCGGCCTTGGTCTTACGGGCGCTTTGCTCGGTCGAAGGGCGTTCGACGGCGACCTTGGTGCAATTGGCGAAGGATAGCCTTTCGGCCCCGGCGGCAGCCGACCTGTCGCAGGGCGAGTTGGGTCTCTGACTTTTCCGCTTCACACCTTGGTCGGTCCGTAACTAGATAGGCCCTCACCATGGCTTCTAAGACTCCTATCCGCGTCGCGGTCACCGGCGCTGCCGGCAATATCGGTTACGCGGCAATCTTCCGCCTCGCCTCAGGCGCAGTGTTCGGCGCTGACCAGCCCGTCGCCCTGAACCTGATCGAAGTTGGCCCGGGTCTGAACGCCCTCGCTGGCGTCGTGATGGAACTTCAGGACTGTGCTTTCCCGTTGCTCGCCGACGTCGTTGCCACGGGCGATCTTGATGAGGGTTTCAAGGACGCTGATTGGTGCCTGCTCATCGGCGCTGTCCCGCGCAAGGAAGGCATGGAGCGCAAGGACCTCCTCGGTATCAACGGCAAGATCTTCATCGGCCAAGGCCAAGCCATTGCGCGGAGCGCCAAGCAGACGGTCAAGGTCCTCGTTGTTGGCAACCCCTGCAACACGAACTGCCTCATCGCCCTGCGTTCCGCCGGCAACCTCCCGGCCGAGAATTTCTTCGCCATGACCCGTCTCGACGAGAACCGCGCGAAGTCGCAGCTCGCGGGCAAGGCCGGCGTCCATAACTCCGTCGTAAAGAATGTCGCCATCTGGGGTAACCACTCGTCGACCCAATACCCGGACTTCACCAATGCCACCATCGCCGGCCAACCAGCCACCCAGGTCATTACTGACCACGCCTGGTTAAAGGATACCTTCGTGCCGGATGTCCAGAAGCGCGGTGCGGCCGTGATTAAAGCCCGCGGAGCCTCCTCCGCGGCTTCAGCGGCGAACGCTGCCCTGGATACGCTGCGCAGCTTGCACTTCCCGACGCCGACCGGCGATTGGCATTCTGCGGCCGTCCTTTCTAAGGGCGACTACGGCATTACTCCCGGCATCATGTTCGGCTACCCATTGCGCACTAAGGCCGACGGCTCCTGGGAAATCATCCAAGGCCTTCCGCTCGACGCCTTCTCCAAGGAGAAGATTGCGGTTACTGAGAAGGAATTACTTGAAGAGCGTGCCACGGCTTCGGAAGCCCTCGGATTGCAGCTTTAAGTCACGGAAAAGCTTACGAAGGGAGATGGAGGCCAGGCCTCGGTCGCCCTTTTTTGTTGGGTCCTTATTCGGCCGCAAGACGAACCAGCTTAATTTCAGACGGGCGGCAGGTGCCAAGGCGGATCTCGCCGGCATTGGCCGCCGAGAAGATAGGGGGCTCGGGATGGATGACCGCGACGGATCTGGCCGTCCTTCCGGCATTGATTTTTTGCAGTCCAATGAAATCCAGAATCACGGGATTAGCGCTGGCCAGAATAGTCTTCTCGGAGAGGCACCAATTGGCATCAAACCCTGGGCCACCAAGGATTTGATAACGTTCCAGTGAGAGGATTGTCAGGACATTCTTCTTCGCTAGTCCGGGGATAGCGCAGACCTCGATAGCGGCCTTGGTGGCGCTGGCGGGGTTATCTAAGAACCGTTCGGCGTTGGCCATGTTGCCAAGCGAGGCGGCAGCGATAGCGCCATGCACACCCAAGGACTTGCTGTCGCTCAAGACGGGCAGGTTAATCCAGAAGTCGACCTCGTCGAACAGCGTCTTAGGGAGGATGCTGATGCGGGCATCACCCCACGGTGGAGACGGGACGCCCGGGCGAGGGAGGACTTGGTTTTCGAAGCAGAGTTTCTTTTCTTCGGCCCACTTCTTGGCGTTTGGTTCATAGGCGACGACAGGGAAGCCCTCGAAGTCCTGACGTTCCGTGCTGAAGGGTGGGAGGAAGCCGGATTGTTGTAGGCTCTGCTGACGGACGTCGCAGAGGATGATCGCGTCCTTGGTAAAGCCGCGCTTCATGAGGGCGGTGCCGAGCGCTCGTATCAGCGGCTTGGGGGTGGCCAGCCCGAGCCCAGCCTCCGAGGAGATTTTGAGTCCGCACTTGCCTAGGGAGCCAGGCTTGAGGCCGACCCCTGTGCTGATCTCAAACTCGGCGAGGAGTCGCTCGACGGCCGGCGCATAATCCCCGTCGCTAAAGCCTTTCAGCTTTTGTTCGACCAGTAGCAACTTGGGGTCGGTCGCCGCCATGGTTTGGCCCCAGCCAGCGAGAAGAAGTAGAAGGGCGGTCAGGCGCATCGCACTATTCTTGGCCATCTCGGTACGCCCGCAAGGACGCTCTTTTGTTTGCGGTTCAGGGGGGCATGCCCATTTTGGCCGAATGTCTGCCAGTACCCCGCTCCCCCAGCGCCGCATCCTCGGGCTGATTTTCCTGACGGTCTTCATGGATATCGTCGGGTTCAGTATCATCATCCCGCTATTCCCCCAGCTGCTGCAGCATTACATCAGCGCCGAAGGCACTACTGGTACTTTAATCGGCTGGCTTAGTTCTTTAGCGACGGCGATGGGCGGCGACACGGATTTCAAGAAGACCGTTCTTTTCGGGGGGCTTCTCAGCACGCTTTACTCGCTACTCCAATTTATTTTCTCACCGATTTGGGGCGCGCTTTCCGATCGTTATGGACGTCGCGGTATCCTGACCGTCACTTTAGCTGGTAGCGCGCTCTCTTATATACTCTGGATTTTCGCTGCCCAGTTTTGGGTCGTCGTGCTGACCCGGCTCGTTTGTGGCATGATGGCGGGTAATATCGCAGTGGCTAGCGCCGCCGCGGCGGACGTGACCGATGAGAAGGAACGTACTAAGGGTATGGCCGTGGTCGGTATCGCAATTGGGATGGGCTTCCTCTGTGGTCCTATCATCGGCGGCTTCACCGCTCCGGAAGCTAACGGACAGGTTGCCGCCGCAACCAGTGCCTTCGGACTCAACCACTTCTCTACGTCAGCCGCCATCGCCGCTTTCATGGCATGCACCAATTTCTTGCTCGTGTGGGCATTCTTCCCCGAGACTTTGCCACCGGAGAAGCGCGCCGCCAAGGATGCGCAACGTCCTTCTATCTTCGATTTAGCCAACGTCCGTTCGCAGGAGGTGCGCCGCACGTCCTTTGCTAACCTCATTTATCAAATCGGTTTCACCGGCATGGAGAATACCATTGTTTTTCTGACGCTTGCGCTCTTTGCCTACACCCCGCGCGATAATGCGATACTCTTTCTGTTTAACGGGGTTAGCTTGGTCCTCGCTCAAGGATTGTCACGTCGCGTGGTTGGTCGGGTGGGGCAACGCAAGGTGGTGTTATTCGGATTTATGACTGCGGCGGCGGCCTTCCTGTTAGTCGCCTTTATTCCCACGCCTATCACGGGCGTGGTCTTGCCCGCTTGGGGTAAGCCGGTCTTCTTCTTGGGGATGGGGCTGATCTCTTTCGCTACCGGTCTCATCTTACCGAGCGTCTCCTCTTTGGTTTCGCTTTACTCGGACGCTTCGGAGCAGGGACGCAACCTCGGTATTCTTCGCTCCGCCGGTTCTCTCGCCCGGGTGATCGGGCCAATCTGCGCTGCCTTACTCTATTTTCACTTCGGGTCCCATTTCTGGGTCTACATTGTTGCCGCGGCTTTGATGCTGCCGGCGTTCTTGATCGTCCGGAACTTACCTGATCCGCAAGGTCAGGCCTAAACTTTCTAGATCTTCACCAGCGAGCGCCCAAGCGCATCGCCGGCGCGGATGACGTGCATTAAGGCGATGCCGCCGCGGAAGGCGCCGTGGAAATGGAGTCCAGGATTTTTCGCTTCGGCGTACGCCAAGGCCGCTTCACGGCGTGATTGGTCGACGCCGTACTGAGGAATCGCTCGGTCCCAGCGTTGAATCCATTCCCTTTCGGGTGGTCCACTGACGCCGAGGGTTTCCGCTAGTTCGCGATCGACGGCGGCGCGGAGCTGTTCGTCCGTCTGGCGGGCGAGGGCGGGATAGCGGGCACCACCGATAAAGCAGCAAAGCAGCACTTTGCCTTCGGGCGTTCGGCCCGGGAGTACTGTGGAAGGGAAGAGGCACCCAAGAATTTGCCGTTTCTCATTCCCGGGAATGAGATAGCCGAAACCATCGAGCGGATGGGCGACGGCCGAACGGTCGTAGCCGCGAGCGACGACGGTCACGGGTGGCGCTTCGGCCCGCTCCCATTCGCGGAAAGTTTTCTTCAGTTCTTCATCGAAGGGCAGGGAAGCCCACTGCCAATGCGGGGCAGTCACAATCAGGTGTTTGGCGAAGGCGCCTTCGTCTTGTCCCTGGGCGTTACGCCAGGCTACATTCCAGCCGCGTGCGTCTTGTCGGATGAGCGTCGCCATCGTACCCAACTGCAGGGCCTCAGCACGGAGCGGGGCGGCCATGGCATCGGCGAGTTGCTGCATGCCGGCCGGGAAACCAATAATCCGACGGCCCTTGGGTGGTTGGCGGATGAGCCCGAGGATGACGGAGCGGTGGCTGGCTTCGAAGGCGGGAATCGAGGGGAAGCTATTTGCCATGCACAAGCGGCTGGGGTCGCCGGCGTGCACGCCTGAAACCACGGGGTCCATCAGGAGGTCCGCGGCTTCGGCTCCGAAGCGCCGCGTCATGAAGGCCTGCACCGTTTCTTCGGCGCTGCCGCCGCGGGGTCGGAAGATTTCCGAGATAAAGCGGAGCTTGCCCTGCCAGCTCAGTAGGTCGCCTTTGAATAGGGAAGTCGGCTTGTTGGTCAGCGCGTGCAGCTTCCCTTTCGATAGGATGAAACGTTGGGCTGAGGCATGGTCAGCCTCTTGGACAGCCTTCCCCAGCCCGTAGCCGTCAAGGAGCGCTTGGTCCGCTTCACCTTCGATTTGAAGAGTGTTGGGGCCCGTCTCAACGAGCCAGCCGTCCTCGCGGACGGTCCGAATCGATCCGCCTGGGCGAGTCGATGGTTCGATGACCTTCACCTGGGCCCCTTGCCTCACCATGGCATTGGCCACCGCCAAGCCGGCAGGACCAGCGCCCAAGATGATGGCATCCAGTTGCATGCTCCAAGGACAATGGCTCACACGGAGGTTGGCAATCCTACGTCCATTGGTTTGTCTAGATTCCTTGATGAAGCACTTCTGGCTACTTTTCGCCCCTCTCTGGGCATTTGCCGATACGGTGACTTTGTCGGATGGTACTTTCTTACGCGGTAAAATTGAGCGCGCTGCCGATGGGTTTCTGGAGGTCAGCGTGCCCGCGCTCGGTGGCTTACCGCAACGGATTGCCTTGACGAAAGTTGAGTCATTCCGGACTGAGTCTGCGGTCGCCGTCAGTGTGGGCGGAGTGGTGCAGCGAGGCATTGCCTCGGCGGTTGCGGGTCGAGTGGCCTCTTCTGGGGGCGTTGAAACTTGCGACCTTAATGGGAAGTTCGAGCTTTGGCGTGAGCCGGAGCTCCGGCCCATGGAGCTGCGCGGACAGCGTCAGTGGACCATGCAGGCGGACTTCGACCTTTCGGGTCGCTCGGGTGCGACGCGAGGCAGTGGCATCAGCGCTGGCTTTCAAGCGAAGGGCGTCCGCGAGGTTGATACGCTCCTGGCGAGCGTCCGGGTCGTCCGCACGAGCGCCGGCACGCAGACCTCCGCCGATGACCTGCATCTCAATCTCGCTTACGAGACCAACCCGACGAACATCGTTTTCTGGTACGCGCGCACCGATAGTGGCTACGACAACGCGCGGGCCGTCGACTTCTTCTCGATTAATGCCGTTGGTCTCGGCTTGCGGCTCTTCACGGATGGATCCGGCAAACTCGACGCTCGCGTGGGTCTGGCTCATCGCACGGAGCGCTATGCGACCGTCGGACAGGCTAATCTCTCCGCTCCCTCGGCGGACTTGGGCTTGGTGTTGACCCGGGAATTAGGTTGGGCCGCCTTGGACTCGGCTATTTCTATAGTCCCTTCTTTCCAGAAGGCTGGGGATTTCTACCTTCGGCATGAGTCTTCCATCAACCTAATGCGGGGACCAGGGCCGCTTTCCCTACGCTTAGGTCTTTCTAACGATTTTCGCTCTCACCCTCAGGCTGGCCAGGTGAAGTTAGACACGGCCTACTTCGTTCGCTTAACCTATGTTTGGAAATAGGCAGAGCCAGTTTGCTATAAATTAAGCACTACTGATTAAAATTAAGCAATACCCCCTGTGAATGGTTGCCTATTGAAGCGTGGCACAAGGGGTGCTTTTCAGTAAGTGCAATCCATCGCTTTCCCATCCCCTAATCCATGAGCACCAACCCAGCCCGCCGCAACGCCATCGAGGCGATTGCTTCTCAGCCTCGCCTTCAGGGCAGCTTCGACTTCCGCAATGAGAAGATCGACCTGATCTACGGCCAGAATGTTTTCTCCCTCGATAAGATGGAAAAGCGCCTACCGAAGGACGTCTTCAAGTCCCTCAAGGCTAACATCGAGTCGGGTACGAAGTTGGACGCCGCCTCCGCAGATGTCGTCGCCGCTGCCATTAAGGATTGGGCGCTCGAACGTGGTGCGACGCACTATGCGCACGTGTTCTACCCGCTGACTGGTTTTACCGCTGAAAAGCATGACACCTTTTTCGAGCCTAACGGCAACGGTACGCTCGCCCAGTTCTCCGGTAAGGCCCTGATCCAAGCTGAGCCCGACGCCTCCTCCTTCCCGAATGGCGGCCTCCGCTCTACTTTCGAAGCGCGTGGTTACACGGCTTGGGACGTTACTTCCCCAGCTTACATCTTCGATACCGAAAACGGCTCGACGCTCTGCATCCCGACCGCCTTCGTGTCGTGGAAGGGCGAGGCCCTCGACAAGAAGACCCCGCTGCTCCGCTCGATGGCTGCCGTCAACAAGTCCGCCACCCGCGTGCTTTCGCTTTTCGGCAAGAAGCACGGCTTCATCTCCGCTTCCTGCGGCCCAGAGCAGGAGTATTTCCTCATCGACGCTCGTCTCTTCCACCTCCGTCCCGACCTCTACACCTGCGGTCGCTCCCTCTTTGGATCGAAGCCAGCGAAGGGCCAGGAGTTCGAAGACCAGTACTTCGGCACTATCCCTGACCGCGTGCTCGCCTGCATGATGGAAACCGAGCGCGAGTGCTTCAAACTCGGGATTCCGATTAAGACCCGCCACAACGAAGTGGCTCCGTCCCAGTACGAAGTGGCTCCAATCTACGAATCTGCTAACGTCGCGCACGATCACCAGATGCTCACGATGACGCTGCTCCGCCGCGTCGCTACCCAGCATGGTTTCGTCTGCCTTCTCGCCGAAAAGCCCTTCGCAGGCGTTAACGGTTCCGGTAAGCACGTCAACTGGTCCATCGGTGGTGCGGGCGTCGGTAACCTCCTCGAGCCCGGCCACAGCCCGCACGAGAATGCGCAGTTCCTGACTTTCTGCGCCGCCGTAGTCCGCGCCGTTGATCTCCACCAAGGCCTCCTCCGTGCCTCCGTCGCTTCCGCTGGTAATGACCACCGCCTCGGTGCGAACGAAGCTCCGCCTGCCATCATTTCGATTTACCTGGGCGACATGCTCAACGAAGTCATCGAGCAGGTGAAGAAGAGTGGGTCTGCTTCGACCTCCCGTAAGGGCGGCCACATGACCCTCGGCGTCGACACGCTACCCATCCTCCCGAAGGATGCGGGCGACCGCAACCGCACCAGCCCGTTTGCCTTCACCGGTAACAAGTTCGAGTTCCGCGCGGTGGGTTCAGCCTTCTCGGTGGCTGGCCCGCTGACCGTCCTCAACACGATCATGGCTGACTCCCTCGATAAACTGGCCGACGACCTTGCTGATGAGATTAAGTCCAAGAAGGGTGACTTTAACGCGGCCCTTCAGGTCGTTCTAAAGAATATCCTGACTAAGCACGGCCGTGTGATCTTCAATGGAAACGGCTACTCCGAAGAGTGGCATAAGGAAGCCGCTAAGCGTGGCCTCAAGAACCTCCGTACGACTCCGGACGCGCTTCCCGAAATTATCGCCAAGTCGACGATCGACGTGTTCGAGCGCCAGAGCGTTCTCTCTAAGGCCGAACTCGAGTCCCGCGAAGAGATCTACACGCACGCCTACGTGCTCACGGTCAACACGGAGTCGAAGCTCGTCTCGGACATTGCCCAGACCCTCCTGCTCCCGGCGGCCCTCAAGTATGCGGCTGACCTGACCCTGGTCGAGAAGACCAAGTCTGGCGGCAAGCTCCGCAAGCAAGTCATCGGCCTGGCCGACGAGCTCGCTGCTGCGATCGATGCCCTTAATGCCGCCCGCGATATCAGTAAGTCCGACACGCATGCCCAGGCCAAGCACTCCTGTGACAAGGTCCTCCCGGCCATGCTCAAGGTGCGCGCCGCCGCTGATGCGCTCGAAGAGATCGTCGCCGACGAATACTGGCCGTTGCCGTCCTACCAGGAACTCCTGTTCCTCCGCTAAGCCGCCGCGCTTGGTGCGCACAAGGGCCGAACCTCTGGGTTCGGCCCTTTTTGTTGTCAGCTTGGCCGGTTCCTAGCCCGCCAAACAAAAAGGCCCGACGTCGAGACGTCGGGCCTTTGGAGCAGGCACTAAGGACGAGCCTCAGGCGTTATCCCACTTCTTGCGGAGGTAGCTGTTGAAGTTCTTAACCTTCGTCTTACGACGACGGCGCTCGCAGGGCTTTTCATAGCCGCGCTTCGCACGGGCGTCCTTGATGACGCCTTCGCGGTCGATCTTCTTCTTGAGGCGGCGGAGAGCCTTGTCGATGGTCTCGCCCTTGCGGATCTTGATTTCTACAGACATGTTGGCAGTTGGAGGGTCGAGGCAACAGGCGGGTAGGGGGTTCGTCAACCCATAAACCACCTTTTAAATCACCGCAGAAACCGTGAATAACTCGCTTCAAAACGGGGTAGTAGACGCTTGCGGGAGGGGGTGGGCGGGGCAATCGTTCGGAACAACCCCTCGATGTACCTCAAGGAAATCGTCGCCAACGGATTCAAAAGCTTCGCCGATCGGACTCGCATCGAGCTCCGTCCTGGCGTCACAGCTGTCGTTGGCCCTAATGGCTGCGGTAAGTCCAATATCGTCGATGCGATTCGTTGGGTGCTCGGCGAGCAGAGTGCTAAGTCGCTCCGCGGCACGAGCATGCAGGACGTCATCTTTTCAGGCACGGACCGTCGTAAACCCCTCCCGCAGTGCGAGGTCGAACTAATCTTTGCGGATTGTGAAAAGGAACTGGGCACGGCCTTTGCCGAGGTCTCGGTTATGCGCCGCATTTATCGCGAAGGCACCAGCGACTATTTCCTGAACGGGAAGCCTGCCCGCCTGAAGGATATCCAGCGGCTCTTCATGGACACCGGCATTGGTCGCATGTCCTATTCGTTCATGGTGCAGGGTCAGATTGACCAGATTCTCTCCGCGAACCCCGCCGAGCGTCGTTATCTTTTTGAAGAAGCGGCCGGCATCACCCGCTACAAGTCCCAACGCAAGGAAGCGCTGAACAAGTTGGCCGGCGTAGACACCAACCTGGCCCGCGTGACAGATGTCATCGGCGAAGTCGGCCGCCAAATCGCGACGTTACGTCGCCAAGCCGCGAAGGCCTTACGCTATCGTCGCCTCCGCCATCGCTTCACGCACCTCGACCTCGCTTGGCAATCTAAGCAGTTCTTGGACCGGAAGACGCAAATCGAACGCTTGGACCTCGATGCGACCGCCTGCCGGACCGAAGTCGCTACTTTGTCTAATGACTTGCGGGCCCGCGAGGCGGCCTTGGCGGCCACGCGTGCCCTGCGTCTAGAACTTGCCGAACGCGTGCAACAGTCCCAGCAGGCTCTTTTTGACCTGCGCACGACGCGCGAAAATGCGGAAGCCGCGGCTCGGACGGCGGACTTACGTTCAGATGACCTTGCGTCTCGTCTCCTCGAAATCCGTCGCGAAGCCGCTGAAGCCGAACAGGCGATCATTGAATTCAACACGCGTTTACAGGGCACGTCCGACGTTAAGTCGGCCGCGGCTGGCGACGTCACCGCCGCCGATGCCACCTTCCGCGAGAAGACCGCTGAGGTCGACCAGTCTTTGCGCCAGCTGCTGGATGCAGAGAATCGCCTACGCCGTGCCCGCCAGGACATTCTCATCGCTGAAGGCGAGATGACCCGTGCCCGCGCCGACGTGACTAATCTGGAAGTCGATCTCCGTGGCTACCAGCAGCGTCATGTCGATCTATCGGCCTCGTTGACTCAGGCTAAGGCCGAGCGCGAAGGCCTCGAACGACGGGCGCAGGACAGCGCCGCTGTCGTCACCACGCGGCATGCCGAATTGCAGACGGCCCGGTCCAATGAACAAGCTGGGGCCGACAAGGCAAAGGCCCTCCTGGGTGATTTCCGCGCGTTACAGCAGACGATTTCCGAACAGGATCGCCAAGTCGCTAAGCTTTCCGCGCAACTGGGTCTACTCGAGCAGATGCAGGCGCGCCTCGAAGGTTTCTCCGATGCCGCCAAGGCCGTCCTGCGAGGCGAGTTCGCTGAGAGCATGCCCGCGGGCAAAGCCGCCGCCTTGGCGGACCTTGTCACGGTCACCGACGCTTCGATTACTGGCCCCTTGGAGAGCATCTTAGGGGCAGCTTCTGAGGCCGTGGCGCTCGAGAGCGCAGAATTTCTACCGGGTATCGTTGCTAAGCTCGGTGAACGCCAGCTCGGCCGCGCGGTTTTCCAAGTCGAAGCCCCGCCGGCTTCCCAATCTGGCTCTACCGCTCCGTCTTGGTTGCGCGCCGCTAGCACCGCGGTCGCCCCGAAGGCTCCGGCCCATGCCCGCTTAGTCGCCAATCTCTTCGATGGTTGTTACGTCTGTGATAGCCTTGGTGACTTCTTAGGCTGGTGGCGCGCAAATCCGGGCTTCGAATTCTTCCTCGTGGCGACGACCGAGGGCGACCTCGTGGACCGCCGCGGTTTAGTCTTCGCTGGCCGCCCGCGCAAGGCCGCTTCCGGCGCTGGCTCCAGCGTCTTCTCACGTGAGAGCGAAATCCGCACCGTCCGTGCTAAATTGGAGAGCGAGAACGACAAGCTTACCACGCTGAACGAGCAGGCCTTGGGGCTGCAGTCTTCGATCGACGCCAATGAAGTCGAGGTGACCAACCTCCGCGCCGTGACCCAGCTCGCCGCGCAAGAACTTTCCGTCTCGCAGGCCGACGAACGTTCGGCCCGGTCGACCTTGGTCACTGCGGATGAGCGTATCAGCCGCGAGCAGCGCCAACTGAATGAAATCGAGGCTTCCAAAACCGAGGCCTTATTGCGTCGCGATCGCGCGCAGGAAACTCTTACGACCAAGGACACGCAGGTAGCGACCCTACGGCAGGCCATCACTGATGGCGAAAAAGACGTGGAAGTCCGCCGGGCTGAAGCCGACTTGCGCCGTAATTCCCTTGGCGATGTTCGCCTCACGTTGGCTGAGCAGCGTCAGCGGCTTGAACTGGTTGGCCGCGAAGTCTCCGACCTAGAGTCCCGCCGATCAGAAGCCTCGCATCGCTTGGCCGCTCGCCGTCAGGAAGCCCAAAGTAACGAACGTTTAATCGCTGACTTGAAGGGACAAAGCGTCACCGCCCGCGAGACCTCGGTCCGTTTGGCCGCAGAAATCGAGGTGGCGGCGGACGCCTTGGCGGCCTTGCGCGACGAGTTAGCCCAGAAGGACGGACTCTTAGAAAGTGAAGATAAAGTCCTGAGCGTCGACCGCGATCGCTTACGCGAGATGGATGCCCGCCTTAAGTCGCTGGAAGTGACCCTCGCCGAGCAGACCTCGCAGTGCAGCTTCATCGTCGAAAAAGTGCAAGCTGATCATCAATTGGACGTCGTCACGGTGGATTGGCGCACGCAGCTTTGGCTGTCCGAAGGCGAGCCAGAAGGGGCCGCGGGTTTTGGTGATCTCGAAGAGTCCGAAGAGGAGGGCAGTCGCCCTTCACGCGCTGCCATTATTCGGCGCGGTGAGCCAACCGAAGAAGACCTTGCTGCCTTGACGGCGACGGACTGGCCGCCGCTGGTCCGCGAAATTGCTGAGCTCCGTGAACGCATGGCTGGGATGGGCTCCATCAACCTAGTCGCCGTCGAGGAATATTCCTCCCTGCGCGATCGCCATGACTTCTTGACCAAGCAGAGCGATGACCTTTGGAAAGCCAAGGAAGAGCTCACCAAGGCTATCGACGAACTCAATCAGACCTCACTCAAGCTTTTCACCGACACCTTTGAGCAGGTCCGTAAGAACTTTAAGTTCACCTTTGAACGGTTATTCGTGGGTGGGTCGGCTGACTTGACCATGGTCCTGGCCGAAGACCCCCTGGAAAGTGGAATCGAGATCATCGCCCAGCCCCCCGGCACCAAGCTACGGGGTATTTCCCTCCTTTCTGGAGGTCAGCGTACGATGACCGCCGTGGCCTTACTTTTCGCCATCTACATGGTGAAACCCTCGCCCTTGTGCGTGCTCGACGAGCTCGACGCCCCCCTGGACGACGCCAACGTCGGCCGTTTCACGGAAATCATCCGCGAGTTCACCCGTTTCTCCCAGTTTGTCGTCATCACCCACAATAAGCGCACGGTTTCGGCGGCGGACGACATCTTCGGGGCGACAATGCAGGAAAAGGGCGTGACCCGGCTCTTCTCAATGCGTTTCAACAAGGAACGTGATGAGGCGGAGCCAACCTCCCCCGGGTCTGGCTTCACAATGGCCCGCTGAGGTCGCTTGCCTTGGCTCGGCTGCCTCCTAAAGTCTGGAGGTATGAGACGTCTTCTTGCCGTACTTTGTCTTGCGCCGGCTCTACTCCTGGCCGCCGTTTCCTTTCAGGTTGAAGGTAGGGATATTAACCGGGCGCAGCCGGGCGCTGGCACCGCTGACATGTTGGCCCGGGTGATGCCTGCCGTCGTCAGTATTCGGACCGCCGCCACCATCCCGCCCGATTATTTGCGTCGTCTCAAGACCCGGATCACGCCGGATGACCTGAAGTCGAATACCAAGACCGACCCCAAGACGGGCGAAGTCCAGATGTTCGTCGGCCTTGGTTCGGGCACGATTATTAATCCCGACGGCTATATCATCACCAATCGCCACGTGGTCATGATGCCCGATAACACGGTCGCGAAGTTGGCCTACGTTACCCTTTCGGATCGCCGCGAATTCAAGGCCCGCGTGCTCGCGGTGGACGACAAGACCGACATCGCCATCGTCAAGGTCGAGGAGCGTAACCTGCCCTTTGCTCGTTTCGCTGATAGTGATAAGGCCCGTGTGGGTGACCCGGTGTACGCCATTGGCAATCCCTTGGGTGTCGGCATGTCCGTCTCCGCTGGAATCGTTTCCGCCTTGGGCCGCTCCGGTTTAGGCCTGAACTACGAGGATTTCATCCAGACCGACGCCGCCATCAACCATGGCAACTCCGGCGGCCCGCTGGTGGATTTTGAAGGCCGTATCGTCGGCATGAACACCATGATTCGTACCGATGGGCGGGGCGAAGGTAACATTGGCATCGGTTTTTCAATCCCTTCCAACCTAATGCTGAGCATCGCCACGGACCTAGCGAACTCGGGCAAAGTTGTCCGCGGCTATGTCGGTCTCTTCGGCGAAGACCTACCGGTGGAAGAATCGGCAAAGCTCACGCAGTCTCGCAATGGGGCCGTACGCATCACGGATGTGACGGCGGATTCCCCGGCGGCCCGCGGCGGGTTGCGTAAAGATGACGTCATTGTGGCGGTCAATAATAAGGCTTTCGAGAGTTGGAACGAACTTCGCCTCACCATCGCCAAGCGACGTCCGGGCGATGTCATCTTGATGTCGATTCTTCGGAAAGGGCAGGGTTCGCTGGTGCGAATCTCCGTCGCTGAGCGACCCGCCGGAAGTTAAACGATGGGCTTACTAAGCACCGTCCGTAATGTCGCGGGTGGCCGACTACCTCCGGCCACGCGTTTTGCCATGCTTTGCGGCTTCGGGGTCTTCGTTGTCGGACTTTTAGTCTTTAAGCCAGTCTCCGGTGGCGCGCCGGCAGCCAAGCCGTTGACCTCCGGCACGTTTTTGCTTCCGCCGGGGAATGCCTTGGCCGAGACGCAGGCCCTGCTCGATCCCTCCGCGGCCTATTTGCCTGCCGGGTCCGCTAAGTCCCCCTTGGCCGTGGTGGACGACGTCCAGGTCGAAGATTCCCCCCTGCCGGGCTTTGACCCCATCTTACGATTCACCCCTGGCAAGCCGGTCGATCTGACTCTCGAGTCCGAAAAGCCAGTGGCCGCCGTGCCGCATGCCGCCATTCCCCTGAATCAGTGGGAACCCTTTCGTACTTTGGGTAGTGCCAATTTGACTCAAGGGTCTATCCCTCCCCGCACCCTTTACTACATCGTTTCTGATATCGGTGGAGCAAGAAAGTCTATTTTAAGCGGCAAAATAGGTAATATTATCATTAAAACTGAAAGAAATGGGGCTAAAAATGATAAAGACGCCCCACTACTATCAACTTTAGAGCTTATTATCGGCATTGACTCCATGGGTTTGCAGGCGCCGGCCCAGATTATACGATCTTCGGGCAATCCTGGGGTAGATGCGGCCGTGGTATCTTGGTCGACCCAGCTCCCTTGGGCTAAGCGCCTCCCCCCGGGGTCCTATCGGCTAACCGTAGGCCCCTGACGGGGGTAAACTACCCTGTAAAAGGGTTGCAAAAATCCGCTTGACGATGGGGTGGGCGATGGTCATTCAAACCCTCCCTTCACGTTCCCAATCAACGTCGACGGTTCGCCCCTGTAGCTCAGTTGGTAGAGCGCGTCCTTGGTAAGGACGAGGTCGCTGGTTCAAATCCAGTCGGGGGCTCCACCACTTCCACACCAGAACAATAGCAAAACAACCTCCTCCCACACAAAACCATGGCCAAAGAGAAGTTCAATCGTACCAAGCCTCACGTGAATGTCGGCACCATCGGTCACATCGACCATGGCAAGTCCACCACGACCGCGGCCATCGTCGCCGTTCAGGCCCGCAAGGGTCTGGCTGAAAATAAGTCCTACGCCGAAATTACCAAGGGTGGTACCGTCCGTGACGCCACCAAGACTGTGACCATCGCTGCCTCGCACGTTGAGTACGAGTCCGTTAACCGTCACTACGCCCACGTCGATTGCCCGGGCCACGCTGACTTCGTTAAGAACATGATCACGGGTGCTGCCCAGATGGATGGCGCCATCCTCGTCGTCTCTGCTGCTGACGGCGTGATGCCCCAGACCAAGGAGCACATCCTCCTCGCCCGCCAGGTCGGCGTGCCGAAGATTGTCGTCTGGCTCAATAAGGTCGACCTCTCCGAGCCCGACCTCATCGAGCTCGTTGAAATGGAAGTCCGCGACCTCCTCAATAAGTACCAGTACGACGGCGACAACGCCAAGATTGTCCGTGGTTCCGCCACCGCCGCTCTCGACGCTAAGCCCGAAGGCGAGCAGGCCATCCAGAACCTTCTGGACGCTCTCGACACCGAAATCGCTGAGCCCAAGCGCGAAACCGACAAGCCCTTCATGATGTCCATCGAAGACGTCTTCTCCATCACTGGTCGCGGCACCGTCGCTACTGGCCGTATCGAGCGTGGCGTCGTCAAGGTTGGCGAAGAAATTGAAATCGTCGGTGTGCGCGACACCATCAAGACCACCGTCACCGGTGTCGAAATGTTCCGTAAGGAACTCGATCAAGGTCAGGCTGGCGACAACGTCGGTCTCCTGCTCCGTGGCGTCGAAAAGAGCCAAGTTGAGCGTGGCCAAGTGCTCGCCAAGACGGGCAGCATCAAGCCGCACACTCAGGGTAAGGCTCAGATCTACGTTCTCAAGCAGGACGAAGGTGGCCGCCACACTTCCTTTACGAACAACTATCGCCCGCAGTTCTTCTTCGGAACCTGCGACGTCACCGGCACCGTCATCCTCCCTGAGGGTGTCGAAATGGTGATGCCTGGTGATAACGTCACTATCACGGTCGACCTCCAGAAGCCAGTTGCGATGGAAAAGGGCCAGCGCTTCGCCCTCCGCGAAGGTGGTAAGACCATCGGCGCCGGCCAGATTCTTGAAATCATCAAGTAATCAACCGCCGGAAGGCCTGACAATGGTGCCGTGGTTCCCTAAAAAGGAGCCCGGCATTTGTCACTTTCTAACCACCAGCACAGGACGGTAGCTCAATTGGCAGAGTAGCGGTCTCCAAAACCGTTGGTTGGGGGTTCAACTCCCCCCCGTCCTGCCACCTTCCACTTTTAACTCCTTCAACCACTATCATGTTCGGCCGCCTCCGTACTTTCTGGAACGAGACTATCACTGAAGTCTTCGTTAAGGCAACATGGCCGTCGCCGAAGGAGCTGGTGGATTCCACCCTCGTCGTGATTACGGCGGTCGCCCTTCTGGGTGCCATTGTTTTCCTCTGCGATTTTTCCCTCTCCAATTTAGTGCAGTTCGCGACCAAACTGGTCCGCTAAGCCCCCATGTCGAACCCCTCTTCCGATTTCCGCTGGTACACGCTCCAGACTCTCTCGAACAACGAGAGCAAGGTGAAGCGCACCCTCGACCGTACCATCAAGGAGGAGGAGATGGGGGACTTCGTTGCCGAGATTTTGATGCCCGTCAAGACGGTCAAAGATTTCCGTAACGGCAAGAAGCGTGAGAGTGAGATGAAGCTGTACCCATCGTACCTCTTCGTCCGTGCCCGTCTCTTTGATGACGAAGGCAGCCTGCTCGAAGGCCCTTGGAATTTTCTGAAGAAGACCGATGGTGTCATCGGTCTCATTGGCGGCATGAACCCAGTGCCTCTCCGCCAGGAAGAGATTAATACCATCATCCAGCAGATGGCGGATGCGGCCGATAAGGTCGTCCCGAAGATCAGCTTCCACGTCGGCGAGCGCGTCAAGATTACCGACGGCCCTTTCGCCAACCTTTCTGGCAACATCGACACCATCGACCCCGACCGCGGCCGGCTGCAGGTCTCGGTGGACATCTTCGGTCGCTTGGCGCCCGTCGAGCTCGAGTTCTGGCAGGTCGAACGCGATGACCGCGAATAATTCCCTTTTTAACTAAACCCACTCATTCTACACAACCATGGCTAAGAAAGTCGTCGCCGAAATCAGGCTCCAGCTCCCCGCAGGTGCCGCTAACCCTGCTCCTCCTGTCGGCCCCGCACTGGGTGCCAAGGGCGTCAATATCATGGCGTTCTGTAAGGAGTTCAACGCTAAGACCAAGGACCAGGCAGGCATGATCCTCCCGGTCATCATCTCCGTCTACCAGGACAAGTCCTTCACGTTTATCCTCAAGTCCCCGCCCGCATCTATCCTCCTCAAGAAGGCTGCGAAGATTGAGAGCGGGGCCGCTGTCCCGAATCGCGACAAGGTCGGCAAGGTCACCAAGAAGCAGCTTCTGGAAATCGTCGAGCTGAAGAAGAAGGACCTTAACGCCATCAACCCCGAGAACGCCGCCCGCATGATTGCCGGTACCGCGCGCTCGATGGGCATCGAAGTCGTCGGTTAATTTTCACCCAACCCTAAACCCAACTACCCACTGCATCCCGCAGGAGACCAAAAGTCGCTATGAGCAAAAAACCCAGCAAGCGTTACCGCGCTGCCCAACAGGTCGCCGACCTGAAGGCCAAGTATGACGTCAACCAAGCTGCCGAGATCATCAAAAAGATGCCCGGCGCCAAGTTCGACGAAACTGTGGAGATTTCCGCCTTCTTGGGCGTTGATCCTAAGCAGTCGGACCAGATGGTCCGTGGTACCGTCTCCCTCCCGAATGGTTCGGGTAAGAAAATCAAGGTCCTCGCCTTTACCGAAAACGCCGCCGAAGCCCTCGCTGCTGGCGCTGACTACGCTGGCCTCGCCGACCTGATCGCCAAGGTCAATGGTGGCTTCCTTGACTTCGACGTCGCCATCTCGACCACTTCCGCCATGAAGGATGTCCGCCAGGTCGCTCGTGTCCTCGGCCCGAAGGGCCTCATGCCGAACCCCAAGTCCGGCACGGTCTCCGACGATATCCCTAAGACCATCAAGGAAGTCAAAGCCGGTCGCGTTGAGTTCAAGATGGATAAGACTGCCAATATCGTGGTCGTCGTCGGCAAGAAGTCTTTCACGGTTCAGCAGCTCTCCGAGAACGCCGCCGTGGCCCTCGCCGCCCTCGTCAAAGCCCAGCCTGCTGGCTTCGCCGGCGGCCGTTTCATCAAGTCCCTCACCCTCAGCGCGTCGATGAGCCCCGGCGTGAACATCGACCTCAAGCCTTACTCGGCTGCTGTCGTCGCCTAATCACCACATCCTCACCGAAAGCACACGAACATGCGCGCTGAAAAACAATTCCTCGTCGACGAAGTGGCCGCCCAGTTGGCCACCTCGAACTACCTCCTCATCGCCAACTTCACCGGCGTCACCGTTGAAGACGCGACCAAGGTGCGTACCCAGCTCCGTGAACACGGCGCCGAGTACCACGTCGTCAAGAACAGCATCCTGAGCATCGCCGCCAAGCAGGCGAACCTCCCTGACTTCTCGCAGCAGCTCGTGGGCCATACGGCTCTCGTGACCGGCGGCAAGAACCCGACGGGCGTCGCCAAGATTCTCGTCACCTTCTTCAAGGACTTCTCCAAGCTCGAAGTGAAGGCCGGAGTCCTTGACTCCAAGATTCTCACCAAGGCGGAAGTCGAAATGCTCTCCAAACTGCCTTCCCTCGACGGCATCCGTGCCCAACTCCTCTCGCTCCTCTCCACCCCGGCTTCCTCGCTTGTCCGCCTCTTGGACGCGAAGCGCCAGAAGGACGAGACGGCCGCCTAAGACCCTTTCCCCGCAAACGCTGGTCCATGTGGGTCAGTGCGCGCGGGGGGAAACCCAAAACCAAAAACCAACACACATCCAAAGAATACCGGTTAGGGGCCTCGTGCTCTCAATTGTCCTCTTCGCAGGACGCTAACCGTTCAAGGAACCCAGTACCATGAGCAACATCACCAAAGATCAAGTCATCGATTTTCTAAGCGCCCAGAGCGTCCTCGAAATCGCCGGCCTCGTTAAGGAACTCGAAACCAAGTGGGGCGTTTCCGCCGCCGCTCCTGTCGCCGTCGCCGTCGCCGGTGCCGCCGCCGCCGCCCCTGCCGAAGAAAAGACCACCTTCGATATCATCCTCAAGGCCAAGGGTGCTACCCCCATCAACGTCATTAAGGAAGTCCGCGCCATCACCGGCCTGGGCCTCAAGGAAGCCAAGGACCTCGTCGACAGCGCTCCGAAGCCCGTCAAGGAAGGCGTCTCCAAGGACGAAGCCAAGGACATCGAGGCCAAGCTCAAGGCCGCCGGTGCCGAAGTCGAAGTCAAGTAACCTTAACTACGTGCGTTAGCGCGTTTTTCCAAGCGGGGAGGGGAGTGGCCCTCCAGGGTCACCCCCTCTCCCCCTTGTTTTCCCCCGGCCGCCTGAACCGTCCCCTTCAGGCAAACACTACACCAGCTACTCTCGAGAATCCTCCACGTCATGTCGCAAGCTCGCAATAACTTCGGTAAACTCAGCGAAGTCATTCCTCCGCCGAACCTCATCGAGAACCAGATTTTCTCGTTCAATGACTTTCTGCAGTTAGACACGAACGCCCCCGCCCGCAATAACCTCGGTCTCGAGGCGGTCTTCCGCGAGGCCTTCCCAGTCGAGAGCAACAACGGTAACTTCCGTCTCGAGTACCTCGAGTACGCTTTGGTTCTCCCTAAGACCACCGAGCTCGAGTGTATCCGCGAAGGCACGACTTTCGCGATCTCCGTGATGCTCAAACTCCGCCTCCGTGAAAAAGGCGCCTTTAAGGACGAGGAAATCCTCATGGGCGAAGTCCCCATGATCACCGACCGTGGCTCCTTCATCGTCAACGGTGCCGAGCGCGTCGTGGTCTCCCAGCTGCACCGCAGCCCGGGCATCTGCTTCGAAGAGTCGGCCCACACGAGCGGCAAGACGCTCCATGCTTTCCGCATTATCCCTGACCGTGGCACTTGGATCGAAGTTCAGTTCGACCAGAACGACCTCCTCTGGGTCTACCTCGACCGCCGCCGCCGTCGTCGCAAGTTCCTTGTCACGACGTTGCTGCGTGCGTTCGGTTACAAGGACGACAAGGATATCCTTGGCCTCTTCTATAAGTCCCGTGACCTGACCGCTAAGGCGGCCCTGGACCTCGAGCCCGAAGAACTCGCTCACCTCGTTTACGCTGACCCGATTGTCGACGTTGAGACTGGTAAGGTCGTTGCCAAGCAGTACGACAAACTGTCCCGCGAAACGCTCAAGGAGATTCACAAGCAGCTACCGAAGCAGAAATTTGGCGTGTTCGACACGAGCTTCGACGAAGGCGCCGTCATTCTCTCCCTCCGTAAGGATATCGGTGCTGTCCGCAATGAAGAGGAAGCCCTGAAGGAAATCTTCCGTAAACTTCGCCCCGGCGAACCCGTCAACGTCAAGAGCGCCCGTGCGCATATGCAGCGCCTCTTCCAGGACGCGCTCCGTTACGACCTTGGTCGCGTCGGCCGTTACAAGCTGAACCAGAAGCTGGGCCTCGCGGTCTCCCTCGATACCCGTACGATTACCCCTGAGGATATCGTGGAAGCCACCAAGCTCCTCTGCCGCCAGCGTTCGTCTGAAGCCAAGAGCGACGACATTGATCACCTCGGCAGCCGCCGCGTCCGTAATGTCGGCGAACTCCTTGCGAACCAGTGTCGTGCTGGCCTGAAGAACGTCATTAAGACCGTTAAGGCCCGCATTAACGAGTACGACCAGAGCGTCGACTCCATCACCCCGCAGAAACTTGTTAACCCGAAGCCCTTCGGTAACTCGATTCGCGAATTCTTTGCCCGGAGCCAGCTGTCCCAATTGATGGACCAAATCAATCCGCTCGCCGAGCTGACGCACAAGCGTCGTCTTTCCGCCCTCGGACCTGGTGGCCTCAACCGCGACCGTGCCGGTTTCGAAGTCCGCGACGTCCACCCTTCGCACTACGGCCGCATCTGCCCGATCGAGACCCCGGAAGGCCCGAACATCGGCCTAATCAACTCCCTCTCGACCTACTCCCGCATTAACGAGTTCGGCTTCATTGAAGCCCCCTACCGTAAGGTCGTGCGCGGCAAGGTTACCGACAAGGTCGAGTTCATGACGGCTGACCAAGAAGAAAAGTTCAAGGTCGCTCAGGCTAACTCTGAACTCGACGATTCCAGCCGCCTTAAGGGCAAGGTCACCGTCCGTTCGCGAGATGACATTCTTGAAGTCGACCCAGAAGACGTCGACTACATGGATGTCTCCCCGCAGCAGGTCGTCTCGGTCGCTGCCGCCCTCATCCCCTTCCTGGAGCATGACGACGCAAATCGCGCACTCATGGGTTCTAACATGCAGCGCCAAGGCGTGCCGCTCGTTATCACCGAAGCTCCTTACGTCGGTACGGGTCTCGAACGACGCGTAGCCATCGACTCGAAGACCGTCGTCGTCTCCGAAGGCCCCGGCATCGTGGCCGCCGCCGACGCCCGTCGCATCATCGTGACGAAGGATGGCGAAGTGCCTGCCAACTCCCTTGAAAATAAGAAGTTCAAGAGCGAGCCGGCTAAGGGCGTTTACGTCTACGACCTCCGTAAGTTCCTGAAGACCAATTCTTCGACCTGCTTCAACCAGCGTCCGCTGGTTCGTCGTGGTGACAAGGTGAAGGCGGGCGACATCATCGCTGATGGCGCCGCCACCGATAAGGGCGAACTCGCCCTCGGCCGCAATGTCCTCGTCGGCTTCATGCCGTGGAATGGTTACAACTTCGAAGACGCAATCCTCCTCTCCGAGCGCATGCTTAAGGATGACGTTTTCACCTCGATTCACATCGAAGAGTTCGAAGTCACCGCCCGCGACACCAAGCTCGGACCAGAACAAATCACGCGCGATATCCCGAACCTCGGTGAAGAAGCGCTCCGCAACCTGAACCGTGACGGCGTCATCCGCATCGGTGCTGAGGTCAAGCCCGACGACATTCTCGTCGGCAAGATTACCCCGAAGTCCGAAGGCGACCTCGCTCCCGAAGAAAAGCTCCTCCGCGCTATCTTCGGAGAAAAGGCCCGTGACGTGAAGGACACTTCCCTCCGCGTGCCTTCCGGCATCTCCGGCATCATCATGGACGTGAAGGTTTCTTCCCGTACCGATAAGGATGACGGCCGCCTCTCCCCGAACGACCAGCGTCGTGCCCTCAAGAAGGTTAACGAAGAGTATCGCACCGCCGATTCCCGCCTCCGCGAGGAAATGACGGAGTCCCTCTCGAACATCCTCCTCGGCGAAAAGATCCCGCTGGACGTCAAGAATTCCGAAACTGGCGAAGCCATCATCCCGGCTAACCGCAAGATCACCAAGACCCTGCTCCGTCGCTTGGCCTCCGTCTCTCGCACCATCGAGATGAACGACTCGCCAGTGAAGCAGAAGATCCGCCAGATTGTCGACGGCTACCATCGCCGCTTCGACGAACTTGAGCAAGAGCGCGCCCGTAAGGTTGAAGCCATCGAACAGGGCATCGACGAGGGCGGCGCCATCAAGAACGTTAAGGTCTATATCGCCACCAAGCGTAAGATTCAGGTCGGTGACAAGATGGCCGGTCGACACGGTAATAAGGGCGTCGTCGCCCGTATTGTTCCGGTCGAAGACATGCCGTTCCTCGCGGACGGCACCCCGGTCGATATCTGCCTCAATCCGCTCGGCGTTCCTTCGCGTATGAACGTCGGCCAGGTGCTTGAAACGCACCTCGGTTGGGCTTGTTCCAAGCTCGGCCTCAAGGTCGCCACGCCGATCTTCGACGGTATCCCTGAACAGAAGATCCGCGAATACCTCAAACAGGCTGGCCTGCCCGAAACTGGTAAGGCCATGCTGACCAACGGTCACAATGGTGAAGCTTTCGACCAAGACGTTGTCGTCGGCTACATCTACATGATGAAGTTGAACCACTTGGTCGCTGACAAGATCCACGCCCGCGCCACCGGTCCCTACAGCCTCATCACCCAGCAGCCGCTCGGCGGTAAGGCCCAGTACGGTGGCCAGCGCTTCGGCGAAATGGAAGTTTGGGCACTCGAAGCTTACGGGGCTGCCTACACGCTCCAAGAACTTCTGACGGTCAAGTCCGACGACGTCGCCGGCCGCACCAAGATCTACGAGCAGCTCGTCAAGGGCGACAACACCCTCGTCAGTGGTACCCCGCAGTCCTTCAACGTTCTGATGAAGGAAATGCAGGCCCTCTGCTTGGATGTCCGCCTCGGCTCCACCACCTCGCCTGAACGCAGCTAATTCGCCCCGCGAACCACGACTAAATCCTTACAGACATGATTCATCCGGAGCACACCCCCGAGTTCACGCCCAACGAAGCCAAGGAACAGTCCTTCGACTTCGTGTCCATCTCGATTGCCTCACCCGAGGAAATCGTTGCTTGGACCGGCGAACAGTTCCTCGACGAAGTCGACGAACACGGCAATCGCAAGGTCAAGGGCCTCAAGGAAGTAAAGAGCCCTGAGACCATCAACTACCGTTCCTTCAAGCCCGAGCCCAATGGCCTCTTCTGTCAGCGCATCTTCGGCCCAGTGCGCGACTACGAGTGCTACTGCGGTAAGTACAAGAAGGTAAAGTATAAGGATGTCGTTTGCGATAAGTGCGGCGTCGAAGTCACCGTTTCCCGCGTTCGTCGCGAACGCATGGGCTACATCCGGATGGCCATTCCGGTGTCCCACATCTGGTTCCTGAAGAGCATGCCCAGCCGTCTGTCGCTGATGCTCGACATGACTACTCGCCAACTCGAGCAGGTCATCTACTACCAGAAGTATCTGGTCGTCGACCCCGGCCAGACCGGCATGCAGGAAAAGGAACTCCTCGATGAGGAAAGCTACCGCCGTGCCGTCGAACAGCATGGCCCGGACGCTTTCAAGGCTCGCATGGGGGCCGAAGCGCTCCAGCAACTCCTGAAAAAGATGGATCTCGCCTCGACCGTGGAACAGCTCCGCGATCAGCTCCGCTCCACTCGCTCTAAGCAGATCAAGAAGAAGGTCGCCCGTCGCATGAAGATTATCCAGGGCTTCCTGGCTTCCGGTAAGCGCCCCGAGCACATGATTCTGACGATTCTCCCGGTGATCCCGCCGGACCTGCGTCCGCTCGTGCCCCTTGAAGGTGGTCGCTTTGCGACCTCCGACTTGAACGACCTCTACCGTCGCGTCATCAATCGTAACAACCGCCTCAAGCAGCTCATCCAGATGAAGACGCCCGACGTTATCATCCATAATGAAATGCGCATGCTCCAGGAAGCAGTCGACGCGCTCCTCGACAACGGTCGTCACGGCAAGCCGGTCAAAGATCGCGATCGTCAGCTCAAGTCCATCAGCGACATGCTGAAGGGTAAGCACGGCCGCTTCCGTCAGAACTTACTCGGTAAACGCGTCGACTACTCCGGTCGATCGGTCATCGTCATCGGTCCCGAGCTCAAGCTCAACCAGTGCGGTCTCCCGAAGAAGATGGCCCTCGTCCTTTTTGAGCCGTTCATCATCCGTCGTCTGAAAGACCTCGGCCTCGCCCACACCGTGCGCGGCGCCCGTAAGCACATCGAGCAGAAGAAGCCCGAAGTATGGGATATCTTGGAAGAAGTCACCAGCGGGCACCCGGTCTTCCTGAACCGCGCCCCGACGCTCCACCGTCTCTCGATTCAGGCGTTCGAACCGGTCCTCATCGAAGGTGACGCCATCCGCCTGCACCCGCTCGTGTGTACCGCGTATAATGCGGACTTCGACGGTGACCAAATGGCCGTCCACGTCCCGCTTTCCCTGGAAGCCATCATGGAGTGTAAGCTCCTGATGATGTCTACGAACAACATCTTCTCGCCCTCGAGCGGTAAGCCGATTCTCACGCCCTCGCAGGACATCGTGCTCGGTGCATACTACCTCACCCTTGAGCCCGCGAACAAGCCCGCTGCCGCGACCCACCTCCCGGTGATTGGTTCCGTGGACGAGGCTAATTACGCTGAAGCCGAAGGCGCGCTGCACTTCCATGACTGGGTGCGTTACGCCAACCCAGACTTCGGTCGCGATACCGTCCATGGCGACAAGACCTCGCGCACGATTGTGACGACGGTCGGCCGCATCATCTTCAATACCATCTGGCCTATCGAACTCGGCTTCTTCAACGAGACGGTGAAGAAGGGCCAGCTGGGTGACCTCATCTTAAAGACTTACAAGTCGGTGGGCCGCGAGGCTTCCATCCCGGTCTTGGATGCCCTCAAGGATACGGGCTTCCGCATTGCAACCCGCGCCGGTATTTCGATCGGCGTGAGCGACATGATTTACCCGAAGGAGAAGGATGATGTCGTCAAGCAGGCGACCGCGAAGGTTCGCGAGTTCCAACGCCAAAACGAGGCCGGTACGATTACCAACGACGAACGTCGTAATAAGGTCGTTGATACCTGGTCTGGTGCGACGAACACCATCGCGCAGTCGGTCTACAACACACTCTCCGAATCTGCGAAGGTGGCTGGCGTCCGGAAGGGCGACCCGCGCAATGCCCACCGCATGATTATCAACCCAGTGTACGCCATGATGGACTCCGGCGCCCGTGGTAATAAGGCCCAGGTGAAGCAGCTTTGCGGTGCTCGCGGCCTTATGGCCAAGCCTTCTGGCGAAATCATCGAACGCCCGATCTTGTCTTCCTTCCGCGAAGGCCTCTCGGTTCTCGAATACTTCATCTCGACGCACGGCGCCCGTAAGGGTCTCTCCGATACTGCGCTGAAGACCGCTGACGCTGGTTACATGACCCGTAAGTTGTGTGACGTGGCCATGGATGTGATTGTCACCGACGACCACAACCTGAGCTCCGGCACCGAAGTCATCACGCTCGGTGACGCCGCCATTGGCCGTCACCTCTCGCTTGATATCGCCAATCCCTCTGGTGCTGCCAAGCCCCTGGCCAAGGCGGAAACGGCCCTCACCGAGGAGTTGGTCGCCAAGTTGCGTGACGCCGGCGTGGATCGCGTGGCCGTCCGTATGCCCAACGGCGTTTGGAAGAACACCATCTACGATGGTGATGAAATCCTTGTCCCGCTGGCTGACCGTATCGTGGGCCGCTGCCCGTCCGATGACGTCTTCAATCCGCTGAGTCCTTCCGAAATCATCGTCCGCTCGGGTGAACTGATTACCGAAGACATCGCTAAGCAGATTGAGAAGGCCGGCCTCGACCGCGTCAAGGTTCTCTCCCCGCTCACCCACATGAAGGTGAACGCCATCCCGCCGAAGTCCTACGGCCTCGACCCATCCACGGGTCGCATCGTGGAGCGCGGCACGGCCGTCGGTATCATCGCCGCCCAGTCGATTGGCGAGCCTGGTACGCAGCTGACCATGCGTACGTTCCACATTGGTGGCGTCGCTCAGCTCAAGACTCCTGAAATCAAGGCGAAGAACGCCGGCCGCGTCCAGTTTATCGACCTCAATACCGTCGAATTGAAGGACGCCTTCGTCGCTGTCAACGGTACGGGCTCCATCCGCGTCCTTAACGAAGCCAACCAGTCGCTCGAAGAATACCGTATCCTCGCTGGTACGGTCATCAACGTGAAAGACGGTAAGAACGTGAAGAAGGACGAACTCATCGCGGCTTGGGATCCGAACAACACTTCGATTCTCGCGAACAGTGCGGGTCGTATCCGCCTCTTGGACATGATCTCGGGCGTGACGTACAACGAAGAGCGCGACCCTTCCAACAACGCGTTCTACAAGTCTGTTATCGAGCACTCCGACGAACAGAATCCTCAGATTCAGATTGTCGACGCGCAGGGTGCGAACCTCGGGACGTTCTCCATCCCGGCCGGTGCCCGCGTCCTCGTGGACGAAGGTGACGTTGTCGCCCAAGGTAGCGAACTCGCCAAGATTCCTCGCCAAGCTGCCAAGACGCAGGACATCACTGCGGGCCTCCCGCGTATTTCCGAGCTCTTCGAAGCCCGTCCGCCCAAGGATGCCGCTGAAATTGCTAAGATTGACGGGGAAGTTGAATTCCAGCCTTCGATTCGTGGCAAGAAGCGCCTCGTCATCAAGGACTCCATCGGCCGCGAAGAGGAGCACCTCATCCCGCACGGTAAGCACATCATCGTCGCTGCTGGCGAAAAGGTGAAACAGGGTCAGTGCCTGACCGAAGGCGCCGTCGACCCACATGACATTCTCGATATCTTGGGACAGTCTCGCGTGCAGGACTACCTCATTACCGAAATTCAAAAGGTGTATCGCTCGCAGGGTGTTGTCATTAACGACAAGCACATCGAAATCATCGTCTCGCGCATGCTCCGCAAGGTCCGCATTTCCGAGCCGGGCGACTCCGATTATCTCTGGGGCGAACAGGTCGATCGTACTACCCTGGCTGAAGTCAACCGCTCCATCCACGAGCGCGGTGGCCAAATTGCCGAGTACGAGCCGATCCTCTTGGGTATCACCAAGGCTTCCTTGGAGACCGAATCGTTCATCTCGGCCGCTTCCTTCCAAGAAACGACCCGCGTCCTCACCGATGCTGCTACGATGGCCAAGCGGGATATGCTGACGGGCTTTAAGGAGAACGTCATCATGGGGCACTTAGTACCTGCCGGAACTGGCTTACCGCTCTACCGGCGGATCAAGGTCAGCCCCACGGCCGAGTCTGCTAACGAATAATTAGGTATAAGTCCTTATAGAGTAGGTACTTATACGACCTCACCTCCTCTCCAGGAGGTGGGGTCTTATTTTGCCCACTTGGAACCCCGTGGGGTTGTTTGGGGGTTGATGGAACGCTGGGCTTGGGCTTAATTTTAATCCTACTCCTCGCCTATCCTATGTCTAAGGTCCGTTTCCTTGTTGCCGCTGCGCTTCTCTCCACGTCCGGTTCCGCTTACGCTGCGAATCTTGTCCCGACGTCTCCGCTGATTCAGGTCGGCGACGATCTCGATATTTTCTTTGACTCGGCGGTGGCGCTTGAAGTCACGGATAACCTTTACTCTTCTGCGACAAAGACGGCCTCGACTTCCTGGACCGTTACTCCGGGCCTGACGCTTGAGTATGGCAAAGACTCGCCGCTCGCCCTGACACTTTCGGCCAAGCGGGGGTATGTTTACTTCAATAAGTCCAGCTTAGCCTCCTTGGAAGACTCTCGCGATAACCTCAGCGGCAACCTGCGCTACGCTCCGGGCGGCCCTTTGACGGTTACCCTAGACTCGTCCTATCGCGTCACTGCTCGTAACGACGAGCTGGCTGCGCAGGGCGTCAACAGCGTTCTCCTAGGCGCTACCTTGGTTCGTCAGTCTAATTATAACCATAGCCTAGATGTTGGCTACCAGCTGACCGAGCGCACGAAGGTTAACGTTGGCTTCATTAACACCTATAATCACTACCTGAATCCAACGAAGCTACGCTTCCCGTTCAGCGATGTGAACGATGCGGCCTATCTTGGCAAGAAGGTGAATCCGCTCTGGGATACCATCAATAACAACACGAATACCCTGACGGAGCTGAATACTAAGAGCATCCCGGTCAGCGTGGATTATCAGTCTCCTGGCGAAAAAATCACCTACGGCTTTAAGTTTCAGCACGACATCACGGATTACGCCGCCGCCCCGTACTTTTCCCAAGTGGGTAATGGAACGGCCACGCCACCAGCCGGCACCACCGTACGCCCCGCCTTGCCCGCCCAGCAGCTCGTGAAGGACTTCTACGGCCTCACCGCCAAGGGCCAAGCAACGGAGTCGGGCAAGCTCAATGTCACCGCCAAGGTCGGCTATGCCGTCTCCAAGACCGACACGCAGCCCACTTCGGGCGACCCTTCCTACTCGGTGACCCTCTCGCACACGCTGACCGAGATGATCACCCAGACGCTAACCTTCTCGCGCGACACCACTGCTTCCTCCGCTGGCGGCATCACCGCTTCAAAGAACTATACCTATGGTGCGAACTTCAACGCGGCCACCGATCTGACGCTTAACCTGTCGGTCACCAAGAGCGATGTGCTCTCTGGTACGACTGGCGTCAATACGATGGTCTACAACCTCGGTGCTGACTATAAGTACAATTCCCACCTAAGCCTCCAGGCCGGTTACAACCTGACGGATTCGAAGATCCCGGCGGCCCCTTCGGCTAACTTCAAGGCCAACGTCTTCACGCTCTCGGCTGCTTTCCGCTACTAAGCCGTTAGCCTCATGGCCAGCAAAAGGGCGGACGGTCTGATTGACCGACCGCCCTTTTTCATGCATCTTTTCTCCATGTCCCTCGGATCAACGTTCATCAGGCTCTTGGTCCTACTGGTCTTAGCTTCCGTTCCGCTCTTCGCCGCGGAAAAGGAAGTGACCCTGCAGGTCGGCAAGCCGCCCGCCGAAGAGCCCGCAAAACCTACAGATGTACCGAAGCCTACCGAGGTTACCACTAAGTCCAGTTACTGCCTCCGTTCTCGCGATTTCATTCGCGTCGGTGTCATCAATGAAGCCGACACGCTCATCGAGCGTCGTATTAATCCCGATGGTACGATCGACATTCCTTTCCTTAAGACATTAATCCCGATTGCGGGCCTGACAATCACTGAGGCCCAAGCCGAAATTACCAAGCGCTTTCGCCGTTACTTTAAGGAGCCACAGGTCGTCATCACCATCGTCAATTATGCCGAACGCCGCGTCTATGTCTCCGGTTATGTCGGTAAGCCCGGCCCCGTTAATATTCCGCCCGAAGAAAACCTGACCCTGGGCAAGGCCCTTTCCATGGCGGGCGGTATCCTCGCCCGTGGCCGTCGATCCGACGTTGCCATTAAACGTATGCGCGACGGTAAGCTCGTGACGATTGTCAAAGACGTCCGAAAAATCGACTCTGGCGATGAGCCCGACTTCGTCCTCGAGGACGACGACGCCATCTACGTTGACGACAGTAAATTCTAAAACCTATGGCCGAAAAACCCCAGAATCCTGAGGAAAATCAGGACGATTCCGCTTCCCGCGGCCGTGGCTACGGAACCTACGGTAACTACGCTAACTATGGAGGGGCATACGGTAGCGGCTACGGACAGGGTGGTTACGGTCGCTATGGCGTCAAGGAGGGTGGCAACCCGCTCTACGCGTACATCGCGATGCTCCGCGAGCGCTTTTGGTGGCTCATCTTGGCGGTACTTCTGGGCGTTACCATCGCCTTGGTCCTCACCTATCAGACGATGCCAGAGTACCGTGCAATCGGTAAACTGCGCGTGTTCCGTATGGCTCCGGACGTGACAGTGAATAATACTGCGGCAAATAATAACTTCAACATCACGACCAACGACGACTTCTATACCGCCGTCGAGTCCATGCGCAGCACGAGTATTATCGAAAGCGTGTCTCGCCAGCTCACTATTGACGAGAAGAAGCGCGTCATTGAGCCTTACCAACAAGGCAACATCTTCAGCGGCCCGCTCTCCGAGCAGGAGGTTTTCGGCCGGCAACGGGCCGTCACCCCCTTGAAGTCGACCTTCGTGGTCGCTGTCGAATTCACCCACCCGAACCGTGAACTGGCCCGGCAGGTGGCGGGTATCTTCTGTAAGGCCATCCAAAAGAATAGCGAAGACGAGCGCCTGACTATCACTAACCCTCTGGTCGAGAAACTGCGGAGCGAAATCGACCTAATCGAGGAACGCCTCCGTAAACTGTCCGATAAGCGGAGCGACCTCATCAAGAACCAGAAACTCCTTTCGATTGCCAAGGATACGACGACCCTGAACGCCGAACGTGGCGTGCTGGTCCGTAATCGCGAAGACGCCCGCAAGCAAATTGATGAGTTAGAGATTATCTGGAAGCTAATCTTGGAGTACAAGAAGGCCAGCAAGGATGCCTATGATATCGCCCAAGTCCGCACGGATGAACGCGTCGCCGCCCTGGGGCCGAAGGTGACGGAACTGCGGGTGCTCGTGAATACCATGGAGAAAAAATACACGGATGAGCACCCGACGCTGATCCAGACCCGGGCCCAGCTGGATCAAACCCAAAAGGAGCTGACTCAGGCGGTCGCTAACTCGGTCAACCGCATCCAAGCCTCCGTACAGAACGCCCATTCGAGCTACGACGCCATCGTCGCTAACCTCGAGCGCAAGGACGATGAGATCTATCGTCTACAGGCCGCCAATAACGAGCTCGAGCGCGTCGACAAGGAAATCCGCGGCCAAGAGGAGTTTCTCGCCCGCCAGAAGCAAAACTACGAAGAACAGAAGCTGCGTTCGTCTACCTCCGGCACCAGCACTTCCATTAAAATCCAGGAGATGCCTTCCGTGGCCGATCGCCCGGTGAACAAGAATTACTACATGAACGCCTTGACCGGTATGGGCTTCGGCCTCCTCGTCGGTTTTGGCCTCATCGTGCTGATGGGCTCCTTCGACGACCGCGTGAAGTCCGCCAAGGACGTGGAGATGGGCCTGGGCCTGCCTTTGCTTGGCACCGTACCAAAGGTGACCGAAGCGATAGGTCCGGATCGAGCGCTCTTGGCCCGCCAAGATAAGGACAAGGTCGCCACCGAGGCCGTCCGTTCCATCTACTCTGCGATGAAGGTCAGTCCAGCGACGGCGAATAGCCGTATATTCTTAGTGACCTCGACGCGCCCGGGCGAAGGCAAAACCTTCATCGCTACGAATCTTGCGCTAAGTTTTGCCCAACACGCGGAGCGCGTGCTGGTCATCGATGCCGACTTACGCCTACCCAATGTCGGTCCGTCCCTTGGTTTCTCTGGTGATGGCGGCGTAAGCCGTTGGTTTAATGGCGAGATGACCTTAGACGAAGCCATCGTGCGCGACGTGGCTCCGGGCCTCGATGTCTTGCCCGTTGGCATGAGCTGTCGCAACCCGACGCAGGTTATTAATAATCCTAAATTCCTCGCCATGTTAGACGAGATGAAGACGCGTTATGACCGCGTCTTTATAGACTCCCCGCCGATTGGGGCCGTTTCCGACGCTTTGCACTTAGTCCCGAAGGTCGACGGAGTCATCTACGTGGTCCGCTTTAATCTCGTGCGCATGCGTAATGCGGGCTCCTGCTTGGCCCGCTTGGCCGAGACGGGTGTGCCAATCCTGGGCGCAGTCCTGAACCGTATGTCTATCCGGATGGCCTCGGTCTATACGGATTCCTACGACCCGGCTAATAAGAAGTATTATATTGATACCCAAGATTCGGACTCGTCCGGCTGAGCCCTGGCGGTTTCAATCAGGGGGTCGTCTCCTCATGCGCTTCTTTCTTCTCTTGGCTTTGGCCTTTGCTTGTGTCGGCTGTGAAACCGTCCCTGGTACGGGTCGATCGCAAATCAACTTCGTCAGTAACTCCGAAGTCGCCAGTATGGCGGCTGGGGAATTCTCTAAGATGAAAAAGCTCCCGAACGATTCGCGACTCGCCCAGATTCGACGGGTCGGCCTGAGTATCGTCGATGTTGCGCGCAAGGAAGATAAAAATGGCGTTCTGCCGCCCGCCAACCAGTGGCAGTTCGCCGTCATCGACGACAAGTCGCCGAACGCTTTTGCGATGCCTGGCGGTAAAATCGGCTTTAATCTCGGGATGTTCCCCTATGCTAGCACCGACGATGATATTGCGGTGATCCTCGGCCATGAAGTGTCTCACGTGCTCTGCCAACACAGCAGCGAACGCATTTCCCAAGGTCTCCTGGTCCAGTTAGGTGCCGTTACGGTGGACGAGGCGACCAAGAATAAGTCGGCGAAGACCCGGCAGGCGTGGATGGCTGGTTTCGGCCTCGGGAGTCAGTTTGGGCTGCTCCTTCCGTTCAGCCGTTCCCATGAATCGGAGGCCGATCACCTTGGCCTAATCTTTATGGCCCGAGCTGGCTATAATCCCGAAGCAGCCCCTGCTTTCTGGCAGCGCTTTGCTAAAGCGGGTGGCAATAAGCCGCCGGAGTTCTTCTCGACGCACCCTGCGGACGACACGCGCGTGCGCCAGCTACAGGCCTGGATGCCTGAAGCGAAGGCACAAGCCCCGAAGAAGCCTTAAGCGGGCTTAGCGGCCGGCTCCGCGGACGGGGCAGGACAGGTAGACGCCGCGCGGATCGTTCAGCGAGCGGATAGCCTTCAGTGTTTCCGCATGGCTCTTGAGGAAGAGTAGGGCGGGGTCCTTCGACTGGGCGCGTGCAAAGAGGGGCATCTCATTGCTGTCCTCGGAAAGTAGCTTCTGGAGGATGTTTTCGCGCCCCGAGTGCAGGGCCGGCACCTGGATGATTTCGGCGTCCTTAATCTTCGCAAGCTCCTTGGCTTCACGGATAGCGTCGCGGAGGCCGCCGAACTTATCAACGAGGTGGTTCTCGCGGGCGTTGAGGCCCAGCCAGACACGCCCTTGGGCAATTTCATGGACGTTATCTCGTTCCATCTTGCGGCCTTCGCTGACGACCTTGAGGAAGTCTTCGTAGACGCTATCCACGGTGGCCTGCACGACGGCCATCTCTTCAGGCGTCGCGACGTGGTCCATGTCGAAGAGATTAGCGTAGCGGTTGGTCTTCACGCCGTCGGTACCGAGGTTCACCTTCTTGGCGAGTTCCTGATAGTTGAAATGTAGGCCGAAGACGCCGATGGAGCCCGTAATCGTCGAGGGGTCGGCCATGATCACGGAGCCACGGGCGGCGATGTAGTAGCCGCCGCTGGCCGCGAGGTCGCCCATGGAGACGACCACAGGGATCCCCTTATCGCGGAGCAGGCCGACTTCTCGCGCAATGATGTCGCTTGCAAAGGCCGAGCCGCCTGGACTGTTCACGCGCAGCACCACGGCCCGGAGGCGCGGGTCGGCACGGAGTTCACGGAGGTCGCGGGCCAGGCGGTCGCCACCGATATCACCACTGCCGCCCCAGCCATCGACGATTTCGCCTTCGGCGTAGACGATGGCGATGCGTTCGCCGCGGTGCGGGAGTTGGACCTTGTGGGCGTATTTAGCCAAGGAAATCTGGCGGAAGGATGTCCCTGATTCATCGGGGCCTGCGCCAACCTTACGGAGTTCGGCGATGAGTTGGTCGCGCTGGAGGATGCCATCCACCAGCTTGAGCGATTTGGCTTTTTCGGCGTTATAGATGCCGGCTTCATCGGCCGCACGGCGGAGAGAGGCCGTCGTGACCTTACGGGAAAGTGCCACGTCGTTCAGTAGCCTGTTCCAGACGCCATTGAGCAGGAGTTCGGTTTGTTCGCGGGCTGGGTCGCTCATCTTGCCGCCAATGTAGGGTTCGACGGCAGATTTGTATTTACCGACCTTGGTGACTTGGACGCCGACACCAAGCAGCTTGAGCGTTTCGCCGTAATACATGTGGTAAGACGCCAAGCCCTTGAGTTCGACTTCGCTTGCCGGGTGCATGTAAATTTTGTCTGCGGCGCTGGTCAGGTAGTATTCGCGTTGGGAGGTGTTCTCAACCCAGCCGATGACGGGCTTCTTGCTTTCCTTGAACTTGACGATGGCTTGGCGCAGCTCGTTAAGCTGCACGATGCCGGCTTCGATTTCGCCTGCGATCAAGAGGCCAGCGACGTTGTTGTCCTTGGCGGCAAGGTCGATGGCTTCGAGGGCGCGGAGGAGGTCGACTTCAGGCATCGGGCTCCCGCTGAAAAGCGAGGTCAAGCCGGGCGTGCCGTGGGCGGGCGTGTCGTTGATTGCTAGCCCATTCCCGATGACGAGCATCGTCTTAGGCTTCATGGCCACGGAGATCGATTCTGGTTGGCTACCCGAGGAACTCACGAGACCCACCATGAGCACGAACATCAGGAAACAGAGCCCCAGTCCCGCGAGGAAGGTCCCGATGGTTGAGGCGAGGACCGACTTGAAGAATTCTTTCATGGGATGATAGGGAGCGGTGTGCTGGGAGGATTTTGTCTACCACTGTGTCGGGCTACGCGTAGTTCGCCAATCCAAAGTCGCCATTTTGTCACCCCTTTCCGCTGGTTTCCGTCGCTAGAGCGGGTTACCATTACGATATGTCTGAGAATACTCATGAACAGCCCGGCGCGGTGACCGACCGTAAGGCGCTGGCCATCAACCTGGACCGTTCCGCCTACGGGGTCTTCGCAGAAATCGGCGCTGGCCAGGAAGTCGTCCGGCATTTCTTCAAGGCGGGCGGCGCCTCGGGGACGGTCGCCAAGAGTATGTCAGCTTACGACATGCGGGTCAGTGATGCCATCTATGGCCATCCCCAGCGCTATGTCTCGCGCGAACGCCTCGAGCAGATGATGGGTCACGAGTATGGCTTGTTGGTCGATCGCCTTGCAACCGAGCGCGGCGCCCAGACCCGTTTTTTCGCTTTTGCTGACACCGTGGCCACGACGCCGCACGATGGTAAAGGGCAGGGGCATTCCTGGATGGGAATACGCTTTCAGTCGGAGCCGGGGGCAGCACCGAGCGACGTTATCCTGCACCTACGCCTGTGGGATCGTGACGCTGGCCACCAGCAGGACGCACTCGGCATGGTCGGCGTGAACCTCATTCACGCGGCTTTGCACCAGCGCTCTTCCATCGATGAATTCGTGCAGGCTATCATTGAGGACGTCGGCGCTGGTCGCGTGGAGGTAGATTTTGTGCATTTCAGTGGGCCGGCCTTTCCCGGCTTCGATAACCGTACGGCCTTGGTCCGGCTGGTGCGCCGCGGGCTCACCGATGCGGTCTTGTTCGACGAGCGCGGTGTCCCGGCTGTGGCGGGCGAGTTCTTTTACAAAAAGGCCGTCTTGGTCGCCCGTGGCACCTTCCGGCCGTTGTCCTTAGTTAATGAAGATATGATTAGCTGCGCCCAGCGCGCGCAGCCACCGAGTGCTGACACCATCACGCTCTACGAAATGTGCGTGGGCCAAGAAAACGCCTCCGAAGAGGAAATCGCCGCGCGCATCGGCCTAGTGGCCGCGGTGGGCCGACCTTTACTGGTGACTCGTCACCGCGGCTGGTATCGCCTGCCCGCCTATTTTCGTCTGCACACGGCGGGGGAGGTGACATTAATCGCGGGCATGAATAACCTCGTGGACCTCTTCAATCCTGCGCACTACACGCACCTCGAAGGTGGCGTACTCGAGGCTTGCGGGCGTCTCTTCAAGGATGGCGTTAAGGTCATGGTTTACCCGATGCGCGGGGACCAGTTGCGTCGGCTGATTTCTGATCCAGTCGCCTGCTTAGTCTGTTTTCCGGAGACCTATCAGGTCGCCCTCGATGCTGTCATCACGGCAGCCGATGTGCAGGTCCGGCCCAAAGTAGCTGGCCTCTTTGAGCACCTCCGCAATAATGGGTTCCTCGTCCCCATCACGGGGGCCAGCCCCGCTGCCTTGGCTTGCCAGCCGCGCACCTTGGCGGAGCGCATCCGCCAGGGATATGTGGGCTGGGAGAAGGAAGTGCCGCCGGAAGTGGCGGTGGAAATTAAGCGTTCGAAGCTCTGGTTTTCCTGAGTTAAATGACGGCCTGAGGTTGCAGGGGTGCCGGAAGCCCTCAAGGTGAAACCCTCCTATGGCTCCTTTGCCGTCTTCCTTACCCGCTGAATCTGACACGGAGCTCTCGTTGTCAGTCGAGCGTGCCTATCGGGAAGTCGTGGTCGTCGATCGGCTGGGGGCCCTCTGGTCGCTGATTTTGGCGAAGTGCTTCTTGGCGCAGTGGGCGATCGACAAGTTCGTCATGCCGATCAGCGGACTACGTTACATCTGGTCCCTGACGTTGGCTATGGCCGTCATTGCCACGGTGCTTTATCTCCGGACCCACCGCGCCCGGTTCGCACTCTTCCCGCATCAGTTCCGGGTCGGCTCCGCGATTTTAGGCGGCTTGTTGGTCGCGCAAGGGTTTTTACTCTACGCCCACTTCGCCTTGGGGCTTCTCTCCGCGGCGGTGACCGCTGGGTTAGCCGCCGCTCTGTTCGGCGCTTGGTCGCTCGCCCGGGCTGGCCTGAAGCGGGCCCCGGAACCCTTGGTAGGTGCCTTGCTCTGGTGGGGCTTAGCGGCGACCGCCTTGACCGGCGTTAACGCCGATGCGCTACTATGGGTCGGCCTCGGTTTCTTCTTTGCGCAAGCCCTCCCGGGTTTTGCGTTGGCCCGTCGCCTCGAACGCTCGGCCCGAATCTGACTTAGGCGACTTCGGCGTTTTTACCGTTCAGCCCGTTGAGCATGAGCGCCATGAACCGCTTCATCGCTGGCGTCAGGACGCGGCCTTTGCGGTGCAGGATAGCCAAGGGGCGAGCCACGCGGCGGTCGCGGAGGCGCAACTTCACGAGCGTGCCTTGCTCAATCTCGGAGCGAATGGTGCCTTCGGGGACGAGTGCCACGCCGGCATCGACTTCCACCGCGCGCTTGAGCGTCTCGATATTGTCGAACTCCATTGTCGGTTCGAGCTCGATACGCTGCTCGCGGAAGAATTGGTCGAGTGCCTTGCGGGTCGGGATGTCCTGGTCGAAGCCGATGAACTTACAGCCTTGTAGGTCGGCGAGATCGATTTCTTTTTTCGAGGCGAGTTTATGCTTGGGGGCGCAGATGGCGACGAGTTGGTCCTCCATGAAAGGAATGATTTCCACTTGGCGATACTTCTGTGGGAAGGCCACGAGGCCGAAATCGACGGCGCTCGAGACGACGTCTTCGTAGACGAGGTTGGAGCGACGGTATTCGATGCGTACATTGACGTGGGGGAACTCCTGCATGAAGCGCTTCACGTAGGGGGGCAGTTCGTGGAGGCCGATCGAGACAATGGTCGAGACGTGAACGGTGCCGCTGACGACCTTGCGCATTTCCTGCATCTCGCTGGCGACCTGTTCGTAGCGGTTCAGGATGTCCTTGGAGGCTTCGTATAGGCTTCGGCCTTCGCGGGTGAGGCGAAACTGCTTCTGGCTGCGGTCTACGATGAGGACGTTGAAGTGCTTCTCCATCGACCGGAGTTGCTGGCTGACGGCCGACTGGGTGATGGCGTTCAGCTTGGCGGCCTTCGAAAAGCTTTCGTTGTCGACTAGGTCCCGGAAGATCTTGAGGTTTTCGATATGCATGGTGAGGGCTATTAGATTACTAAAACTAATGGAAAGTGCCTTCAAGTGTAGAAGGGCTAATTCAGAGCTCAAAAATCGACTGTTTTAAACGAATAGCAGGCGTTGACTCCCGCTGCTTAGGGTGTTCATACTGCTCAAATGGTCACCTACGACCAGTTTACCGCTCATGGTCAGGCCGTTTTGGAGCGCATGGCTCGAGCCTGCCAGGCTTGCGGGCGCCTACCGTCGTCGGTTCGGCTGTTGCCGGTAACCAAAACCCATCCCTTTGAGGCCGCCGAATATGCCCACCGCTTTGGTTTAACGGCAGTGGGGGAGAACCGGGTGCAAGAGGCCCAGGTTAAGCGTCCTCAGGCGCCTGCTGGGCTGCGTTGGGAGCTGATTGGGCATCTACAGTCTAACAAAGCGAAACAGGCGCTCCAAGCCTTCGACGTACTGCAATCCGTCGATTCTACTGAATTGGCTGCTCGCTTAGGACGTATCGCCACCGAACTCGGCCTGACTCGTGAGGTTTATGTGCAGGTTAACTCTGGAGACGACCCCGCTAAGTTCGGGTGCGACCTAGCCGAGGCGCCTGCGGTGCTGGAGGCCTTGCTGCCCCACCGCTCGCTTAAGGTCGTGGGGCTTATGGCCATCGCACCTTTGTCTGATGACCCCGCGGTCGCCCGGCGGACCTTCGCCGAGCTGCGCCGTTGTCGGGACGACCTAGAGACGCGCTTCGGGGTGAAGCTTCCCGAGCTTTCGATGGGCATGAGCGGCGACCTTGAAATCGCTGTCGCCGAGGGATCGACGTGCGTCCGCGTCGGCTCCGCCCTCTATGGTTCTCGCCCGGTGCTATGATTCGTCGCCTCATCATTCGTGACCTCGCCTTGATGGATCGGGCTGAGCTGGAGTTAGGCGCAGGCTTCACCGTGGTCACGGGCGAGACAGGCGCAGGCAAATCCGTGCTGCTCGGTGCCTTATCTTTACTCGCTGGCCATCGGGCCGCGAAGACGGTCGTGCGTAAGGGGGCGGAGGAATGCGTCGTCGAGGCGGAGTTCGAAATCGGCGAGGACCCGCGCTTCGATGTTTTACTGCAGGAGCTCGATTTGCCGGTTTGCGATGAGGGCTTGCTGCTGCTGAAGCGCTCGGTCCATGCAAGCAAGGCTGGACGTATCTCCATCAACGGGGGATCGGCTACGCTGGCGCAGCTGCAACAGCTCGGCGAACTCTGGATTGATTTCCACGGGCCCGGCGAGCCGCAGAAGCTGATGCGCACCGAGACGCAGCTGGCGATGCTCGACCTCCATGCCGGCCTGGGCAAAGGCTTGGCCGTCTATCGTGCTGGTTGGCGCCAGCGCTTGAGCCTACTGCGCGAGGCCGACGAGGCCGCCGGGGCGGAAAAACTTTCCGAAGACGAGGAAGCGTTCCTACGTTCACAGTTGGAAAAACTTAATTCACTAGATTTATCCGACGACGCGGTCGCCAAACTGGACCGTGATCATGCCCGGGCTTCGCGCGCCCAGGAGCTGGGGGCCTTGCTGGGGCAACTCGATGCGGGGTTAGGCGCCGACGGCCTTGGGGAAGTACTGCCTAAGTTGCTCAAGGCCTCCGATGACGTCTCCCGAATCGACGATGAGTCCACGGCGCTCCGCGATCGCCTCAATGCGCTCGCCGCGGAGGCCGAAGATATCCGGGCCGATTACGTGCGCCTCGCCCGCGGTCTTTCCGAAGACGATGAGTCGGTCGGACAACTGGAGGCGAAAATGAACCTGTGGTTGGAATTCCGCCGTAAGTATGGCCCAGAGGCGGTCAACGTCAGAGCCAAGCGGGAGGGCATCGCCCAGCGACTTTTATCCCAAGGAGATGTCGAGGCCCGCGTGGCCAAACTCCGTGCGGAGGCTGCACAAGTGGAGAAGGAACTGCGCAAGCAGGCCGACGCCTTGCACGCGGCTCGCGCGAAGGCCGCCGATAAGCTGGCCGGTGCCGTTCGTAAGATGCTGGGTGCCCTGGGCTTCAAGAAGGCCGACCTGCGCATCGCAGTCGCCGCCGCGGAATTAGGTCCGCAGGGCGCGGACGCGGTGCGTTTCCTCTTTTGTCCGAATGCGGGGCAAGACCTACTGCCGCTCGATCAAATCGCTTCCAGTGGGGAAGCTGCCCGCGTGATGCTGGCGCTCAAGACGGTACTCGCCGCGGTCGATCAGACGCCGGTGCTAGTCTTTGATGAAGTCGATGCCAATGTCGGGGGGGAAATTGGGGCCCAAGTCGGCCGCGAGCTCGCCGCCCTCGGGGCCGCTCACCAAGTCTTCTGCGTCACCCACCTGCCGCAGGTCGCCGCCTTAGGGCATGCGCATTTGGTCGTCACGAAAACGCAGGACGAGCGCTCGACGACCGTAGCCATCGCCCCCGTCCATACTAAACGGAAAGATCGGGAATCGGAATTGGCCCGGATGTTGGGTGATCGTGCGAGTAAGGTGGCCTTATCGCACGCCCGCGAGCTGCTGGCGTCTGCCGAGGGGTAATCAGCGTTGCACAAAGCGATCGAGCCGGAGCCGCCGAATAACCCGTAGGCCGATGGCCGCGGCCCAGGGCTTCGGTAAACGCGCACTGAACATGCCCAGCAACCGGTTCTTCCAGCCGGTGATAATTTGCGGACGCGACTTCGCCATCGCATAGAGTGACTCAGCCACGCAGTCCTCTGCAGTCTGGCCACCGAGGCCAGTGGGGCCAGAGAAACCCGCGGCCTTGGAGAAGTTAGTCGAGACGGGCCCAGGGCAGATTGCGACGCAGCGCACGCCGTAGGGCCGCGCCTCCGCGTCTAGCGCGATGCTCCAGTGTAGCATGAATGCTTTCGTCGCCGCATACGTCGTCATCAAGGGCGTCGGTTGATAGCCCGCAAGCGAAGCCACCGTCGCGACCTGACCACCGCGCCGTTTCAGTTCGTCCCACAGTAGCCCGGTGAGTTGCACCGGGGCGCGTACGTTGACGTCGACCATCTTCAAGGTGTGGTCGAGCCCCGGCGCGGGGAACTCCCCATAGGCGCCGAAGCCGCTGTTATTAACGAGCAGTATTCTACCGTCGCTGGGCATTAGTTTATGTAATTCACGGACAACGTCCTCCACTTGAGTGGGTTGAGAGAGGTCGCAGGTAAGGTGAGTCAACTTACAGGTATTGGGCACCCCCTCAGGTGGGGTGCGGGAAAGGTTGAACACGGCTGCCGTGGTCCCAGAATTGTAGATGCGCGAGAGAATCGCGCGACCAATGCCGGAGGAAGCGCCCGTTATGATCACACAGGAAAAACTTCTGAGAAAATCATCGATGGTATCGTTCTTTGACATGGACGCAGGTTCTCACGCCCAACCCCAAAACACAACACACATGAGCATTGCTCCGGTAGTCGTGACCGGGGTCCATATGGACCTCACCGACGCCCTGAAGGATACGGTGTGCGCCAAAGTCGAAAGACTGATGCGCCACAACCCGCGGATCATCCGCGTGCACGTTGAGCTCGTTTACAACCGCAGCCGCGACCACAGCCGTGAGTTCGCTGCCCAAATCCGGTTGGAGTTAGCGGGCCCGGATATCGTGGTCCGCGAGGAATCCGAGGATTTGTACAAATCCATTGATATTTTGATCGATAAGGTCGATCGCCAACTTCGCCGCCGCCATCGCCTAGAGAAAGAGAAGCGGAATCACCCAAAGCCAACGGACCTCGGCGACCTGGGACGGGCGGCGTAAGGACGGTACCGGCTAGCGTAAAGGTCAGTCAGTGGTGGAGTCGGTTTAAGACGGTCCAGTCAGTCGGATAGTCAGCATCAGCCGACAGTCAGACAGAACCGGCAGTCAGAAACAGAATAAGCCAGTGAACCTCGGCCGATAGCGCAGAAGGTGTAGTCAAAGAAGGTTATGGACCCCGGTTGCCGCAAGGTGGCCGGGGTCCTCCTTTTGGTGGGGCCGAGCGGTTCTCGGCTCGCCCTCGGGGACGGGTAGGCTTTTATGCCCGTATGCGGATTTATTTCATGGGCATCTGCGGCACGGCGATGGGCAATGCCGCTTTGTTGATGCGTTCGCTGGGTCACGAAGTGCTGGGTGCCGACACGGGCGTCTATCCGCCGATGTCCGATCACCTCCGTGCCGCCGGCATCGAGATTTTGGAAGGTTGGTCCGCAGAACGCTTGGCCCAACTCAAGCCCGACCTCGTTGTGGTTGGTAACGTGGCGTCCCGCGGACACCCGGAGGTCGAGTGGTTGCTAGAAGCCCGTACGCAACCGTACGTCTCCTTGCCGGAGCTCCTGCGCACCCGCCTTCTGAACGAGCGACGCAATATCGTTGTCGCCGGTACGCACGGGAAGACGACGACCACCTGCATGGCGGCGGTCCTGTTACAGGCCAACGGTGCAAACCCTGGTTGGCTCGTTGGTGGGGTGCCCCGTGACCTCCCTGACAGTTCTCATCCCGGTAAGCCCGGCGGCCCGTTTGTCATTGAGGGCGACGAATACGACACGGCCTTTTTCGATAAGCGGAGTAAGTTCATTCAGTACCTGCCGCATGTCCTCGCCATTAATAACTGCGAGTTCGACCACGCCGATATCTTCCGTGACCTCGACGATGTCCTGCGCACGTTCTCGCATGTTATCCGTATTGTCCCGCACGACGGCGCCATCGTTGCCAATGGCGATGACGCCAACGTCCTTGGTTTGGTGCAGGCGGTGACGTGGGCTCCGGTGATTCGCGTCGGTACAGGTCCAGGCAATGACGCGGTCATCGCCGATTTTCAGGAGACGGCCACGGGCTCGTCCTTCACGCTTCTTTGGAAGGGGCAGGAGTGGGGTCGCGTGCAGTGGGCCTTGCCTGGCTTGTTTAATGCCCGCAATGCCGCCATGGCCGCGGTTTCCGCCGGCCTCCTGCTCGATCGCCAAGACCCGGCGAAACTAAAGCTCGACGCCTTGGCGAAGTTCCAAGGGGTCATGCGCCGTCAGCAGGTCCTCGTTGACCGTGCCGATCGCGTGGTCATCGAGGATTTCGGTCATCACCCGACGGCCTTAAAACTTACCCTGGAATCGTTACGTGCCCGTTATCCGCAGTATCGTCTCGTTGCTTGCTTCGAGCCGCGTAGTAACACCGCCGCCCGTAAGGTCATGCAGGATGCCTTCCGCGATGCGCTCATGCTTGCGGACGATGTCTATCTCGCACCGGCCCATCGCGCCGATAAGCTCGGCGGCGAAAGCTTTGACAGCACCGGCGTGGCTCAGGCTATCACTGCTTCGGGCCGACGCGGTTTCGCCCCGGCTTCGAATGACGCCTTGCTGGAAGCGTTACGGCTGCACACGGCGGAAGGTCTGGGCGCACGTTGTATCGTCTTCTTCTCGAATGGTGCCTTTGGTGGTATCATTAAGAAGTTCGCCTCCTGACGTGCAGTCGCTTAGCGTCCGCCGGCGATTCCGTGAATGACCGACGCGGCTTGAGCATCGCTGGCAATCTGGGCCTGGAGGGCGGCAAGATTCGCGAACTTCTGTTCGTGGCGGAGGAAATGTAACCAGCGGATGCGCACGGCTGCCCCCGATGTTGGTATCGGGCCGGAGGCACGGAGGATATGCGTTTCAAGGAGCGGCTCCACCGGTCCGCTTTCAACCGTTGGCCGAAGGCCCCAATTAGCGACGGCAGGTTCGGCGAGGCCATCGGCATTCACGAGTTCGACCGCGTAGACGCCGAAGGCGGGGCGTAACTCTGGGTTCCATGGTAGGTTTAGCGTAGGGAAGCCAATGGTACGCCCGAGGCGTCGGCCATCGATAATGGTGCCCGTGGCTTCATAAGGCCGGAGTAACATGCGGTTGGCCAAGGCGAGGTCGCCGTGACGCAAGGCGGCACGGATGCGTGAACTGCTCACGGCCTCACCGTCAAGGGCCACTGGTTCGACGAGTTGGACGGCCAGCCCGAGTTTCCCGGCATCACGGACGAGCGACTCGCCGTCCCCAGTACGGCCTTGCCCGTAACGGAAGTTTGTCCCGACGTGGACCGAGCGTAAGCCTTTATAGTGATGCAAGAGCCAAGCCGGGAAGTCCACGGCTTCCATCGCTGCATGCTGCAAGGTGAACTCTTGGTGTTGGATGAATTCGGCACCAGCCTCGGTCAGGCGCTCGTCTTTCTGTGTGCGATTAAGAATGAGCGGGACCGCCGATTCCGGACGCAGGACTTTGCTCGGATGCGGCTCATAGGTCATGACCCCGACGCTGCCATGGGCTTGGCGGGCCGCCGCCCGCGCCGAGTGGAGGACGGCCCGATGGCCGAGGTGCACCCCGTCAAAGGCACCAAGCGCGAGGTGGATGCTCGAGGCGTGGCTCATCCTAAGGCGATGCTCGGCACGGCTTCGTGCACGGGGATCAAGCACGCGTGCAACTGCTCGCGGGTCATGGCACCGAGTTCCATGAGGGTCTTCGATCGGTCGATGTGCAGGTTGCCTGAGAGCGTTCGGCGGAGCATGGTAAGGTGCGCCCCTGGGCCGAGCTTACGTCCGAGGTCATGCGCGATGGTGCGGACATAGGTCCCCTTGGTGCAGTGCACCCGGAAGTTGAGCCGGGGGCTCTCCCAGGCGAGCAGTTCGAAGGCGTCGATGCGGATAAAGCGCGGCTCCCGTTCGACTTCGATGCCCTTGCGCGCGAGCTCGTAGAGTTTCTTGCCACCAATCTTTTTAGCCGAGTGCATCGGCGGAAGCTGGTGCTGGTCGCCCAGCATCGTGGCCATTGCGGCCGCTACTTGGGCTTGCTCCAGCTCCGGGACCGGATTGGTTTCGGTCGTTTCGCCGTCGGCATCCTGCGAATCTGTGACCACGCCGAGCGTGGCTTCACCGAGGTATTCCTTTTCCTGTGACATCAAATATTGCGAGGCCTTGGTGGCTTTGCCCACGAGGATGATGAGTAGGCCCGTTGCCATCGGATCGAGCGTGCCAGCGTGGCCGACCCGGCGGGTCTGGTAGAGCCAGCGGACCTTATCGACGACGTCGTGCGAGGTAATGCCTTGCGGCTTGTCGACCAGCAGGACGCCTGCGGGTTCGGGCAGACCGTCGCTCATCGGGCGGTATGCTCGCGGTAATGTTCGGCCACGATGCCGAGGATGCGCGCCCGGTCCTTGGCCAGCGTGCAGCCTAGCATATTAAAGCCGGCGGCCAAGACATGGCCACCGCCGTTCAATTTGCCAGCAAGGAGGTCGAGCCGAAGGCGTGGGTCGCGGCCACGCAGGCTCCCGCGAACGCCGTCATGGCCTTCTTCCATGAGCACGGCAATCTCGACGCCCTCGACCGAGCGGGGGAATTCCACGAGGCCTTCTTTATCTTCTTTCGTGGTGCCTGTCGCGGCGTAGTCAGCCTGAGTGAGTTCGCCGGAGCAGATTTTACCGGCTTCGTGAAATTGAATTGAGTTGAGGAAGCGCTTGGTGAGTTCGAGTTTGCCGCGGCTTTCATGCTCGAAAACGAGGAAGTTTGTTTCCGCTGGATTCGCACCGCGTTCAATCAGTTCGGCGGCTAAGGCGAAAACTTCGGCGGTCGCACTGGCGTAACTAAACCGACCGGTGTCGGTCACGATGCCGAGATGCAAGGCCTTGGCCGTGGCGGTGTCGCAGCCTAGGTTCTGACGGAGCGCGCCGTAAGCGAGCACATGGCAGGTAGCGGCGGCCGTCTTTACCACGATGTTGTGCTGGGCATAGCCTGGGTTTGAGGCGTGGTGATCAATGTTGCCCCAAAGCTTGCCCCCGAACTTGTCCAAGAGGTCGGGCCCAATGCGAGACGCATCGGCACAGTCGACCGCGACAGCCACCCGGCCATCTGGGACATATTGGTCACCCGTGAGGAAGGTCAGCCCCTGGGTGTAAGATACCATGTTCAGCGGCACCCGGTCGCGGTTGACGCAGAGGGTGTCGATCCCCGCCGCCAAGAGGATGCGGCAAAGGGCTACCTGAGAGCCGATGCAGTCGCCATCGGGGCGCATGTGCCCTAATACGGCCACTTTCTGGCCCTGGAGGCCTTGGACGAGCCCATGGAGGGCAGGTCCGGCTGCTTGCATGCTGATTCCCATAGTGTTGGGTGGAAGAAACCAGCCCGCCCGACTGCTGGCAAAGGCAAAAGGCGAGGTTATTTACAATCACGGGTCCCCGCTTGATGCCCCGAATAGCTTGGGCATAGTATCTGCTTAACAGGCTCTCAAGCCCACCCCACCACCCATCTCATGGACAAGGACAAGAATAACAACAATTTCACGCCCCGCGCCCGTAAGGTCGTGGAGCTCGCCCGGGCCGAAGCGCGCCGATTCAACCACAACTACGTCGGGACGGAACACATCCTGCTCGGCCTGATCAAGTTGGGTGAAGGCGTGGCCGTCAATGTCCTCGGCCGGATGGGCCTCGATCTGAAGAGTGTCCGCTCTGCCGTCGAGAAGCAGGTCGGCCAAGGGCCCGAGGAAGCTAAGGCACCCGACACCATTCCGCTCACGCCGCGCGTGCAGAAGGTCATGGCTCATGCCGTGACGGAAGCCCGCAGCCTCGGTCATGCCTACGTTGGCACCGAACACATCTTACTGGGGCTCCTGAAAGAAGGGGAGGGCGTCGCTGCCCGTGTCCTGCAGCAGCTCGACGTCGACCTCGAGCGCTGCCGTAAAGAGATTCTCGCCGACATCGACCCCAACGCTTCCGTTGAGGGCGAAAGTAAGTCGGAAGACACTCCACCGGAGGAGAAGTCCGATGGCGAAGATACGCCGCCGCCGCGTCGCTCCGGCGAAGAAGGTGGCCGCCCCGGTCGGGGCGAGCGTCTCTCGCTGTTGAAGACTTTTGGCCGCGACCTCACCGAGATGGCCCGTGCCGGTGAACTTGATCCAGTCATCGGTCGAAAGGAAGAAATCCGCCGGGTGGTGCAGATCCTCTGTCGCCGGACGAAGAATAACCCCGTCCTCATCGGCGAAGCCGGCGTCGGTAAGACCGCCATCGTCGAAGGCTTGGCCCAAGAAATCGCCTCCGGCATTGTTCCGGAAATCCTGCTCGACCGAAAGGTCGTCACTCTGGACCTCGCCCTCATGGTCGCTGGCACCAAGTACCGCGGCCAGTTCGAAGAGCGCATCAAGGGGATCATGGATGAGATCAAGCGTGCGAAGAACATCATCTTGTTCATCGACGAAATGCACACCATCGTTGGCGCCGGTGCGGCCGAAGGCGCGATGGATGCCTCTAATATCCTAAAGCCAGCGTTGTCCCGCGGCGAAATCCAGTGCGTCGGTGCGACGACTTTGTCCGAATACCGTAAGCACATTGAGAAGGACGCCGCGCTCGAGCGCCGCTTCCAGTCCGTGAAGGTGGACGATCCGTCGCCAGACGACGCGGTGCTCATCCTGCGTGGTATTCGTTCGAAGTACGAAGACCACCATAAGTGCGAATACACCGACGCCGCCATTGAGGCCGCGGTTCGCCTCTCGCACCGTTACATCACCGCCCGTCATCTCCCAGATAAGGCCATCGACGTGATGGATGAAGCCGGCGCCCGCGCCCGTATTCGTTCGCTGAACCTTCCGCCCGAGCTCGATAAGGCCCAGGCCGATATCGACGCAGTCGTGCTCCAGAAGGAGGACGCTTCCCGTCACCAGAAGTTCGAGGAAGCCGCCAACCTGCGCGACCAAGAAAAGAAGCTCCGCGCTAAGCGCGAGAAGATGCTCGAAGAGTGGCGCAAGAAGCGCGACGAGAAGCGTATCATCGTCGACGAAGATGAGATGCTCCACATCGTCGCCGATTGGACGGGCGTCCCGCTCAACCGCATGGAGAAGAAAGAGACCCAGAAACTCCTCGACCTTGAGACGGACCTGCAGGGTAGCGTCATTGGTCAGGAACGAGCCTGTGAAGTCATCGCCCGTGCGTTGCGCCGCTCCCGCGCTGACCTCAAGGACCCGCGCCGTCCGATTGGTTCTTTCCTCTTCCTCGGCCCGACCGGCGTTGGTAAGACGCTCTTGGCCCGCACCCTCGCAGAACGCATGTTCGGCGAAAAGGAAGCGATCATCCAAATCGACATGTCCGAGTACATGGAGAAGTTTACGGTCTCCCGTATGATCGGTTCTCCGCCTGGTTATGTGGGCCATGACGAAGGCGGCCAACTGACTGAACAGGTCCGCCGGAAGCCTTACTCCGTGGTGCTCTTTGACGAAATCGAAAAGGCCCACCCCGACGTCATCCAGCTACTCTTGCAGGCCTTGGAAGACGGTCGCCTGACCGATTCGCTCGGTCGTGTGGTCGATTTCCGTAACACGATTATCATCATGACGTCCAACGTTGGCGCTGATGTGCTGCAGCGTAATAACGCCGTGGGCTTTGATGTCGGCGTGGATTCCACCCGTGACTACGAGAAGCTCAAGGAGCGCATCATGGATGAGACCAAGCGCGCCTTTAAGCCAGAGTTCCTCAACCGCCTCACGGATATTATCATCTTCCAGCAACTCGCGAAGACGCACATGACCAAGATCGTCGACATCGAAGTCGCCAAGGTCGCCAAGCGCCTCCTCGACCTCGGCGTGAAGCTGGTCGTCAACGAAGCCGCCCGCGGCTACCTCGTCGACAACGGCTGGGATGAAAAGTACGGTGCCCGCCCCCTCCGCCGCGCGGTCGAACGCCTCCTCGAAGATCCGTTGGCCGAATCCATCTTACGCGACGACTATAACAAGGAAGAGCCAGTCATCGTCTCGGTGGGCGACAAGGGCCTAGTCTTCACGCAGAAGAAGTCGGGCGCTGATACCGAGCCCAAGGCTTGATGTCGGGTCGCCTGGTCACTGCAGGTCTCCTGGGTGCGACCGCGGTCGCACTCGGGGCCTTCGGTGCCCATGGTCTAAAAGACCACCTGGCCCTCATTCCTGAGGCTGGAGGCTGGTGGCAGACCGCCACGTTTTACTTACTATCCCACGCTTTGGCCGTCGGAGCGATTCCTTCGCCCTCGGCTTGGCCCGCTCGCCTCTGGACAGCTGGCGCGTTGATCTTCGCCGCGACCTTATACGCGATGGCCTTGGGCGCACCGCGTTGGCTCGGTGCCATCACGCCTCTGGGTGGCACGCTGCTGATTGCTGGCTGGTTGACGTTGGCTTGGTCTGCGCGCCGTCGCTAAGCCTTGCCACGAGGTTTTGACTTCCCCGGTTCGACAGGTTGGGATGCTGTATGCCCCATTACCACGTCAGCCGTGCACGTGAGCAACTCGGTGTCTTTCCGCGGGAAGAAGTCCTCGCTAAGCTTAACCGCGGCGAACTCCTCCCCAGTGACCTTGCTTGGACCGAGGGCATGGCCGACTGGCAATCCTTGGCCACGCTCTTCCCGCCCTCGCACGGTGCGCCGCCGCCGGTGCCGACTCCAGTTGATCCGGCGCTATCAATGGTGATTCCCATCAACCGTTCGGGGTGGGCGATTGCGGCGGGCTACCTGGCGCTAGTCTCCGTCCTCTGCGTGCCCGCGCCCCTCGCGCTGTTCTGCGGCATCATGGCTTTGCGCGACCTGAAGCGCCAGCCGCACCTCCAAGGTGCAGGGCGGGCATGGTTTGGCGTCATCATGGGTTCTCTGGGAACGGTGCTGCTCCTGTTGGCCTGCGCTGGCTTCGCTATCGAGGAGATCAGGAGATGACGCTCGCCGAACTGAAGCAGTCCGCGCTGAAAGACGCACGTCCGCCGGCTGGCTTAGGCGAGGCCGCCCTCGCTCTCTGGCACCTCAAGAAAGGGGATTGGGAGAAGTCCCACGCCATCGCGCAGGACCTCCACGATGCCCATGGCGCCTGGATTCATGCTTTACTGCACCTCGTCGAAGGTGACCTCAGTAACGCGCGCTATTGGTTCGCGGAGGCGGGCCGTCCCTCGGTTAAGCCCGCCCAGGCCGACACCCTCTGGGACGAGATCGCCACGGAAGTCTTGGCCGCGCGTTAGTCGCCCGCTTCGCTTGCTTCCGGCGGGACTCCGCCTACGGTTTCGTCATGCGCCTCATTGCCTTCTTGGCCACGCTTTTGACCCTCTCTATGCACGCCGCCGAATCCTCCAATCTATTGACCATTCCCCTCAAGGATATCGACGGGAAGGAGACGACCCTTGCAGCTTACAAGGCCAAGGTCGTCTTGGTCGTCAACGTTGCTAGCGCATGTGGTTATACCGCTCAATACGAGGGCCTCGAAGCCCTTTACCAGAAGTACAAGGCCAAGGGCCTCGTCATCGTCGGCGTGCCTTGTAATGACTTTGGTGGCCAAGAGCCCGGTACCGAGGCGGAGATTAAGAAATTCTGTTCCAGCCGTTTCCAGGTCACGTTCCCCTTGGCCAGTAAAGTCAGCGTAAAAGGGAAGACCGCCCACCCCTTGTTCGTAGTATTAACCGGCAAGGAGGCCGGCCAGCCCGGTCCCGTGTCATGGAATTTTAACAAGTTCCTCGTCGGTAAAGATGGCAAACTCATCGCGCGCTTTGATTCGTCCGTTGAGCCGGAGTCGGCTGAGCTTCAGACCGCGATTGAGAAGGCCCTAAAGTAAGACCGGCGCTTAGGCCGGCCAGAGTAGTTTCAGGATTAGACCGAGGACGACCGTTAGGAACGCCCCGCGGATGAGCCCGGCGCCGTGCTTGAGTACGAGCCCAGAGCCGAGTCGCGCGCCGATGAGCTGGCCGCCGATCATGGCCAAGGCGACCCAAGGGGCGACGTGACCGAGCCAAGCAAACACCACGAGTGAACCGAGATTACTAGCGAGGTTCACGACCTTGGTGAACGCGTTGGCGCGTGTCAGTTCTTGGCCGAGCAGGGTTACCAAGGCCAGAATCCAGAAGGCTCCCGTGCCGGGCCCGAAGAACCCATCGTAGAAGCCGAGCGTCAGGCCGAAGAGCCACGAGAAAAGAAAGGCATTCATCCGCGCGCGCGTTGTCGCCGAGCCCAGTCGTGGGCTGGCGATAACATAGACGACCACCGCGAGGAGCATCCAAGGAATCGCTTTCTTCAGTGCATCGTTGCCGACGAGTGTGAGGACGTAGGCTCCACCCATCGAGCCAAGAAAAGAAAGCAGCGCAGCCAGCCGAACCTCTGACCATTGGACCAGCCCAGCCTGCGCATAGCGGCTCACGGCGATAGCCGTACCAAAGGAGCTTTGGGCCTTGTTCGTCCCGAGCGCCAACTGCGGAGATAGTCCCGCCCAGAGTAACGCTGGGAGGGTGATCAAGCCGCCCCCGCCGGCAATCGAATCGATGAACCCGCCTAGCAGCCCCGCTCCGAAGAGCAGTACGTAGACGTGTGGGGCGAGATCCATAGCTAGGGCATAGGACTCACTCGTCTTCGGGTCAACGCTCTGACGAGCCGGCGTTGACTCCAGGTATCGACGTTTTACTTTGCATCTCCGATGAGCCCTCCCTCTCGCCGCAACTTTCTTCGCTGGGTCAACGTGTTGAGCGTTAGTCTCTATGCGGCAGGTTTGTTAGCAGCAATACCCGCCCCTCCGGCGCCCGTTGATAGTTACGACGTCTGTGTCTACGGTGGTAACGCGAGTGGGGTGATGGCCGCGTGTGCTGCCGCGAAGGAAGGGGCGAAGGTCATTGTCGTCGAGCCCAGCCGATGGCTGGGTGGCATGACGGGCGGTGGCCTGATGCATATCGACTGGGGCCGGGAAGAAGCCGTCAGCGGCTCGACCCGTCCGATTCTAAAAAAGGACTACAAGGATGCCCAGTACCGCTCGGTCTTTGCCGAGATGCTCAAGTCCGCTGGTGTCACCGTGCTCTTTGAGCATCGCGTCAGCGCCGCGCAGAAGATCGATGGCGTGATTCGCTTGATCGACTTGGACCTCGCCCCTTTCGACGAATACGGCTGTCCTCTGGCGCAGCCGACGAAGGCCCTGGCTCGTACCATCAAGGCCAAAGTCTTCATCGATTGTTCCTATGAAGGGGACCTGATGGCGCGTTCCGGCGTCGCGTATACTTTCGGCCGCGAGGCGAAGTCGACCTATGGCGAAAACCTGGCTGGCGCGCAGCCGCCGATGTCGGTCTATGCGATTGATCCCTATGTTAAGGCCGGCGACCCGCAGAGCGGCCTGCTGCCAGGCCTGCAGGCGACGCCGGTCGCGCCGGTCGGCGAGGCGGATAAACTGACGATGGGCTATGGCTTCCGTTGGCGCTTCGTCTTCAAAGGCGACAGCCTGCCGATTGAGCCGCCGGCGAACTACAACCCGAAGCAGTTCGAACTCTATCGTCGAGCCTTCCAGCAGGGCGTGGATATCCTTTCTGGTCGCGTGTTACGCGGTCAACTGGATGGCTGGGAAAAGAGCGGGGGTCGCGTCTATTCCGGCGGCGCTGGTAATCTCGCCCGCGCCTTATTTGCGCCCACGAACTACGGCCATAACGCCCTTTATCCGGATGGCGATTATGCGACCCGCGCAAAAATCTGGAAGGAGCAGCAGGATTTTGTCCGCGGCATGACGTATTTCTTACGCACCGATCTCAGTGTCCCCGCTAAGCAGAAGGAAATCGCCCTCAGTGCCGGGCTGGAGAAAGGCGCGTTCGACGACACCAAGGGTTATCCGCATCAGCTCTATATCCGGGAGGCCCGTCGCATGGTCTCAGATTACGTCGTCACTCAGAAAGATATGGAAGGTAAGGCGGCGCCCGCGGATTCCGTTGGCCTTGCCTCCTATGGCGTCGATGAATGGCCTTACGCGACCGTTGCGCTCGACGGTAAAGTCGCCCTCATGGGCGGCTATTATTCGATGCTTTATCTTGAGGAGAAGAACCGCGGCATTTACCAGATTCCGTACCGTTCGATTGTCCCGAAGAAGGCCCAGTGCGAAAACCTCCTGGTACCCGTGTGTGTTTCCGCTAGCCACATTGCGATGACCTCCATTCGGATGGAGCCCGTCTGGATGATCCTCGGAGAGTCAGCCGGCGTCGCCGCGGCGATGGCCGTGAAGTCTGGTCAGGCGGTGCAGGACGTGCCTTATGCCGACCTGCAACCTAAGTTGCGGGCTTTGCACCAGAAGCTCGACATTCCGAAGAAGAAGGAACCTACGCAGAAGTAGGCCCGGCGAACCGTAAGTCCGCCACGATACGTCCGCCCACTAAGTGCTCTTGGATGATGCGGTCAAGGTTCTCGGGTGTGCAGTCGCGGTACCACACGCCTTCTGGGTAGACCACGGCGATAGGCCCTTGCACGCAGACCCTTAGGCAATCTGCTTTGGTGCGCTGGATACCCCCGCGCCCATCGAGGCCGAGTTGCTTCAGTCGCGTCTTCAGGTGTTCCCAGGAGCGGACGGCGAGTTCACCGCCGCAGCAGGTTTGCTCCGTTGACTTGACGCACAAGAAGAGGTGTCGCTTCGTTCGGTCGAGTCCGAGGGTCTGGGCCAGCTCTGTGGAAGTCGGGCCCATGTGGTTTATTCGAAGCGCGGAATGATACCGTCCTTCTCGAGCTTCAGGAACAGCTCGCGGCTGAACCAGGCATCGTTAGCGGCGTAGACAATCTGCTTACGCGCGAAATCGGCATCCTTCTTGATCTTGCTGTTTACCGCGAACGGCAGTTCCCAGTGGGAGCATTGCACACTCTTCGATTTCTTCATCTGTAGCCCGAGATAGATAGCGGCGAGGGCGCGCAGACCCGTATTGATTACACCAGCACGCTTAGTAAAGTCAGAGACATCAATGAAGCCGGGGGCGTCGAAGGGCACGCGTTCTTGGAGGTGACGGACGTCATCACGGACTGCGACCCCGACCTTGGCCTTACGCGGGTCGCAGAGTAGCGGGAACATCACCGGCACCCCGCCGCACTCATCGAGGCGGAAGATGAAAATCTTTTCGGCACCAGCCAGCTGAAGGATGGAAGGTAAATATGTGATTCCGCGGGTATGGGAGGGTCGGGTCTCAGTGTCGAAGCCGAGGACGCGTTCCTTGGAAAGGTGTTTCACGGCCCGTTCGGCGTCCTGCTCGCTCTCAATCACCTCCGTATGGCCGTCCCATTGGCCGACGGGCAGCGTAGCGATTAAATCGTCGGTAAAACGCAGCCCGCGGGCGGGCTGTTGGCCTGTTTGGCCCTCTTCAGGGCTGTCTGCTGACTCGTCCACAGGGGGGAAAGCAAAGGCATGCCCGCCCATTGGCAACCAGAGACTAGGACTGTTGGGAAAAAAGCGTTGACCGTGCCCGTTGAGCCACCTTTGTTAACCATCCCTTTTAAGGGGCCTTAGCTCAGTTGGTAGAGCGCTTGCATGGCATGCAAGAGGTCGTCGGTTCAAGCCCGATAGGCTCCACCATTAAAAACCGGCCGTCTTCTTACGAAGGCGGCCGGTTCCTTTTGGCGGGCTAGCCCGGTGCTTACTTAGGTAGGTGGCTTAGGAGCGTCTGGCAGTCATTGGTGAGACGCAACTCCATGACCAGAGTCTCCCGGTTGACCTTCTCGATGGATTCGGCCGCGTTCTGCAGATGCTTCTTCAGGGCGAGGTTCTCATTGCGGGACGCCTTCGCGTCGGGCTTTTCGGCCAACTCTCCAGCCATGGTCTCATATTTGCGTAACATGGTAATCATGACTTTCCGGTCATCGGGGGCCCGGCGGAGCATCGCCCAGGTGGTCTTGGCTTTGACGCCACCTTCGGCGAGCAGGCGGAAGTAGCCGATAGCGGCGAAGCTCTTCTTCTCGGCCTCGTAGTCCTTCTTCGCGTTTTCCTCAAGGGTCTTAAACTGTTCCGGGCGCTGGGGTGTTTTCGCTGGATTATTAGTGGTGCTGCTCTTGGACTTCTGCGAATTGGCTTTCGTCTTGTCTGTCTTCTTAGCCTCAGGTTTCTCCGTCTTGTCCGCCATCTCCTTGTCCGCTTTATCAGACTTGTCCGCCATCTCGGCCTTTTCCTTGGCTTCAGGGGTAGGTTTGCTGGCCGCCTTCAGTTCATTAAAAGTCTTCCAGAAGGTAGTTTCTTCGATTTCGCCTTCTTTGAGGATGAAGTCGACGTTGGTGATCTGGACGCCCTTGAGGCCGTCGAGCATCGAGACGGAGAGATTGCGAAGGAGCGACTTAGTGTCGGTCGCCGTGGCCTCCTTGGCGAAGGGGTCTTCTTCGGGCTCCTGTGCTTTCTTCTTCTTTTCCATCGCCTCTTCTTTGGCGGGTTTCAGGAGTAGCTCGCGTTCAGCCCAGACCTTCGGGGAATTTTTCTTCGTCCATTCTTGGTCAAGGTCGTCCCACTTATAGGTCAGCACGGAGTCTTTGCCTGGGATTTGTACGGTGATGGTGTCCTCATCTTGGGTGACGTATTCGAATGTCACGATGTTTCCGCTCTTGCGGAGTTGGACGGGCTCGGCGCTCAGCACGGTGGCGGCCAGGAGCAGGAGGAGGGTTAGAGGCTTCACGGGTGTCGCTTTATCAATAATACTGTCGGGTGTCTGGACGGGGGCAAATAAAGAAGGAGGCCACCCGGTTGGGTGGCCTCCTTCTTTAGCGGGTTGGGGCGGCTTATTTGCTACCTTTAGCCTGAAACTTAGGGAAGAGGTACTCGGCGCAGGAATCGAGGGAGGCCAGCTGGACGTAGTCGGCCTCGGGCACTTCAATCCCGTGTTTCTTGCGGAGTTCCATCACGATATCCAAGAAGTCCATAGAATCTAGGGACAACTGGTCGCGGAGGCGGACCTCCGACTTAACGGCGGAAAGGTTCTCGTCTGGCGCGATGTCGGCGATGATGTCGAGTACGACCTGCTTGATGTCTTCCTTGGTCATTGTGCGTGGGGTTCTGTTTCAACCGCCCTTGGCCGTTCAGGCAACCCCATATTTCTTAACAATGAGAGCTGAATTGATGCCTAGCATGCCGAAGGAGTTGTTCAAGATGGCCTCCAGGCGGGGCGCTTGGACGGCCTGGTTGATGACCAGACCCGGCAGGGCACACTCGGGGTCGAGTTCGTCGATATTAATGGTCGGGTGGACCCAGCCATCGTCAAAAGAGGGCAAATTACCCGCTAATTCGAGGGCACCGGCGGCCCCCATGCAGTGGCCGATGAAGCTCTTAGTATTGTTAATATAGGTTCCGGGGCAGTCCGTGAAGACCTCCCGGAGGGCGGTACACTCCTGGATGTCGCCGAGGGCCGTGGCCGTGGCATGGGTGGACACGATATGGATGTCTTGGGGGCACATCCCCGCCCGCTTAAGGGCGAGGCGGACGCACTCCGCCTGCCGCTCGGGGTTGGGCAGGACGGCGTCTGTGGCGTCGGAATTGATGCACCAGCCAGCGATCTCAGCGATAATCCGGGCCCCGCGGTTCTGGGCGTCCTCGAGGCGCTCCAAGACATAGATGGCGCCCCCTTCGGAGATGACAATACCGTTGCGGTTCTTGTCGAAAGGCCGCGAAGCCTTGGTGGGGTCTACGTGGGCGCCGAGGGCGCCTTGGTTCTTGAAGCCAGCGAAGATGCCGAAGGTGTGAATCGACTCTGAGACGCCGCCGGCGAAGGCCAGGTCGACCTCGCCGAGTTGTAACATCTGCGCGGCTTGGATCAGGCCCGCGTTGCCAGCTGCACAGGCCGCTCCAATCGTGTAATGTGGGCCCGTAATTCCCATATTCATCGTCACTTCGCCCGCCGGATTATTCGCTACCGTGCGAGGGTTGTGGTGGTGGGTCCAGTACTTCGTGTCGAAGCCGAACTGGGAAATATTATGAATCTCGTTCTCGGTCTCGACGTTGCCGTGTTCGGTGATGCCGAGGTACACGCCGACGCGGGACTTATCGACGGACTCCCAGACGAGCCCGGAATCGCCGAGGGCTTCGCGGGCGCAATAAATAGAAATCGACCCCACTCGGGTGCCATTACGGAGTTCCTTCCGCTTCTGCCACTTGGTGGCGTCGAAATCGCAGACCCCGGCCGGGTGGCGGCCCATGTGGCGGACGTCGATTTCGGCGATGCGTGCCTTGCCGGCCAAGAGATTTCCACGGAACTCAGGGAGGGAGTTCCCGTTGGGGGCGGTCAGGCCGATCCCAGTGATGACAATGCGGGTCTTGGAGGACATCAGGCTACTTCCCTCATCAAGGGCGGCGGAGCCGTGAAGTCAAACCTGCCCCCGCTTGCCCTTGCCAACGGGGGTTCCCTCGTTTTGCTGGTGTTTCGATGTCCAACCCGCTCAAGTGCTCTGTCTGCGACGCCGTCGCGACCGTCCACCTGACCCAAATCGTTCAGGGTAAGGTGACGAAGGTCGATTTTTGCGAGGCTTGCGCTGCAAAGGGCGGGGCGGGGGATGCGGCGGTCTTCAAACTCGCGGACGCCGTGAATGCGGTGACGCCGGCTCCGGCGATTACTTGCCCGCAATGCGGCTTCACGGATGTCGAGTTTCGCCGCCGCGGCCGTTTGGGTTGTCCTTCTTGCTGGCAGGTCTTCGGGGTCGCCCTCGGCGGTCTACTGACCAAGGTGCAGCATGAGATTCAGCATGTCGGTCGGGCCCCGGCTGGCACGGTCCCCGTCGGCCAACTCCGCCATCGTCTGCTGGCGGCACAGCAGGAACTAACCGCCGCCATCGCCGCCGAAGATTACGAGACCGCCGCAAAACTGCGCGATGAGGTCGCTCGCATCGCCACCCAACTCGACCCCCTCTAAACCCTATGTCCGTTCAGGAAATTCTTGCCGACGAGAATGAGCTCACGCACTTGCTGGGCGCCCAGCAGGCCGTGGTGCTCAGCACGCGCGTGCGTCTCGCCCGTAATCTCGAAGGGTTCCCCTTTCCGGGATGGGCTAAGCCCGCGCACCGCAAGGAGATCGCGGAGCGCTGCATCGAGGCCCTGACCAAGCTACACCGTTTCCGGAAGTCGCATGTCTTTAAGATGGGTGACCTTCCCGACCTCGACCGGGCTGTGTTGGTGGAGCGTCACTTGGTCTCCAAGGAGCTAGCCTCAGGCAAGAGTGGCGCGGCCGTCATTAGCCGCGATCAGACCTGCTCGGTCATGGTGAACGAGGAGGATCACCTGCGTATCCAGGTCGTTAAGGCGGGCTGGCACTTGCGTGGGACCTGGAATATCGCGGAACAGCTCGACGACGCCATCGGCACAACGCTCGGCATCGCTTTCTCGGATCAACTAGGTTTCCTGACGGCTTGTCCGACGAACGTCGGTACGGGCCTGCGCGCCTCGGCCATGGTGCACCTACCCGGGCTCTGTCTCGCCGGACATATCGAGAAGGTCACGCGCGCCCTCAGCCAAGATGGTTTGGCGGTCCGCGGCTGGCTGGGCGAAGGCACCGAAGCCGCCGGCAATATTTTTCAGATTTCTAATCAGCAAACCTTGGGCCTTTCGGAGGATGCGATTCTTCGTCATCTCGGCGGCTGGGTGAAGACCTTGGTCGACCAAGAATGGAACGCCCGTCGTAAGGTGGCCCAAGAAGAAGGGGAGCGTTTTGTCGACCGCCTCTCCCGTTCACTTGGCCTCCTGCGCCATGCCCGCCTACTGACGAGTGCGGAGTCGATGAATATGCTTTCACACCTACGCTTGGCCTGTGACATGGGTTGTTTGCCAGAGGAGCGCCGCCATGTCGTTGACCGCTTGATGATTGAAGGCCAGCCCGCTCACGTGCAGGCACGGCAAGGCGCCGAACTAGATAGCGATGGCCGCGATCGTCGCCGGGCCACCGCGGTGCGCGAGGCACTTCGCGATTTTCCGGAAGTAGGGTCGCCGACGGCTTAAGCCCGCCGAGTTTTACTCGTCAGAGTCTGTCGAGGTCGCCGGCTTATCCTTACGCGACATTTCATCGAGGAGGGCCTGGACGCGCGCAACGCCGCCCGTGACGTCGTCCTCCGCGAGGATGAGCTCGGGGGCGTTCTTCATTTGCAAGATGCCACTGACTGCCGCGCGGAGTTCGCGTCGGATGCGTTTAAGGAAGGTGCGAGCAGCCTTCTTCTCCGGATCTCCGCCCGAAACCGCATACCCAACTCGTACTTGGCGGAGGTCGGGCGAAACGGTTGCGCGGGTAATCGTGATCAACGCCGATTCGGTAATCCAATTGCGCCGGAGCGCGACGGAAACCTCGCGCTGGATCAATTCGGCTACCCGGAGCTGGCGCTGCGACATAGCTTAGAGGCTGGGGCGGACCTGGAGCATCTCGACGACTTCGATGAGGTCGCCTGGCTGGTACTCGTCGTAGCCACCCAGCTTGATACCACACTCGAAGCCGGCCTTGACCTCGGAAGCATCGTCCTTGAAGCGACGGAGCGTCTCGACTGGGCCTTGGTGGATAATCTGGCCCTTGCGGACGAGACGTGCCTTGGCTTGGCGACGGACTAGGCCTTCGGTAACCATACAACCAGCCACCTTATGTTCCTTACCCAGCGGGAAGACCGCGCGGACCTCGGCACCGCCGAGCTTGTTCTCGCGGACTTCGGGGTCGAGCAGTTCGGACATGGCATCCTTCACCAAGGTGATGAGCTCGTAGATGATGTCATGCGTCACGATGCGGACGCCCGTCCGCTTCAGGTGTGCTTGGACGCCATTCTCAATCTTGGTGTCGAAACCGACGATCATGGATCTGGCCGCTTCGGCTAACTGGACGTCGCTCTGCGTGACCGGACCGACGGAGCCACCGACGATGTCGAGGCGGACCTTGGTGGACTTGATTTCACGGAGGCAACCTTCGAGGGCTTCAAGCGTACCGTTAACGTCGGCCTTGAGCAGGACGCGGAGAATCTTCTCCTTGTCCTGAGCAAGGGCGGCCATGAGGCGTTCGAGGTCCGTCATGCCAGGGCGGGCACCGGTGTTCGGCGCCTGCTGTTGGGCTTCAGCTGCCTTGCGGCCAGCGAGCGCGGCCTCTTCGGCTAGTTCGCGGGCTTCGCGGTCGTTCTTGAGCGTCTGGAACTTCGTGCCCGGAGCCGGGACGGCGTCCCAGCCGAGGACGAGGGCAGGGGTGCCCGGAGAGGAGTTTTGGATACGGCCACCGCGTTCATCCATGAGCGCGCGGACCTTGCACCACGTTTCACCGCAGACGAAGGAGTCGCCGGCCTTGAGGGTGCCCTTCTGGACGATGACGGTCGCGGTCGGGCCGCGACCAGTCTCCATTTGGGATTCGATGACGACGCCTTGGGCGGCACACTTCGGGTTGGCCTTGAGGTCGAGGATTTCAGCTTGCAGGAGAATCGACTCGAGGAGCTCGTTCATGCCCGTGCCCTTGAGGGCGGAAACGGCGTTGGTGATGGTTTCGCCACCCCAATCTTCTGGGGTGATACCACGCTGCTGCATCTGCTGCTTCACGCGGTCGATGTTGGCACCTTTAGCGTCTACTTTATTCACGGCGCAGACGATTGCGCTGGCGTGCTTCTGGGCGAACTTGAGGGCTTCCTCGGTCTGCGGCATGAAACCGTCGTCCGCAGCCACCACGAGGACGGCGATATCAGTGACGGAGGCGCCACGTTCGCGCATCTTGGCAAAAGCGGCGTGGCCGGGTGTGTCGAGGAAGGTGACGGTCCGTCCATTGTACTCAGGCTTCTCGCCCTGGTACTTAACGGAGTAGGCACCGATGTGCTGGGTGATGCCGCCGGCTTCGCCGGACACCACGTTGGTCTTACGGAAGTAGTCGAGTAGGGTGGTCTTGCCGTGGTCGACGTGGCCGAGCACGCAGACGACGGGTGGGCGCTGGGCGAGCAGGGCGGGATCGTCGTCGGTATTCTTTTCAACTTTCTTGACTGGCTGCGCGCCTTCGCCGCGGTGGCGGATTTCGAGGACGTAGCCATGCTTCTCGGCGACCTTTCGAGCGTCGGCTTCTTCAATGACGGAGGTGATACCGACTACCTTATTGAGCTCCATCAGGCTACCGATGACTTGGAAGGGCTTCAGGTTGAGCGCGATTGCGAAGTCGCGGACCACGATGGGCGGGCGAATCGTGACTGCACCCTTGCTGCCTGGGGCGATTTGACCGGCACCACCGACGGTACGCGTGACCACGGGCGCGGCCGGCGGACGGATGGCTGGAGGGAGCGGGCTAGGTCGGCTGGTCGGTGCCGGCGGCTGCGAAGGGGTGATGACGATCGGCGGCAGTTCGTTGCGTGGCGCGTTCGTCGGGACAACGACCCGCGGCGGCAAGGCGGGCGTGGGGCCTGCAGCCGGGCGCGGCGGAGCCATCGGGGCTGGGCGCGGCGGCAGGACGGTCGGAGGGACGTTAGCCTTGGTGGCGGTCGGAGTGACTGGGGCCACGGGGGCCGCGGGCTTCGCGGCTTCAATCAAGGGCTTGGCCGGAGCGGCCGGAGCGACCACCGGGATACTTACGGGTACCTGCTCTTCCTTTTTAGGTAACTTATCCGCCGCAAACTTCATGAAGTCACCGCTGAACAACTTGCTAAAATTACTGGAGGCGGCCGGCTTTTTACCTTCGGAGTAGACAAGTTCCTTGAAGTCCGGATGGGCCTCCACGAACTGGTCCGCCAAGGCAAGCAATACCTTGACCTCGAGGCCGAGTTCCTTGGCCACGTCGCTGTATCGCTGGGTGGTCGAGGCCTTTTTCGCTTCGGGTTTCTTCTTCTTCTCGGTCATGTGCAGGTGCTGGGTGAACGGTAGCGGGAGGGGTGTCGGCGACGGACTTAAGCCTGGCCAGCGGTCTTGGCCTTGGCGACGGCAGCGAGGACGGTGTTGAATTCATCCTCGGTAATCGAGGTGCCAACCAAGTCTTCGGCGGTCACATCACTGAAGGCAGCGAGCTCGGCGATGCCGAGGCCCACAAACTTTGCAATGAGGTCAGGCGGAAGCTGGAGCAGGGCGGCGAGGCGCAGGGCCTTTTCACCGAGCTGGGCGTCCACGCTTTCCGGTGCGCGCGTCGACTTCGTGATGTCGAGGCGCCAGCCCATGAGCTTGGAAGTGAGGCGGGCATTGCGGCCCTTGGAGCCGATGGCGATGCGCATGTCATCTTCGTCGACTTCAAAATGGATGAGGCGGTTGCGCTCGTCGACGTGCACATTGCGGGGTTTGGCCGGACGAATGGCTTCTTCAAGTAGCTGCAGGGGCTCGGGGCGCCAGCGGATGATGTCAATCTTCTCGCCGTTGAGTTCCTTAACGATGTTACGGACGCGGGCGCCACGGGCACCGACGCAGGCGCCGACGGGGTCGACCTTGGGGTCGGAGGAGTCGACGGCAATTTTGGTACGATAGCCTGGGTCACGCGCCATAGCGGCGATTCGGACCGTTTTATCAGTGATTTCGGCAACTTCGAGCTCCAGGAGGCGACGAACGAAATTCGGGTGGGCGCGGGAAAGGATGAATTCACGACCACGCTGGGTGTCTTCGCGAATTTCGAGGAGCAGGCAGCGGATGCGGTCGCCCGTGCGGAAGATTTCGCCCTGGCAGCTTTCGGCGCGGGTAAGGATGGCCTCGGCCGAGCCGAGTTCGACAACCACGTTGCCGCGGTCGTTGCGGCGGACGGTGCCGGTGACGATGTCACCGATCTTGTCCTTATACTCCTTGAAGACTTGGTCCTTCTCAATCTTACGGAAACGCTGGTTGAGCAGCTGCTTCGTACTCATGGCCGCGATGCGACCAAGGTCCGAGACGGCGATTGGGCGACGGACTTCTTCGCCAATCTTAGCGTCGGCCTTCAGGGCGGTCGCAGCCACCGGGTTGATTTCCTTGAGGGGGTCGGACGGGGAGTCGCTGACGATGTAGACCGCGTAGGCGTCGAGCTTGCCCGTGGCGGGGTCGGCGATGACCTCGATATTCTGTCCAGCGAGGACGGACTTTTCGACCGAAGACTTGATGGCTTCGGCGATGAGCGCGCAGGCTTCATCCTTGGGGATATTCTTTTCCTTTTCGAGGTATTGCAGGTAGGGCTTAATGTCTACGCTCATGGGTATACGGGTGGTGTGGTGAGAAAATGGGCGACAAAAAAGGCGGGTCCGGCTGGACCCACCTTATGGAAAGGTGACTAGGACTTCGGGTATGCCCCTTCTAACAAGGCCTGTCAAGGCGGGACGCCTTGGCGGGGTGGGGGTGGGTTCCGCTTGCCCCCGGGGGGTCTTCGGTAAACCTCTAGCACCATGGCTGACGAAAAGGTGATTTTTACCATGACGGGAGTGACCAAGCACTTCGAGAAGAAGCCGATCTTCCGCGATATCTCCCTGTCCTACTTCTTCGGCGCCAAAATCGGCGTCCTCGGCCTCAATGGTTCAGGGAAGTCGACCTTACTCAAAATCATGGCCGGTGAAGACAAGGAGTTCGACGGCGAGATCAGTGCGGTCCCAGGCTACACATTGGGTTACCTCGCCCAAGAGCCACGGCTCGACGAAGCCAAAACGGTGGCCGAATGCGTTAAGGAAGCTGTCTCCGAGATGAAGGCGTTGCTCGAGGAGTACGACGATACTTTCGTGAAGGTCTCCGAGACCGATGATGCCAAGGAGCAGGAAAAAATTCTGGCTCGCCAGGGAGAAATTCAGTCCACCCTCGATGCCCGTGGTGGCTGGGACCTAGACGCCCGTATCGAGATGGCTCTCGACGCGCTCCGCTGCCCTGCACCCGACGCGGTGGTTTCGACGCTGTCGGGTGGTGAAAAACGGCGGGTGGCCTTATGCCGCCTGCTATTGATGGAGCCAGATATTCTCCTGCTCGACGAACCGACTAATCACCTCGACGCTGATACGGTGGCCTGGTTGGAGCGCCACCTGCAGAACTATAAGGGCACGGTCATCGCCATCACGCACGACCGCTACTTCCTCGACAATGTGGCGGGCTGGATCTTGGAACTCGATCGCGGCCGGGGAGTGCCGTGGAAGGGTAACTATTCTTCTTGGCTCGAGCAGAAGCAGAAGCGAATCGAGACCGAAGAAAAGCAGTCGGTGGCCCGCTCCCGCTCGATGGAGCGCGAACGCGCATGGGCTGGCTCCTCGCCTAAGGCCCGGGTGGCCAAGAACAAGGCCCGCTTGCGTTCTTATGAGCAGATGCTCACGCAGGATCAGGCGCAGACGGAGAGTAAGGCGGAGATTTGGATTCCGCCCGGCCCCCGGCTGGGGGGCGCCGTCATCGAAGCTAAGGGCATGATGAAGGCCTATGGTGACCGCGTCCTGATGGAGGACGTGAACTTTTCCCTCCCCGCGGGCGGTATCGTCGGAATTATTGGACCGAATGGCGCCGGCAAGACGACGCTGTTCCGGATGATCACGGGCCAAGAAAAGCCCGATAAGGGGACCCTCACTTTGGGCGAGTCGGTCAAGATTGCCCACGTCGATCAGTCCCGCGATTCCTTGCCGGCCGATAAGGCCCTCTGGGAAGCCATCTCTGATGGCCAGGACATGGTGCACCTCGGTAAGGTCATCGTCCCCGCGCGCGCTTACGCCGCCCGCTTCGGCTTCACGGGTGACGTGCAGCAGCGTAAGGTCGGGCTGATGTCCGGGGGTGAACGTAACCGCATCCATTTAGCCCGTTTGATCAAGGCTGGCGCAAATGTCTTGCTGCTCGACGAACCGACAAACGACCTCGACGTGAACACGATTCGTGCGCTCGAAGATGCCTTGGAGTCTTTTGCGGGTTGTGCCGTGGTGATTTCGCACGACCGCTGGTTCCTTGATCGCGTCGCGACCCACATCTTGGCCTTCGAGGACGACGGCAAACTTTTCTGGCACGAGGGCAACTACGGCGACTACCTCGAAGCGCGTCGTCGGCGCTTGGGCGAGGACTCCGATACGCCGCGGCGGCCAAAGTACCGCCGGCTTACGCGTTAAGGCGTTGGCTCTGCGCCAAGCGCGGACGCCACGTCGGCAAGGTGCGGGTGAGTTTCGCAAATTCAGCGTCGGTCATACGCCACGTCCAGTTGCCCTGCGGGTGGCCTGGGGTGTTGAAGCGGGCCTCTGAACCGAGGCCGAGCAGGTCTTGCGCGGGCAGGATGGCGCAGACCGCTGGCGTCCGCAGCACCGCGTGAGTCAATGCGGCTGCCACATCGTCCACCGCCCCGAGGAGTTCTTTCAAGTTAGCTTGTTCCTCTGGCGTGGTGGTCGCGAGCCAACCGCCGAGGGTGTCGTTGTCGTGCGTGCCCGTATAGACCACCCGGTCCGCCGTGACGTTATCCGGGTGATGTGGGTTATCCGCCGATCCTCCGAAGCCGAATTGCATGACTGCCATGCCGGGAAGCCCGGAGGCGTGGCGCAGGATATCCACGCCAGGGGAGAGTAAACCAAGGTCTTCTGCGACTAGTGGTAAGTCGCCCATCGCTTGGGTGAAGGCCAGGCCGGGACCGTCGTGCCAAGCGCCGCCGCGAGCATTGGGCGCGCCTGCGGGTACGCTCCAATAGTCGCAGAGTCCGCGAAAATGGTCGATACGCACGGCATCAAAAAGCTGCAGGTCATGCAGGATGCGCGCCCGCCACCAAGCGAAGCCATCGGCCGCATGTGCGGTCCAGTCGTAGAGCGGATTTCCCCAGAGCTGCCCGTCCTCGGCAAAGTAGTCTGGCGGCACGCCCGCGACGGCCGTGGGTCGGCCGTGGCCGTCGAGCTGGAAGAGCTGCGGGTGGGCTCGCACGTCGCAGCCATCGGCGGAGACGTAGATCGGTTCATCACCCAGCAGGCGGATCCCCTGCCGTTGGGCGTGGGCGCGTAAGGCCTGCCATTGCTCAGCGAAGAGAAATTGTAGGGCCGCGGCTTCGGCGCAGAGCGCCGGATCGGCCACCGTTACCGTCCAAGTCGAAGGGGCGGCGAAGCCGTTCTGTTCGCGGAGCGCGGAGAACTGACACCAAGCCTTGAGCCAAGGGGTTTGCTCTGCTTGGTATTTCAGGAAGTTCGCCTCATGCGGGAAGGCCTGCGCGGCGCGGGCTCCAGCCAATTTGAGCAGGGGACGGAGTTCATGCCAGAGCCGTCCGTAATCCGTGTGGTGGTCCGCCCCGCGTTGGACGTGGGCTATTTCCGCTGATGTGAGGAGGCCGCGGTGCTCCAGGTCAACGAGGTCGAGAAGGTAGGGATTTCCTGCGAAGATAGATAAAGCTTGGTAAGGGGAGTCACCGTAACCGGTTGGGCCGAGCGGGCAGACCTGCCACCAGGTGAAACCGCCGGCGGCCAAGGCTTCGACGAAGCGGTGCGCTTCTGCTCCGAGCGTCCCGATGGGGCCCGGGCCAGGCAGGGCGGTCGGGTGCAGTAGCACGCCAGCAGACCGTTGCGGGAAGGCGCGGCAACGGAAGGCGGAGGGCACTACCGCCATCTCAGCGGTATTCTACGTAGTGCTTGGCCCGGAGTTCAGCCAACCACTTCGCAACCGCCTCGTTCATTGCTTGGGAGCGTACGCGCTCTTCAACCAGCGAGCGAACCTTAGGGTCATCCAAGGTGTCGGTCCCGGCGGCCTTTAAGCCCTCGCGCTTTAAGATGAACCAAAGGGTCGGACTGCCTGGGATGTCGAACTGTAGGGTTTCCGAAACTTCGCCATCCTTTAGCTGGCGGAGCACCCCGATGACGCGCTCATTGCTCTCTTCCAGCGGTTTCCAGCCCGTATCGCCGCCTTGCTTAGCGTAGTCGTCGGTGCTGATTATTTCGGCGATTTCGGCAAAGCCGAGTTCGGGGGTCTGCTTCGTTAGGGATACCTTGAAGCGTGCCATGGTCGCGGGGAGCTTGGCTGGGTCGCGGAGTGCGGCCGCCCAGGCCTCGGCCCGAGCTTTACCTTCAGCGAAAGTCTCGCTGGCACCCTGCATGAGGGTGATTTGACGAAATTGGACGCTTTCCTTGCGCGAGAACTCCGCTTGATGGGTATTGTAATAGGCTTGCAGCTTGCCCGGACCAACCTCGAGGGCCGTGCGGCTAATCTGTCCGCGGATGTACTCAAAGGTGATGCGGTCTTCAATCAGCTTGCGGTAGGACATGGGCGTGAGTCCTTGTGCGCGGAGGTAAGCGACAAAGCGGTTGCGGTCGCCGCCAAAGTCGCGGCGGATGCTGTCTTCGATGTCGCTCTCAATGTAGAACGCAGGGACTTTACCGGAACTGGTCTTGAACTCAGCAATCGCCAATTGGCGGTTAATCATATCCTCGAGTATATTATGGGCTAACTCCTCAATCGCCTTGTTGAAGTCGCCATCGCTCTTGCCCTGCCTGATCTCCGCCACGAATGGTTTAAGTTGTCGGCGTAAGTCCGAAAGGGTGATCGGCTGTCCGTTGGCGCCACCTTCGATACGGTCGATATCGAGTTCTAAAATGCGCTCAGCGATTACACGCTCGGGATTTTTTGGCAGGGCCTGCGCCAGCATCAAGGTGGAGGTGCCGAGGAGGAGACAGGAAATTGAAAGTGCGTTCATGAGCCAGGTGGTGCGGACAGCCGTGACAGGAAGCCGCGGATTTCCGTGAGTTTCCGCAGGGGGTCCTTGACGGTCAAGCGGGGAAACCGATTTCCGACTAAGATGGGCTCGGCCGGCCTTCCTGGGCTGATTTGTAGGCAGCGCAGGGTCGTCCCGTCGGTGGAAATCGAGGTGATACCCTTGGCTTCCCCTAGGCAGCGAATCTCGGCAAGTTGTAGAAAGGCCGCCGCTTCCGGTGGTAGGCGGCCGTAGCGGTCCGTCAGGTTGGCACGGAGTTCGGCGACTTCCGCTGCATCCGTCGCCAGTGCGACCTTGCGGAAGGCCTCGATACGCAGGCGGGTTTCCGGTATCCAGTCCGACGGTAACGTTGCGGTGAGTAAGGGCCCGTCGCCAGCGTTGGAGTGGGTCTGCTCAACGCCGAGGGCGGCTTGGGTGTGGTCGATGAAATCAAAGTTTACCTCGCACCGGTCGACGCCCGCCCCACGGTCTCCGCGGAGTTTGGCGACGCTGCGTCGGAGTAATTGACAATAAAGGTCGAAGCCGACGTTGGCGACGTGTCCGCTCTGGGCCGCGCCGAGGATGTTACCCGCGCCGCGGAGCTCGAGGTCGCGCATAGCGATACGGAAGCCGGCACCCAGCTGATTGTATTGGCGAATGGCGGAGAGGCGGCGATGGGCGGAACCGACCAAGGCGGCATGCCGATGTAGAAAGAGGTAAGCGTAGGCTTGGCGATTAAACCGCCCGACGCGACCGCGGAGTTGGTAAAGCTGTGCGAGGCCAAAGCGATCGGCGCCTTCGATGATTAGCGTATTGCAGTTGGGGATATCGAGGCCGGTCTCGATGATGGTCGTGCAGACGAGGACGTCGTACTCACCCGCGACGAAGGCGGACATGGTTTCCTCCAGTTCGCCAGCCCCCATCTGCCCGTGGCCAACAATGATGCGCGCTTTGGGCACCAAGGCGGCCAGCCGTTCGGCAACGGCCCGGATGGTCTCCACGCGATTGTGCAGGTAGAACACTTGGCCGCCGCGGGCCAGCTCGGCCTTCACGGCATCGCGCACGAGTTTCTCGTCGTAGCTCCGGACGATAGTGCGGATGGGAAGACGTTCCCGTGGGGGCGTCTCAATGACGCTCAGGTCGCGGGCGCCGACGAGGGCGAGGTAAAGCGTCCGTGGAATCGGCGTGGCGCTCATGGCCAACACGTCGACCTCCGTGCGCATCTCTTTCAGGCGTTCCTTATGGCGGACGCCAAAGCGATGCTCTTCATCGATGATGACGAGGCCCAGTTTACCGAAGGACGTGCCGTCGGAGAGGAGGGCATGGGTGCCGACCACGATGTCGACCGTCCCTGCGGCGGCGCGGGCGCGAACGTTAGCTTTTTGCTTGGCGGTGCGGAAGCCGCTCAGCAGTTCGACGGAGATGGGCCAGCGCGCCAAGCGTTCCCGGAAACTTTCGTAGTGCTGCTGCGCGAGCACCGTCGTGGGCGCGAGGATCGCGACTTGCCGTCCGCCGAGGACGCACTTGAACGTCGCGCGTAAGGCAACCTCGGTCTTGCCGAAGCCCACGTCGCCGCTGACGAGACGATCCATCGGGGCGGCCCGTTCCATGTCGCCCTTGACGTCCGCGATGGCGCGCGTCTGGTCGGGGGTCTCGCGGTGGGGGAACGAGCGCTCGAACTCGCCCATCCAGGCATTGTCGGCGTCTTTCGGGTGGGCGATGCCCGGCTTAGTAGAGCGGGCCGCTTGCATCGCGAGCAGCTGCGCCGCGAGGTCGGCGGTGGCTTTCTCCGCAGCTTTTCGGGAGCGTTCCCAGCCGCCGCCTCCAAGCTTAGAAAGTTTGGGCGTGGCGCGGCCGATACCGATGTAGCGCGAGAGTAGGTGCGACTCCCGGACGGGGAGGTGCAGCATTGATTTCTCGGCAAACTCAAGTCCGATGAAGTCTTCGGTCCGTCCGTTGTGTTCGTGGGCCTTGATGCCGCGGAAGAGGCAGATACCTTGAGTCACGTGCACCAAGGCATCACCGTCGGCGAGTTCACCGAAGTCGAGTGCCCGTCCGATAGCAGCCCGGACGGCGGTGCGCCGACGTGGCAACGAAGCGAGTGGGCGTTTCCGGCGGCCGAAGAGCTCTCGCTCCGTGAGCAGGACGAGACCAGTCTTGAGTAAGCCCGACAGTTTTCCGGGTGCCAGCAAGAGCCCGCCGCCAAAGCGCCCGGCGCAGACCCGCGGTTTGAATCCGCGGATGGCACCGGCTTTAACTTCGGCGTTCAGGCGGTCGACCGATCCGTCCGTATCGCCGGTGAGTAGGCAAGGCCGGCCATCCTTGGCGAGGGCGGCCGCGGCACGAAGTAGGGCGGGGCGGTGTTCGCTGCCTTCGGTGGCCGAGCCGATGAGGAGCGTTTCGGCTGGTTGGCATTCGAGCCCCTGCGTCGCGTAGCCTAACGGGGCTTCATCCGATTCTTCCAGAATAAGCTGCGGTAGTTTCGTGGCGTGCAGGTCGGCGCACAAGGTATCTTCGTGTGCGCGGTCGACGGCGATGATGAGGGCGCCCGCCGGAAGGTGCTTAAAGAAGGGGGCTTCCGCGGCCTGGCCGGAGTCGTCGCGCGGGGCGCAGATCACCAGCCCATCGACTTCGCCTTCGCTCCTTTGTGTGGCGGGGTCGAACGGCCGAATGGATTCGACCTTGTCGCCAAAGAGGTCGATGCGCACAGGCATCTGGGCATTGAGTGGGTAGACGTCGAGGATGCCGCCGCGTAGGGCGTATTCGCCGGGCTGTTCGCAGAGCGCTTCGTGGTCGTAACTGAAATCTACGGCCAGGCGTTGGGCGAAGGCCCGCAGCTCAAGCGTATCCCCTTTACGGATGACCATTTCCGCGCGGGCGGCGGTTTCAGGCGCGGGCGACCGGCGGGCCAAGGAACCCGGAGTGCATGCGATGAGCAATGGCCGTTGGGCATCGTGGCTACCATGACGCAGCAGGGAGAGCACGCCGAGTAGGTCGCAGTCTGCTTCGAAGGCGGGGACGGCGGCGTCGGCCTCGGTCAATGTCCGGGCGACGGGCTGCGCACCGTTCAGCAAGGTCAAGAGTTGCGCGGTCTCCTCCGCCAGCGTTTCCGCCGCTCCAAGGTTGGAGGCGAGCAGGACGATGACGCTATGGGCGGCGCCTTCCGAACAGGCTACGGGTGCCCAAGCGTGCGCGGGCACGCCGGTTAGGGCACGGCGTGACTGAACGGACATCCCGCTATCGAGTGCGGACGGAGCCGTTCGTCAAACCTGCTCGACCAAAACCACGATTTCATCGCAGAGTTCGACGTAGCCTTGATTACGGCTGGTCCGCAGGCATGGGTATTTCCATGATCAGCCTCACGCGCTTTCTCGCCCTGCTGGCCTGCCTGCAATCATTTGCCCAGGATAACCGCCACGCCCTTGGCCACGGCCCCGCCCGCTATTCCCTCGACCTCCAATGGGCCAAGGCCGATCCGGCTGTCGCTCCGGTGGTGAACTCGCATGCGCTCGCCGAGGATAAGGCCGGCCGCATCTATCTCGTCACCGACCACCCGAAGAACGATTTCATCATCTTCGAGAAGGATGGTCGGTATGTCCGGTCGATCAGCGCTGGCCTTGGCGGTGGGCATGGCCTGGAGATCTTCGAGAAAGATGGCGTGGAGTATCTCGTGCATGTCGACTCCGGCTGGCACATGGCCGCCGAGGGCTGGAATCCCTCCGCAGTCGAGGGTCGCATCACCTTGCTGACGACCGACGGTAAGGTCGTACGTAAGTTCCCCACGCCGAAGGAGCTCGGCCTGAGCGACGGCAAGTTCATGCCGTGCGATGTCGCCTGGACTCCCGCCGGCACCCTGCTCGTCGCCGACGGCTACGGCACCAATCTCATCTACGAATTCTCGCTCGAAGGAAAGCTACTCAAGAAGTGGGGCGGGCCCACGAAGGACGCCGCGAGTCTCAGTAACGCGCATGGCATCTCGATTGACGCCGCCGACCCGCGCGGTCCGCTCGTGTGGGTGCCTTCACGCAGTCAGAATCAGATCAAGGCGTTCACTTTGGACGGCAAGCATGTCGACACCCTTGATCTGCCAGGCGCTTTCGCCGGCCAGCTCTTCTTCCGTGGCGACAAGATTTACACCGCCGTGTGCTGGAGTAAGGACGCCTCGGGTAAGCGCCTTGCGCAGTCGGGTTTCCTGCTCGTACTGGATCGGGCCACGAAGAAGGTCCTCAGCGCCCCAGGCGGCAACGAACCTAAGTATGTCGACGGCAAGCTGCAGCCGCTCAGCCAGGCCCAACCGGTCTTCAAGCACGGCCACGACCTCTTTGTGGATTCCGTCGGCGACATCTATCTCGGCGAATGGAACGCCGAACGCCGCTACCCATCCAAGCTGACCTTGGTGAAGTAACTCAGCTAATCAGCAGCAGTCGCGGTGAGCCCGGATAGTTCTCGGGGGCCCGATGGATACACGGCAGAACGGGGCTACCGGGCCACCGCGTCGCGATCCGCCAGAGCGCGAAGGTTCCGAAGGGGTAGGGCGTCGCTCCCGGCATCGGGGCGTAGTGCGAGTCGTAGCTATGCTCGTGCAGGAACTCGGCAAAGCCGGCGTCATCCGCACCGCCGTATTCTCTTAGCAGCGCCGCGCGGATATCGAGTTGGTCCACCTTGCGCTCGGCCATTTCGTTGGCGAGGCCTTCGCTGCAGGCGCCGTGGTAGGTGCAGAGCCAGGTGTCGACCTCGACGGGCGCGCTGTCGACATGAAAGGACATCACGTCCGTCGGCACCGTGCCGGCGTCGGTGCCGCGTACGCAGTCATACACGCAATTCAGTGACGGGGCCAGCTCGTGGTCGCGCAGGAGTTGCTGGTCGGCGAGCATCGCCTCGACGGCCCGTTGGCCTGCTGGGCTTAGGTCGAGCGCGCGGAGGCGTTCGTCGTCGAGCGGCACGATGCCTTCGCCGGGGCCAAGCTTGGCAATGATCTCGGCGTAGTCTCCCGGGAGCGTGCGTTCCCAGCAGAGGGCATTAACATCACCTGCAAAGGGCGTGGTGAGGAGTTCCGCAAAGCTCCCTACCTGGCGGACACGCGCTTGGCCGCCCGCGCTCACTTAAGCCCAAACCGCTTGATGAATTCCTTGGCGAGCGCCGCGTAGGCGACGGCACCAGGGGAATGGACGTCGTACTGGAAAATCGTCTGGCCGTGGCTCGGGCACTCCGACAGGCGGATGGTGCGTGGAATCATGGTTTCCATGACGAGCGTAGGGAAGTGGGTCTTCACTTCTTCGACGACCTGACGGGAGAGCTTCGTGCGTACATCGTACATCGTCATCACGATGCCACCGAGCGCGAGTTTATCGGTGGCTCCAGCGTCCTTGAGCTGGTCGACCACGCCGACGATCTGCCCGAGGCCTTCCATCGCGAGGTATTCCGTCTGTAGCGTCACGAACAAGTAGTCTGAGGCGCTGAGTGCGTTCATCGAGAGCATGCCAAGGGCCGGCGGGCAATCGATGAGGATGGCCCCGTAGGTCTTAGCGTCGATGAGGGGGGCGAGGCTGGCGCGAAGACGACCGAGGTAATTTTCGGCTTGGGCGAGTTCGGACTCCACGGCCGCGAGGTCGACCTCGGAAGGGATGAGATCGAGTTTTTCAGTCGAGGTCGCTACGATCATGTCAGCGGCCGTGGCTTCGCCGTGTAGGACCTTGTAGAGGGATTTGCCTTCGGTCTTCTCGATACCGAGTGCACTGGTTGCGTTCGCCTGGGCGTCGAGGTCGACGAGCAGGGTGCGGATACCTTGGCGGGCGAGGCCTGCTGCCAGATTGACCGCGGTGGTCGTCTTACCGACGCCGCCCTTTTGATTCGCGATGGAGAAGACCTTGGTCACCTTAGATGTTCTCGATGGGGCGTTCGACTTCGGTGGGGGCGTCGTAGTCTACGCCCGCGAGGCCGAAGCCGAAGTTTTTGAGGAAGTCGGACTGGTAGCCGGCGAAGTCGCCGTATTGGTCGAAAGTCTCGGTGGTCACGAGCGGCCAGATATCGAAGACGGCTTTTTGGATTTCGGGCAGCATTTCCAAGTCGTCGATGCGAACGCGGCCGTTGTCGTCGAAGTCGAGGGCGTTGTCGTTGTACATTTGCTTCTCGAAGAGGCGCTGAATTTGTTCGATGCAGCCTTCGTGATTGCCCTTCGCCTTCATGATTTTGAAGAGCAGGGAAACGTAGAGCGGGACCACGGGAATCGCGGAACTGGCTTGGGTGACAACAGCCTTGTTGACGGAGACGAAGGCCCGGCCACGGTGCAGCTTCATGAGGTCGTCGATCTTGCGGCTGGCCCGCTCGAGGTCTTCCTTGGCCTTGCCGATGGTGCCGTCCTTGTAGATGGGCCAGGTGACTTGCGGTCCGATATAGGAGTAGGCGACGGTCTGGCAGCCTTCCTTGATCACACCGGCGCCGTCGAGGGCGTTCATCCAGAGCTCCCAGTCTTCGCCACCCATGACCTTGACGGTGTGGGCAATTTCCTCGGCGTTCGCAGTGTCGAGGGTCACATCGTTCACGACCTTACGGTCGGTGTCGAGGTTCTTGGCGTGGAACGGCGCGCCGGTTGGCTTGAGCGTCGACTTGTAGGTGACGCCGTCTGGGGCGGTCCGTCGAGGGGAGGCGAGCGAGTAGACGATGAGGTCAACCTTACCGCCGGGCATCTTGGATTTAATGGCCTCAATGACTTGGGCTTTGAGCTCTGCGGAAAAGGCATCGCCGTTCAGCGAGATAGCGGTGAGGCCCGCCTTCTTAGCTTCGGCGTGGAAGCCCGTCGTGTTATACCAGCCTGGGCTCCCGGCCTTGTCGCCTTCGCCGTTGCGTTCGAAGAAGATGCCGAGGGTAGCCGCTCCGGAACCGAAAGCCGCGGCGATGCGCGAGGAGAGTCCGTAGCCCGTAGAGGCGCCGATGACCAAGACTGACTTCGGGCCACCCTTGAGCGCCGGCCGGGACTTCACGTGCGCAATCTGTTCACGGACGTGGGCCGCGCATCCTTCCGGGTGGGAAGTGATGCAAATGAAGCCACGCACGCGGGGTTTCAGGACTTGAAGGGACATGGGAGGACTTTTGGAGGGGCTGGGATTGAGTTCAATCCTGGAAGTGAGGTGGAAGAGTAGTCCCATCGCTGGTGTCGTTTTCGCCCTCCGTCCTCGACTCAGCCCTCGATTCAGTCATCTATGGGTCCCATGTTCAGTACCCGACTTGCCTTTGCCGACGCTCCGAATGCCCTCAGTAAGGCAAAGGCTAAACGGCTCTCGGCTAACTTGCCTGTGCTGGACATGACGGACGCCAATCCCGCCAGCGCCGGTTTCGGTTGGTCGGTCGCGGAGTTAGGTTCGTTCATGCGCAAGGAAGGCCTGCAAAGGCAAGAACCAGACCCGCGTGGCCTCGCCACGACGCGTGCCGCCATCGCGGATTACTATTCGGCTCGCGGCGTCCGCGTCTCCGCCGACCGTCTTTTTCTTTCGGCCAGTACGAGCGAAGGTTACAGCTGGCTCTTCAAGTTACTCTGTAATCCAGGCGATGAGGTACTCGTACCGGAACCCTCGTATCCACTGCTTGAAGTTCTCGCTGCCCTGGAAGGCGTGACGCTGCGGCCTTATAAACTGACACAGCTCGCCGGTGAATGGGTTATCGATTCAGGTCAGATTAAGGTTAGTGCCCGCACGAAGGCCATCGTCTGCATCAATCCATCTAACCCCACGGGTGCGTTCGTGGGCCGTCGTGACCGCGACTTACTCCGCAACTTTGTGCTCAAGCACAGCCTTGCGATTATTTGCGACGAGGTCTTCCTTGATTACCCAGCGGAGGGTGTGGTGTCTCCAGGGACGTGGGTCGACGAAACGCAGGTTGCCCTTTATGTCCTGAGCGGTCTGTCCAAGGTGGCGGTCGCTCCGCAGCTCAAGGTTGGGTGGATTGTCGTCGCCGGGCCCGCTAACCATGCCACCGAGTCCTGCCGCCGGCTCGAGCATATCGCCGATGCCTTTCTTTCGGTGAGCACTGGGGCACAGTTGGCCTTGCCCGACCTCATCCGCCGGGCCGAACCCCTCCGTGCCTCCCTCCGGGCGCGCGTGGCTCAGAATGAAGCCGCCCTCAAAGCTTGGGTTGTCGCCTCGGGTCACCCTTGCTCTGTGCTGCCCCGTCCGGCGGGTTGGATGGGTATCTTGGCTTTGCCTACCGGCGTTTCGGAGGAGCGCCTCCTCCTCAATGCCTTGGACGAGGGAATTTGGGCTCACCCCGGTTATTTCTATGGGATGCCGGCGACGACTGGGTACCTAATCCTTAGCCTTTTGCTTGATCCAGCTCAATTTTCAGAAGGTTTAAAGGGGTTGGACCGGGCGATGCGCAGAAGTTAGTCGCCCCCACTTACCGCTTGCCAATCGCCTCACCACCCCTTTGCTCCGACCTTCCAAAGGAGCTCGAACTACTATGTCCCGTATCTGCAGCGTCACCGGCAAGCGCCCCGTCAAGGGCCGCCGAATCATTCACCGCGGTCAGTCCAAGAAGAGCGGCGGTATCGGCTTCCAGCTCGTGAAGCAGACCAAGCGCGTTTTCCGTCCGAACGTCCAACGCATCCGCGTTCTCCAGCCTAACGGCTCGGTCAAGCGCCAGTGGGTGTCGGTTAAGGCCATCAAGGCCGGCCTCGTCACTAAGGCCTAAGCGCCCCTTCGAGATCGAAACAGAACCCGCCCCTCGGCGGGTTCTTTCGTTTAAGCTCTAGACTATCTATGAGTAGGTGGTCGCCCGTGTCGGTTGTCTTGGACTTGTCACGCATGCCCAGACTCTGGGCTGGCTGGACTAAGCCCGAAGTCTAGGGTAACGTCCCCCTTCGCCCTATGTCTGAAAAGAAAAATACCACCGAAGAGAACGCTGACACCGGCCGGTGGCTGCGGGGGGCCGAGGAGGAAGCCTTTGCGGCCGTTCGGGCACGGAAGGAAGGCCTGACTTCCGCCGAGGCCGCCGCGCGCCTGGAGGAGTTTGGGCCCAACTCTGTCTCGGCCCCGCGTCCCAGTGCGCTCGTGGAACTACTCCGTAAGTTCAAGGAACCACTAGTCGTGCAATTAATGGTGATTTGCATCCTGTCGTTCATTTTTGAAGACGACGAGACGAAGAAGATTCTGAGCACCTCTTTGGTTGGCGGGATGGTGTTCTTCTCCGTGTTCCTTTCCTATTTCCAAGAGAGCCGTTCGGCACAGACCATTGCTAAGCTGCAGGCCATGGTGAAGACCACCTGTGACGTCATCCGCGACGGCGTCGAGGTCACCGTCCCAATCGACCAGATTGTCCCGGGTGATATCGTGGTGCTCGCCGCTGGCTCCATCATTCCTGCGGATTGTCGTTTATTGCAGGCGAAGGACTTCTTCCTTTCGCAATCCGCTTTGACGGGGGAGTCGATGCCGGTCGAGCGCGTCGTCATGGCGACCGTGCCAGCCGAAGTGTCGGCCCAGGAGTGCCCCAACGGTTGTCTCATGGGTGCCAACGTCCAGAGCGGCTCGGCCCGTGCCCTAGTTCTTGCCACCGGTCGCTCAACCCAGTTCGGTGCGATGTCTGCCCGTCTTGTCGAGCGGAAGGACGCCACCGCCTTCGAACGCGGGACCAAGAGCTTCGTGTGGATGATGATCCGCATGATGCTCGTCATGGTCACATTGACCTTCGGTTTCAGTGCGTGGCGGACGAGCAACGTCAAGGACGCCTTCCTCTTTGCGCTGACGGTCGCTGTTGGCCTGACGCCAGAAATGCTGCCGATGATCTTGGCCGCTTGTTTGTCCAAGGGGGCCCGCTCGCTCGCTCGTTTGAAGGTCGTGATGAAGCGGCTCGATGCCATTCAGAACCTGGGGGCGATGGATATTTTCTGCACGGATAAGACGGGGACGCTCACGCAGGATCACATTGTGCTCCAGCGTCACGTCGATGTGATCGGTCGCGACTCCGAAGACGTGCTGCGCTACGCGTGGATGAACGCCCATTATCAGACTGGCCTCCGCAACCTGCTCGATCGCGCCATCCTATCTCGTACCGACCTCGACGTCGAACGGAGCTGCCGCAAGGTCGACGAAATCCCTTTTGATTTTCAGCGTCGCCGTATGTCAGTCGTCGTCGACCACGAGGGGGATCACTTGCTGATTTGTAAGGGTGCAGTAGAGGAGATTCTTGCTGTCTGTGGCCAGTATCAGATCGACGAGGAGATTCATACGATGATCCCGCTGATTAAGGACGAGGTCATGGAGGAGTACCGCGCGCTTTCGGCACAGGGGTTTCGGGTCATCGCACTGGCTTACCGTGAGTTCGATCGCAGTAAGGAAGTCTTTGGCACGGCGGATGAAGCCAACCTCGTCCTCTTGGGTTACCTCGCTTTCTTTGATCCGCCCAAGGAAACCGCCGCGACGGCTTTGGCCGGCCTCCGCGAACGTGGCGTTCGGGCGAAGATTCTCACGGGCGATAATGAACTGGTTTCGCGCAAGGTCTGTGCAGACGTTGGCATGCCCGTCGGCCGAGTGCTCACGGGTGCCCAATTGGCGGCTATGGATAAGGCGACCTTCGACGCAGCCGTGCTGGAGGCCGACATCATGGCGCGCCTGACGCCAGCGCAGAAGGAGCAGGTCATCCGCTCGCTAAAGGCCCAAGGCCATACCGTCGGCTTCATGGGCGACGGCATTAACGACGTCCTTGCGCTAAAGGCTGCCGACGTGGGTATCTCCGTTGATACCGCGGTCGATGTTGCCAAGGAGTCTGCCGATGCGGTCTTACTGGAGAAGTCGTTGCTGGTGCTGGTCGACGGTATCGATGAAGGCCGCCGCATCTTCTGCAATATCGAGAAGTATATCCGCATGGGTGCTTCGTCGAATTTCGGCAATATGTTCTCGGTGTTGGGCGCGGCGTTACTTCTGCCGTTCCAGCCGCTCACGCCGGTGCTGATCCTACTCAATAATTTCGCCTACGACTTCTCGCAGACGGCCATTCCCTTCGACCGCGTCGAAAAGGACCAAATCGCTAAGCCCCGGCAGTGGGATATCTCAAGCATTCGGGGCTTCATGATTTGGCTAGGGCCAGTCTCCTCGCTCTTTGACTACCTCACGTTTGCGTTGATGTGGTTCGTCGTCTGCCCCGCGGTGTGCCACGGGTCTTGGTCGACCTTGGAGGACGCTGGCCGGACCCAGTTCATCATCCTCTTCCAGACGGGTTGGTTCATCGAGTCCATCGTCACGCAGACGCTGGTGGTGCACGTGATCCGCTCCCCGAAGGTTCCTTTTATCGGCTCGCGCGCCTCGTGGCAGCTGACGATGACGACCTTGGCGGCGGTCGGCTTTGCGATCTGGTTAACGTTCTCCCCTTGGGTTGAAGGGCTCGGACTCAATGGCGCGGGACTCGGCCCGATTTATTGGTCGGCGCTCCTGCTGATGACGATTGCCTACGTCACCATCGCTCACTTAATTGCCCGTCCGCGCCTACGCGCGGCCTGACCTTTCACTTCCATGCGCATCCTTCTCGAAGCCCTGCAGGCTGGCCGTCTCTTCGAACTCACGGAAACTTCCAAGAAGGGTGCCTTCGAGTTCCTCGGTCGTGTCTTGGAAGCGATTCCAGAGATTCCCGATGACTCAGGCGTTGTTGAGGCCATGCAGGCCCGCGAAGGTTTAGGAAATACGGCCATCGCCGAAGGCGTTGCCTGCCCGCATGCCCGCGTCGATGGCATCACTGCGGATATCTACTGTGCACTCGGCTGGTCTGCTGCTGGCCTTGATTACGAGGCAGGCGACGGCAAACTGGTCCACCTCGTGATTGCCTATTGGATTCCCGACTGCCAGCGCCTCGGTTTTCTTAAGGAGATGTCAGGCTTAGCGAAGGCCATCACGTTGACCGGCGGCATAGAGACTTTACGTAAATGCGAGACCTTGGGCGAAGTGCGCCACGGTCTCCTCGACTGGGTATCCTTGGTGCAGTCCGCCGAGCTCCCAGACGCCCGGGCCCGCATGCTCCGTTTGACGGTTAAGCCGCCTTGCGAGCCAGGTTCGACGGGCGAGCCACCCGAAGGCCGCTGAGGTCTCAGGGGGCTTTATTTAATGAAGTGCTGCCAGAGGACGCAGACCCAGCAGGCGACGGCGATGACGATCGCTAGGAAGACCGCCGCACTGCCCATGTCCTTGGCCCGTTTGGCGAGGGGGTGACGCTCCAAGGAAATATGGTCCGTGTTGGCCTCGATGGCCGAGTTGATGAGCTCGACAATCAGGATGAGCTGGAGGACGGAAAAGAGTAGGGCCCGCTCGACGATAGGGACTGGGACTAACCAGGCCATAATCGAGAGAGGGACGATGATATAAAGCTCTTGCTTGAAGGCCTCTTCGTGCTGGGCCGCGGCCTTGAGTCCGTCCCAAGTATACGCGAGGGCCTTGAAAACCCGGGACATCCCCCCCTTGGATTTCATCTGTTGGCCGTAGTTTTCTGGGTCTGACATAGAGAGAAAGTACCCTATTGTCTCGAAAAGGGGGAGGGCAAAGGCAATTTTAGCCCCTTTTGAAAACGCTTGCCAGAGGGGGGTGCTGCCCTAGGTTTCGTGGTTCCCTGTGCGGGAACCCACCATGCGCGACGACTACCTGCAAGATGCCCGAAAAATCATTCCTGATGCCAACATTCTCATCAATGTTGTCTCCAAGCGTGTGAAGCAGCTCCGCGCAACGGCTGAACGCCCGCAAGGCTCCCCTCCCAAGTACAAACACCTCTTGGGCGGCGACCTTTACGAGACCCTTTCCCCTGAGGATATCGCTCTCCGCGAAATCATCGAAGGCCGCATCTCCTGGGCTTTCGCCGAGGAAGACCAGGGTAAGGCCTAAGCGCTTTCACGCTGAGGTTTACGGCCATCGGCGGGTAGCCCCGACGCACCACCATGGCCGCACGTAAAGAGCACTCCCTTCCCGAGGTCGGCAATCCGAAAGCCGGCCGGGATTATTTCATTGGTCAGACCTATGAGGCTGGCCTGATGTTATTGGGTACCGAGGTGAAATCACTCCGCCTGGGACGCGCGAATATCGCTGATTCCTTCGTGCGCTTGACCCCCAGGGGGCCAGTACTCTTCCACGCCCACATCGCCGAATATGATTTCGGCAATCACAACAACCACGACCCTTACCGCACGCGCAAGCTGCTACTGCATGCGACCGAGGTGGCAAAGTTGACCGAAGAGGTTCGTTCCGGCGGCGCCACGGTCATCCCGCTGAAGATTTACTTTAAGCATGGCCTGGCCAAGTGCCTGATTGCCGTGGGCAAGGGCAAGAAGCAGCACGACCGTCGTCAGGACATCAAGGAGCGTGACGCCAAGCGCGAGATTTCGCGGGCCATGAGTCGTCGTCGGTGAAGCCGCCGCTTCATCTCATCTTGCTCCATCCGGAGATTGCCCCGAACACGGGTAACATTGGCCGTATGTGTGCGGTCACGGGCTGTGTGCTCCATCTGGTGCATCCGCTGGGCTTTAAAATCGACGACACCAAGCTGCGTCGTGCAGGCATGGATTACTGGCATCAGCTGGACGTCCGTCATCACGAGAATTGGGAGGCGTTCTTGGCTGCACCGGGGCGGCCGCAACGTCTCTGGCTCTTCTCGACCAAGACCACGCAAGGTTTCTGGGATGCGCGTTATGCGGAAGGCGATGGGTTGGTTTTCGGCAGCGAGAGCTCGGGTGCGCCAGAGGCCGTCCATGAATTCATCGGCGCTACGCAGACCGTGAAAATCCCGCATTTCAACGAGCTCACGCGCTCACTAAACCTTTCGACAGCATGCGGGATCGCGACCTATGAGGCATTGCGGCAGGTAAAGGGGTAGGCCCAATTTCGGTTTGCCCCCGTATTGGGTTTGGGCAGTTTGAGCCTCGATGTGGCGCCTGTCCTTTTGGTTGGTCGCAGTGGCTTCCGGGGCGGTCGCTCTTTACGCCGTCATCGGCTATGCGTTCATGACGCCCGGGCGCACGGTCCATCCGGATATGATGGCGGCCTACGCCACTTTTCCTGCGCGGATCCTGGTGCACGTGGCCGCTTCCCTGGTGGCTTTAGCCATCGGTCCGTTTCAATTCATCCCAAGCATTCGCCGGCGGCGCGGCCTGCATCGCGGCTTAGGGATGGCTTACTTTGCGGCGGTCTTCGTCGGCGGGGTCTCTGGCTTCTTCACGGCTTTCATTGCCCAAGGTGGCCCCATCTCGGTCGCCGGCTTCATCGTGCTCTCCTTGTTATGGGTGGGCACCGCTGGCCTCGCTCTGCGGGCCGTGAAGCGGGCCGATTACGCGGCGCATCAAGATTGGGCGCTTCGGAATTTCGCGCTCACGTTTGCGGCGGTGACGATTCGCTTACAGTTGGGCGCAGGGTTTGCGGCCGGCCGTGCCTTTGAAGACTTCTACTGGGCCCTCAGTTGGACCTGTTGGATCCCCAACCTGCTCGTGGCAGAATGGTTGATCCGGCAGCGGCGAGGCCTGGCATTCCCAGCCTAAGCGTTACGGAGGATGACTTCACCAATCGCGACAGTGCCACCGATTCAGCCGTGGGGCTTGAGGGAGTCGTACGGCTGCCGGACTTGCGCGAACAGGCCTTGGGTTCGCGTGTTCCAGTGCACGAAGGCGAGGAGGTCGAGGGTTGAGCGTGGGCCTCGACCTCGGCCTCGACTCCGACCTCGACCTAATCCACGATGCTGTCAGAAGTATTCTCATGCGAATGCTTTGCTGCCTAGTCGCCGTTGCCGCCGTGGCGGCCGAGCCCCCTGCGAACCCCGCTACCCCGCCGGCCCAACTGTTGCTCGCTGAGGGTTTTGAAGGCGCTCCAGTCGGCGGTATTCCTAAGGGCTACACGAAGGACGGACCGGTGCGTGTCGTCGACGATGTCTTCCACTCCGGCCATAAGTCCTTACGCATCGAGGCCGTCGTCAAAGGGCCACGGCGCGTGACGAAGACGGGACCCGACATCACGGCCATCGGCGGCGAACACTGGGGGCGTTTGTATTTTCGCGTCGACCAACCAGTGCCGACTTTGCCTGACCCGCCCGAAGGCCGGAAGGTGTCCTCGGTACATATTACCTTCGTTAGCGGCAAGGCCTTGAGTCCGCAGTTCAACGATCCCATCGAGACGCGGCTGATGGGTGCGAGCTTTAACGGGGCGGGCGACGTGCAGTATCTTTATAATGTGCAAACAGCCAAGCGCGGTGAGTTTGGTGCCAGTACAAAGCCGCGTTTCCGGTTTGGATCCGAATGGACGCTGGCTGAATGGTACGTCGATAACGCGACGCAAACTTATCGGTTTTTCCTGAACGGCGAAGAGCTCAAGGAGGTCGCCGTCAGCAATGGTGCGGGCAAGTTTGAGCGCGCCGAGATTCCCACGGCCTTCCAGTCGCTATCGTTCGGCTTCATCAATTATCAGCCGACCCAGACACCAGGCTTTACCGTCTGGATTGATGACGTGGCGCTGGGTCGTACGCGCTTGGGACCAACGGCCCCGCCAGCGGTTAAGGCCAAGTAGTCCCAGCCTAAGCGTTACGCAGGAGGATGACTCCACCGATGGCCACGGCGCCACCAATCCAGACCCGTGGACCGGGCCGATTGCCCTCGACGAGCCATTGAAAGAGGAGGGCGAAGAGCGGGGAGAGGGCGACGATGCTGAGTACGATGGCCGACGAGTTAGTACTCAGCGCCCATTGATAGCAGGCGACGCCGATGCCTGGGCCAGCTAGGCCATTCATGAGCATCCAGGCGCGGGCCTTGAGGCGGTCGTAGGGTTGTCGGACTTGGGCAAAGAGTCCGTGCGTACGCGTGTTCCAGAGGACGAAGGCGAGCACGATGGGTAAGCCGCCGATGAGGCGCAGGAAACCTTGCGAGAGGCCATCGGGTAAGGTTTGCCCTGCGGCGAGGCAGGCGGCCTTCGCCATCGGCGTACTCACGGCTCCACAGGCTTGTCCGAGGGCAGCGAGCACCGAGAGTGAGACGCCGAGGCGCCAGTGGCGGCGGTCGCCTTCCGGTGGACGGCCTAAGGCAATCGCCACACCGATGAGAATGACGGCCGCCGCCGCCATCTGGGTCCAGCTTGGAGCATGCCCAAGAATAAAGTACTCCAGAATGAGTGCAAAGGGCGCCGCCAAGGTCTGCATGATGAGCAGGGCCAAGCCCGCCCCGATACGGGTGAGCGAGTGGAAGCTAGCGATGTCGCCGATACCGAGTCCGATGGCACCGCCGAGGATTAGCCAAGGCCAGCCGGGAAAGAGTAGCCCGCGACCAGAAAGCAGAACGTACGCGCCTATCGCGCAGAAGGCGACCGTGATGCGTCCGAGATTTGCGAGGTCGGCCCCGTGGTAATAAGAACTCCGCCGAGCACAGGTGATCGACCACGCAAAGAAGATGGAGGTGAGAAAGGCGAATTCCATCAGTCGAAACGTTCGATGATGGCGACCCCGACGGCGTCGGCGCGCATCCGCCCTTCACCGGTAAGGCGGACTTGCGAACCCGCGGCTTCCATCAGGCCTTCCTCAACGAGTGCCTCAAAAAGATGTGACACGCGTGCAGGTAGTGGCGTGGCGAAACGGGCGGCAAGGGCCGCTGGGTCGACGCCCGCGTTGAGGCGTAAGCCAAAGACGAGGGCATCACAAAGTAGGTCGGCAGCACTGAGGTCCTTGACCTGCTCGAGCACGGGAGTGCCGGCTTCAATACCCCTAATCCATTGGTCGAGGTTGGCGGGGTTCGTCCAACGGCGCTGACCCCATTGCGAAGCGGCGGACGGGCCATAGCCAATCCATGAACCCATCTCCCACGTGATGAGGTTATGCCGGCAGGCATGACCAGGCCGCGCGAAGTTAGACGTTTCGTACTGCGCGTAGCCGTTGGCCTCAAGCTGCTCCCACGTCTGGCGGTAAAGCCGCGCTTCCAGTTCGCGGTCAATCTTCACCTTGCCTTGCGAGAGTTTTACGAACATCGCCGTATCTTCTTCAAAGGTTAGGCAATACGTGGAAAGATGATCGGGCTGTAGCTCGCTCGCCCGGCGTAAGTCTTCGTGCCAGCGTTGTTCGTCCTGGCCCGGAATGGCGAAGATGAGGTCGAGGTTACGCGAGGCGAAGCCGGCGGCCTCGATGAGCTCCCAGGCCTCCATGATTTGTTTGGGTGAGTGCCGACGGCCCAATGCATCGAGCGTGAGGTCGTCAAAACTCTGCACGCCCATCGAGACACGGGTAACACCAATTTCTTTAAGGGCGGCGAGCTTGTCGGCGCGGACGGAGGACGGTGCCAGCTCGACGGACCATTCGCTGGGCTGTCCGGCTGCTAGGGTCATCGCGTGGCCTAGTCGCCGCAGGTCCTCGGCCGGCAAGAGGCCTGGCGTACCGCCGCCCCAGAAGGCGGTTTCGATGCGACCTGGCGGGTGGAGTTCAAGTTCGCGCTCGATGGCCGCAAGGTAGCGGTCGATTTCGCCGCGCTTCGGTTGCTCCTGATAAAATGAACAGAAATCGCAGGACGACGCGCAGAACGGGACGTGCAGGTAGAGGGCCGTCGCGGGCTGGACGGACGGGGTCATCACTCGAGACCGAGCTGCTTGCGACCGGCTTCGGAAATCATCCGAGGATTCCAGATCGGTTCCCAGACAATCTCGACGGTGGCACCCTCGACTCCCGGCAGGGCTTCGAGCTTCGACTTGGCGTCTGCGGCGATGACGGGCCCCATACCGCAGCCTTGCGCGGTGAGCGTCATCTTGGCGGCGACTTTCTGGCCACCGCGTTCACCAGCGGTAAGCTCAAGGTGGTAGATGAGCCCGAGGTCGACGATGTTCACGGGAATCTCCGGATCGAAGCAGCCCTTGAGTGCCTCCCAGAGCATATCTTGGTTGAGCGGGCCAGTGGCCTCGTTCTTAGGTTGCTCGCCATAGAGGCCAATCGCTTCTTGGCCCAAGGCATCGAGGTCGGCGGGCGCAATACGGAATAGGCCCATGCCCGTGCGGACGGTCACCGAACCGCCAAGGGCCTGGCTCACCGTGACTTCGCTGCCCGCCTCTAGTACGACGATGTCCCCGGCAGGGATCAGCGTGGCAGCACAGTCACGGATAAGCTTATGGACGGAGGACATTCCTTCAAACAGTCGTTTAAAGCCTCGGTGGCAAGCGTGGGGTGCTGCTGATGTGCGTTTGGCGGTGTTAAAGTTGCGTGCCTAGCCCGCACCGAGGGTTGAGGTCTGTCGACGGCGGGGTAGGCTGCGGGGACCCCTTCTCATGAAACCGATCAAGTTCTGCCTGGCCGTCCTCATTGCTTGCTTGGCCGCTGTCACCGCCTCGGCTGCCCCTGAGCCGATTTTTGACGGCAAGACCCTCGCAGGATGGGAAGGCGATTTGACGTGGTGGCGCGTGCAGGACGGCGAGATCCGTGGTGGGTCCTTTGAACGCACGGTCACCAAGAACCAGTTCCTCGCGACCGAGAAGAAGTACCAGAACTTCGACTTGCGCGTGAAGCTGCGCCTCACCGGCACTGGCTTCGTCAACAGCGGTATCCAAATCCGCAGCGTCCGCGTCCCGAACAGCTCCGAGATGAGCGGTTTTCAGGTCGACTACGGTCCCGGTTGGTACGGCAAGCTCTACGACGAAAGCCGTCGCAATAAGGTTATCGCCGACTCGGCTGAACCCAAAGCCGTGCTCGCTGCCGTCAAGGAAGGCGAATGGAACGAATACCGTATCTTGGCTGAGGGCCGTCGCATCCGCAGCTGGATTAATGGCGTGCCCGCACTCGATTACACCGAGGCTGACCTAAACATCGCGACCGACGGAAAAATCGGCCTCCAGATTCACTCGGGCGGCAAGGCCGAGGTGCAGGTGAAAGACATCGTCATCGAGGAGTTGCCCGCCACGCCAGCGGACATGACGTGGGCTAAGCTAAAGTCCACGACGCCAGCTAAGGCCACGGAAGCCCCGAAGAAGAAGGACACGGGCTATAACGACGTCCAGGGAGTGCGCCGTTCGGCCGAGGAGCAGCAGAAACTCTTTCACTTACCAGAAGGATTTGAAATCGAGCTTTTCGCCAAGGAAGGACCGGAGATGGGAAAGTTCATCATGCTCATCTTCGACCAACAGGGACGGGCTTGGTCGAGTACCGCTTTAGAGTATCCCGTCGATGCGAATGAGAACCCAGCCGCCGCCGACGCCCTCTATAAGTCCAAGGCGCGTGACAAAGTCATTGTCTTTGACCGCCCCTTCTCGGGTGGCGTCCAGCAGCCACGGGTCTTTGCTGATGGCCTCGCCATTCCCGAAGGCGTGTTGCCTTATCAAAACGGTGCGATCATCCAGCACGGCCACGATGTGGTCTTCTTGCGTGATACGGATGGCGACGGTAAGGCCGATAAGCGCGAAGTCCTCCTAACTGGTTTCGGCGTCCAAGATTCTCACTTATTCCCGCACCAGTTTACCCGCGCGCCGGGTGGTTGGTTCTGGCTCGCGCAAGGGGCCTTCAATTCTGGCAAGGTTACCACGACTAAGGGCGATATCGTCGACTTCCCGTCGACGCGTATGGCCCGTTTCCGTCCCGACGGTAGCTTCTTCGAGCCAACCAGTACGGGCCCGTGCAATATCTGGGGCCTCGTGCTGACGGGCCAGGGCGAGGCGTTTATCCAAGAGGCCAACGACTATGGCTATCCCGTGATGCCGTTTCATGAGTACGCTTGGTATCCCGGTTGCGCCGATCGCTTGGCGAAGTCGTATCAGCCCCCCTTCCCAGTGCAGGCCCCCCAGTTCAAGATGGGCGGGACCGGCCTGAGCGGTCTGGCCCTCAGTGATCATGGTATCTGGCCGAAGGGTTATGCGGACGTTATGTACGTCGCTAATCCGATTACCTCCAAGGTGAACGCCATCAAGATGGAGCGTGACGGCGCCGGCTACACGTTGGAGAAGCTGGCCGACTTCGTCTCCTGCGATGACCCTTTCTTCCGCCCCATTGCGATGACCATGGGCCCCGACGGCTGCCTTTACGTCATCGACTGGTATAACAAGATTATCAGCCACAACGAAGTCGCTCGTAACCACCCGGACCGCGATAAGCAGTCGGGCCGCATCTGGCGCATCAAGCCCAAGGGCTTCGTCCCACCAGCGGTGCCCGACTACTCGAAACTTACCTCGGCGGAACTCGTCACCCGCCTCGGCGGTAACGTCGTCGGTGACGCGCATCTGTCGTGGCAGACCTTGGCCGACCGTGCTCCTGAGCCCGCGACGACCAAAGCCCTACGCGAAGTGGCGGCGGATGAAGCCACCCCGGCGGCCCGACGGATTCAGGCGCTTTGGGTGCTGGGCTGGCAGAAGCAGTATCCGGTGGACCTCGTTGCCGGCCTCCTGAAGTCTCCTAACCGTAATGTACGCCGCGAAGCGGTGAGCGTTCTACGTTACGCTGCTTCCCTCGACGCTGCGCAAATTGCTCTCCTTGCTGGTTTGCGCACCGACGGGGATGCCGAGGTGCGCCAAGCGGCCATTAAGACTCTGGGTGAGGCCATCCAAACCGAAGGGGCGCTATCGGCGCTCCTGTCCTTTGCGCAACCTGCTTTGTCCGAGCCAGTCGCACCGGACCGTAGCCGTAAGTCCATCAAGGTGGGCGAAGCTTATTACCGCGAGTTTGAGCGTTTCCTGGTGCGCATGTACCTCGAGCGCCAGCCAGCCTTGGTGGCAGGCTACTTGCAGCGGGCTGAAGCCGGCCTGACGGCGGAGCAGCGTCTTTTCGCCACGTTAGCCTTGGAGCCGAAAGCAGGGGCGACGGTCCTCGCGGCGATTTTGCCTACGATGGAGCGTGCACCGACGAGCGAAGAACTGCTCAGCTTGGCCCAGTCGGCCGAGGTCCCCGCCTGTGCGGATGCGATTCGAGCCTTGCTCCGCAAGCCGTCCGTCCGTGCAGAGGTTGCGGAAGGACTCTTATCTGCACGTACCAAGCTCGATCCTGCGAAGGTGGGGCCGTTGCTCACAGACGCAGCCAAGGAATTGCTGGCTGGAGATGGTAAATCCCAGGCCCTTGGCATCGCGCTTATTGGCGGCTTTCAGTTGAGCACACTCGAGGCTGAGCTCGTGAAGTTTGCCCAACAGACGAAGGACGTCTCCGCCCTCAGCGCTACTTTGCAGGCCCTGCGTGACTTGCGTAGTGCGGAGGTTGAACTCTTCGTAGGCCTCGCTGCCCACACCGATGCGACTGTGGTTGACCGCGCCTTGGCAGCGTTGACGGCTTCGCGGGCCTCACAGGCTCCGGCCGCCGCCTTGGCCTTATTGCCTAAGCTGGACGTCTTGCGCCGTCGTGCGGTCTTGGGTGGATTGAGTTCCTCCAAGGACGGAGCACGCGCCATCGCGTCGGCCTTGCAGGCCAAGTCGCTGGCCAAGGATGAGATTGATGGTCCAATTGCTGAGCGGTTGGCGCTCACGCTCGGCGAAAGCCCCGAATTAAAGTCACTGATGGCTGAGCTGGGCGCGGTTTTCCGTCCAGTGCTTATGTTGGATGGAAGCGATGATGCGGTTGCTGAGACCAAACTGGACCTTAAGGGCCCTTTCACCCTGGAGTTCTGGGTGCGTCTCGCTCCTGGTATCGATAATAACGACGGCATCTTGGGTGCCCCGGGGCAGTTGGACATCAACTTCGCTGGTTCGCTGCTGCGCCTGTATGCTTTCGCTCCCTTGAACGACGTTGTCATTGCGAAGAAGCCGATCACGCCTGAACTCTGGACGCACTACGCGATCTCACGTGACGCCAAGGGTGAAATGCGTCTCTACGGCAACGGTGAACTAGAGTCCGTCGGCAGAGTAACTGTCACCAAGGATTTCCTCGGCTGTAATGTGGCGTGGACCGTGCCGAAACTTGGCACGAAAGGCGCCCTCGCCGAATACCGCGTCTGGAATGTCGCCCGCTCCGCCAAGGAGATTCGCGACAACTTTACCCGCACCTACGCCGGTGAGGAGCGTCCCGCGGCACTCTTCTTCTTCAATGCCGGGGGCGATGCCTCCTGGGGTACGCTCCGCAAGGGTGCTAAAGTGGTCCGGACAACGGATGTGCCTCCACTCATCACCAAGGCGCAATTCGAAGTACTCGCTCGTAAGCAGGAGCACTACATGGAACTGGGCCGGAAGGGTGGCAACGTGGCCCAAGGCAAGGCCCTCGCTGCCATCTGCCAGACTTGCCACACCATTAACGGACAGGGTGGCCAAATTGGACCGAACCTGAGCGGCGCAGGGGCGATGGGTTTGGAGGGCGTGGTGCGTAACGTCATGGATCCGAACGCCGCCATGGAGGCCGCCTACCGAGTCTTCCGCCTCGAGCTCATCAGTGGTGAGGTCCTGGATAGTTTCTATGTCACCGAGGACGCTAAGGCCTACGTGATTCGCCAGCCGGGCAGCGAAGAGATTCGCGTGCCGAAGTCCAATGTGCGTTCAGCCCGCTACCTGCGTCGCTCGCTCATGCCGGAAGGGTTACTGGATGCGATGACGGACCAGCAGGTTTCTGACCTGCTGGCCTACCTGATGACGCTGAAATAAGCCCGTCGAGCCTGCCTTCGCCTTCTTCGCTTGCCGAGGGGGCGGAGGGGCTTACGGCTTGAAGCATGTCCGTTTGGTTCAATCCTGCCCGAGAACTTGATGCCCTGCTGCGTAAGGTCGCTCCCACCGTCGCTGGCCTCGACGCCACCTTCCAGCCGGAGTTGCGTTCGTCCGACCCGCGTCATGCGGACTTCCAGTGCAACGGCGCCATCGCTGCGGCCAAGAAGGCCAAGGCCAACCCGCGTGCCTTGGCGACCGCCTTGGTGGACGCGGTCAAGGCGACGGGCGAGCTCGATGAGTCCTTGATTCAGGTCGAGGTTGCTGGTCCGGGCTTCATCAATTTCAAGCTCACGCCCAAGGCCCTCGGTTCCTGGTTGCGTGAGTATCGCGACGAATCGAAGTGGCGCGCCGGTGCGGCCCGCATCATGGGTGGCCGGAAGGTCGTCATCGATTACCCCTCGCCGAACACCGCCAAGCAGATGCACGTCGGCCACCTCCGTCCGATTGTCATTGGCGAAGCCGTCGCCCGTCTGGTCGAGTTCTGCGGCGCCGAGCTCGTCCGCGATAACCATATTGGCGATTGGGGTACGAACTTCGGCATCCTGATTCTCGCTATTAAGCGTGCGGGCTTCGAGCTCGACGCCAAGAGCCCGACGGCCCTGGAGGACCTGGAGCGTCTCTACAAGGAAGGCAGCGTCCTGACCAAGGCCGACCCCGCCCAACTTGACGCGGCCCGCGCCGAGCTCGCTCGCCTGCAGCAAGGCGACGCCGCCAGCCTGGCGTTATGGACAGCGATTGTCGCGGTCTCCAATGCGGCCTGCCAGCGGATTTACGACCAGTTCGGCCTGAAGACCGACGTCATCCTCGGCGAGTCCTTCTACCGCGACAAGGTCGACCAGGTCTACACGGAGCTCCAATCGGCCGGTCTGGCCGAGGAAAGCGAAGGTGCGCTGGTGATGTGGTGTGACGAGGAGCCCCGCTTCTCCCGCCACGCCGAAACGAAGATGCCCTTCATTATCCGGAAGAAGGACGGCTCTTCAAATTACGCGTCAACCGACCTCGCCACGTTACTTTACCGCACCGAACATTTTAAGGCCGACGAGATCATCTACGTGACGGACGGCCGCCAGCAGGACCATTTCCAGCAGCTCTTCCTGAACGGTGCCAAGTGGTTCAAGGCGACCAACCGCAAGCTTCCCCGTCTCCGCCACGTGTGGTTCGGCACGATCCTCGGCGAGGACGGCAAGGCCATCAAGACGAAGTCCGGCGACCCCGTCCGCCTGCAGGCGCTGATCGACGAGGCCACCGAGCGCGCGTTTGCGGCCGTCACCGAGAAGAACCCTGACCTCCCGGAAGCCGAGCGCCAGGCGATCGCGAAGGCCATCGGCGTCGCCGCGCTCCGCTACGTCGACCTATCCTCGAACCGCACGATGGACTACTCGTTCTCGTGGACGAAGCTCCTCGCGTTCGAAGGCAACACCGCCCCGTACCTGATGTACGCCGTCGTCCGCGTCCGTTCGATCTTCCGCAAGAACGGCATCGAGCCGGGCCAAGGCGAGGCTGGGGCCACCGATCCGGAAACCCCGACTGAAATCGCGCTCGCGCGCAAGCTCCTCGGCTTCACCGCCGCGTTGGACCAGTCGCTGGAGGACCTCCGTCCGCACCACCTCTGCACCTACCTCCATGAGCTGGCCGCCGCCTACGGTGCGTTCTACGCCGCGGATAGCGTCCTCGTCGACCACCCCGCGGTGAAGGCCCGTCGCCTCATGCTCTGCGCCCGGACCTGCGCCATCATGGAGTGCGGCCTCCGTCTCCTCGGCATCGAGCCGGTGGAGCGGATGTAAGGCGGGGTGGGCTGTTTTCGGCCCTCTTCCGGACCATGCCGTGGTGGGTCCAACTTCGCGCGCCGCGGGGTGGTGCGAGCGGTTATTGTGTTATTATAAATTCCCTTGAAACCGATCGCTCTTGAGGCAAGATGGCGTCATTCCCCGACCACGATGCTTCGCCTCCTTTGCGCCTTCCTCAGCCTTGTCTGGGCTGGACCAGGAATTGCGGCTGACCCTTCACAGCTGGGTCCGCTCTCGACCTCGACGCTCGAATTCCGCGACCTCGTCGACCACTCGCGGACTGCCCAGAAGGAACCGGAAAGCGCCCGTCCGCACCTGTTGAAACTCCGGCGCGAAGGCGAGGCCAAGGAGGCAGCCCGGCCGGTCCCGATCAAGGTGCACTTGCCCGAGGGGCCAGGCCCGTTCCCTGTTGTCGTGGTCTCACATGGGGCCGGCGGCGACTGGGACACGCACTTCGCCCAGGCGAAGCACCTCGCCTCCTACGGGTATGTCGTGCTCTGCCTCGAGCATGTCGGGAGCAACCGTGAGCGCATGACCAGCGGCCTGCGGCTGATGAAGACCCTCGACGCGATGATCCACGATGCGGACGAAGTCCTCGCGCGTCCCAAGGACGTCTCGTTCGCCCTGGATCGGGCCACCGAATGGAACCGGGACCATCCGAAGCTCAAGGGGCGACTCGACCTCGCGCGCGTCGGCATCATGGGGCACTCATTTGGCGCCTACACGACCATGGTGGTCTGCGGGGTGCGTCCGGCGCTGGACTGGCTGACGCCGCGTGTCGAGCCCGGCAAGGGCCTGGGGCCTGCCCAAGCGGACGCCCGGGTCCGCTGCGGCGTGGCGCTCTCCCCCCAAGGGGTCGGTGAGCCTTTCTTCATCCCGGAGAGCTTTGCTTCGCTGAAAGTCCCGCTCCTAGGAATCTCCGGCACCTTGGATAAACAGCAGAACGGATCGGCCGCGAAGAACCGTCTCGATGGCTTCGCGCTCTGGCCCAACGGCGGGCATGCCTTCGTCTGGATCGCGGACGCCAAGCACCTCGACTTCACGGACTCGACGGGGACCGAGCGAAAGGCCCAGCCGTCCTCCTCGCGCGAAAGCGTTCAGCCCGTCGCCAAGGCCGCCACCCTCCTTTTCTTCGATCAACACCTGAAGCCGGACAACAAGACCAAGCTGACTTCAGAGGCGTTGACTCCTTATCGCAGCGGAGCCGTCACCGACGTTAAGGTCTATTTCAAGCAGTAGGTGGTGGTAGGTCGGGAGGTCAGTTCACCGCGGAGCAGGTCAATGGCATGGCCTCGGCAGGGATCATCCCGCCGTTCGCCACTCCCAATGCTTGGGCAGTGGGGTGCGACAACGGTCTCCGCCCCCTCGGCATCGAGCCGGCGGAGTGGATGTAAGGCGGGGTAGAGTCGAGCGCTGGATCGAGGATGGAGGACGGAGTCGAGGGTAGAGCCGAGGACTGCGTCGAGGGCAGGGAGCTTGGGCCTATCGGACATTGAATACTTGCTCGATTGCCCTGCCGTTTCTGACAGGAGTTGTTGTATACCCCTATGGAGACTCCTGCCCCGAAGTCCGACCGTCTGCTGTCGCTCGATGCCCTGCGTGGCTTCGACCTGTTCTGGATCATCGGTGGCCACGCGGTGGTCACGGCGCTGCTGAAGCTGACCGATTGGACATGGTTGGCCGTGGTACACGAGCAACTCGAACACGTTCCCTGGAACGGCTTCCATTTTGAGGACCTCATCTTCCCGCTGTTTCTTTTCATGGCGGGTGTCTCCACGCCGTTTGCCCTGTCTCGTCGTTTGGGTGAAGGGGCACGCGGGGAAGTGATCCGCAAGGTTCTGTTCCGTGGCCTCATCCTCGTGTTACTGGGTATCATCTATAACAACGGGCTGCAATGGAAAGGCCTCGATAATATGCGCTTCGCCAGCGTCCTGGGCCGCATCGGTTTGGCCGGGATGTGTGCGCAACTACTTTTCGTCTTTAGCTTCGAGCAACCGCGCCGGCTTTGGTACTGGCTCGTTGGCGTGTTGCTGGCCTACTGGGCGGTGCTCTCCTTTGGCCACGCGCCGGGCTTCGCCGCGGGTGACCTAACGATGGAAGGTAATTTCACTAGCTACGTCGACCGTCTGCTCCTGCCCGGCAAACTACACCGTAAGATCCACGACCCGGAAGGCCTCTTAGCAATCTTGCCGGCCATTGGTAATGCCCTCCTTGGCATTCAGGCGGGCTTATGGCTGCGTCGTCCGGATAGCGAGGCCTCGGGCCATCGTAAGGCCGCTGGGTTGGCCATCGCCGGCGTAGCTTTACTCTTGGCTGGCGGGCTTTGGAGTCTGGTCTTCCCGTTGAATAAGAACCTCTGGACGAGTTCCTTCGTGCTGTGGACGGGCGGCTGGTCCGCGTTGCTGTTGGGCTTGTTCTACTGGGTCATCGACGTGCAAGGCGTGCGTCGACTCGGGGCTTTCTTCGCCGTCATCGGGATGAACTCGGTGCTGATTTACATGGCCGGTAAGTTCATCAACTTTGACTATACGGCGCGGGCGCTCTTCGGCGGCGTCGCTAACGCCTTACCCGCTGGGTGGGCTGCGCTGGTGCTCGCCATCGGGGTCCTGGCGGTAGAGTGGCTCTTCCTCTGGTTCCTCAAGGAGAAGAAGGTGTTTTTGAAGGTTTAGGAAGGGGGAGAGAGTCGGGATAGAATCGGGGAAGAGTCGGGATAGAGTCGGGATAGAATCGGGGAAGGGTCGGAGGAGAATAGTGGTGCGGAAGGAGCGGGAGAGGGCGGGGGTGGTTATTTATCGGTGGGGGTGTCGTTGTGGATGCGGCGTAGTCGGTATTTGATGAGGCCGCCGATGAGTCGAGCGATGAGGGTTGTTTTCTCGAGCAACACGAGCCGGTCGTCGGGTGGGATGAGGCCTGTGCGTTCGCAAATGTCGAATTGGGTTTCCAGCTCATTGAGGGAGCCCCGTGCGATGTACAGAAAGCGAAGGGCGTCTTTTTGCGTCCCGCGTCCGCTTCCTTCGGCGATGTTCGAGGGGATGGAGACGGCGGCGGACCGGATCTGCTCAGCCAGCTTCCGGTCGATGTGCCGTTTGTGCTTAGCGCAGAGGGAGTAGGTGGCGGCGACCAGGTCGCTGGCTTCCGTCCAGGCTTTAAGGTTTTTGTAGGTAGGCTGGGGCATGCACGAATGGGTGCAGTTCTGCCGCCAGGGTGCGAACGGAGATATCCCTCAGCCGATAGGCAACCCCGACTCTTCCTCCGACTCTCTCCTACCCACCTCCGACTCCGCCCGACTCTATCCCGACCCACCTCCGACCCACCTCCGATTCTTCCCCGACTCTTCCTCGACCCTCTCGCGACCCACCCCCGATTCTTCCTCGACTCTTTCCTCGATTCCCACCCCTCCTCCTTCAATACTGTCCCATCATGTCCGATCCTGCCCTCAAAGTCACCCGTGGTGACATCATGATGCGTGGCTTGATCTGCCGTTGTCCGAACTGTGGCCGCCCGGGCTTGCTGAAGTCTTGGTTTCAGCTGAACGATGCGTGCGCACAGGGCTGTGGGCTCGACCTCGCCAAGTCTGCCGGCGTCTACTCGGGCACGACCTCCATCGGCTATGTCGCCGCGATTATCTTTGTCATTATCCCCACGTGTTTCTTGGTAGGCTTCAAACTCCTCACGGTGGGGCAGGGAGTGGCTTTGGGTATCCTTGGCTCGCTCGGCTTCATCGTGCTGATTTATCCGGTCATGCTCTGCTGGATGGTCATGGCCTACCATGTGGCCCTGCCCGAGGAACTGCCTGCTAATCAGCCTAAAACCGACGCTAAACGCTAAGCCACCGTCGGCTCTTGACTTACATCATCAAATCTAGATAGGTTGATGCGATGTTAAGAGATGCGTTCCTCACCCGTCTACGGTCCTCTGGCCGGCCGACGGTTTCCGTGGAATTCTTCCCGCCGAAGAAGCCGGAGGAAGCTACGGCGATGTTGGACACCGCGCGGGCGTTGCAGCCGCTGGGTATCGACTTTGCGTCTTTCACCTATGGTGCCGGTGGCTCCGACCGCTCAACCGTCCTCGAATACGGCTCCAAGCTCGTGCAGGCTGGCTTTCCACTCATCGCCCACCTGACCTGCGTTGGCCACAGTCGGGCGGAACTGGCTGATATCATTGCGAAATATGACGAGGCGGGGTTTGCTGGCATCTTGGCTCTGCGTGGCGATCCGCCGAAAGGGCAAACCGAGTTCACGGCGCACCCGGAAGGCTTCGCGCATGCCTTGGGCTTGGTTGACCTGATTCGCCGGGAGCGTCCGGGTCGCTTCGCCATCGGCGTTGCTGGGTTCCCCGAGCGCCATCCCAGCTCGCCGGATGATTTATCGGACATCCGTCACTTGGCGGGTAAGGTCGCCGCTGGTGCCGACTTTGTCACCACCCAGCTCTTCTTGGATAACGAGGACTATTTCCGCTTCGTCGCCCGCGCGCGTGCCGCCGGCGTCTCCGTGCCGATTCTCCCGGGTATCATGCCGGTGCTTTCGCTCAAGCAGGCTCGTCGCTTCTGTGGTTTTTGTCAGGCCAAGATTCCCGCGGCTCTCATCCAGGAACTCGAAGCCTGCGGTGAAGATGAAGAAGCCCAGCGCAAGGTCGGTGTCTCTTGGGCGGTCCGGCAGGTGCGCGGCCTGCTCGGCCGCGGCGTCCCCGGTTACCACGTCTACATCCTTAACCGCTCGCAGTCGGCTTTGGAGCTGTTTGCTCAACTAAAGTTCTAGGTATCTAATAGGATTGTCATTCCCTTGTCAGGGGGGTGAGATGCTCCATGCACGACCCCTCGCCTTCCGCCGTTTCTCATGTTGGCTGGCAGCGCGGCTTCTGGAGCCTGATGGCAACCCAGTTCCAGAATGCCTTCAGCGATAACGCGCTCAAACAGCTAATCATCTTCGTGCTTCTGGCCGGTACTGCCGCGTCCGCCGCGTCTGCCGCGTTCGCCGCGTCCGCCGTGTCCGCCGTGTCTGCCGCCGACGCCGCGTCCGCCCGGGCCGCCGCAGAGGCCGCGGACGATCGGCTGGTCTCTTTGGTGACGGCGGTTTTCTCTGCCCCTTTCATCCTCTTCGCGATGCTAGGGGGCTGGCTGGCGGACCGTCACAGTAAGCAGCGTATGATGGTCTACGTGAAGACGGCGGAGATGGGTATCATGGCGTTCGCTGGGCTCGCCCTGTGGCTCACAAGCTTGCCGCTTTTGTTGGGTGCCATTTTCCTGATGGGGTGTCACAGTGCCATCTTTGCCCCTTCTAAGTATGGAATCCTGCCGGAAATTTTACCGCACGACAAGCTCTCCTGGGGTAACGGCATCCTTGAGCTGCTTACTTTTCTCGGCGTTATCATCGGCACGGTCGCCGCCGGAATCTTTTCCGACGTCTTCGTCACGCGCACTATTAAGATGACGGAAACGACCGGCCTCGTTATCGGCAAGATCTTTACGGGCACGGACATCCCAGCGGGCACGGACATCCCAGCGGGCGCTATCATCACGGCGTTGACCCCGACCACTATCACCATTAACACTAACATGGGACTCGAGTGGATCGCTGGCCCTATCCTCATGGCCATTGCCTTTGTCGGCTGGTTGCTCAGTCGGAAAGTCACGCCCGTTCCCGCGGCCGATCCGACCTGCCCGGTCCGTATCAATCCCGTCACCGACCTCTGGCGTCAGTTAAGCATCATGAAGCAGGATCGCGATCTCTGGCGCGCGTGCTGGGGTAATACCGGCTTCTATTTCATCTCGGCCTTGGTGATGATGAACATGGTGGTCTTTTGTAAGAACGTCCTAAAGCTGACCGGTTTCCAGAACAGTATGATGAACGTATGGTTAGCCATCGGCATCGGTATCGGCAGCGTCGTTGCGGGTTATGCCTCCCGCGGCCGTATCGAATATCGCCTCGTCCCGATTGGCGCGCTCGGCCTGGCCCTAAGCACCGTGCCGATGGGGTTGGACGGTGTCACGGCTGATACTTTCCGCATCTGCATGGGCTGCTTGGGCTTCTCCGCCGGCCTGTTCATCGTCCCAGTCGTCTCCGTCATCCAGCACCGTCCTTCCCCCGAGAGCAAAGGCGCGGTGCAGGGTAGTGTGAGTAGCCTGAGCTTCCTCGGGATTATGGCTGCCGCCGGCGTCCAATGGGTTGCCCGTGAGAAATTCCACATCTCCTCTGGGCAGGTTTTCTGGGTGTGCGGGGCATCGGCGCTCATCTGTGGGGCCTACGCAGCGATTTCCCGGGGCAGGTTTATCGAGGTCGAGTAGGTCCGGGCACTTCTTAATCTTGGATTAAGGGCGGTTAGGGTAGAATGTAGGACCAGTTCCCGATGCGCATCCTCATTGTAGAAGACGAAGCAGACCTCCGCAATGGGCTGGCGAAGCTTTTCCGCGAGGAAGGGTATGCCGTCGATGCGGCGGCGAACGGCGTCGACGGCCTTCAGAAGGCGAAGGATTTCGAGTACGACGCGATTGTACTCGATTACATGATGCCAGGCATGGATGGGCGTGAGGTGCTCCGTCGCCTGCGCAGCGTGAAGCGGACGCCCGTGATGATGCTCACCGCCCGCAACTCGGTCGAAGACCGGGTTGTGGGGCTGGATCTCGGGGCCGATGATTACCTCGCCAAGCCTTTCGTGCAACAGGAGCTCTTAGCCCGCCTCCGTGCCCTCGTCCGTCGTAATCATAGCGTGGGCGGGGCGACTTTCACCATCGGGGGTGTTGTCATCGATACGGTGGCCCGCCGCGTCACCAAGGCGGGTCAGCCCGAGGCCTTGACGGGGCGAGAGTATGCCTTGTTGGAGTATCTAGCCCACCGCCGTGGCGCCGTCGTGACGCGGGCTGAACTTTACGAGCACTTGTTCGACGAGAACGAAGACACGCTCTCCAACCTCCTCGAGGTCCATGTTTGTAATCTCCGCCGCAAGCTGGGGACGGAACTCATCCGGACCCGCCGAGGCATGGGCTACGAGATCCCCGCCGGAAACTAGGCCATGGTCTTCCATTCCATACGCTGGCGCATCCTCGCCTGGAACTTCGGCTTGCTCGCCACGACGGCGACCGTGCTGCTCGTGGCTTTCTATCAACACGCACGTCAGAACCGACTGCAGGCCGTCGACCTTCAGTTACGTGAGATGATGGCAAAGCACATGGGGGCGGTGAATGACCTCGTTCCGGGTAACAATAGCCCGCGTACGCCCCCGCCGAGTGCTAATGGTCGGCCACGGAATCAGGACACACCGGCGCAACGCCAAGCCAAGGGAGAGAGTGCCCTCGCGGCCTTGGCCAAGGAGAAGACTTGGGTCTTCGCTGCCGACATGGTTGGGCCAGTCCAATTTCAGACTCCATTGGCACCCGTTGAGCCCGCCCTGGTCGATCGCTGCCGCGAGGAGATTTTAGATGAGACCGAAGGCGCGGCGAAGGGCCGCCCGCCCGTCAACCTGATGGTCTCTTTCCTGGGGCAACGCATGCTGGTCCATCGCCCGCCGGGCCAAATGGTCGTGGTCTTTGGCACCGATACGCACGCCCTCGAGGCTGAACTTCATCTGCTAGGCTGGAAGCTTGCCCTCGGAGGCGTCATCCTTGTGGTGTTAGGCGGTAGTATTGGCTGGATACTCGCCGGACGCTCTTTGCGGCCGATTGACCGCATTGCCGCTGATGCTGAGGGCATCGCGGCGGGGGATTACGAACGTAAGATTGACGCGGAGGACACCGAGAGCGAATTAGGCCGTCTGGCAGTCGTCTTGAATGACACCTTTGGAAAGATGAACGAAGCCCGTAACCGGGTGACGCAGTTCACGGCTGATGCCTCGCACGAGCTCCGCACGCCGCTCACGGTCATCCTTTCCGATAGCCAGAGCGCTCTTCGCCAAGAACGGACGCCAGAGGAATATCGACAGGCCCTGGAGACGGTCAAACACGCCGCCCTCCGTATGAAGACTATTTCGGATGGGCTCTTAGAATTGGCCCACGGCGACTTGGCACAGCCAGTGGAAAAATCTCCTTGCGATCTCGCCGACCTCGCCGATGAAGCCGTGGCGCTGCTGGCCCGCCTTTCCCGCGAGAAGGGTGCCACCTTGGAGGCGAAGCTCGAAGGGGTCTCGGTTCTGGCAGATCCGGCGCGTCTAGGTCGAGTCATTCTGAATCTCGTGATGAACGCCATCCTCCATAATCCCGCGGGCGTGCGCGTGGTCGTTACGACGGGCCTCGTAGAGGGGCAGGCGGAGTTGGCCGTGGCCGACAATGGCCGCGGTATCCCCGCTGAGAACCTAGAGCATATCTTCGAACGCTTTCGCCGTATCGACCCAGAGGGCTCGCGTCATACCGAAGGCGCGGGTCTTGGCCTGGCCATCGTCAAGCAGGCCGTAGAGGCCCATGGCGGCACGATCGCTGTCACCAGCGAAGTCGGCCGCGGGACGACCTTCCGCGTGCGTCTGCCGGTGGCGGTCTGAGACGGAGCCTTAGACCGTGGCCAAGATACGGGCCTTGATCTCGGCGACGGGCATCGCGTTGAGGAGAACCGGCGAGAGGCGATTCTCGTTAATCTTCGGCAAGGCCGTGAGGTGCTCGCTGAGGACCAAGGTACGGTTCGCGGCGACTTCGTCGACGCGGTCGACTGGCGTGAAGCGCGGGGCGGACTTGAGCACTTCGGGGTTCGAACGGATGAGTTCGCCGATGGCCACTACGGCGTCAGCAAAGCGATCGAGTTCGTCCTTCGTGTAGGATTCAGTGGGTTCAATCATGAGGCCGAAGACTTCGGGGAAGGCGACGGTCGGGGCGTGGAAACCGAAGTCGAGGAAGAGCTTGCCGACGCGGGAGATGATGTTCGCGCGCGGGATACCGGCGGCTTCGATGCGCTTAAAGTCTTCCTCTGTAAGCGTGAGGATGAACTCGTGCATCCGTGGGACGCCATCAGCGGCGGTTGGCAGGGAGGGGAACTGCTTTCCTAGACGGTTGAAGAGGTAGCGGCTGGCGAGGACGGACATCGCGGACATGCGCTGGACGCCGGCGTGGCCGAGGCGCAGCAGGTAGGAGTAGACGCGGACCTTGTGTGCGAAGTTTCCCCAGTGGCGATGGAAGGAACCAATGCTGTGCTTCGGACGAACCGGCACGAAACGATCACCGTGTTTTTCAATCTGATAGCCAGGGAGGAAGTCAACCAGACGGGCGGATACGCCGACGATGCCGTCGCCCGGGCCGCCGCCGCCGTGCGGGACGGTCCAGGTCTTGTGCAGGTTGTTATGCACGGCGTCGACGCCGAGCTGGTCGAGGTTCACCCAGCCCGCGATGGCGTTCATGTTGGCGCCATCCATGTAGACGAGACCGCCCGCGCGGTGCACGGCGTCGGCCATGCGCTTGAAGTCGGTTTCGAAAACGCCCGAGGTGTTTGGGTTGGTCACCATCATGCCAGCGACGCGGTCACCGTACTGGGCAATCTTCGCATCGAAGTCGGCTTGGTCGACGCGACCATCGGGCGCGGACTTGAGGATGACGATACCGGAAGGCGCACCGTCGGTGCGCTGACGATTGACGAAGCCGGCAGTCGTGGCCGTGGCGAAGTTTGTGCCGTGGGCCGACGACGGAATGAGCATGATGTCACGATGGGCCTGGCCGTGATGGCGGTGGTAAGCCTGGAAGAGTTTGAGGCCGACGAGTTCGCCTTGGGCACCCGCGACGGGCTGGGTGGTCAGGCCGGGGAGTCCAGTGATGGCCTGCATCCATTGCTGGATCTGCCAGAGGAGTTCCAACGAGCCCTGGGCATCTTCGACGGGGGCTTGTGGGTGCAGAGCGGTGAAGCCCGGCAGGCCAGCGGCCCAGTCGTTGATGTGTGGGTTATACTTCATCGTGCACGAACCGAGCGGGAAGCAGCCGGTATCGGGCGAGACGTTGAGTTCGCCGAGCTTGCTGTAGTAAGCCTTGAGTTCGGCCAACGGGAAGGATGGGAGACCGACTGGTGCGGAGCGTAGCAGGTGGGCCGGCACGGCGGGCAGCGTGGCGGTGCCAGTGGCTTTGCCGTAGAGACCTTCGAAGAAGGCGACGAGGCGGTCGGCATCGGCGTCGGTCTGGATATCGCTGAAGGAGATCTTCAATAGCGCGCAGTTGCACGGCGTACGTCCGGTGATGTCGACCCCGAGGTGCAGGCCAGCAGCGCGGCCCTTGGCGAGCACGGCGGCGGCAGGTTCCGGCAGCATCAGGCTGAATTCGTTCCAGAAAGCCTGCTGAGCGTAGCAGACCTTGAGGCCGGGGATGGTGTGTAGCTGGGCGGCCACGCGGTGTGCGCGGTCGCGACCGGCGACGCAGCTGGCGGCCATACCGGCTTCGCCGCGGGCGAGGATGGCCGCGCCGGCGATGGTGGCGATGAAGGCCTGGTTGGAGCAGATATTGGACGTAGCCTTGTCCTTACGGATGTGTTGCTCGCGGGTGGCCATGACCATGACGATACAATCGCGGCCGGCGTTGTCTTTGGCCTTACCGACGAAGCGACCGGGGGTTTCGCGAACTTCGTTCTTACGTTCGGCGTTGTGGCGGACGGCGAAGAGGCCGAGGCCGGGGCCGCCGAAGTTGGCGCCGATGGCCAGATGCTGACCTTCGCCGACGAGGATGTCGGCGCCTTGACGGCCATAGTTGGCTGGGGCCTTAAGGCCGCCGGTGGCGAGGAGCATCGGGTCGATGACCGCGATGGACTTCACGCCGGCGTCAGCGCAAGCGTCGGCGAGCTCATCGGTGTCCTCAACGAGGCCAAGGTTGTTGACCTGCGGGAAGATGACTGCGGCGACCTTACCGCCGAGCTCTGCGACGCGGGCCTTGATGGCAGCGCCCCGGATGCGGCCGGTTTCTTCTTCGGGCGCGAGGAACTCAAGCTTCACCGAGGTCTCAGCACAGTGGGTGCGGAGGACGTCGAGGTCGCCAGGGAAGAGGTTCGCCGCGACGAGGACGGTATCGGCCTCGGACATGCGGACGGCGCAGACGGCGGCTTCGAAGAGCGCGCTGGCGCGGTCGTAGAGGGAGGAGTTGACGGCTTCGAAGCCGGTGAGTTGGGCGAGGGTGGACTGGTAGATCCAGTGCGTGATGAGCGTGCCCTGGGAGCGCTCAGGCTGGTAGGGCGTGTAGGAGGTTGTGAGGTTACGAATCGAGCAGACGTGACTGACAATCTCGTGCGTACGGTAGACCTGGAGCCCGTCGCCGAGGAAGCCCGTCTTGGCGTCATTGCGCCGGGAGAGGGCGAGCATGCGGTCAGCAAGCGCAGCGTATTCGAGTTCGTCCGGGAGATTGAGCTGCCCCGGGAACTTCACGTCACCCGCGATGTGCTGGTACATGTCGCTGAGCTTTGTGGAGCCGACCGCTTGGAACATCGCTTGGATATCCGCTTCGCTCGCCGGGATGTAGTGCCGGGAGAGTTCGCGTAAGATTTTGGAAGGATCGTAGGGCAGTTGGGCCATGAGAGACTGGTTCTGTTTTGAAGGGGGGAGACGCCCCCGCAACCGTCCACCGTGGAGTGGTCGGGGTATTAGCGGAAGATGGTTTTCCCATTAGACGAAGCCACCACGGTTCTGGCCTTGTGAATAAGTCTTCATGGGCGTTTGCCATCATTACCCACAGGGTAATCGTCGTATCGATGACCCGCCAGCAACGAGCCGATTATGTCGCCCGCAAACTGGCGAAGTTATACCCAGCCACGCCGATTCCATTGGACCATACGGATGCGTTTACACTCCTAGTGGCGGTCGTGCTGTCGGCCCAGTGCACGGACAAGAAGGTCAATGAGGTGACTCCGGCCTTATTCGCGGTTGCCGGAACACCTGCCAAGTTGGCGGCGATGCCGGTGGAGAAGGTCCTTGGCCTCATCCGGCAGCTTGGCCTAGCGCCCCAGAAGTCCAAGGCTCTCGTGGGATTGGCAAAACTGATTATGTCGAAGCATGCCGGTCAGGTACCGCGGACCTTCGAGGAACTCGAGGAGTTGCCGGGCGTTGGACATAAGACCGCGTCGGTCGTGATGGCGCAGGCCTTCGGTGTGCCGGCTTTCCCCGTGGATACGCATATCCATCGCTTAGCCAAGCGCTGGAAACTCAGCCCGGGCAAATCGGTCGAACAGGTTGAACGCGACCTCAAGAAAGTCTTCCCGGAAGACTCATGGAACCAACTTCACCTCCGCATTATTTTCTACGGACGTGAGCACTGCACGGCCCGCGGCTGCGACGGGAAGATTTGCGGGATTTGTGCTAAGTTACGCGAAGGGTAGAGGACAGAGTCGAGGACAGAATACAGAGTACGGAGTACAGAGTACAGATTATGGCTGAAGTGGCTGAGTGGATGGTTTCTTTGGATTTATCCGTTCATCTTCCTTCTGCTTGCGGTAGTGAATCAGCCCGCCGATGAGTCGCCCGAGTAGGGATGACTGAAGTTGGAGCCTTTCGGCATCCTCTTTCGAAAGGAGCTGGGTGGAAAAGCAGACATCAATTTGGGATTCGAGTTCACACAGGGATCCGCGGGCAATGAATAGAAAACGGAGCGAATCCTTGTTGGAGCCGCGGGCGTTGCCTTCCGCAATATTGGATGGTATAGAAATCGCCGCCCTCCGTATCTGATCGGCTAGGCCGCGATCGATGACGTGCCTTCTCGCGGTACAGGTTTGGTAGGTTAGCACGGCTAGCGTCTGCGCCTCGTGCCAAGCTTTCAGTTTGCGGTGGCTGGGGCCGTTGGTTGGTTCGAGCATCACGCTGAAGATACTCCTTTGTTTCCGCCACGCTATAACCCAGAATGCCTTCGAAAAGGCTGGGGGATAATTCAGTAAATCGTCAGGTCGTAATCTCTAGGCAGGCCTACCCCGTCCTTGCGCCAGCCCTCTGGACTCGACCCAGCACTCTGTACTCCGTACTCTGCCCTCCTACTTCACCAACTCCTCGTGCTTCGAGCGGAATTCATCCGACCACGCCGCGGGTTGGTGCATCACGCCATCCATGCGACAAATAGTGCGGGAGGCCTTGGCGTAAAGGATGGCGTGATCGGGGCTCCGGAACTCGACATCCACCGTCAGGCCGGCGGCGCGGACTTTGCGGACGCTGAGAATGAGCTTCACGTCGCACTCTGGGCGGATGGCGACGAGGTAGTGCAGGTCGATATCACGGACTACCACGTAGACATCTGGCGCCACTGCGGGGTCGATGGTATCTTTCCCCATCAAAGCGATGAACATGACCTTCTGCGCACGCTCCATCATGAGCACGTAGTGCGAGTGATGGAGGATTCCGAGGCCGTCGGTCTGGTCGAACCAGGTCCGGATGGTCACGTGGAAAGTTTTGTCGGGCTGGAGTCCGTCGGCGGGCATGGGGAACAGGGATGGGACGAAAGCCGACGGGAGCAAGCGAACGTATTACTTCGTGCGCAGGGTCGCCGCAAGGCGGTCGAGTTCGGTCCACGTGTCGACGGCGGGCTTGAGGCCGAGGTCGCGTTGGGCCGACGAGACATTGAACCAATGGTCCTTGGCTAGCTCGACGGCAACGAAGCGGGTCATGGGCGGCTCGCCTTTGAGCGGAAGAATCGTCCAGAGAGCTTCCATGATAGCTCCGATGGCATAGGCACGGCGTAGCGGAATCTTCTTCGTGATGGGCGGGAGTCCCGCCCCCACAACGAGGCGGTTGATAAACTCCCAAAGGTTCACAGGTTCACCTTGCGAGAGGAAGTAGGCTTTCCCGTTGGCCCTTCCAGCTAGGAGCGCGTCCAGCGCGCTGAGCTGGGCGTCGGCGGCGGTGTCGACGTGGGTGACGTCCACGCGGTTGGTGCCGTCACCCACGATGCGGAGTTTGCCGGCGCGGGCGCGGTCCAAGATGCGCGGGAAGAGATGGTGATCGCCAGGGCCCCAGATGAGGTGCGGGCGGAGCGCACAGACTTTCAAGGTATCCGACGCGGCCTCGAGGGCCCGGCGTTCAGCGGTCGCCTTAGTTTCGGCGTAGGCGCAAAGGAATTCGGTGCCGTAGGGCAGGGACTCATCGGCCCCACGGAAGGACTCGCCGTTGAAGACCACGCTCGGGGTACTCGTATAGACCAGCGCCTTCACGCCGTGCTCGCGGCAGGCCTGTACCACCGTCTCGGTGCCGGAGATATTACTGCGGACGTAGTCGTCCCAAGCCCCCCACACGCCGGCCTTAGCGGCCACGTGGAAGACGTAGTCGCAGCCTTGGACGGCGGCCGTGAGCGCGGTGGCATCCGTGAGATCGCCACGGTGAAATGCCACGCGCGTAGCTAGGTCGGCCGATAGGTCCGAGCGTCCATACACGCGCACGGCGTAGCCGCGAGCGAGGCAACGTTCGACCACGGCTCGGCCGAGGAAGCCGTTGCCGCCCGTGACGAGGACGGTGAAGGGGTTCATGCGCGGGTGCGGGCCGTCCATTCCTTGGACAGCTGGAGGCGGTGAATCTTGGCGTTATGGCGGACATCGACCGGCAATTTCTTTTGGAAGAAGATATGCTGGATGGCGGCGGCCTGCGGGTGACCGGCCGCCTGAGCGCGGAGGGCCTCGACGAACTTCTCGCGCTCGCCGGTGTTGGTCGGGAAGTGACCTTCCTTGGGTTCCACGACGAGGGCAGGAACCATCGGGGCTTTATTACCGAGTCCAATCAACGCGCAACGTGCGACCTGCGGATGGGCCCGGAAGGCGGGCTCGAGCGCTTCGGTGTAGAGGTCTCCCTGGGCTGTGCGGACCTTCTCTGTACGTCGCCCGAAAAAACGCAGCAAGCCGTCTGCCCCAATGGCACCGAGGTCGCCCATGCGGTGCCAGACGCGATCTCCGTCGGCAATTTTCGCCAGGGCTGTCGCGGCGGGCAGGCCATCGTAGGCCCGGGTAACGCTCGGTCCGGTGACGATGATTTCGCCGACCGCGCCTGGGGGGCAGGGCGTCGTCTCCGCTAAAGTGCCCAACGGGCCTACCGTTTCGCGGATGATACGAATCTCCACACCGGCGACGGCCCGGCCAACGCACGTGCCACCGCCTTGGCGGGCCGTGTCTCGTTGGGTGGCGAGGATCTCTTTGGCCTCAATCGTACTTACGGGCAGGCATTCCGTCGCGCCGTAGGGCGTATGTATCTGCGCTTGCGGAGCGATGCGCAGCAATTGCTCCAATAATCCGTCCGGCACGGGTGCTCCGGCGATTAACACGCGGCGTAGGTGGGGCAGCGACAGACGCTGGCTATCGCAGTGGTCGGCGATGCGCGCCCAGATGGCCGGAGAGCCGAAAGAATTCGTTACGCGCTCGGAAATCAGCGCGGCTACGATGGGGGTGGGGTCGGCAGAGGCTGGCTTGGTCGGGTTGAGTAACGGTGTCACCGTTGTCATGCCCAGCGCCGGATTAAACAGCGCGAACATCGGTAGCATCGGCATATCTACCTCGCCTGGTTGGATGCCATAGGTGGAGCGGACTAACTCAATCTGGGCGTCAAACATCCCATGCGTGTAGGCGACGCCCTTAGGCGCACCCGTCGAACCCGATGTGAATAAAATTCCCGCTGGGTCATGCGCGGACATCGCCACCAGCGGCCTAGGTTCCGAAGACATGCATTGCCCAAGCTGCGCGCGCCAGTGGCGCCCGCCGACGGTTACACGGTGTTCGAGACTCTGAAAGGCTGCGACGAACGGTAGGAGGCTGAGCCAGTGAGCCGTGCGAACGGCGACCAGCGCCGTCGGGCGGGCGTGGCGGACGCAGTTAAGGTAACTCGTGAAGCCCATGCCTGGGTCGATGGCCACAGGGACGGCGCCGAGCTTGAGTAATCCAAACATGCAGACGATGAGGTCATGGCCGGGCCGGACCGCTAGGAGGACACGCGTGCCTTGGGCGATGCCTTGCGCGTGGAAGACCCGCGCGGCTGCATCGCTTTCCTGATCGAGCTGCTGAAACGTGCGCCGCGCATGGACGACCCGCCCCGTTGGGCTCACTGACAGCGGCGAAAGCGTAGCCGTCAAGTCCGGCGTCTGGGTGGCGGCGGCGCGGAGGTGTCGGGCGACGTTGCGGCCAGGGTCGTGCATTTTGCCTAGAAACGAAGAAGCCCCGTTTCCGGGGCTTCGGCAAGGTCTCTTGTGAGGTTTAGTAGTCGGTAAGCGTGATCGCACCCCAGAGGAGGACAACACGGTCGCCCGAGGATGTCCGGCGGCTGTAGAACTCGTTGGTGCTCATGCGAACCGTGGCGTTATTGTTCGCCGAGTAGGAACCAGGCTCGGTGCGGACGATGCCGAGGAAATTATGGCTTGGTTCGAGGGAGACAGCCTTACCGTGGTTTGCGGTGTCATACGTGTTGCATCCGACCAGACCGGCGGAGGCGATGAGGGTGGCAAGGGCGAGCTGCTTCATGGTTGGGGTGTGATTATTTGGGAGAGGGGGGAAGGGGTGACAAGCCAGAAACCTCAGCCGGTTACCCACAGGTGCCAGCCTTGGACTAATTCGGGTCCGCGAAAGAACCAAATAGCTCCTGCAATCGCTAGGCTAGGCACGAACGGGACGTGGCTATCGGTCTCTTTTTTGGTGAAAACCGCGATAACCATCGGAAATTTGAGCAGTACCCCGATGACGGCTCCCCCGAAGAGGCAGAAGACCGCCCCTTGCCAACCGCAGAAGGCTCCAACCCCGGCACATAGGATAATGTCGGCTTCGCCCATGGCTTCTTGGCCCATCAGGATACTCCCGATCGTCCGAATCCACCAGACAAGGGCCGTCCCCACGGCGATGCCGATCAGCGAGTCGCCGGCAGCATGGAGGCGGTTGATGACTTCAAGTGTGGCCCCGGTTTCCCCCTGGAGCGAAGGCACTAGAATGGAAAAAAGCAGGCCGAGACCGACGAGGGCTAGGTTCGGGGCATCGGGGACCATCATGTCGTCGAGGTCACAACCAGCCAAGACGATGAGTAACGGCAGGAAGACGGCGGCGATGGCTGCCTTGAGTGGAGGCAAGGTCAGGATGGCCACCGCGAAGAGTACGGCCGTGAGGAGCTCAATAATCGGATAGCGGACGGAAATCGAAGCCCCACAGCAGCGGGCCTTGCCGCGTAAGGCGAGCCAGCCGAAGAGCGGTAGGTTTAGCCACCACGGGATCGGTTGGCCGCAGGCGCAACGCGACGCGGGCGTGACGACCGATTCTTCTTTGGGCAGGCGATGGATGCAGACGTTGAGGAAACTTCCGATGCAGGCGCCCACGGCCCCGGCACAGATCGCGGAGACTGCGGGATGCAGAGCGATGAAGATTTGGGCGTCGACGAGGGTCATGGGGTCACAGGGGGCTCGCCGAGGGCGGCGCGCATCGGAGCGGCAGGAGGAATGATGCCCGTCCAGAGGCGGAAGGCGAGCGCTCCTTGCCAGCGGAGCATTGAGCGTCCATCGCAACCGGCGATGCCGCGGGCGTTGGCATCCTGCAGGAGTTGCGATTGGTGGGTGCCGTAGGTCGTATCGAACACGAACTGACCGGGGCGGAGTAGCTCCGCGGGCAGCGGTGAAGTGTCGCCGGGTTTTAGTCCGAGCATGGTGCAGTTGACGATGACCGCATCCGTGGGGAGGCTTGCGCTATCGCCAGCACGGGCGCGGGGATCGGCGAGGGCGGCGGCGAGGGCCGTACCTTTGGTGGTATCGCGATTGACGATGTGGAGTTCACTGCAACCTGCGGCGAGGCAGGCAGCAGCGACTGCGCGGGCAGCGCCACCGGCGCCGAGTAGGCGGACTGGACGACCCGAGATCCCGTGGCCACTGCGCTCACGGAGGGCTTCGAGGAAACCTTGGCCGTCGGTGGTATGGCCCGCCCAGCCCTGCGGGGTAGGCACAAGCGTATTCACCGATTCGGCGCGCTGGGCTTCGTCCGAGAGTTCCGTTACCAGCGTGAGGGCTTGGATCTTATGTGGTACCGTTAAGTTCAGGCCAGCAAAGCCAAGTTCGCGAAGTCTTAGTAAGGCCGCGGGTAGTTCGGCGGCGGTAATATGCAGGCGCAGGTAATGGAGCGTCGCGAGGGTCGGGTGCGTTGGCCGTAAAGCCGCGAGGGCTGCGTTATGCATCGCCGGGCTCAATGAATGCGCGATGGGGTCGCCGAGTACGCCCAGCGACGGGTGCGGGAACGACCGAGTGCGGAGGTCCGCCAGCGTTAAGGTATCAGGCGCGCTCATCAATCTTCTCTAGGGCGTGGACGATACCGACAAAGAGGCGGCTACTTCGGTCGTCGCCTTGGGCTTCGAATTGCGAGACTAAGTTACGGCAGCAACGGGCGATCGTCTGGAGCGAGGTCACAGGCTGCAGGAAGGCTTCGTCGGCCGGCAGTTGGTTGTCGAGCAGTAGCAGTTGGACTTCGGCCCGCGTCCGAAAGGCCCCGCCCTCGTAGCAATCAATGTAGAGCGGTTCCTTGCCGCGGAAGACCCCGACCATGAAGCGACCAGGCAAGCCGACTGGCTCGACCGGTAGTCCGAGGCGACGGGCGACGAGTAGGAAGATGAGGCAGAGTGAAATCGGGATACCTCGTCGCTCGGCGAGGACGTGGGAAAGGAGCGAGGACTCGGGCGTTGCAAACGATTGCTGGGAACCGCGATAGCCTTCTTCGCCATAGAGAACACGGCAAAGCAGGCGGCATTTGGCGCGAACGTCTAAGGGTTCAGCGATGAGCTCGCGGGTGCGGGCGCAAAGCTGATCGAGCTTTTCTTTGTAGGCTCCCTCGGCGAGCTTAGGATTTTGGATACGTTCGATGAGTAGGCAGGCCTCCTCGAGGTCGATGTCGCCGGCTTGGAGGTACCGGATGAGCGCCTGGGCAGAGGACTCCGGAGTCCGGACCTCCGCGAGCAAGGCTAGGGCGTAAGGACCCAGGGTCAGGTCCTTGCTTAACTCTTGCAACCAAAGGAGCCCTTCGGTGCCCGCCGCCTGCACGCCCTTGAGCACGGCATTACGCACGACCGGGGAGGGGTCGTCCATGAGCCGTTCTAAAGCGGCCAGCTGCGCATCACGCGTCATCCACTTTCTATGACGGAAAGACCCGCCGGGAGCAACAAGGGACTCCGCGGGTGGGCGTTTCTGCGATAACTCATCGCACCCGTAGCGGGTAGTCGCGGCGCAGCCATCGTCCGCGACGGGTCGCTCGCCGGCGTCTGCTTAACCAAGGATGGGGCCGCGTTCGACTCTCAGGCGGGAGGGTTTTCGGGTTGAAGTAGACGGGCAGCCGCTGAATCCTTCGAGGATGACAGCCACGCGCATTCGTTGTGGGGTAGCTGGTACGGGATCCCTCGGCCAGCACCACGCCCGCATCTACTCAACCCTTCCAGGCGCCGAACTCGCTGGGATCTATGAGCCCGACGACCAGCGGGCGGCCGAAATCTGTGCGCGGCATCATTGCGCCCGCTTTGCGACCTTGGACGACATGGCTGCGGCTTGCGATGCTGTCAGCGTCGTGGTCCCAACTAACTACCATGCGGCCTTGGCCATTCCCTTGCTGGAGAAGGGCTGCCACCTCTTGGTTGAAAAGCCCTTGTGCGTCACCCTGGAGGAAGCCGAACAGATTCTGGCCGCGGCCCGCAAGGCCGACCGCATCGTGCAGGTTGGGCACATCGAGCACTATAATCCCGTGATGTCTTACCTAGAGAAAGCCGTCACTGACGCGCGTTATATCACCGCTGAGCGTCTCGCACCTTTCACCCCGCGTGGCACCGAAGTAGGCGTCGTCTTGGATCTCATGATTCATGATATCGGCATCGTCCTACAACTGGCCAATTCCGAAGTGGAGAAGATTGACGCCGTCGGCGTCTCCGTTGTCACCAAGACGGAGGATATCGCCAACGCCCGCCTCGCCTTCCGCAATGGCTGCGTCGCTAACCTGAGCGCCAGCCGTGTCTCACAGAAGAAGAACCGCGAGATTCGTGTCTTCCAGACCGGTGGTTACGCTTCCATCGACTTCATGGGCCAAAAGGGCCACACCGTGCGCGTTGACCCGACGGTCGAAGGCGGCTTCGCCAAGGAAGAGATTCCCATCGAGAAGGCCGAGCCCTTGGCCGTTGAGCTCGGGTCGTTTGTGGCCTGTGTCCGCGAGCGCAAGAGCCCGAAGGTCAGCGGCGAACTCGGCCGGACCGCCCTCGAGGTTGCTTTGCGCATCACCGAACAAATCCGCGCCGGCCTGGCTCGTCGATGAGCGCCTTCCCGGCCATCCCGGCGGCCTTTGAACGGCCCCGCACGGGCGGGATCGATATTCTCTTTGTCGCGGGTGAGCATTCCGGCGACCAGCATGCCGCTAAGGTTATCCAGGATTTACTGAAGCACCGTCCCGACCTGCGCGTGGCGGCCTTCGGCGGTCCGCGCATGCAGGCGGCAGGGGCACAGCTACTGTTCGATATGACCGGCTTCTCCGCCGTCGGTATCGTCGAGGTCCTCTCGGCTTATCCTTTTTACCGCCGACTCTTTGCACGGATGACTGCCTGGTCTCTGCGGTGGAAGCCCAAGCTCGTGGTGCTCGTCGATTACCCAGGTCTCAACCTGCGCTTAGCCAACGAACTCCGCTTGGCCGGGCTCTCCCGCGCCGGCGGTGGTGATACGTCCGTTATCCAGTATGTGAGTCCACAGCTGTGGGCGTGGAAGCCGAAGCGCCGTTTCACTATGGCCCGCGACCTCGATGCGGTCGGGACGATTTTCCCGTTCGAGCCCGAAGTCTACGCGGATACTAAGTTGGACGCCCGCTTCGTGGGCCATCCCTTTACGGAAGCCGACCATGTTCAAGCGCTGAGCTATGACGTAGACGGCCCGGTGCTGCTCTTGCCAGGTAGTCGCCCCAAGCCAGTCCGAAAAATCTTCCCGGCCTTGATTGAGGCCTTCGCTCGTTTCCGTCGCGACCACCCGAAGCGTCGCGCCCTCGTCCTGCACACGGGCGGGGAAGTGCATGCCGAACTGTATCGGCTCTGCGCCGAATACGGCGAAGAAGCCAAAGGCATCGACCTGCGACCCGTCTCCGATGGTCCGGTCGCTGGCTGTGCCGCGCTCGTCAGTTCTGGCACGATGTCGCTGACGGTCGCGCTCGCGGGGATTCCCGGGGCCGTTGTCTATCGGGCGAATCCGCTGACCTGGATTGTCGGACGTCGCCTGATTGCGGGCCGTGTCGATCACCTCGGTATCGCAAACATCCTCTTGAAACGTCCGGCTTGGCCTGAATACCTGCAGTCTGCCTGTGAGCCGCAGGCCCTCGCTCACCGATTGTCGGCTTGTGTCGACGATGGAGAAGCTCGGCAGCAAGCCGAAGCGGATGCCCGTGAACTCATGAGCCTCCTGTCGGCTAAGGCAGGCTCTACTCCGGCCGAATGGATGGCTAGCTTCTTGTCACGATGAGTGGCTCCTTGCGCATCGCCGTCCTCGGTTGCGGTTATGTTGGCACAGCCTTTGCGTTGCAGGCCCAAGCCCGTGGGCATGCCGTTCTCGGCGTGGTCCGCTCGGAAGAATCCTGTGCTCGGTTGCGGGCGCTGGGCGTTTCTGCTCAAGCATGCGACCTGCAAGCCGATTATTCGTCGTCGCTACCGACGGCCTTTGACGTCGTCGTCTACGCCGCCAGTACCGGGGGTGCGGGGGTGGACGCCTATGCGCGCACCTACGATCTGGGTGTGAAGCGGGCACTGGCTTGGGCCAGCGGGGTGAGTGCGCAGCATTTTATTTTCACGAGTTCAACGGGCGTCTATCGTCAGGACGATGGGAGCGTCGTCACCGAAGTCAGTGAAGTCGGTGGCACCCCGACGGCGGATTCGATGCTCGCCGGCGAGCGCGCGGTCCTCGCGTCGGGCATCGCGCAAACAACGGTTCTACGTTTCGGTGGCCTCTATGGGCCAGGCCGTCATTACCTCCTCGATCAACTCAAGCGTGGTGAGAATGTGATCGGTGGCCGCGTGGATCATTACATTAACTACCTGCACCGAGAGGACGCGGCTGGTGCGATTCTAGTCGCTGCGGAGAATTCTACACGCGGGCCGCATCTTTATAACGTTACCGATGGCCAGCCCGTTACGAAGGCCGACTTAGCCGTCTGGATTTCTGCCCAACTACATTTACCTGCGCCCATCTTCGACGCCGAAGCTCCGGCGGGGCCCCGGATGCGCCGCAGTGGTCAAGTCCAGCCTAGTCGCATCATTGATGCGGGCTTGATACGGCGCGAATTGCGATGGCAGCCGCGTTTTGCTGGGGTTTTTGAGGGTTTTAGAGACTTTTTGAGCTAAACCGCTCTAGTGCGTGTGTCGGCCGTGTGGCAGGGTCTTCACCTGTTCGCCACGAATCTGTAACAAAGGGGTGAGATAGTCCTCTCGCACATCGCACTACATACCTATGAACAATACACTGAAGACCATGCTCGTCGCGGCCGCAGCCCTTACCGCTGTTGCCTCGCAAGCCCAAGACAAGGCCACGCTCGACCTCCTCGTGAAGAAGGGCGTGATCTCCGCTGAAGAACGCGCCAAGACCCTCGACGAGGCCGCCGCCGCGCGCGCCGCTTCGGGTGTCAACCGTGTGTTCCCGAAGGAAGACGCTACCAAGCGCTTCACCATCGCTGGTTACTTCCAGACGCAGATGGAAAACTTCGGCTACAGCCAGACCGCCACGGCTGGTGCTGCTTCCACCTCGAACTACCGCTCACAGAACGCCTTCCTGATGCGTCGCCTCTACATCGAGTTCATCGCTGACGTGGGCGAAGGTATCCAGGGCGACGTCGTCTTCGACATGTCCGGCAACACCGCTAACAGCATCGACCGCGCCATGGTGTCCCACACCAGCTCGATCGGTACGATCGACTTCGGCTACAAGAAGGTGACCTGGGGTTATGAAGAAAGCACGCTGAGCTCCCTCTTCAAGGCCTCGTCCTCGAAGCTCCTCACCGTTGAGCGTGGCATCACCAACCGCTACTGGAATGAATCCGAAAACGGCTCCTCCACGGCCACTGTGTCGACCGGTCGTCGCCTCGGTTTCGGTGCCCACCACACCGGCATCCACTATACCAGCGTCGCCAACCCGCAGGGCTTTGAATACGGTGCTTCCGTCACGGCCGCCGCTCAGGGCTTCAATAACTTCAAGGGCCTGAACGACCTCGGTGGTTACGCTAACCTCGTCTACAATTATAAGGTTTCTGACACCCAGAAGTATGCCGTCGGTGTGAACTACGGTAAGGTCCGCTACTTCAGCACCACCGGTGTCGCCAACACCATGGCCAACATGGAAGGCTACAACCCCTTCGTGCAGGCTCAGTACGACAACTGGACGGTCTATGCTGAATACCTCAGCACCAAGATCAACGGCTCGGCTGACGGCGTCGCCGGTGTCCTCGCCGGTGACCACAAGCCTGTTGGCGAGAACCTCACTGTGGCCTACAAGATCAACGACAACTGGGAAGCTGTCGCTCGCTACACCAACCTCGAAACCGACGGCCGCGGCCAGGCCATCTCTGATGGCGTCCGTGACTTCGGTACCGTCGGTGGTGCCGGCGGCGCGGGCATCAGCGCCTCGCTCTTCAATAAGTCTAACTCCTACTACGTGGGCGTGAACTACTACTTCAGCCTCCCAGTGGCCGGTGGTGCGACTGTTAACGGCGCGAACGCCAAGATCCAGCTCGGCTACGAGCGCTCCGAGTTCAAGGACACGATCAGCACCACGACCGGCGCGATCACCGCTGGCGCCAAGGCCAACGTCGACGCAATCCGTCTGCAGGCTCAGGTTGCCTTCTAAATCCTCGGATTTAGATTTCATAGCTCGAGGGCCGACGAAAGTCGGCCCTCTTTCTTTGGTGTAGTGCACCATGGGTAGGCCGGACGCAATTGCGTCCGGCTTATTTCATATTAAGACTATGCCGTGCATGGTCGGCACCCGTCTGCCGCGCGCGGAGCGCCGATAACCTGGGTGAGTCGGGTGGGGTAACTTCACGACTGAAGGTACGCTGGCCTGAGGCTTACCTTGGGACGGCTATGTCGGACCGTACCGGCACCAGACGTTGGCAGGGGTGCGCTAGCACTCCGCGGTCGCGTTGCTATGACTATCTCCCAACGCATGCAGCGGCATGCTGTTCATTGCGTGACAGCGGGCCTGTGGCCGCTGGTGGGCTCGTGGTGGGCCGTTGGTGGTATCGGCGTAAGCTTTACCTGCCTGGCGCTGTAGCGCCCGCTAGCCCGTCTCTGGTAAAGGCGGAATGCTCCGCCAACAAAAAGGCCCGGCGGGTGCCGGGCCTTCCTAGGGAACTCCGTTTAAAACTTAGAGCGGGCGGTGGTCAGGAGTAGAACCCGAGCCAATCTCGCGGGAGCGAGCCTTGAGGCGGTTATTCTCTTCGGTCAGGGTCGCAAAAGTCTTTTCGATTTCAGCCATCTTGGAGTTGGCTTCGCGGAGGGCAGCGGAGGCGGCTTCTAGGTCGGCTTCAGTCTTCTTAGACTTCGCGTTGGCGTCGCGCACTTCAGAACCATCGCGGAGCTTGGCGACTTCAGCGGTGAGTTCGTTCACGCGGGCGGCGGACTCAGAGCGAGCCTTTTCAAGTTCAGCAATCTTCGTCGCGTTCTTGGCGAGGGCATCCTTGGCGGCGGCGAAATCTTCATCGGTCTTCTTGTGGGCGTCGGCGGCAGCGGTGACCTTGGCACCAGCAGCTTCAGCATCCTTCAAGGCGTTGCTTGCCTTCACATTGGCTTCGCCGGCGGTGCGCTCGGCCTTGGTCGCCTTGTCGCGTTCGAGACGGACTTGTTCGCGGGTTTCGTCTTGGACCTTGGCGAGGACGGCCTTGATGTCGTTTTCGGTCACGACGCAGACGATCGCAACGCCGGCAAGGGCAGCGGAGAGCAAGCTGAGGATGATGGTGGTGGGCTTCATAGGATTCTGTTACCTACAGGAATTGCCTTAAAAAGCCCTTGGGTCAAGAACCTAGGCATCACTGACCGCCCGTTGAGGACCTCACGACAGGCGGTTTTTGTAGTCTGCGTAGCCGAAACGGCGAATAACCTGTGTTTGCCCGACGGCGGGGTCGAAGGTGGCAATGGCCGGTAGGGGGACGCCGTTGAAGGTGGTATTCTTCACGAACGTGTAGTGCGACATGTCCATGAAAACGAGGCGCTGGCCGATTTTGAGCGGTTCTGCGAAGGAGTAGTCACCGATGATGTCGCCCGCCAAGCAGGTGACGCTGCCGAGACGGTAGGTGTGGGCTAACTTGCCTGGCAAGTCGCCGTCGAGGATGTCCGCTCGGTAGGGCATCTCCAAGGTGTCAGGCATGTGACAAGTGGCAGAGACGTCGATGATGGCGATGTCGACGCCTTTATGGACGAGGTCGAGGACCGTGCCCACGAGCACGCCGGTGCCGATACCGATGGCTTCGCCGGGCTCGAGGTAGACTTGGATGTGCTGACCCCAGCGGGCCCGGAAGTCGGTGATGATTTTGACGAGCAGATCGAGGTCGTAGCCGGGACGAGTGATGTGGTGGCCGCCGCCGAAGTTAACCCACTTAAGGTGCGGGATGAATTCACCGAACTTACTTTCGAAGGCCGCGACGGTGCGTTGCAAGACGTCGGCCCCTTGCTGGCACATCGTGTGGAAGTGTAGGCCTTCGAGTCCGTCCAAGTCGCGCACGTCCGTAATTTCGGAGCGCAGTGTGCCGAGGCGAGAACCGCTCGCACAGGGGTTGTAGAGTTCCACTTCGACTTCGGCGTGCTCGGGGTTGACGCGCAGGCCGAAGGAGATTTTGCGTTTGGCCGCTTGGGCCGCGGCACGGTAGCGCTTCCATTGCGAAAGCGAATTGAAGGACATATGGTCAGCCACGCGCAAGAGCTGCGCAAACTCTTCGTCCTTGAAAGCCGGTGAATAGGCGTGGACCTCGCCGCCGAATTCCTCGCGGCCCAGCAATGCTTCGTGAATCCCGCTCGCCGTGGTGCCTACGAGGTATTTCGAAATCAGCTTGGCCTCGCTGAACTGTGCGAAGCCCTTGAGCGCGAGGAGCACCCTAGCACCTGAACGGTCCATGACGGAACGGAGGGTGCGCAGGTTGCTTTCCAGTAAACCGCGGTGGAGGACGTGACAGGGGCTCGGCACCTGTGAGAGGTCAACCTGGCGGAAGGCGGCAGTGAGGGCGTCGGATTCGTGCACGCGTCCACGCTGTTGGCGTAGAGAGTTGGGGCAAATAAAAAGCCCGCCGAATGGCGGGCTTTGTTTGGGCTGGTCGGCGCTTAGACCGGCAGCTCTTGGATCTGCCAAGGCAGGCCACGCTTGTTCAATTCTTCCATGAACGGATCCGGATCACACTCTTCCATATTCCAGACACCTGGTTTGAGCCACTTGCCAGTGGCGAGCATCGCGCCGCCGATGGCTGCCGGGACGCCCGTGGTGTAGCTGATCGCCTGGGACTTGACCTCGGCGTAGCACTCTTGGTGGTCGCAGACATTGTAGATGAAAACCTTGCGCGGTTTGCCATCCTTGAGGCCAGTGATTTCACAGCCGATGCAGGTCTTGCCCTTGGTGCGCGGTCCCAGCGAGGCCGGGTCGGGCAGGAGCGCCTTAAGGAACTGGATGGGGACAATCTGGTGGCCGTGGAACTCAATCGGGTCGATGCGCGTCAGGCCGACGTTCTGAAGCACGCGCAGGTGATTCAGGTAGTTATCGGAGAAGGTCATGAAGAAGCGGATGCGCTTCAGGCCCTTGATATTTTGGGCGAGGGACTCGAGTTCCTCGTGGAAGAGGAGGTAGCTGGGCTTAGGGCCGAGGACTGGGTAATTATAGTCCACGCGGAGTTTCGGGTCGAGGGGCTCGGTTTCTTTCCATTCGCCATTTTCCCAATAGCGTCCGCGCTGCGTGATTTCGCGGATATTGATCTCGGGGTTGAAATTAGTCGCGAACGGGTAGCCGTGGTCGCCGGCGTTGGCGTCCATGATATCGATGGTCTCGATGGTATCGAAGAGGTGCTTTTGGGCGTAGGCGCAGAAGACATTGGTCACGCCGGGGTCGAAGCCCGAGCCGAGCAGGGCGGTGAGGCCGGCCTTTTCGAAGCGCTCGCGGTAGGCCCACTGCCAAGAGTATTCGAATTTGGCGAGGTGCGGGGGCTCGTAGTTGGCCGTGTCGACGTAGTGGATGCCAGCGTGGAGGCAGGCGTCCATCAAGGGGAGATCCTGATAGGGTAGGGCGACGTTGATGAGCAGGTCGGCGCCAAAGGACTTGATGAGGGCCACCGTGGCCTTGACGTCATCGGCATCGACGGTCGCCGTGCGAATCGTCCGGCCCGTCGCGTTCTTCACGTCGGCGGCGATAGCCTTGCACTTGTTCTCGTTACGGGAGGCTAGCATAACCTCGGAGAAGGCCTCGGGGTGCATGGCGCACTTATGGGTCACGACGTTGCCGACGCCGCCGGCACCGATAATCAGGACTTTTTTGCTCATAGGGTTAGATGATTTCTGTCCACAAGCGGGGGAGGGGGAAGAAAAAAGGATACACAAACCGGTGAACAAGCCGTGACGGCCCGCGCCAACCCAGAGAGGGGGCGGGAAACGGAACCCTTTTGGCTGGCGGGATGGACGGGACTCGAACCCGCGACCTCCTACGTGACAGGCAGGCGCTCTAACCAACTGAGCTACCACCCCGGACAGCCAAAAGGAAGGTGAACAAAGCCCTCTGCCCCCCCGGCTGTCAAACGGAAAACCTCGTCAATTATCCCCGAATTTGGCCAGTACCCACGACTTCGAACTTCCAGGTCGTTAATTCCCTGATTCCCATTGGGCCGCGGGCATGCAGGCGGTCGGTGCTGATCCCGACTTCGGCCCCAAAGCCGAACTCGCCACCATCCGTAAACCGGGTGCTGGCGTTCCAGTAGACGCAGGCGCTGTCGATTTGGGCTAGGAAGGAGCGGGCGACGGTTTCGTCGGCTGTGATGATGGCGTCGGAATGGTGCGAGCCACAGGTCTCGATGTGCGTGACCGCCTCGGCTAAGCCGGCGACGACCTTGACGTTCAGGACGAGTGCCAAGTGTTCGGTCCGGAAATCTGCCTCGGTGGCAGGCAGCACTGCGGGGATGAGTGCACACGTGCGGGGGCACCCGCGGATCTCGGTTTGCTGCGTTGCCATCGTGCGTGCGACGATTGGCAAGAAATGGGCGGCGACCGCGACATCAACGAGTAAGGTCTCGGCGGCATTGCAGGCGCTGGGACGTTGGCACTTCGCGTTGACGATGATCGCTTCAGCCATGGCTAAGTCGGCGGCGGCGTGGACGTAGACGTGACAGATGCCAGCATCGTGCTTGATGACGGGGACCTTCGCGGAATTCACCACCGCCTCGATTAGACCAGGGCCGCCACGCGGGACAATGAGGTCGACGACACCGCGGAGCGAGCCGAGGGCCGGAACGGCTTCACGGTCTGTGAAGGGGAGCAACGTGATGGCTTCCGTCGGGAGGCCCGCTGACGCGAGTCCAGCCGCGAAGGCTTGAGCGAGCGCTAGGTTCGTGTGGAGTGCCTCACTGCCACCACGCAGGATACAGGCATTACCAGACTTCAGGCACAGCGCAGCGGCGTCTACGGTGACGTTGGGGCGCGATTCAAAGATGATGGCGACGAGTCCGATGGGAACGCGGCGACGGATAATCTTCAGCCCGTTCGGGCGGTCCCACGCTTCGGTGACTTCACCGACGGGGTCGGGCAGCTTAGCGACATCTTCGCAAGCAAGGGCGATCGCTTCGAGGCGGCCGTGGTCAAGGCGGAGGCGGTCGGTCATTGCCGCCGCCAGGCCTTTGGCTTGGGCGGCGGCGAGGTCTTGCGCGTTGGCCGCGAGGATGGCGGGCTCAGCGGCGCGGAGGGCTTGGGCGGCGGCGCGGAGAGCCTGGTCGCGGGTCGCCGTCGAAGCGAGGGCCACGGCGCGCGAAGCTACCTTGGCCGCCCGGGCCAGAGCCGTCACACGCTGTAGCAAGTCGCTCATCGGAGGGAGAAGCGCGTCCCGAGTTTTTTACCCGCGGCGATTTCCAGGAGCACGTTAGCCTTACGGCCGTGCGCGATAATGGTGTCCACGCCACCTTCGGCGGCGATTTCCGCGGCCTGTAATTTTGTCACCATGCCGCCGACGTTGCGTTCGGAGCCGGCGCCGCCCGCAAGGCCGCGGATGGCGTCATCAATCTTTGTGACCTTCGGGATCCGGTCACCCGTGCCGTCGGATTTCGTCATGAGTCCATCGACCCCCGAGAGGATGATGAGTAAGTCAGCACCAACCAGTGCGGCGACGTGGGCGGAGAGCCGATCGTTGTCGCCCACGCGGATTTCTTCGTCCGCGATGGCGTCGTTCTCGTTGATGATCGGGACGAACCGCTTACGCTTCAGAAGGAGATCAAGGGTAGCGCGGGCATTGCGCGTGCAGGCGCGGCTATCGAGGTCCCAGTAAGTCAGGAGCATCTGCGAGCCGAGCAGGCCATGGCGGGCTAAGTGCCGACCGTAGACGGACATCAACTCGGGTTGGCCAACGGTGGCGCAGGCTTGCAGCTCGCGAGCGTCCTTGGGGCGCTTCTCCAGGTTCATGGCCGTCATTCCGGCGGAGACGGCACCGGAGGAGACCACGACGACCTCGATGCCCTTCTTCATCAGGCCGGCGACTTGGTCGGCGATGCGGCCGATCTGGACGCGATCGACCTTGCCGTCCTTGCGGGTGAGCAGGCCGGAACCGAGTTTGATGACCCAACGTTTTGCCATAAGAGTGGAAGCGAACCTAACGGACGGAATCCGTCGATGTCCAGCGTCAGAGTGCGGCGCCGTCCCGGCTTGGCGGGGTCAGGCCTGCGGCCAGCCAGCCTTTATCCGAGAGAACGCGTCCTTGGGGGGTGCGGGTCACATAGCCTTCCTGCACGAGGAAAGGCTCATGGACCTCCTCGAGCGTGTGGGCGTCTTCACCGATGGAAGCCCCGATGCTGCTCAGTCCCACTGGGCCGCCGTTATGTTTCTGGGCCATGGCCCGCAGAAAACGGTGATCCATGTCGTCGAGTCCATTTTGGTCGATTTCGAGTAGCTCGAGGGCGGCGGCCGTGACGGCCGCATCGGCCTTACCGGCGGCGCGTTCGAGCGCGTAGTCCCGCGTGAAGCGCAGTAGGTTGTTAACGATACGGGGCGTACCGCGGGCGCGGCGGGCGACTTCTTCGGCGCCCCCTTGGTCCAGGTCGAGGTTGAGCAACTTCGCATTGCGGGTGACGATTGTCAGGAGTTGTTCGCGGGTATAGTAATCCAAGCGCGTCTGCAGGGTAAAGCGGCTCCGCAGTGGCGCGGTTAGCAGGCCGGTGCGCGTGGTGGCACCGACCAACGTGAACTTCGGCAGGTCAAGGCGCACGCTGCGCGCGTTGGGGCCTTGGTCGATCATGATATCGATACGGAAGTCCTCCATCGCGGAGTAGAGGAACTCCTCGACGGTCTTCGGAATCCGATGAATCTCGTCGATAAAGAGTAGCTCGCCCTCTTGCAGGCTCGTGAGCAGGCCGGCGAGGTCGGAGGCCTTTTCGACGACCGGGCCAGAAGTCACGCGAATGGGTCGGCCCATTTCTTCAGCGAGGATCATCGCCAGTGTGGTCTTACCGAGGCCCGGCGGGCCGTGGAGCAGGATATGGTCGAGCGTGCGCCCTTCGCGGCGAGCGGCCCCGACCATCACGCGAAGGCGTTCGACTGTGCGCGGTTGGCCAACAAAATCGGCGAGGGCGGGCGGGCGCAGTGCTTGATCCAACGGGCGGTTGGGCGCGTTCACCGCGGCCTTGCCAGCGGCGGGTTGGGTCGATTCTGCATCATCCTGTGCGCGGGCCATGGCGGTAACGTGTCGAGTCGGGGAGCGATGGCAACCCTCAGTCCTCGGCGAAGCCTTTCGGCATCGTCGATGCGGGGAGCCTTTCGACATCGGCTCCGAGTGAGCGGAGGCGTTCCTCAAAGCGTTCGTAGCCGCGGTCGAGGTGGTAGAGCCGTTGCACCCAAGTTTCGCCCTTGGCTGTTAGTGCGGCGAGGATGAGGGCGGCGGAGGCTCGGAGGTCGGAGGCCATCACGGGCGCGCCGGATAGCGGGCGGTCGCCGTAGACCGCGGCGGTGGCGCCATCGATGGCGATTTCTGCGCCCATGCGTTGGAGTTCCGCTGCGTGCATGAAGCGGTGAGGGTAGACCGTCTCTGTGATCGTGCTGCGTCCGTCGACCAGCAGCTGCAAGGCCATGAACTGCGCTTGTAGGTCGGTCGGGAACCCTGGATAGGGTTCGGTGATGATGTCGACCGCACGCGTCGGGCGGCCGAACGCGCGGATAAACCCTGGGCCCGTTTCGACGCCGACACCGGCTGCACGGAGTTTATCCAGGAAGGCACCGAGGTGGGCGGCTTCGGCGCCGGTGACCGTGACATCTCCGTCGGTGATGGCGCCTGCGACGAGGTAGGTACCCGTTTCGATGCGGTCAGGGATGACGGTGTGCTCGGTGCCCCGCAGACGTTCGACGCCCTTGATGGTGATGACCGCGGTGCCGTGGCCGCGAATGTCTGCACCCATCTTGAGTAGCAGCTCGCAGAGGTCGACGACTTCGGGCTCGCGCGCGGCGCATTCGATACGCGTTTCGCCCGGCGTCAGCGACGCAGCCATCACGAGGTTCGCCGTTCCGAGGACCGTGCTACCCATGGGGCCGCCCATAAAGACGAGGCTCCCACGGGCGCGGGTCGCATCGACGGAAACCACCCCGCCTTCGACCGTGACGACGCAGCCGAGCGCTTCGAGTCCTTTCAGGTGAAGGTCGATGGGGCGCGGGCCGATGACGCACCCGCCGGGGATGGCCATTTCCGCTTGGTGCAGACGACCCACGAGGGCGCCGAGCAAGCAGACCGAGGCGCGCATCTTGCGCACGAGGTCGTAGGGCGTGCGATGGGTAATCTCTTGCGCGTGAATGACCCAGGTGCCGGGTGTCGGGTTCGTCACGATTGCCCCTTGGTGGCGGAGAATTTCCGCCATGAAGCGCACATCGCTGAGGTCGGGCACGTTGTGCAGCGTCACCGCTTCAGACGTGAGCAGGGACGCTGCCAGCAAGGGCAGGGCGGCGTTCTTAGCGCCGGCGGCCTGGATGGTCCCGCTTAAGCGGCGGCCTCCGATGATGCGTGCGACTTCGAGCATGGTGCAGAAAAAGAGCGGGGGCGCCGTTAAGCGCCCCCGTTTCGTTTAGCCTTCGCGAGGTCCTCGGCGGTCGCCTTGACCTCCGCGGAAATCGCCGCCACGGCCACGGCCGCCGCGATCGCCACCACGGCCACCACGGTCGCCACGACCACGGCCACCACGATCACCACCACGGTCACCGCGCTGTTCGCCACGGAAGCCACCACGGTTACCACGGTGTTCGCCACGGGCTTGTTCGCCACCGGCGCTTGGTACAAAGACGGCCTTGGTCGGGATACCGAACAAGGTCGCGAGCTTACGCTTCAGCGAAGCCCAGAAACCAATCGGTGCCTGCACGGGGATGACGACGGGTTCAATTTGGATACGCGGGCGATCTTCGCGACGCGGACGATCTTCGCGACGTGGGCGGTCACCTTCCGCACGAGGACGATCACCTTCGGCACGTGGTTCACGCGGTTCGCGGCGCGGGCCAGGGGCACCTTCGGGGCGCGGTTCACGGGGTTCGCGGCGTTGACGGTCGCTAGGGATACCAGGCTGGCGGCCTTCTTCGGCAGCGGCGCCTTCTGGACGGTCTTCACGACGCGGACGATCTTCGCGGCGCGGGCGGTCGCCTTCGGCCCGAGGTTCGCGGCGTTCGCGCGGCGGCTGGTTCTGAGCCGGCTGCTTAGAGAGTTCGCCCGAGAGGTTCTCGGTGACTTCAGCAGGATTCGCGATCACGCCGATGGACGGGCGTGCGTTCTCGGTCTTGCCGCTAGGGGCGACGTTCTGCGGGACGCCACGACGGCCGAATTGCTTCGGCGCGACGATGGTGCCGGGTTTAGCGGCGGGTTCGCTGGAGGCGCCAATCACGGAAAGGGGAGGAAGCTCCGCGTGAGCGGATTCCAGCTTGGATTCGGTGATACGAGGCGCCGGGGCGGCGGGGGTCGTGTTCTGTTCCGCCGTAGGGGCGGGGGTGTGGGTGGACGTGTCGTCCTGCCCGGGGTTTTCTTGGCTCATGGTTTCTCTTGGTGTGGCGACCGGATGTTCGGTCGCCTGGTGAAGGCCGTTTCCGCCGTTGTGGCAGAAAGGCCGGGTCTCCGGTAAATACCCGTCGCTTCGAAGGAAGGCGGGGAGGTCCGGTTAGTAGCCGAGACGGGTGTCTCGGAACTGTTGTGCATAAAACATCCCTTTCTAGTTAACAATAAGAAAGTCCCCCCACGGCCTTAAAAGGTGAAACTATGTTCACTTAATTGACCCTAAACTCGTCGGGGGCAGAAATTTACTGCTTTAGCGGGCTTCGTCCGTGAACCGCTGTTCCCGAATGAGGATGATTTTGACCGTCCCTTGGTAAGAAAGCTTTTCCTCGATGGCGCTGCGGAGGCGGCGGAGTAGTTCGGTCGCTCCAAAGTCGTCGACCAGGCCGGGGTCGACAATGACCCGGAGTTCGCGGCCGGATTGGAAGGCGTAGGCCTCCCGGATGCCTTCGAAGCCGAGGGCTAGGGCTTCCAGGTTCTTTACCCGCTGGACGTAACTCTCGAGCGTCGACGAGCGGGCGCCGGGCCGTGAGCCCGATGCGGCATCGGCGATCATCACTAACGGGGCGTAGAGGCTTTCGGCTTCAACCTCGCGGTGGTGGGCGGCGACCGCATTGACCACGCGCGGCTCTTCGCCGAGTCGGCGGAGCAGGGCGGCCCCGATCAGGGCATGGCTCCCGCCGTCTTCCGCTTCCATGGCTTTACCTAAATCATGCAGGAGTCCTGCGCGCTTGGCGGGAATGGGGTCGAGCCCCAGTTCGCCAGCTAACACGGCGCAGAGTTGGGCGACCTCGATGGAATGCGCGAGCGTGTTCTGGTTGGAGGACAGTCGAAAATGGAGGCGCCCCAGCAGCTCTTCGATGCGTCCATCCATCGGCGGCAGGCCGAGGTCGCGGACGGCGTCACGGCCGAGGCGTTGGGCATGGCGGACGACTTCGTCGGCGGCCTTTCGGACTAGATCTTCAATGAGAGTCGGCGCGACATTCCCGTTCTTGATGATGCGGTCGAGGGCAATGCGCGCGATCTCACGGCGGACGGGGTCGAAGCACGAAACCAGCACCATGCCGGGGGTTTCGTCGATCATTAGCGTCGCGCCCGTCGCCTGTTCGAAGGTACGAATATTCCGACCCTCCCGGCCGATGAGGCGCCCCTTCATGTCTTCGGAAGGGATATCGACGGACACAGCTGTTGCGTCCTGCGTCGTCTGCGTCGTCAGGCGTTGCATGGCTGCGAGTAAAATACGGCGGGCCTCGTCGGCGACGTCCTGTTCCGGGCGGTCGAGCATCTCGTGGCGCAGTCGGCGGGCCTCGGTCTCGTATTGCTTCTGCAGGTCGGCCATGGCTTGGCGCTTAGCGTCTTCGGGCGTCAGCCCGGAAAGCCGGAGCGCTTCCCGGGAGAGAAAGTCGCGTTGGCGGAGGCTGTCGGCCTTGAGGGTTACGGCAGCTTGAGCTTCGGCCTTCGCTTCCGCGAGGATTCGGTGGGCCTCGCGTTGCTCGTCTTGGGCTTGGGCATGCAGTTCGGCGGCTTCGACCGTCGCCTCGCGGCGGGCCAGTTCAATTTCATTCTTTAAGCGTGCCTCCCGGAGGGCACCCAAGGTCGATTCGCGCCATTTTGCCACCGCATAGGCCACGATGGCACCTGACGAGAAAGCCACTGCGGCAAGAATACTTTGGTCGGCGGCCTCGGCCATGGTTGCGGTGCGGGCGGGAAGCCCACGGTCCGTTACCCTTGCGCTCGGGCTCTTGTCCGCAAGCCCTTTCGGGAGGTTCGCCTTGCACCTTGGGGTTTGGGAGGTTGTTTAGATGGTATGTCACTCCGTAACCATGAAGAAGGCTCCGCAGCCTCCCTCTGGTGGGATAAATTTGCCAATTTCTCATGGCGGACCGACTGGACGCAGGTGGTGATTATTGCTCTTTTGAGCACCCTTGGGGTCATCGCCATCGATTCCGCGGGGAGCTACCGGCAGACCTCCTATGCCCGCTCGCAGGTTATTTTTCTGGGCTTGGGCTGGCTGGCTTACTGGGTTGTTTCTTCGTTCGATTACCGGAAACTCCGCGTCCATGCCCGCCATATCTATATCGTGGGAGTTTTGTTGCTCTTGCCGGTGGCGGCGTGCGCACTGCTCAAGCTAGACTTGGGCAGTTTTATCCGGAGCATCAATGGGGCCAGGCGCTGGATGGATTTTGGGCCTTTTTCGATTCAGCCCTCCGAGTTCGCCAAGGTTTCCGTTCTCATTTTTATCGCCGCATTATTGGCGCGGAATCCGATTGGTTCTTTCCGGGCGACCTGGCTGACCGTGCTTAAGGTTGCCGGGGCCGCACTACTGCCCTTTGGCTTGATTTTTATGCAACCCGACTTAGGGTCAGCTCTCATCTACCTACCGCTGTCATTCGCCCTCCTTTTCGTTGCCGGCCTGAGTTCCAGGTTCTTCATGGTGGCGGGGTTAGCTTCTCTCGTGTTGGTGGCGGTCGTGGCGGTTGACCTCGTCGAGTACGCCGGCAAAGTGACGGAATATTCTAAGGCAAATCCCGAGGATCGCGACCCGGCTAAGGCCGTTCGCGGTAAGCACGAAGCCACGGCGTGGTTTATCCTTCTTAAGGATTATCAGCGCGAGCGCTTGATGTCTTTTGTCGCCCCCGCGGTCGTCGATCCGAAAGGCCTTGGCGCCACGTGGAACGTCAGGCAGGCCGTCATTGCGGTGGGGCGCGGTGGCTTGACCGGGCAGGGTGTCGGCAAGGGCACGCAAGCCCGTTTCGGTTACCTACCGGAAGCGGCCGCGCATAATGATTTCCTCTTTTCGGGCATGGCCGAAGAGATTGGTTTCGCGGGCGGCTTCATGGTCATCTCCGCGTTCGCCTTACTCTTTTGGCGCGTCGTCCGCACCGCGGCGCGCGCCGCCGACCGTTTTGGTTCTCTGTTGGCTCTCGGCGCCGCCGCCATCCTCGGCACGCACGTCGTGATCAACCTAGGGATGAATATCGATTTGATGCCCGTTACGGGCGTTCCACTACCTTTCCTCAGCTACGGGGGGTCTTTCGTGCTCAGCTGCTTCCTGCTCCTTGGATTAGTCCAGAGCGTCCACCGGCATTCGGCTGGTGGCGGCGAACATGAAGGCTCTCCGGCAACCGGCCTTACGGCCTAATTCCGAGATGTCCGAAAATACCGAACCCGAAGATCACCTAGAAGATTCCCCCGAAGAAGGCACGCCGCCGAATCCAGGGGCAGATCAGCAGAAGCTCGCCGAAGACGCTGCTCGCCGCCGCAAGGAGCTCCCACTGCTGCAGCGTATCGTCAAACACTTCTCCAAGGACCGTAACACGTACCGCGAGCTCGTCATCAACGCTGAGACGTTGGAGAAGCGCGTCTCGCTCCTGACGAATGGTGTCCTCGATAAGTTCGAGATCGAGCACAAGGGCGAGAACCGCATGGTCGGAGCGATCTTCAAGGGACGCGTGCAGAATCTAGAGGCGGGCCTAAAGGCCGCCTTTGTCGACATCGGTCAGCCGAAGAACGCATTCCTGCACTACTGGGACATGCTCCCGGCGGCGAACGATTCGCAGGTTGAATTCATCCGCGACAACGAAACCGCCGAGCAGAAGCAGCGCAAGGCCCGCTACCAGGCCAAGGACATCCCGCAGCTCTTTCCGGCTGGCTCCGATATCGTCATCCAGGTCGTTAAGGATCAAATCGGCACCAAAGGTCCTCGCTCGACGACGAACATCGCTTTGCCGGGCCGCTACGTCGTCCTAATGCCGTTCAGTGGCGCTTGCGGCGTTTCGCGTAAAATCGAAGATAATGCGGAGCGCGATCGCCTGAAGGACATCCTTCGTTCGCTGACCATTCCAGAAGGCATGGGCGTCATCATCCGTACCGCCGGTGAAGGTAAGCAGGCCCGCTGGTTCGTGCGTGACCTCCACCTGCTGCTCAAGCGCTGGCAGGCCATCGTCGAGAAGATTAACGCTCCCGACCGTAAGCCGGTGCTCCTGTACCAAGAGCCCGGCCTCATTGAGCGGACCGTCCGTGACTTCCTCACGGAAGAAGTCGACCGCATCCTCGTCGACAACCCGAGCGACTTCAAACTGGTCCAGGACCTCGTGGGGGAAATCTCCCCGCGTTCCCGTTCGCGCGTTGAACTCTACAGCGACCCTATCCCGGTTTTTGAGCGCTATAATATCGAGCGTCAGATTGAGCAGCTCTTCCAGCGGCGCGTCCCGCTCCCGAGCGGTGGCGAAATTGTCATCGACGAGACCGAGGCCCTCACGGCCATCGACGTCAACACAGGCTCCCACCGGGGCAAGGAAGGGAAGGACGGCAGCTTTATCACGCAGGCTAACTTGGAGGCCGTGACGGAGGCCGCCCGCCAGATTCAGCTCCGCAACCTGGGTGGCCTCATCATGATCGACACCATCGACATGAAGAACGCCAAGGACCGTAAGAAGGTCTTCGATACCTTGCGCGAGGCGATGGAGAATGATCGCGCGAAGCACCAGATCTTGCCGATTTCACAGCTCGGCGTGCTGCAGATGACCCGCCAGCGTCACACCGAGTCGAACACGACCTCGATGTACACCGCGTGCCCGCATTGCCAAGGCCGCGGCATCGTTAAGAACCCGCGCACGGTCTCGGTCGAAGTTCAGCGTAAGCTCTTGGGCCTCATCCGTCGACTCCGCACCGAGCGTAAGGCCTCGGGTGAGATTGTCATCCGCATTGTCCTGCACCCCATCAACCTCGACCGCATTAAGCTCGAGGATAAGGACTTCTTCATCGACCTCGAGAAATCCTGCAATGTCCGCCTTCTCTTCAAGCATGACGCCGCGTTCCACGTGGAGACTTTCAAGCTGATGGACGAGGCTGGGAACGACTTCCGCTAAGCCGTCCGCTGGCGGGGCCGTCAGACGCCCCGGCGGGCCCGGTGGGCGAGTAACCGCAGGCCATTGAGGCACACGATCACCGTGCTGCCTTCATGGACGGCGACGCCGATGGTGAGTGGTGCGCCCTTGAAGATGACAATGGCGGCCATCGTAAAGGCGGCTCCCACCGAGATCACGATGTTCACGCGGATGGCCGTCCGGGCGGCTTGGCTCAGGTCGATAGCCGTCAGCAGGCGTTCGATACGGTCATCGGTCAGGACGACGTCGCTAGACTCGAGGGCGGCGTCGCTCCCGCGTCCGCCCATGCCGATGGCCACGTCGGCTGTGGCGAGGCTCGGGGCGTCATTAACGCCATCCCCGACCATTGCGACCACATGGCCTTCGGTCGATAGCTTGCGGATAGCTTGCATCTTGGCATCAGGCGTGAGGCCTGCGCGGTAACTTTGGATGCCGACCTGCTGGGCGGCGACGGTAGCCGCTTCTTCGCGATCCCCCGTGAGCATGACCGTGCGGATACCTTGTTGATGGAGGGCGGCGAGGGTAGGGGCACTGGCTGGGCGGATGGCGTCGACGAGCGTCGCCCGGACCTGCACGGAGCCGTCGGAAGCCCAGACCTCGCTGACGATGGCGCCAGCGGCGACTGGAGCGCCAGGCAGGTCGTGCCCTCCGACAAATTCACGGGAGCCCACACTCCAGCGGGTACCATCGACCGTACCGGCGATGCCTTGGCCAGGCGAGTTGGAGAGCCCGGCGACGGCTTGGGCGGTTGCGCCTTCCGCTTGGCAGGCTTTAACGATACCCACGGCGAAGGGATGGGTTGAGTTAGCCTCAATCGAGAGCAGGGCATTGAGCGCCCGCCGGCGGTCGGCATTGGTAGGGAAGACTTCTAAGACTGCGACGGCAGGTTCGCCGGCGGTCAACGTGCCGGTCTTATCGAAACAGACGCAGTCGACGTCTGCGAGGCGTTCCACCGCAGCGCCTCCGCGAAAAAGGATGCCATGGCGGGCGCCGTTGGCGATGGCGGCTAGGACCGCGGAGGGCACGGAGAGCACCAAGGCACAGGGGCTGAGCACGACCAGCAACGTCATGGCACGGTAGAGGGCGGAATCTTCGGTGCCCATCGCCGGACGCCCCAGCAGCAGTTGTAGACCGAAGAAGGCGGCCGAAGCGGTCAACGTGAAGATAGCGTAGGTATCGCCCCAGCGGTCGATAGCGCGTTGGGCGGGGGCCTTGCTCTCCTGCGCTTCACGGATGAGCGCGACGATGCGGTGGAGGGCACTGTCCTTTTCGGCCTTAGTCACGCGGACGACGAGGCGACCCCAGCTATTCAGCGTTCCGCTGGAGACGTTGGAGCCGGGTCCTTTGTCCACCGGCTTGGCTTCGCCTGTCAGGTTTGATTCGTCGATGCCGCTTTCACCTTCGCGGACGACGCCGTCAGCCGGAACCAGTTCGCCAGGAAGCACGAGGACGACTTGACCTAGTTGCAGAGCGGAGACTGCCACGACGCTCTCTTTGCCGTCAGAACCCAATAAACGGGCCTGTTTAGGGGCTTTTTCGAGTAGGGCGTCGATAGCTCCGCGGGTGCGATCCATCGCATAATGCTCGATGGCGCCCGCGGTGCTGAAGAGGAAGAGGAGGAGGACGCCTTCCTCCGGATGGCCGACGCTCCACGCGCCGCCGGCGGCGAGTAACATCAGTAAGTGGACGTCGATGCGTCGCTCGCGGAGCGCCGCCAGGGCGTCGACGGCTGCATCCCAACCGCCGGCGAGGCAGGCGAGCGCGAGGAGTGCGGGAGCGCACCAGGCCCACTCGCTCGGTGGCGCCCAAAAGTGACCGCAAGCGAGCGCCGCGAGACCCAAAACTCCGCAGGTGAACGCCAAGGCTGCAATTTTTTTCCATTCGCCTGGGGCTTCGTCGTGCATGCGATTCTTCTACGTGTGAAATTTACGTACGTCAATCTCGCTACGATGAATACAAGTCAAAGTCGCTGTAGTTAATCTGCGTTTACGATTTGATTGTCGGCGAATCTGCGAGCGCCGAAAGTCAGTCGGCGTCGATTACGAAAATTCCTCTTGCGCAGTTGCGATTAATGCCTACACCTTAACCCAGAGTTAACCGCAACGTGACGAACCGAACCGAAACCCCCAGCGAAAGCCTAATCACCGTGTCGCTTCCCCCGAAGCTCCACTCTGATGCAGTCGCCTTTCAGCACCGGTCCGGTTTATCGACTCTCAGTGAAGTCATCCGTCATGCGCTCGACTGCTATGATGATGCCCGTCCGGCCTTAGAGCCTACTCGCTCTCGCCAAGTTTCTTTCCGCGTACCGTCGGAGCTCCGCACTCGTATCACCCGTCAGGCGCGCAACGCCAGGGTAAGTGTAGGGCGAATCGTCAGGGTGGCGCTTCAGGCGCTGCCCTCTAACCCAACAACGATCCAAAATAAGGAAAAAACTATGGCAAAGAAAAAGGCTGCTGCTAAGAAGAGCGCCAAGAAGGCCACCAAAGCTAAGAAGAAGTAATTCTTCTTAGTCTTTCCGTCCTTCGTGACGGATGGCCGCCGGTACCCCCGGTAACACAAGGACCCTCGAAAGAGGGTCCTTTTCTGTTTCTGGGGGTCGCGGGCGGTGTTGGCTTGAAAACGCCCCTTCACCGTCTTTGTTTCCCCCGCTAACCCTTTCCAATGAGCACCCCTCCTGCCAACGCCGGCCGCATCACCATCGCCCACGGCAAACTCACGGTCCCTGACCGCCCCATCATTCCTTTCATCGAAGGGGACGGCACGGGTCCCGATATCTGGCGTGCTTCTGTCCGCGTCCTCGATGCGGCCGTGGCCAAGGCGTATGCCGGCCAGCGCCAGATTCAGTGGCTCGAAGTCCTTGCCGGGGAGAAGTCTTACAATAAGACGCAGAACTGGCTCCCGGAGGAGACCCTCACTGCCTTCCGCGATTATCTCGTCGGTATTAAGGGCCCCTTGACGACCCCGACGGGCGGCGGCATCCGCTCCCTGAACGTCGCCCTGCGTCAGCAGCTTGACCTCTACGTTTGCCTTCGCCCGGTGCAGTGGTTCGTCGGCGTGCCTTCGCCCGTCAAGAACCCTGGCAAGGTCAATATGGTGATCTTCCGCGAGAACACCGAAGACATCTACGCCGGTATCGACTTTGAAGCGGGCTCCGAAGTCGCCCTCAAGACGTTGGAGTTCATTAAGACCAACTTCCCTAAGGAATTTACGAAGATCCGCTTCGGGGCGGAGCAGCCGGCCACCGTCGGTATCGGCATCAAGCCCGTGTCCCGTCCAGGTTCCGAGCGCCTCATCCGCTCGGCCCTCCAGTATGCCATCGAGAACAAGCGCAAGTCGCTCACCTTGGTCCACAAGGGCAACATTATGAAGTACACCGAAGGGGCCTTCATGAAGTGGGGATACGACCTCGCAAAGAGCGAGTTCGGTGCGGTCGAAATCGATGGCGGCCCGTGGTGCAAAATTCCGGAAGGGCGGCCGGGCGCTGGCCTCATCATCAAGGACGCGATCGCCGATATCACCCTCCAGCAGATCCTCACGCGCCCGACCGACTTCGACGTCATTGCGACGCTTAACCTTAACGGCGACTACCTTTCCGACGCCTTGGCGGCACAGGTCGGCGGCATCGGGATCGCTCCCGGTGGTAATATCAACTACCTCACCGGCCACGCGATTTTTGAGGCGACCCACGGCACGGCCCCGAAGTATGCCAACAAGGATGTCGTCAATCCAGGCTCGGTCGTCCTCTCGGGTGAGATGATGCTCCGCTACATGGGTTGGACCGAAGCCGCTGACCTTGTCTTGAAGGGGCTCAACGGCGCCATCGGTGGTGGCCGGGTGACCTATGACTTCGCGCGCCAGATGCAGGGCGCGACGGAAATCAAGTGTTCCGAGTTTGGCGACGCGATCATCGCGGCGATGTAACTTCCCCGTTTCTATAGATAAGGTTTTATCAGCGATGGCAGGCTCCGAAAGGGGCTTGCCATCGCCTATTTTTAGGCTACAAAAATGCCTCCTGAACAAACCATGAAGAACACCCTCACCGCCCTCGCCCTCGCTGTTTTCACTGCGGGTATCGCTCACGCTCAAGCCGCCCCGACCACCGTTGTCGTTCCTAGCTCTGACATTTCCGTCAGTGGCCGCTTCTCTTGGGATGCCAAGAATGTCTTCCGTGGTAAGGAGCGCTCCAGCACCGATGGCTTAATTCAGTCCACCGTCACCGTCGAGTCAGCCGTCCCGGGCTTTGCCGGTGTTTCCGCTTACATCAGCTACTTTAACGCCGACAACTTCGAGCGTACGTTCAACGTCGGCGGCCGCACCGATCTCAATGGCGTCGGCACGATTGACTTCGGCTTTTCCCGCACGAGCAACTCGACCACAGTGGCGACCCTCGCTAGCAGTGGCTTCACCCGCATCAACAGCAGCCACGAACTCTACATCGGCGTCTCCCAGAAGCCCGGTTCCTTCATCCGCGCCTCTTCTTTCCTCTACTACAATACGGACCTCAAGCAGACTAACTTCGTGGTGGCTGGCTCCAAGGACTTCGAAGGCAAGAACCTCGGTATCCCGGGCTTCGACCTCGAAACCAAGGCTTACGTCGGTCTCGCTGACGCCAGCAAATCCTCCTACGACGTCGCTAACTCCTACATCTACGTCGGTGCTTCCGCCGATGTGACTCGTGCCATCGGCACTGGTGCCAAGGTAGGTCTCGGTCTCAACTGGACCTACAACACCGACGGCCAACCCAAGACCGACGGGAAGACCATCTGGCTCAAGGCTTACGCTAATTTCAAGTTCTAAGCCCCGAGCTTAGGGCTTTCCCCCGAAAGGCGCGACTCAGGTCGCGCCTTTCTTGTTTTAAGCCCCAGACCACCCCCGGGGGGCACTTTCCCCTCAAATCCCATATTCGGGTGTTGACGGAGGGTGGTGACTTCTCATTTTCCGACATTCCCTCTTTATGAAGACCACGCTAGCCAAGAACGTGCAGCTCAAGGACAAGACCTGGTACGTCATCGACGCCAAGGATCAGGTCCTCGGCCGTCTCGCCGTTAAAATCGCCAATGTCCTCCGCGGCCGCCACAAGCCCACCTACACCCCGCACGTCGATACGGGTGATTACGTCATTGTAATCAACGCCGACAAGGTTCGCCTTACCGGCTCCAAGGAAACGGACAAGACTTACATGTTCTACACCGGTTGGGTCGGTACCGCCTACCGCCGCACCGCCGCTGCCATGCGCGAGCGTCGCCCCGAGTTCTTGGTTACCCATGCCGTCAAGGGCATGCTCCCTAAGAACCGCCTCGCCAACGACATGCTTCTCAAGCTGCGCGTCTTCGCCGGCGACAAGCATGAGCACGACGCCTCCAACCCGGTGCCGTTCCCTGAGTTCAAGAAGGTCTAATCGCCTAATTTCTTTCTAAATGAGCGCCACCAAGTCCACCGCCATCACTGCCGTCGGCCGTCGCAAGACCGCCTCGGCTCGTATCCGTCTCACGACTGGTACTGGCTCCATCTCTATCAACGGTAAGCCCCTCGAAGAGTACCTCTACACCGAGGCCCTCGTTAAGTCCGCCACCGCCCCGATCCGCACCGCCGGTCTCGAAGGCCAGGTCGACGTTATCGTCCTCGTCATCGGCGGCGGCCCTAACGGCCAAGCGGGTGCCATCTCCCACGGCCTCGCTCGTGCGATCCAGAAGATGAACCCCGAGCTCCGCGCCCCCCTCAAAAAGGAAGGCCTGCTGACCCGCGATGGTCGTATGCGCGAACGCAAGAAGCCCGGCCGTCCTGGTGCCCGCAAGCGCTTCCAGTTCTCTAAGCGCTAAACCGCCGAGAGACAGGAAAACACCAGGCCCCGGACTCCGGGGCCTTTTTGTTGGCTAGTTTTCTGTGTCCAAGCACCCAAACGTCGTCTAATCATTTGATAATACCGTTATGTCGCAGCCTCTGACTAAAGTCGGCATCGTCGGCGCCTCCGGGTACACCGGGGAAGAGCTCGTCCGCGTCCTTGCCCGCCACCCGCACGTTCAGCTCGCCGCTGTCTGCTCCCGCACTTTGGCCGGCAAGGCTGTGGCCGACGAGATTCCCCGCCTGCGGGGTATCGTTGACGCGGGCTTACTCTTCTCGGCGTCCTCGCCCGCTGAATGCGCAGCCTCCGACGTGGCGGTTTGGTTTCTCGCGCTGCCCCACGGCGTGGCCGCGGAATACGCCCAGCCGCTCATCGCCGCTGGCAAACGGGTCCTCGACCTTTCTGCTGACTTCCGTCTACGCGACCTAGGGCTTTACAAAAAATACTATGGTCACGACCACCCGGCGCCCGCCCTCGCCGCCGCGGCCCGTTATGTCGTGCCCGAGCTCCAGCTCGACGATACTTGGAAACTGGCGCAACTCATCGCGTGCCCTGGTTGCTACCCGACGAGCATTCAAGTGCCGCTCGTCCCGCTCTTGCGGGCGGGCCTCGTGAAGCCCGAGCCGGGCCGGCTGATCATCAATTCCTACAGCGGCGTTTCTGGGGCCGGCAAGAAGGCCGACGTCGGTTACCTTTTCTGCGAGCGGGATAGCTCCATCAAGGCTTACGGTATTCCTGGACACCGCCACATCGCGGAGATCGAAGAGCAGTTCGGCGTCGCCGCCGGTCAGCCTGTCATCGTGCAGTTCAATCCCCACCTCGCGCCGATGCACCGCGGTATCGCCACGACCATTGTCGTGCCCGCCGCTGGCGTCACCGCCGCGCAGGTCGAAGCCGTCTGGCAGCAGGCCTATGCAGGCCGTCCGTTTGTTTCCGTGCTGAAGTCGGGCGACTTCCCGGACACCGCCCACGTGGCCAACACGAACCGCGTGGCAATGTCGGTCGTCGCCGACATGCGCACGGGTAACCTCATCATCACCTCGGTGATCGACAACCTCCTGAAGGGCGCGGGCGGCCAGGCCGTGCAGGCGTTGAACCTTTTGATGGGTTGGTCTGAGACCGCAGGTCTTCGCTAAGCTTTCCATGTCCATCGAATTCACGAACGATTCCCCCGGTGTCTCGGACGTCCCCGGCTTCCGCGTCGGCGCTGCCGGCTGCGATATCCGCAACAAGGGCCCAGACCGCCTCGACCTCACGCTCATCGTTGCCGACCAACTATGTGCTGCCGCCGGCGTGTTCACCACGAACGACGTCAAGGCTGGCCCCGTCCGTATCTCGCAGGCCACGTTACTCTCTTCGCAGGGGCGCGTCCGCGGTGTGATTGCCAACAGCGGCAATGCCAATGCGTGCACGTCGAGCCAAGGCGACGCAGATGCCGTCCGGATGGCTCAGCTCGGCGCCGAGGCCGCTGGTCATGCGGGCGAGCCTTTCTTGGTTTGTTCGACCGGCCGTATCGGCGAACTCCTCCCGATGGTCAAGGTCGCGGCTGGGGCCGCTGCTGCTGCTGCGCGCTTATCGCATGATTCGGCTGAAGGCGTGCGCGCCGCCAACGCAATTCTGACCTCTGATACTCGCCCGAAGACCTGCACTGCGCGTTTCACCTGGCAGGGTCGGACGGTCACCATCGCCGGTTTCGCCAAGGGCGCCGGGATGATTGAGCCTAATATGGCTACGATGTTGGCGTTTGTCTGTACGGATGCCACCGCTGAGCCTGCTTTCCTGAAGACGGCCCTCAAGGCTTCCGCGGACCAGTCCTTTAATTGTGTGAGTGTCGACGGCGACATGTCCACCAACGACACTGTCCTCCTCCTCGCTTCGGGCGTCGCCCAGGTGCAGGTTGGCCCGGGCGCTCCGGCTGAACTCAATAGCCTGTTCCAAGAAGCCCTGGACCGCGTCTGCTTCTCCCTCGCCGAGAAGATCGTCGGTGATGGCGAGAAGATCACGAAGGTCGTATCCGTCGAGGTTTCCGGTGCCCGTAACCGGGCCGACGCCGAGAAGATTGCTCGTGCCATCGGCAACTCGCTTCTCGTGAAGTCCTCTTGGTTCGGGGAAGACCCGAATTGGGGGCGCTTGGCCGACGCGGCTGGCTATGCGCGCACTGGCCTCGATGAGACCAAGCTGGATATCCATTACGAGGACGTCCCCGCCGTCTTGGGTGGCTGCCCGGTGCCTGAGAATAAGCCGAAGTGGAAGGAAGTCGTGAAGGCCCGCCAGTTCCGGGTGCGTTTGGACCTGCATCTGGGCGATGCGCAGTTCCGGCTGCTGGCGGCGGACCTCACGGACGGTTACGTGAATTACAACAAGAGCGAGTAAGGGCTATTTTCCGTTTGCTCGCCCCGCCAGTCCGCTGACACTTCCCATCCGTCTGATGAGCACGCAAGCCGCGCATAATAAATCCGAGGTCCTTCTCGAAGCCCTCCCGTATATCCAGAAGTTCCGTGGCTCCACCTTCGTGGTGAAGTACGGCGGCAGCTTCATGGATGACCCTAATCCCGAGGGTCGCGACCGCGTCGCCACGGATATCGCTTTTCTCGCGGCGGTCGGTATCCAGGTTGTCGTCGTGCACGGCGGCGGTAAGGCCATCACCCGGGCCATGGATAAAGCCGGCATTAAATCAGAGTTCCGTGGCGGTATGCGCGTCACCGACGCCGCGACCGTGAAGATTGTCGAAGAGACCCTCAACGGCGAGATCAACGGTCAGATCTGCGAATCCCTTAAGGCCCGGGGGGCTAACCCCCTCGGCATGCCCGGTAATCACGTCAACCTGTGCGAGAAGCTCGTGGGTACGGACGAGCAGGGGAAGCCTTGCGACATCGGCTTCGTCGGTGATATTAAGTTCGTGAAGACGAAGCTCATCAAGAAAGCGCTGGCCGATGGCCACTTGCCGGTGGTTTCGCCCATCGCCTTGGACGCCGATGATCAGGCGTATAACACCAACGCCGACGTCGCTGCGGCCGCCGTGGCCAATTCGCTCCGGGCGCGGCGCCTTATCTTCATGAGTGACGTCCCCGGCCTGTTAGCTGACCCGCAGGACCCTTCCACATTAATCACGACCCTCAAAGTGAGTGAAGTCGATGAGCTCAAGCGCAAGGGCGTCATCGCTGGCGGGATGATTCCCAAGGTCGATAGCGCCGTGAAGGCCCTCAAGGAAGGCGTCCGTCGCGTGCACTTCATCGATGGCCGCGTCCCGCACGCTCTGTTGCTGGAAGTCTTCACCGACAAGGGCATCGGGACCGAAATTGTCCACGGCTGATGAGCGCAGAATCCGCAGACCCGACCGCCGCGCTCTACGAGCAGTATCTGGCCCGGAATTATGGGGCTCCGCCCGTCACTTTGGTGCGGGGTGCGGGGTCTCGCGTCTGGGACGCCGCCGGTAAGTCCTACCTAGATTTTGCCACGGGTATCGCGGTCAACGCCTTGGGCCATGCCCACCCGGTTTGGGTCCAGCGCGTGAGTGAGCAGGCTGCGAAGCTGGTTCATGTCAGCAATCTCTACCGCAATGAGCCGCAAGGCCGTCTGGCCGCCGCGCTGAGCCACTATTGCGGTCCGGGGCGGGTCATCTTCTGCAACAGTGGTGCCGAGGCCAATGAAGGCCTCCTGAAGCTCGCGCGTCTGCATGGCCTGCGGAAGTCCGGCACCGAAGGCGCCTGCATCGGCGTCGTCGTCGCGGAGAAGGCCTTCCATGGACGCACCTTTGGCGGCATGTCCGCCACGCCGCAGGAGAAGATCCAAAAAGGCTTCCGGCCGTTACTATCTGGTTTCACCGCCGCGCCGCTTAATGATTTAGCCGCGTGGGATAAGGCCATCGACGCCCAGACCACCGCGGCGGTGCTGGTCGAAACCATTCAAGGGGAGGGCGGGGTCTTCCCGGCTACGACCGAGTTCCTACAGGGTCTGCGCAAGCTGTGCACCGAACGGAATGTCTTGCTTCTGATTGACGAAATCCAGTGCGGCATCGGCCGGACTGGAGATTTCTTTGCCTTTGAACGCGCCGGCGTAAAGCCAGATGCTATCGCCATGGCTAAGGGCCTCGGCGGTGGTTTCCCCATCGGCGCTATCTGGATGGCTCCTCCGCACGACGACCTCTTTCAGGCCGGCTCCCATGGGACCACTTTCGGTGGCGGCGCCTTGGCGGCCACCGCTGGCTTGGCTGTCCTAGAAGTCATCGAGTCGGAAAAGCTTCTCGCCCAGGTCACCGCGCAGTCCCCGGCGTGGCATGTAGCCCTGCGTGGCTTGGTGGCCTTACGTCCCGACCTCGTGAAGGAAGTTCGTGGTGCGGGCTACATGGTCGGCGTCATCCTGACGATAGACCCAGTGCCGGTTGTCTCCGCCCTCCGCGACGCCGGTCTACTGACTGCGCCTGCGGGTGGTGTCGCGGTTCGGTTATTACCCCCGCTGGTGGCCACCGCGGCCGAGTTGGCGGAGTCCGTAGCGATTCTGACAAAGGTGTTACGCGACTGGAAGGTCGCTTAAGCCCTTTCGTCACCTATTTTCCGCTGTCCAAACGGGTTTCCTAACCTATCTTTAAACCCTTTCCGAGATGCGTCACTTCCTGAAGGAGACCGACCTTTCCGCCGCTGAAACCGCGACGGTGTTCGCCCACGCCGCCGCGCTGAAGTCTGGCCGTGGTCGCACGGCTCCCTTGGACCTCGCCCACCAGTCATGGGGTTTGATGTTTTTCAAGAAGAGTACCCGGACGCGTGTTTCCTTTCAGGTCGGCGTCCATGAGCTCGGCGGCCAGCCGGTCATGCTCAATGCCGATGACCTCCAGCTCTCGCGGGGCGAGACCGTGGCCGACACGGCCAAGGTCCTGTCGCGCTACCTACACGGGATGGTTATTCGTTGCCACGAACACGCCCTCCTCGAGGAGTTTGCTCGGTGCGGCACGATGCCGATTGTCAACGCCCTGTCGGACTTCTTGCATCCCTGTCAGTTCATGACGGATATGTTTACGCTCGCCGAACGCTATGCGCCTGGCCATCCGGAGCAGTATGCCGCTTCGCTCAAGGGCAAGAAGGTCGCCTTCCTTGGTGACACCGCCTGTAACATGGCGAACTCGTTTGTGCTCGGCGGCGCCGCTCTCGGCGTGGAAATCGCTTTAGCCGGTCCCGCTGGCTACGAGCCTCGTCCGGAGATACGCGCGCAGCTCAAGGCTGACGGCTTGAAGGAAACCTTTACCTTCACCACCGACGCCGCCGCCGCCGTGCGTGATGCGGACATGGTATACACCGATGTCTGGGTGAGCATGGGCATGGAGGCCGAGAAGGCCGAGCGCCTGAAGCTCATGCAGCCTTATCAGGTCAACGCGCAGTTGATGGCCCTCGCTAAGCCCAGCGCCTATTTCATGCACTGCCTTCCGGCGCACCCGGGCGAAGAGGTCTCCGCCGCCGTCCTGGCTAGCCCGCAGAGTATCATCTTTGACCAAGCCGAGAATCGTCTGCACGTGCAGAAGGCCATCCTCGCGTGCCTCGCCGCCCACCGCGGTTAATCCCCTTTCCCCCTATAATATGAGCAAGCAGAAGAAAATCGTCCTCGCCTATTCCGGCGGCCTCGACACCTCCGTCCTCCTTTCTTGGATCAAGGACAAGCATAACGCCGAGATGATCGCGTTCTGCGCCGACATCGGCCAAGAAGATGAACTCAAGGGCCTCAAGCAGAAGGCCATGAAGACGGGCGCCTCCAAGCTGTATATCGATGACCTCCAGGCCGAATTTGCCCGCGACTTCATCTACCCGATGATGCAGGCCGGCGCTATCTACGAAGGCCAGTACTACCTCGGCACCTCGATCGCGCGTCCGCTCATCGCTAAGCGCATGGTCGAGATCGCCCGTAAGGAAGGTGCGACCGCCATCGCCCACGGCGCCACCGGCAAGGGTAATGACCAGGTCCGCTTCGAACTCACCTGCGCCGCCCTAGCCCCCGACCTAGAAATCATCGCTCCTTGGCGCAATGAGGCCTTCCGCAAAGACTTCCCAGGCCGCGCTGAGATGATTGCCTATTGCGCCGACCATAAGATTCCCGTCGAGGCCAGTGCTAAGAAGCCTTACTCCTCGGATCGTAATCTCCTGCACATCTCCTACGAAGCCGGCATTCTCGAAGACCCTTGGATGGATGCGTTTGCGCCCGCCAATAAGGCGATGTTCAAACTCTCGGTTTCGCCGGAAGACGCACCGAACAAGCCCGAGTATGTCGAGCTTGAGTTCCGCCAAGGCGATTGCATAGCCGTTAACGGAAAGAAGCTCGATCCCCTCGGTGTCATGCGCACGCTCAACAAGCTCGGCGGCCGTCATGGCGTCGGCCGCGTAGACATGGTCGAGAACCGTTTTGTCGGCATGAAGAGCCGCGGCGTCTACGAGACTCCTGGTGGCACCATCCTGCACTTCGCCCACCGTCAGATCGAGTCGCTCACCATGGACCGCGAGGTCATGCATCTCCGTGACTCGCTCGTCCCACGCTACGCGACCCTCGTCTACAATGGATTCTGGTATGCCCCCGAGCGCCTCGCTCTCCAGGCCCTCATTACTGAGTCGCAACGCAACATCACTGGCACCGTCCGGGTGAAGCTCTACAAGGGTGGAACGTACGTCGCTGGTCGGAAGAGCCCGCGTTCGCTCTATAATCCGCACATCGCCACGATGGAGGCGGATCCGACGAAGGCCTATAATCAGGACGACGCTACCGGCTTCATTCGTCTTAACGGCCTGCGCCTGCGTGTGAACTCTAAGGTCAACGGCGTCGCTAACCTCAGTAAGACGGTTCGCTGAAGCTAGAAGATAGACAAAGATAGCAGGGCGTCCGGGTGGGGACGCCCTGCTTGTTTTAAATTGGAGGCGCGGGTCGGAATTGAACCGACGCATGGGGCTTTTGCAGAGCCCGGCCTTACCACTTGGCTACCGCGCCTAACAGACTGAAGACCTTACGCTGTCCAGCAGGGTCTGCCTTTCAAGGGTTTTTGTGCGCGGGCTTCCCTTTCCTCAAAAGTTGGCCTAGAAGAAGGCATGCCCCAGCCACCTTTCCGCGTCGGCCTTGGTTACGACATCCACCCGTTGGTGGCTGGTCGCCCCTGTATCTTGGGTGGGGTGAAGATTCCCTCGGACGTCGGTCCGGACGGCCATTCCGATGCCGATGTCCTTTTGCATGCGGTCGCGGACGCAATTTTAGGTGCGGCTGGCTTGCGTGATATTGGGCACTATTTCCCCAACAACGATGCCTCCCTTGCCGGGATGGATTCAGCCATTATCGCCCGTCGGGCGGTCGCTGAGGCCGTTGCTTTGGGTTGGAAGGTTGGCAATGTTGATCTGGTGCTCATCGGAGAGCGTCCGAAAATCATGGCGTATGTACCGGAGATCCGCGCAAGCGTGGCGGGAATCCTTGGAATCGAGGCCTCCCAGGTGGGTATAAAGGCGACCACGAACGAGGGGATGGACGCCTTAGGGCAGGGTAAGGGCCTAGCGGTTCAGGCCATTTGCCTCATTTATAGGGGGTAAATGGGGTATAATAGGGGATTTTTTGGCTTTCAGGCTTGTCAAAGCGGCCTCAAATCTGAAGACTGAACAACCCTCTCCTTGGAGGGTAACGCTATGGAACAGACCCTCATCATCTTAAAGCCCGATTGTATGGAGCGCCGCCTCTGCGGCACCGTCTTGGCTCGTTTTGAAGCCGCCGGCTTCGACATTCAAGCCTGCAAGCTGGCTCAGTTGACCTTCGCCCAGCTCCGCGAGCACTACGCCCACGTGGCCGATAAGCCCTTCTACCCGGAAATCGAGGCCTTCATGTCCTCCCGTCCGGTCATCATCGCCGTCCTCAGTGGTGACAACGTCATTGCCCGCGTCCGTGAACTCTTGGGCCCGACGAATTCCAAGGTCGCCCCGCAGGGGACGATCCGTGGCGACTTCGGCACCGAGATGATGCGCAATGTTTGCCATGCTTCCGACAGCCCAGAAGCCGCCGCCGCTGAAATTCGGCGCTTCTTCCGTACCGAAGAGGTTTTTGCGCCAGTCGCCGTTCGCGTTTAATTTTCCCTGGATCGTATCGTTGGGCAGCCCATCGGCTTCGGCTTGGTGGGCTGTTTCTTTGGTGCGGTCGGGAGGCTTGCCCGGCGAGCTTGGAACTATAGGTTGGCGTCGTGACGATTCACTGCCCCGCGTGTGGCCTGCCAATCCTGCCAACGGAAATTACCCCTGCCGGGGACTTGGCGTATTGCCGTCTTTGTGAACGCACCTCGACCGTCGACGCCTGCCGTGCGGCGAAGCCTTTAGCGCAGCGCCCTGCATCGACAGAGCGCCCGCCCAAGGGTCTCCAGTTGACGGAAAACCTGACGGGTTTCCAGGTCGTGCTCTCGACCGCAAGTTGGGTCGCGTTGATTCTTTGGCCGTTTATGTTGGTCTGGGCCGGTGGATCGCTGGGTGGCATTTACGGCATGCAGATTAAGGCGGGGAAGTTCAACTGGATGCTCTCGCTTTTCGGCCTCCCCTTCCTCGTTGGCTCCGTCCTCCTTTTCGGTGTCGCTTTCATGTCGACCTTTGGCCGGGTCATCGTCGAGGCCGGCCAAGATGGGCTCCTGCGTATCCGCAAAGGTGGGCTGGGGCTTTATTGGACGAAGTCAGTGGCCTGGACGGACGTGGTTTCGGCCGAAGTGGTGGAGGCGACCCGCCGCCGTAAAAGCGGTTACCAGACCACCTACGAGTGCGTCCTGAAATTACGCCAAGGCAACCCCATGAAAGTCGGGACCAGCACGGATCGGGAGCAGGCGGCATGGCTGGCCCGCTACTTGGCTGGACGAATTTATCTACGCCGGTGACTTCCCCGTTGCCCTTGGGCGGGTGAATTGGGCAAAGTCGGCCCATGCTGGATCCTAAGTTCCTTCGCGAAAACATCGACCTCGTCCGCAAGGGCGTCGCCCGGAAGAAATTCCAAGTCGACTTGGACGCCGTTTTGGCGGCCGATGAAGCCCGCCGCCATGCGGTGGCCGAATTCGAAGTCGCTCGTTCCGCCCAGAACGCCGCGAACAAAGAGATGGCCGCTTTGCCAAAGGGCTCGCCCGAGTTCCAAGCTAAGGTGGTCGAGATGAAGGCGGCCTCCGCTAAGGTGAAGGAGCTCGAGAAGAAGGTCTCGGAGGTCGAGGAGCAGATGAAGGCCGTCGCCCTTTCCGTCCCGAATATTCCTCACGATTCTGTGCCGGAAGGTCGCACGGAGGCTGATAACCAAGTCGTCTCTACCTGGGGCGACCCAGCCCAGCTCGTCTCCGCCACCGCTAAGGCCCACTGGGATATCGCTTGGTTCAGCAAGGCCATCGACTTCGAGCGCGGCGTGAAGGTCACCGGTGCAGGCTTCCCGTTCTACGTTGGCGACATGGCCCGCCTCGTCCGCGCTCTCATTCAATACTTCCTCGAGGAAGCGGGTAGCAACGGCTACACCGAAGTCCACGCCCCTTTGATGGTGAACGCCGCTAGCGCGACCGCCACCGGCCAGCTACCGGATAAGGAGGGCCAGATGTATCATGCGCCGACGGATGATTTCTATATGATTCCGACGGCGGAGGTACCGGTAACGAATTTCTTCCGCGACGAAATCCTCGATGAGGCCTCCTTGCCAGTAAAGCGTTGCGGCTATACGCCGTGCTTCCGTCGCGAGGCTGGTAGCTGGGGCGCACACGTGCGTGGCCTCAATCGCCTGCACCAGTTCGACAAGGTCGAGCTCGTGAAGTGGGTCCACCCCGACCAATCTTTGGCTGAACTCGAGCTCCTTCGCGGCGACGCCGAGCGCCTGCTGCAGAAGCTAAATCTCCCTTACCGCGTCCTCTTAATCTGTGCGGGCGATATCGGTTTCTCGCACAGCAAGCAGTACGACCTTGAAGTCTGGGCCGGCGGGCAGAAGCGCTGGCTCGAGGTTTCGAGCTGCTCCAACTTCACCGACTTCCAGGCCCGCCGTGCGGGGATACGCTTCCGTCCAAAGGACGGGAAGCCCGAGTTCGTCCACACCCTCAATGGCTCTGGCCTCGGCTTGCCTCGCGTTCTGGCGGCGATCCTCGAAAACAACCTGCAGCCCGACGGCACTGTGCGCGTCCCCGAGGCCTTGCGCCGCTGGTACGGCAAGGAAACCTTGTCGTTCTAAGGTCGCTTTAGGTTGGCAGGGAAGGGTGGTCGGCTATGTTTATTTCGTGAGCCCGGCCCTTCCCTCTCTCCTCGACCTGCGCGCGTCCGTCGCGGCTTGGCCGCGTTTAGCGAAGGGTGGACTTTTGCCGACCGAGCTCATTGGGGTAGCCGTGTCGGGTGGCGCGGATTCCGTCTACCTCTTGCTGGCCTTGTGGGCAGACGAAACGCTGCGGCCACGGTTGCGCGTCCTCCACTTCAACCACCGCGTACGGGGCGAGGCCGCGGAGGACGATGCGCGCTTCGTGCAGGCCTTGTGCGTGGCCCTTGACGTCCCTCACGTCATCGGCGAGCGGGGTGCAGTCGGTCTCGCCTCCGAAGCCGACCTGCGTGCAGCCCGCTTGGATTTCTTTGCGCAACAACGCACGGCGCTGGGCCTGCGGGTGATCGCCACCGCTCATCATTTGGATGACGTCGTGGAAACCATGCTCATGCGCTTGGCGCGTGGTGCGGGACTGGCCGGCTTGGCGGCTCCGCGGGAATGGCAGGTGTTTCGGGCTGGTCACGTCCATTGGCGTCCGCTGATTGGGGCGCGGCTGACGAAGGCCGAGCTCCTGGCAACTTTATCCGCTGGGGCGATCCCTTGGCACGAAGATGCGACCAACCTACAGCCGATCGCCTTGCGCAATCGTGTGCGTGCGTGGGTAGGGCAGGGTGGGTCGGAAGCCTTGGGGCCCACTTTTACCCAAGGCTTTGGCGCATCTGCCCGCTACCTGGATGATGCGCACACGGCCCTCTTGGCTTGGGCGGATGAGCTCGGCTGCACCGTCCAGCCCGATGGCTCCATCGGCACCGCGGCCTTGCGCGGTCGCCCGCCTGCTTTGGCTCACGCCGTTTTGAGCCGTTTCCTCGCCGAGCATGGGTTATCTTCGGCCAGTGGTCCGTCCCTGGAGCCGCTTATCGCCGCACTCGGCTCAGGCTGCGACGCCCAGTCAACTTTACTTGCCCAGCTCGTGGTCCATAAGGCTGATCGGCTCTTTTTGCCGAGGTCGATGTCGGTCACTTATGGGCCTGAACTAAGACCGCTAGTACTCGGACAGCTCGATGACGCGAGCGGCCTTTTGGCGGAAAGAGTAGACGTAGACGATGCCCTCTGGGCAAAGTTGTCCCGGGGCGACATCTCCGCTGACTCAGTCGCCTATCTAAATGTCCCGCAAGGCCTAGACTTGGCTTGGCGCGGCCGCATGGAGGGTGATCGCTACCAACCGTTGGGGTCATCTGGCTCGGCTAAGCTCTCGGATCTCCTCATTAACCGAAAAATCCCCGTGGAACAGCGGGAATCCCTCCCCGTGGTGCTGGTTGATAATACAATTCATTGGGTTCCTGGTCAGCCGCCTGCGCACTCCGCCCGTCTGGTCGGGCCGCAGAAGGGGGCTCTCCGGTTGACTTGGCTTGGCCCCTGCTTAAGTTCAGTCCTCCCCCGATGAGCCAAGACAACAACGAGGATGACAAGAACGGTAACCGCTTAAACGGACGATCCCTGCTGGTCTGGGTGGTTCTGATTGCGGCGGTCGCCCTGCTCGTAAACTACAGCGCCCCGAGTGCCGCTCATATTGATAAATTAGGCATCACCCAGGTGCTTTCCTATGCCAAGGATGGCAAACTCAAGACCCTGAATGTTAAGCCGGATCCGGCGGCGGGCTCCGACAGTTGGTATCAGGTTGAAGGTGAACTCCTGGTTAAAGGGGAAGCCCCCGCCGACAAGACCCGCTTCATCGCCGCGGGGCGCCTGACTGAAAAAGAATTTGAAGCCCTGCGTGCTTCTGTCCCCAAGGAGAACTTCAAGGAGTCACCGGCGCAGACTGGCCTCACCATGTTCCTGTACAACGTTCTGCCCACCTTGCTGGTGTCGGGCGTCGTCTTGTTCATGATGTTCCGCTTCCTGAAGAGTTCCCAGAAGGGCGCGATGCAGTTCGCCAAGAGCCGGGCCCGTTTGAACTCCACGGATCGTGAAACGACTACTTTCAAGGACGTCGCCGGTTGCGATGAGTCCAAGGAAGAGGTCAAGGAAATCGTCGATTTTCTCCGTGAGCCCAAGCGCTTCACTAAGATCGGTGCTTCGATTCCGAAGGGTATCCTGATGGTTGGCCCGCCTGGCACAGGTAAGACGCTCCTCGCCCGTGCCGTCGCCGGCGAAGCCAAGGTTCCGTTTCTGAGCATCAGCGGCTCGGACTTCGTCGAGATGTTTGTCGGCGTCGGCGCTGCCCGCGTCCGCGATACGTTTGACCAAGCTCGCAAGCTCGCTCCCTGCATCATCTTTATCGACGAAATCGACGCTGTCGGTCGTCAGCGCGGGGCTGGCTTGGGTGGCGGGAATGATGAGCGCGAGCAGACCCTCAACTCCTTGCTCGTCGAGATGGATGGCTTTGATGGCCAAGCGGGCGTGATTGTCATCGCCGCGACTAACCGCGCCGACGTCCTCGATGCCGCCTTGCTCCGCCCCGGCCGTTTTGACCGCCAGGTCTTCGTCGACCTGCCCGACCTCCGCGGCCGGGAGGCCGTGTTGACGGTGCACGCCAAGCGTTTCCAGCTCGCACCTTCCGTCGACTTACAGCGTATCGCCCGAATCACTACGGGTATGTCAGGGGCTGACCTAGCTAATTTGCTCAATGAAGCTGCGCTCCATGCCGGTCGCCGTAACCGCGACAAGGTTGAGATGTGCGACGTCGAGGAAGCCCGCGACAAGATCGCGCATGGCCGCGAGCGCCGCAAGGGCGCTGACCAGGAAGACCTTCGGAAGACTGCTTACCATGAGGCTGGCCACGCCCTTGTGCAGGCCGTGCTCGATGACGGCACGTTGCCGGTCCACAAGGTCACCATCATCCCGCGTGGTCGCGCCCTCGGCATGGCGATGTTCATGCCCACCAAGGATTCCTTCGGCAGTTCGAAGACCTGGCTGACTCGTTTCATCTGTACCGCGATGGCGGGCCGTGTCGGCGAGCGTGTCATTACTGGCGATATCTCAAGCGGTGCCTCGCAGGATATCAAGCAGGCCACCCGGATGGCCCGTCAGATGGTCTGTGATTGGGGTATGAGCGACCTCGGCCCCATCTCCTACAACGAGAACACGGACACCGTGTTCCTAGGTCGCGAGATTTCGCGCACCCAAGGGCATAGCGATGAAACCGCCCGGCGCATCGACGTGGCCGTCGCCCAGATCGTCAACGAGCAGTTTGCCATGGCCGAGAAAATCATCGCTGAAAACGGCGAAGCCCATCGCAAGATTGCCGAAGCCCTCTTGGAGCACGAAACCTTGGACGGTATCCATATCATGGAAATTCTTAAGACCGGGGCGATTCAGACCCCGGTGGTCGGCAGTCCAGTGGCCAATCCTGTCCGTGAGGCCACCCCCGCAGGTCCGGCGCCAGAAACCGGAACGCAGTCTTCGCCGAGTCCTGCTTGAGGTTTGCCCTTGAGCGTAAAAGCGGGTTAGGGTCCTCACATGGTCCTAGGGCTCACGGGTGGCATTGGTTGCGGCAAGTCTGCAGCCTTAGCCATGTTTGCGCGCCTAGGCTTTAAGGTTGTCGATGCCGACCAGCTGGCGCGCGCGGTTCTGGTTCGCCCTGAAATAGTCCAACAGCTCGTTGCGCGCTGGGGTCGGGAAGCACTGGGGACGGATGGTTTACCTGATCGGAGTTGGATTGGCCGTAAGGTTTTTGGCGCCCCCGTTGAGCTCGCCTTCCTCGAAGGCTTGGTACACCCGGAGGTGGCCCGGCTCCGCCAAGCTGCGGTGGCTGATGCGACGCGGCATCATGTGGTCGAAATTCCCTTGCTTTTTGAGAAAGGATTGGAGGCCGAGTATGCTTGTGTCGTTTGTGTGGCGTGCTCGGATGACATTCGTCTGACTCGTTTGGAGGCCAGAGGCCTTTCGCGGCAGGATGCCCAAGTGAGGATTAATTCGCAAATGCCTCTAGTTCATAAGTTTGCGAAATCTAGTTATGTCCTTTGGAATGATGGAGACTTGCCCGCCTTGGAGTCGCAGGTAAGGCGATTAGTGGCTCAGCTCACGGCCGCTGAGAAGTCCACTATTTGACCGCTTTTGCGATTGCCGAGGAGGGGGTGGGATTTAGGTTTCAAGGCTCTCGTACAGCTCCTCCCCAAGGAGAAGTACTTATCACCCCATCTTCCGCCAAGGATACCCCCACTGTGACGACCGCCGACGATTTCGTCATCCAATTCATTCAGGACAAAGCCCTCGTAACCGCGGGCGACGTCGCCGAGGCCCGTGCGGCCGTGGCTGCGACCCCGGATGGCAACCCCGATACCCTCGCTATAGCCAACCTCGTCGAGAACGGCAAGGTCACCTGGTCGAAGATTACCGAAGCCCTCGGTATCGAATTCGACATGGAAGTCGTCGACCTTTCGCAGGTTTCCCCGGCTGATGAATTATTGAAGCTTATTAGCCGCGACCAAGCGGAGCGTTCTAATATCCTGCCGTTGCAGATGGATGGGGTGGAACTCCTCGTCGCTATCGCTGACCCGCTCGATACTGAAAGCCTCGATTCCCTGGCGCGCGTCCTCAAGCTCACGCTTAATCCGAAACTCGCGCCGCCAGATGAACTCCGGACCGCCATTGCCCGCTGCTATAGTGGCGGTCAGGTCAGTGTTTCCTACGAGGAAGTGTTCGGGAAAGCGTCAGAAGACGGCCTGTCTGTCGAGCTCCCGCAAGGTGGGGAATCCAAGGAAGACGACGCGCCGATCATCCGTTACGTCAACTCCCTCATCGTCGACGCCATCCGCCGCAAGGCTTCTGATATTCACTTGGAGCCCTTGGAAAAGCGCTTCCGCGTGCGTTTTCGTATCGACGGTGTGCTCCAGGAAATGAAGGGTCCACCTAAGCGCCTGCAGGCCTCCGTGATCTCTCGTCTTAAGTTGATGGCGGAAGTCTCGCTCGCCGAAAAGCGTATCCCGCAGGACGGACGAATTCAGGCCCGCACCGGCGGCCGGGACATCGACTTACGCGTGTCCGTCCTCCCGACCGTCTACGGCGAATCGATCGTCATGCGAATCCTCGACAAGGAAGGCCTCAAGCTCGGCCTTCCGGAGCTCGGGTTCTTTGCGGATGACCAAGCCAAGTTCCAAGGCCTCATCTCCGGTTCGGATGGCGTCTTCCTCGTCACGGGTCCGACCGGTTCCGGCAAGTCGACCACCTTGTACTCGGCGTTAAATTACATCAACAAGCCTGACCGCAAGATTATCACCGTCGAAGACCCGGTCGAGTACCAGATGGGTGGTATCAATCAGGTGCAGGTGAAGCGCGATGTCGGTATGACCTTCGCCGCCGCCCTCCGTGCCATGCTCCGTCAGGCGCCGAACATCATCATGATCGGTGAAATCCGAGATTTTGAGACCGCGGAAATTTCAATCAATGCGGCCCTCACCGGCCACATGGTGTTCTCCACTCTCCACACCAACGACTCTGTCAGCGCCGTCACGCGACTCGTCGACATCGGTGTGAAGCCGTTCCTAGTGTCCGCCGCTTTGCGCGGTGCCCTGGCCCAACGCCTCGTGCGTCGCGTCTGCCAGTCGTGCGCACAGCCGTACAAGCCGACCGCCAAGGAACTCTATACCATCGGCATGACCGAGCAGGACATCGCTGGGGCGACCCCCATGAAGGGTGCCGGTTGTGCTAAGTGTGGTGAACGTGGTTACAAGGGCCGTCGTGGGGTCTTCGAGCTCCTCGTTATTACCGAAGAAATTCAGGAAATGATTTACGCGGGTGCGAACCTCGTCGACCTGCGCCGCAAGGCCCGTGAGGCCGGCATGCGCACCATGCGCGAAGACGGCCAGCGTAAGGTCGCTTCAGGTATGACCACGATTGAGGAAGTGATGGGCGCTACCGTCGCCGACGACGTCATCTAAGTTTGTCATGGCGTACGAGATTAACCAGCTCCTGGAAGCCATGATCGAGAATGGCGCTTCCGACTTGCACCTGCACGTCGGCCGGGCACCGAGTCTCCGCGTCAGTGGCAGTGTGGTCTCGATTGAAGGCGCCGCGCTCACGAGCGAGGATACCCAGGCCTTGGTGAGTTCCATTACGCCCTCCGAGCAAGTCGAGCGCCTCAAGCGCGACGGCGGCTGTGACTTTGGTTTCTCTTTCCACAAGAAGGCCCGTTTCCGCGTCAACGTCTACCGCGGTAAAGGCGTGCTCGGCATGGTCCTGCGCCTCATTCCCACGGCAATCTTCACGCTCGAGCAGCTCCGCCTGCCGCCGATGATTAAGGACCTCCTGCGCCGTCCGCGCGGGCTCATCCTTGTGACGGGTCCGACCGGTTCCGGTAAGTCCACAACCCTCGCTTCGATGATCAACTGGATCAACGAGAACGAGGACGGTCACATCGTCACGATCGAGGACCCTATCGAGTATTATCACGCCCACAAGGGCTGCGTAGTCACGCAACGGGAAGTCCACAACGACGTCCCCTCCTTCGCCGAAGGCGTCCGCGCCGCCCTCCGCCAGGACCCCGATGTTATCCTCATCGGTGAAATGCGCGACCTCGAGACCATCGAGGCCGCCGTCTCGGCTGCAGAGACCGGCCACCTGGTATTCGGCACGCTCCATACCACTGGGGCCGCCCGCACCGTTGACCGTATCCTAGATGCTTTCCCCGCGGGATCCCGCGACCAGATTCGCGTCCAACTTTCTTCTTCGATTGTCGCCGTCATCTCCCAGTGCCTCCTGCGCACCGTGGACGATAAGCGCGTTGCGGCCTACGAGATTATGATTCGGACCGACGGTATCGCCGCGAAGATTCGCGAGAACAAGACTTTCCAAATCACCTCCGATATCGAGACTGGCGCCGGGCGCGGAATGCGCACGCTGGATTCTGATCTCCTTGCCTTATTCAACCAAGGGAAGGTCGCCGAAGAGGAAGTGATGAACTACTGCCAGGACTCCGAGATGATGCGCGCCCGCCTCAATCCCGCCGCCCTCAAGAAATAACCCTTTACCCGCCCATTCCCCATGTTTGAAGACCATAGTGACGTCATGCGCGATATCGCGCTCGAAGCCGGCCTTGTCGACCAGACCCAATCCGACGAGCTCTGGGAGTCGCACGCGACGACCGGAAAATCCTTCGCCGATAGTTTGATTGACGCCGGCCTAGCCGACCGACCAACCTTGCTGCAGGCCATCGCTGACCACCTGCAGGTGCAGTATTACACGGCCATCCCGGCCGAACTCGCCGATGAATTGACCCGCACGCTCAAGCCTGCGCAGGCGCACAAGTACATGGTCGTGCCCGTGGCGGACGAAGCCGGCAAGCTGACCCTCGTCGCCAAGGACGCCTTTAATTCCTCCGCCATCAACGAACTGACGTTCATCCTGAAACGCGACATCGAGTTGGCTGTGGCTGACCCAGATATGGTCGAATCAGCAGTTGTCCGCGTCTACGGTGAAGCCTCCGCGACTTCGATGGAAGACCTCCTCGGCGAGTTCGAGGAAGGCTCCGCCGCTGCCACGAACGATGAAGACGTCGTGGCCGCCGCCAGCCTGGCCCCGATCATCCGCTTTGTTGACCTCGTTCTGCAGGAAGCCGTCAAGGCCAAGGCGTCCGACGTTCACTTCGAGCCCTTTGAAGACCAATTCCGTATTCGTTACCGCATCGACGGTTCGTTGTACGAAATGGCCCCTCCGCCCAAGAATCTAGCTTCGGCCGTCATCGCCCGCGTCAAGGTCCTCTCGTCGCTTAACATCGCCGAACGCCGCATTCCGCAGGATGGTCGCATTAAGACCACTATCGGCGGACGGGCGATCGATCTGCGTGTGTCCACGCTCCCGACCCAGTTCGGCGAGTCCGTCGTGTTGCGTATCTTGGACAAGACCGTCGTCAACCTGAGCCTCGACGCCCTGTCGATGCAGGAAGACATCAAGGAAGGCATCCGTGGGATGGTGAACCGACCGAACGGTATCTTTATCGTCACCGGCCCGACTGGTTCCGGTAAGACGACTACCCTGTACTCCGCCTTGCGCGAGGTGAACACCGAGGACGTCAAAATCCTTACCGCCGAAGACCCTGTTGAGTATGAAGTCGAAGGTATCATGCAGGTGCCGATTAACCACCAAGTCGGCCTGACCTTCGCTGCGGCGCTCCGCTCCTTCTTACGTCAAGACCCCGACACCATCATGGTCGGTGAAATTCGAGACCTCGAGACCGCCCAGATTGCCGTGCAGGCCTCGCTGACGGGTCACGTCGTACTATCCACGCTTCACACCAACGACGCCCCCGGCGCCGTGACTCGCCTCATCGACATGGGTCTGGAGCCGTTCCTTATCTCTGCTTCTTTGGAGGGCATCCTCGCCCAGCGTCTCTTGCGCCGCATCTGTAAGGTTTGCCGCACGGCCTATGAGCCGGACAAGGAAGTCATTAACATGCTCGACGTCGATGCGCTTGAGATCACGAACAAGAAGTTCTACTTCGGTAAGGGTTGCGCCGAATGCAGCCGCTCGGGTTACCGCGGTCGTCAAGGCCTCTTCGAGCTCATGACGATTACCGATTCCCTGCGTACGATGATTTCCCAGCGCGCCCCGACGCTCGTCCTCAAGCAGAAGGCCATCGAAGTGGGTATGCGCCCGCTCCGTGAAGACGGCATCCGATGCATTTTCGACGGCCACACGACGATCGAAGAAGTCCTTAAATACACCTAACCTTTAACCTCACCCCACTCCCATGCCCGAATACAAGTACAGCGCCATCGACCGTAATGGTGCGCAGACCTCCGGTAAGATCGAAGCCGCCAGCGATGAGCAGGCCCGTCAAAAGCTCATGGCCCGCGGCCTCATGGTAACGACCCTCGCCAGCGATGGCGGTGCCGCTAAAGCCGTCGTCCCCAGCAGCGCCCCCAAGAAGTCCAGCTTCAGCTTCGGTGCCAAGGTTTCCCCCGAGAATGTCACGGTCATGACGCGCCAGCTGGCGACACTCATCGTCGCGGGCTTGCCCTTGCTCCGCGCCCTCGAGTTGATTCACAAGCAGGAGCTCAACCCGCACTTCAAAGAAGTCCTGGCCAATATCGCTGACAGCGTCTCCCAGGGTAATAACTTCTCCGAAGCCCTCCAGGCTCACCCTAAGGTCTTTGATCGTCTCTACGTCAACATGGTGAAGGCTGGTGAAGCGGGCGGTGTGCTCGATAAGGTCCTCGACCGTCTCGCCAAGTTCCGTGAAAAGTCCCAACGCATCCAGAAGAAGGTCAAGTCTGCGTTGGTCTACCCAGGCGTGGTCGTCACGGTCGCCATCGTTATCGTTTACATCCTCATGGTGAAGGTCGTTCCATCCTTCCAGAAGATGCTCGAAGGGCAGCGAGCCACCATGCCGCCCCTGACTAAGTATGTCGTCATGTTCTCCACGTTCCTGGTCGATTTCTGGTATATCACCCCGGTCGCCATCATTGCTATCTACCAAGGCCTCAAGTGGTGGTTGAGTTCCGAGAAGGGCAAAGAAATCTTCGACATCCTTATCTTCAAGCTGCCGAAGATTGGTGAGTTCGTGAAGATTGTCTCGGTTTCCCGCTTTGCGCGTACCTTCGGTACCCTGATGGCTTCGGGCGTGCCGATCCTGCAGGCGATTACGATTACCCGCGACACGCTCGACAACGTCGTCATCGCGAAGTCCCTCGAGCGCGTGCACGACCGCGTCCGTGACGGTGAAGCGCTGTCCGTCCCGCTCGCACAGAGCGGCGTCTTCCCGGCGATGGTGACGTCCATGATTCAGGTCGGCGAAGAGACGGGCCAGCTGCCGGAGATGCTCAATCGCGTCGCTGATATCTACGACGAAGATATCGACAACGCCGTGACGGCCCTGACCTCGATCATCGAGCCGGTGCTCATCGTGTTCCTCGCTGTCGTCGTCGGTACGATCGTCCTCGCAATGTTCCTCCCCCTCATCGCGCTCATCACGAAGATGACCGGTGGTGGCTAAGGTTTAGTGGCTAGACGCGAATCGGCCCGGCCACTGTAAGGTGACCGGGCCGTTTTATTTCGCCCAGCGGGTGACCGTTCGCATCTGTCCAAAAAGGAGCCGGCTTGCATACCCCTATGCAAGCCGGCTGTTTTTTACTGCTTTATCTTACTTACCCCATTGCCCCGTAGGACAAAGTTAATACGGGATATCATTCATTAAGCCCCTGGTCTGACAAGGACTAAAATATAGGTATTTATACCTATTTGGTAATTAACTGACCAAGAATGACTTAAAATTGGGTGCAGGGGTAGGATTTGAACCTACGACCTTCAGGTTATGAGCCTGACGAGCTAACCGGGCTGCTCCACCCTGCAATCAGTGGGAGGCGAAGAAGAAGGGCAGGCAGGGGCAGCCGCAAGCCCTTTTTTCGGGCATTCGTGGAAAGGAGTCGTGACGACTGGCCTGATGGAAAATTGGGTTTGAAGATAGAGCGTGGCATCCGAGTATCCATGGGTTGGCTATGAGTGACGATACCCCCCCACCGCCGCCCCCCGAGGAGAGCGCAGACTCTTTGCCTCCCTCCATGCCTCCGCCTCTGCCCCCGGCCGAGGAGTTGGAGTTGGAAGACGCGACCTTGGGTTCGGGTCGACGCAAGTTGCCTTTCTGGCGCCGCTTCGGTGGCGAGGGCTTTATCGTTTCAGTGGGCGTGCACGTGGCCCTCATCCTCATTGCCGCGTTCCTGATCATCTCGGTTACCAAGGAGTCGAACAAGAAAGACCCGAATGCCTTTGCGACGGGCGCGGGTGGCGGCTCGGCCGGTGACAAGGCCAAGAACTACGAGACGAAGATTAAGCCGAAGAACGTGAAGGCCTTAGCTAAGAATGCGGCCCGTATCACGTCTAAGAGCACCACTGCGACAATTTCCCTTCCCGACCTTCCGACCTCCAGTAGTGCTTCGATGATTTCGGGTATGATGGCCGGCGGCTCATCCAAGGGCTTTGGCGGCGGTTCCGGCGGCGGGATTGGTTCGGGCATGGGCGTCGGCGTCGGCAATGGCAAAAACTTCGTCGGCCGCCCCGTCATGGGCGCTAAAATCTTCGCGCAGCGCATCGCTGTCTTCATGGACGCATCTGGGTCTATGTCTGGCTACCTTGACCGTGTAGAAACGGAAATCCGCAAGCAATTCCCGGACGCTGACGTCTACATGTACAACGGGCTCTTTATTACTGCGCAGGATGGCTTGGTGTTGGGCGGCAAGCGCTTTAAGGGTCAGCCAGTCCGTTCCTCCGGGACGGGTGCCCGCGAGACCGACCCGAAGAAACTCACGGGTACGGGCAAGACTATCCTCAAGAAGTACGACGATAACTTCAAGCAGGGCTCGGCGGGTGCGTGGATTGACATTATGAAGGAAGAGAGGGGCTATGACGCACTCGTGCTATTCTCCGACTTCCAGGATGGCGTGACGCAGTACCGCATCAAGGGAGAGAAGGCTGACAAGAACGTTCAGGGCGGGGGTTATCCCATCGTCTACTACGATGGCATCAACACGTCGATTGCGCGCGGGGCCGACAACCGTAAGCCGGACGAAAAGCGCTGGGAGCAGGAATGGCTCAAGGCCTTTAATGATGCCCGTGATGGTAAGGGTCCGCGTCTCTACCTTTTCTCGACTCACATCGAGCCGCAGGAACTTCTTTCAAAATGCGCTACTGGGTCTGGGGGTCAGATTAAGATGGTGACTTGGCTCCGTACCGGTGGTCAACCGCCGCCCGAACCGGTCGATCCGGCTACAGCTGGGGATAAGGCCATTTCGACGGATCCAGCCGCTACGCAGCCACCGGCGGCCAAGGCTTACAAGCCCGCCCGCTAAGCCCTTAGAGGCCTCTCGGGTTTAGGCATCAGGGAATGAACCATAGGTTCGTCTCCTTGTGGCTGGCGTGCAGTTGGGTCCACTCGCTGGCGTGGAATATGACTCCTTTACGCGTGCACGCCGACAGTCCCGAAACTGGGCGAGCCTCCTGGCTTCCTTATTAGTCCACGGGTGCCTGCTCGTGGCGGCGTGTTGGATTGTGTTTCGCTCGCCAACTTCCCGGCCGCGCGAGGAAGGGCCCTCGGTCTTTGTGACGGCTTCCGGTTCAACGGCGGCGGGCTCCGCCGAGCACGCGGTGAAGGCTCGGCCGAAGGCGAACTTCCAACCGCGTCAGCGCTTGGCGGTGAATAACGCCAATGCGAGCGTGTCGCTGCCCAGCCTGCCACCGGTGAGTGGTACCATGGCTGGCCCAGCGGGCGGTGCCAAGGGGCTGGCGTCTGCCAGCAACGGGGCGGGGAAGGGCATGGGTTTCGGGGGAGCCAATGGAGCGGCGCAACACTTCGTCGGTAAGCCCGTCATGGGGGCGACCATCCGGGCGCAGCACGTGGCGGTGTACTTGGATTGCTCTGGATCAATGAAGCCTTACCTCGAACGGGTAGCGGCCGAGATTCGTAAACAGTACCCCGATGCCGATGTCTTTCTATTCGATGGGGCCCGCATCGTGGCGGTCGAGGACCACATCGTCTACGGCCGTAGCTTCCGCGGCGAAGCCCCGCGGCTGACGGAGGCCCCTTCGCAGACCGTCGAGTCCACCCTTACGCCCGCCGGACGCCAATTACTTGCCCGGCTACGCTTACCGTGCGAGAAAGGCTCCTTGGGCGCGTGGATCGATCGGCTACTCGTCGAGAAGTATGATGCGTTGGTGGTGTTCTCGGACTTCCAAGATGGCATCCGTGTCTACGACGAGAAACGGAAGGGGCATCCGTCTTTGGTCTACTCGGATAGTACCTACCATTCGGTGGGCCGGACCATACCCGCTGGACGCTGGCAGGAACTGTGGCTCCAGGCCTTCCGGCAGGCCGAGCAGGGGAAAGGTCCGCGGTTGTACCTGTTCTCCATCCAGGGAGAGCCGCAGGGCTTTCTTCAGCGCTGCGTCGAGGCCTCCGGTGGGGCCTCGATCAATGTCCGCTGGCTGCGGGCGGGCCGACGGGCTCCTTGATGCCTTGGCGGTTGCACCGTCGGACGACTTCGTTTGCATAGGGGCATGGTGACCTTCCCGGCCGAATACCGCGCGCATTTCTCGGACACTGATGCCGCGGGGATTGTACATTTCTCGACCATCTTCTTCTGGGTCGAGGCCACCGAAGAGGCTATCTTCCGCCACCTTCAATTGCCTTTCCTGAAGACCGATGGTGCCAAACTTTCCGGTTTCCCACGTGTTCGCGTTGAATGTGATTACCTTTTTCCGATCTACCGCGAAGACGTCGTGAAGGTCACGCTGACCCCGGCCGAAATCGGCGATAAAAAACTCGTCTGGATCTTCGATGCCCACGTCGGTGAACGCGCCGTCGCCAAGGGCAAGCTCACGACCGTCTACGCGTGGCGCGACGGTCAGGGCCCCATGTCCGCCGCCTTGGTGCCGCTCGAGATTAAGCAGGCCCTGCAGCGCCACTTCGGGGAAGTCTGAGGCATGGGTCGTTTTGCCAAAGTCCTCTTGATTGGGCTAGCCGCCATCGGGGTGCTGGGGTGGGTAGGGATGCTTTTGGTCTGTCAGGCAGGATCGGACCATCCCTCCGCTTTACATGCCGACGAAGCCGTCCAGTGGTCCTTGGCGAAGGATTCGGCCGCAGGCGTACCGTACAGTGATAATCAAGATAAGTTTCATGGACCGGCCTTGGCCGTTGGAACCAAAGCAGTGTTCGCCTTGCGCGCGCTGAAGTTTGACGATGCCCGCGAAGTAGACCTCGGACTTATTCCATTCCTTTTCTTCCTGCTGGTCTGCGCGACGCCGCTCTTTCTGCGCGAAGTCTCGTGGCCGACGCGTTTCTTGGCTTCGGTCCTGCTCTTGGTTGGTTCGGCAGGTTGCTACTTCGGTCATTACTTCATCCAAGAGCCGTTACTCGTCGCAGGCTTCATCTGGGGCGTGCTGCTTTGGCTACAATCGGCGGGCGGCGAGCGCCCCGCTTGGTGGGCGCTATTCTCCGGTGCCGCCTTTGGTTTGTCCTTGGCCTGCAAGGTCACCGCCCTGGCCTATCTTGGCATCTTCTTGCTCGCGTTGCTCATCTTCGCCCGTGAAACGCTGTCGTGGCGTCGAGTCGGCTGGGCGACGCTGGGTGCGATCGTAATCTGGGTCAGCCTGCAGACGGTGCTCTTCACTGACTGGGAAGGCATGATCGCTTGGGGGCACCAGTTGTGGCGTTCCTTCGCCGTCGCCTCGGGCAACGAAGACACCCTGGGGCTCACGAATCCTGGGTATTGGTGGACCGTCGGACTCTGGTTGGCCGCGTTGGTGGGGATTCGCCTGGTTCGCGGCGACCAGCGTTCCGCCGAAGACGTCCCGCTGGCGCTCGCGGTCGGCTACTTCCTTTTCCACCTCGCTTTGCCCTATAAAACCCCGTGGCTGCTCTTCCTGCCGGTCTGCTTGAGCCTGACGATGGTCTGGCCAGTCCTAGCGGAAGGTCGCGTCTGGACTTGGGCCGCTGGTTTTCTTGGAGCAACGGTTTTCGTGCTATCTTCGCATCACGTGCTGGAAGAACATACTCCGACCGTTTCGCATATCCGCCAGCTACCGCGGGACCTTGCCAGTTACCGTTCGGATTGGCAGTTAGCGCATCCAGGGAAGCCTTTTTATGTGGCCGTTCAGGGCGGACATTACTGGCCCCTTCCTTATTATCTCCGCGGACTCCAGGTCGGCTATGGCGAGTTTGCTGGCTCCGATCAAGCCCCCGTCAGGTTCCTCCTGCAGACTGATTTGAGCCCGCCGGCTGTTCCGGGATACGAGACCTATACGCTAAAACTTCGCGAGTCCGAGTTGTACTGGGTATTGCTAGACAGTTCGGTCGAATATAAAGCTAAACCCTGTCACGCATTTTAACCCCTTTCCCTATGAGCGAACGTAACGTCATCCACAATTTCTCCCATGAGGCCATGGGTACGCGCTTCTGGATCCGCATCGCGGACGAGGACCGTTCGTACGCCGAGCGCGCCGCAGAATCGATCTTCTACGCCATCGATGAACTGGACTTCCAGGTCGATGCCCGCCACGACAGCGGTCCGCTGGCTGGGGTCAACGGCATGCCGGACGGAGCCCTCGTGGCCGCGGGTGACCATTTTCAGACGCTCTGGAATTTCTCCCAGGCCCTGAAGGAAGAATCCGCGGGCGCCTTCGACGGCACCGCTGGTACGCTCTTCCGTTACTGGGAAGCCCGCGGGACGCCGTCGTTCAACCCGGACGACGCTGAATGGACGGCTATCTTCAACGCATTCAAGTCCGCTGAGTTCAAGCTCGCGGGCGCCGAGTTCACTTGCGTGAAGTCCGGCGCGGCCGTCGACTTCGGGGCCATCATCCGTGGTCTCGCCGTCGATCGCATCTCCGACATGCTCGAGAACAGCTGGGGCATCCATCGGGCACTCATCATTGGTGGCGGCGGGGTGGTGCTGGCGCTCGACCCGCCTGGCGATGCCAACGGCTGGCGTATCGGCATGGGTAAGGACAAGGAGATGAACCTTTGCCGCTTCGCCCTCGCGAGCAAATCCAACGAACGTCAGGCCACTCAGTTTGTCGACCCGCGCACCGGCCAATGCGTCACGCTGGCGGCACCGGTACGGACCTTGGCGTCCAGCGCCCTCGAGGCCGCCGGTATCGCGATGGCTGTGGCGGTCCAGTCACCCTCCGAAGCCGAGGAACTCATCCGCCAAGGCTGCAGTCGCGGGGCTTGGTTGCCAGACGGTACGGCTCTGGGCGCGGCGATGAACTTCGAGCTCACTGACCGTCCGGCTCCCACGCCAACGCCGGAGGCTATTTAAGTAGCTTCTCGAGGTCTGTGAGTAACTGCTCACGGTCGCCAGAGAAGAGGAAGGTGTCCGAGCCGACGGAACGGAGGGCGGACTCCAAGACATCACGGGGCGGCTTACGGGTGGCCATGAGGCGACGTAGGTAGGTCTCGAGGTCGCCCGCAATCTGCGGATGCGCCAGCTTAAGCTGCACAATCTGCAGGAGGATGGACTGGTTATTCTCGTTTTGTAGGTGCGCGGCGATGAGCATGTTATTCGCCTCCACGTAGCGCTTGGCGGCGATGAGTTTACGGCCGGACGCCACGAGTAACTGCGGCGGGACATTCTTATTCTGCATCAGTCGCTGCAGGTTAATCAGGCCGATCTCAGGCTGGCCGTCGGCAAAGTAGCCGATGGTGCGTAATGCGTCGAAGGCGATGCGCGTCTCGCTCAGCCACTGTTCACGGTCGCTCTGGCGGATGAGTTCCTCGATGAGCATGACGGCGGCGTGGGGCTGCTGGGCGTTGATGAGGCACTCAGCGTGGGTGAGCGCAAACTTCAGGCGGTTGGGGAAGCGGCGTTCCTCCGACCACTTGAGCAAGCGTCCGGTCAGCGCCGGCTGGATGCTGTCGTTGGCATACTGGGCTAGTTCGAGCATGGCCCGATCATCCCGGCCGTTTTCCCTGAGTAGTTTATCGATGATGACCTCGCGCTTGGCGGCATTCTCTGGGCCCGGCATTAGGAAGAGCGACTGGATGGTCGGGCCCGGGTTGGACGGGTCCTTGATGAACAGCAAGTCGAGGCAATCCCGCGCCCCAGGTAAGTTGCCGTTATCCTTGAGCCATTTCGCCTTTAATTCGAGGAGGCGGGTGACCCCTGGATAGGCGGAGGTGGCGGCGTCCAGAAGTTTCAGGGCCTCGGCCCGTTCGTTGGTCTCCCAGAGGACTTGGCACTTGAGTAGAAAGCCTTCAGGCGTTTGGTCCAATTGGTAGGCTTGGATCAGGCGTAAGGTCTCAGTGTAGTTGCCGCGGAGGAAGTTGGCCTGTGCTTGGGCGATTTGCAGGTCGCTCTTGATGCCCGCGTTGAGGCCGGACATCGGCAGGTACTTCTTTGCACAGTCGATGATGCGCTGATCCTGGTCCAGCATGAAGCCGCGGTAGAGGAAGGAGCGGAAGTGCACTTGGTCATCCAGCGAAAATTCTAAGGACTCCTCGAGGATTTGGTAGGCGTCGAGCGGTCGGCCAAAGGCGAAGAAGAGGTCGGCACATAGGCGTTGCGCCTCGAGGTTCTTGGGGGCGAGGTTCGCGCCGGTACCGATATACTTGGAGAACTCGGCGTAGTCTTGCCGGACGAGCGCCGCCTTGGCCACCGTCACGAAGTATTCGCCTTTGTGTTGAAGGTGGGCGATGCGCCCATATTCCTCGCGGCTCTTCAGCATGTTTGCCCTTTCCCGGCGCCGGACTTCTTCCTTAGTCAGCGGGAGGTTGGCGAACCAGTTACCGATAGAGTCCGGGAAGTAGAGATACATGTCCCCGCGCCGGGTCGTCGTGATGCCGCTCATGTAGCGTTCTTTAAAGTAGTAGGCCTCGGAGCCGAGGAGCCAGGCCGCCAGTGCCGTCAACGGTAAGACCCAGGCTAAGCGCGGCCAGTTTGGACGGTAGGCCAAGTCATGGTAGCCTTTCTGCTCCACCAGCACCAACCCCAGCAGCAACCGGCGAGCCCGTTTGTTGCCTGGGCCCTGACCATAGACGTAAGAGTAATCGTCGGCCATCGCTGCACCCAATCAATCCCTGACCCGCTTTACGGGCAAGAGCGGAGTGTCGCCGTTCACAGTGTGCCAGCAATTTCCGCTAGGTCGGTCGTCGGTGCCTGACAGGTCGGGCCGACGCAAAGCTGGAAACCAAGGGTTTCCGGCGAAGGCACGAGTAAGACGCGGCGATGGGGGCGGGCGTGGGCTGAGGTGTTTACCTGCCCACTTAAGGCGGACTGAAGCGCGTCCAGGTTGGCGCCAGGGGCATGCTTAAGAACGGCGTGGCCCATGGCGTAGTGCGTGAGGCCATCTAAGGCGTGGGCGACCCCGTTGGGGACATTGCGGGCCATGCCGCCGTAGGCTTGCGCGAGGTCTTCAAGGGTTTGGCGCCAGCGGTCTTCGCCTGTCAGCGTGTAGGCCTCCGCACACACGTGAATCATCGAGGAGTTTCCGGCGGGGACTGCGTTATCAAACCAGTCTTTCTGGCGGACCGAAAGGTCGTCGCGACCCGCGGGTGCGAAGAAGAAGCCGACGGCGTGCGGGTCGGCGAAGCGGTCGGTCGTGGCTTGGAGGAGCGTGCGCACGCGGGTGGAGAAGCGATGGGACTCGCTGGGGAGTCCCCAGGATGCGTAGGCCGCGAGCGCGAGTTCGGCCTGCGCGAACCAAGCGTAGTCAGTGAGGTTCCCCGTCAGTGAGGCTTGGTCGCCGTGTGCAACCGAACGGAGCGTCGGCGAAGCGCCCTCCGCCGCAAAGAGTTTCCAAGCGTGGGCTTCGAGGTCGGCTGCGAGCACGAACCAATCTTTGCGTCCAAAAATCCAGGCGGCCTTCGCCAGCGCGCGGATGAGCAGGGCGTTCCAGCCAAGCAAGCCCTTGTCGTCGCGCTCTGGTTGCGGACGCAGGTTGCGAGCGGCGAGTAACTGGGCGCGGGCACCCGCAAGGCGGTCGCGTTCGGCAGTCTTCGCACGGAGCTTCGGAATGTTCGCCCCTTCGAAGTTGCCTTGATCCGTCAGACCGTAGGCGGCGGCGAAGGGCAGGGCTTCTTCACCGAGCAAGTCCACAATCTCGGCGGGCTTCCAGATATACGTCGTACCTTCCTCGTGGTGGGTATCCGCATCGAGGGCGCTAGCGTAGAGGCCGTTGGGTAGGCGCATCTCCCGCTGCAGCCAGCTAATGGTTTCCTCGCAGATCCGCGCATATAACGGGTCGCGGTAGCGGGCCCAAGCTTCGGCATAGGTGCCGATTAACTGGGCGTTGTCGTAAAGCATCTTCTCGAAGTGCGGTACGGTCCAGTCGCGGTCCACACAGTAGCGGTGGAAGCCCCCGCCGATTTGATCAAAGAGCCCGCCGCGGGCCATCCCGCCGAGCGTCACCGTGAGCACGGCGTCGAGCCGCGTGGCCAACGCCCGGTCATTTTCGACCGCCGCAGTGCTGCGTATCGCGAGCAGGAAATCCACCGTCGGTGGGGAGGGGAATTTCGGGGCGCCACCGAAGCCACCATAGGTGTCATCATGCTGTTCGCAGAGTCGTTTGGCCGCGGCCAGCAGGTCGGCGGGCTGCGGTGAACTGCCATCCGCATCGGGTGCCCGCGTCAGGTGCGTCAGGTTCTGGGCGATGGCATCGGCATTCGCGGCCAGTTCGTCCTTATTCCGGTGGAAGAAGTCCGACACCCGCATCAGCAACTGTGGCCAGGGGACTTGGCCCTGACCGCGGTCATCGGGCGGGAAGTAGGTGCCGCCAAAGAAGGGGCGTCCATCGGGGAGGCAGAAGCAATTGAGCGGCCAGCCACCATGCCCGTTGATCATCTGGACGGCGTCCATCATCAGCTTGTCGACCTCAGGGTGCTCCTCGCGGTCGACCTTGATGCAGACAAAATGCTTATTCATCAGCTCCGCGATGTAGGGCTGCTCGAAAGATTCCCGGGCCATGACGTGGCACCAGTGGCAGGAGGAGTAGCCGACCGAGACGAGCACGGGTTTGCCTTGGGCTTGGGCGGCAGCCAAGGCCGCAGTGCCCCAAGGCCACCAGTGTACGGGGTTGGCCGCATGCTGTTGTAGGTAGAGCGAGCGCTCTGGGGTGAGTCGGTTGGACACCCTCGCAAGGTTGCGGCTCTTTGGCCGGGTGCAACCCTCGAGGTTTTGGCCTGTTCGTCTTGCAGGGGCAGGGGGTGGGCTTAATCCTCGTCCTACCCATGCGGCGCCTCCTCCTTGCTCTTTTCCTCGTCACGGCGGCCGTTCAGGCGGTCGAGGTACAGCTGGTCTTTGACGATAAGGCCGACGAAGAGAAGTTGAAGGCCTTCGGCGCCCGCTCGGTTGAACTCATCAAGGAATGGGAACCCAAGATTGCCATCGTCCTCGGTACAGCCGAGGCCAAGCGCCCTCAGCAAATCACGGTCCGCTTTAAGGACATGGATGGGGTGGCTTTCTGGGACGGTAAGGCCATCACGGTCTCAACCCGTTATGCGTCCAAGCACCCAGACGACGTGATGCTGGTGGTTCATGAGCTGACCCACGTCTTGCAGGGTTACCGAAAAATCCCCAGCTGGATGACCGAAGGCATCGCCGACTATGTCCGCTTCGGCATCGCCGAGGAAGGGAAGTTCGGTATCCGCATCGACCCATTGAAGAACAAGCCTCGCGATTCCTACCGCGTGACGGGCTACCTGATTCTCCAGGCCGAGAAACGCCACCCTGGACTGGTCAAGAAACTGCACCTCGCTGGCGTGTCCGGCGGCGATGTCGAGAAGGTCTGGTCTGAGCACTGCGGCCAGACGATTGATGAGTCCTGGGCCGAGGTCGTGCCCGCTAAGACGAAGTAAGTATGTCGATAATCCGCATACTCGACCCGACGGTCGCCAACCAAATCGCCGCTGGCGAAGTGGTGGAGCGCCCCGCCGCCGTCGTTAAAGAACTGCTCGAGAACGCCCTGGATGCCGGGGCGACGCGGGTGGTCGTGGATTTCTCCCGCGGCGGGAAAGCCCTCACGGTCGTCGAAGATAATGGCAAGGGGATGACGCCGGAAGAGGCGCTCCTGAGCCTCGAGCGTCATGCGACCAGTAAGATTCGACTCGCCGCCGACCTCGACCGTATCACGACCTTTGGCTTCCGCGGTGAAGCCCTGCCTTCCATCGCCAGCGTGGCGCGCTTCGCCCTGCAGACGCGTCCCGCTTCCGCGCCTTCCGGCACCGAACTGCTGATCAACGTTGGGCGGGTCGTCCATCAGCGTGAGCATGGCATGGCCCCCGGTACGCGCATCGAAGTTACCAACCTTTTCCACCCCGTCCCCGCCCGCCTCAAGTTCCTGAAGTCCGACGAAACCGAGGCCGCGCACATCATCCGCTTGGTACGCCTCTACGCGGTCTCGCACCCGCAAGTGGGTTTTCTTCTACGCGAAGATGGCCGTGAGATCTTTCGTTCGCCGGGCAACGTCCCGCTCCTCGACCGCGTCCGCGAGATCTGGGGCCGACAAGTCGCCGATGAGGTCAGCCTAATGCCAGTCTTCGAGCGCGACGGCATGCGCCTCAGCGGACTCTTGGGTAAGCCCGGCGTGAGCCGCGGTACGCGCCAAGACCTAGTGACGGTCGTCAACGGCCGCCCCGTGGATAGCCGCACCATGGCCTTCGCTTTGACCGAGAGTTATCACACGCTGATTCCAAAGGGGCGTTACCCGTTAGCCTTCGCCTTCCTCGAAATCGACCCCGCTTGGGTCGACGTGAACGTTCACCCCGCGAAGCGTGAGGTACGTTTCCGCGACGAGGCCCGCGTCCGCGGTTTCCTCATTCAGTCTGTCCTCTCGGTGCTCCTCGCTCGGGTGGACGACGGGTTGCCCACGTCGACGATACCGGCGATCACGCCGACCCTCGTACCGTCGTTCGTTGCCCCAACGGCTACCTCCGGCGCTGCTCCTCTGGCCGTCCCCTCGCCAACGTCGACGTATGTGCCGCCCGTTTCCGTCCCGCTGGCTTCCGCTCCAGCTTCCAGTAGTTCGCTGCGTCTGGGTTGGCGTCTGCTCGCGCGCCTGCGCGAAGAGCGGGCGGTCTTCGAAACCCCGACGGGCTTGGCTATCTTGGATATTGGTGCTGCCCACCAACGCGTACTCTACGAGGACATCCTCCGCCAGTTCTCCGAACATAAGCCTGTCAGCCAGCCCTTGTTAGTTCCGTTGACCATCGAGCTCGAGCCTTTGCCCGCGGCCGTGCTGAAAGAGCGCATGGGGCTATTACATAATGCCGGTTTTGATTTCGAGGAATACGGCCGGAATTTCTGGCGGGTGGGCGCGTTGCCAGTCTGGCTGGACCCGGCGGATGCGTTGGGCTTCTTGCGCGACCTACTCGCGGAGATGGCGCGCCGTGAAGGCGACTTTGGCCGACCGGCCTTGGCCTACGACGCCTTGGCGCGGATGGCGGTCAATAAGGCCCGTCGTAAGGGTGATGCCTTGGCCGATGGCGAACTCCTCGAACTTGTGCAGGCGCTCTTCCGGACCGCCCAGCCAGGAACGGACCCGAAGGGCCGTCGGACGTTTGTGGAGTGGACGGATGCCGACCTCGGTCGGCGTTTCAGCTGATCAGCGGCGACCGCCTTTACGGCGTTGTTTGGCAGGGGCTGGTTTGCCCGTCCGCAGCGCTTCAATCTGGTCGCGTAACATCGCTGCCTTCTCGAACTGGAGTTCATCCGCGGCCTCTAACATCTCGGTCTCGAGGTCAGCCAGGACTCGGGCGACATCGCGGTCATCGGTGCCTTCGGCCACCGCGAGCAGTGCCTCTTCTTCGTCGACGAGGCTTTCCTCAATTGCCCGGACCGTGCTCTTGGGCGTGATGCCATGCTTTACATTGTAGGCCTGCTGGCGCTTGCGACGATCGCCGCAGATGGTCAGTGCCCGCGTGAGTGACTTCGTCATCACGTCGGCGTAGAGCAGGACCTTACCGTCGACGTGACGGGCGGCTCGGCCAGAGGTCTGGATGAGGCTCGTCTCGCTGCGCAAGAAGCCTTCCTTGTCCGCGTCGAGGATACCAACCAAGGCCACTTCAGGTAAGTCTAGGCCTTCGCGGAGCAGGTTAACGCCAACGAGGACGTCGAACTTACCTGCCCGCAGGCGGCGCAGAATCTCCACGCGCTCGATGGCGTCGATGTCGGAGTGGAGGTACTCGACCTTCAGCCCGTGCTCACGCATGAAGTGCGAAAGGTCTTCGGACATCCGCTTCGTGAGTGTGGTGACCAAGGTACGCCAGCCGAGTGCGGCTACCCGCTTGGCTTCACCGATGATATCCTCCACCTGACCGCGAATCGGCCGGACCTCCATGACAGGGTCGAGTAAGCCGGTCGGGCGGATGACCTGTTCGGCGATGACGCTGGAGACTTTATACTCATATGGTGCGGGCGTGGCCGAGACGTAGACCGTCTGGCCAGAAATCGTATCAAACTCCTCGGGCCGCAACGGCCGGTTTTCCATGGCCGACGGTAAGCGGAAACCGAAGTCGACCAGCTTCTCTTTGCGCGCGCGGTCACCGTGGTACATCCCGCCGATCTGCGAGACCGAGACGTGGCTTTCGTCGATGAAGATCAGTCGGTCGTCTGGGAAGAAGTCTAGGAGGCAGTGCGGGCGCTCGCCCGGCCGACGGCCCGCCATGTGCATGGAGTAATTCTCAATGCCCGAGCAAAAGCCCGTCTCCCGCAGCATTTCGAGGTCGTGCTCGACCCGCATGCGGATGCGTTGGGCTTCGATGAGTCGGTTGGACTTTTCGAAGAACGCCACGCGCTCCTCGAGTTCTGCCCGGATGGCCTCGGCCGCGGTTTTCACCCGAGCCGGTGAGGTCACGTATTGGTTGGCGGGGTAGAGGTCGAACTTATCAAGTGTCTTCCCCGGACGCACGGTGACGGCGTCGAGTTCACGAATCTGCTCCAGCGTATCGCCCCAGAATTCCAGCCGGATGGCGGATTCCATGTAGGCTGGCCAGATGTCGATGGTCTCGCCGCGGGCCCGGAAGGTACAGCGCTCGAGGATGGCGTCGTTACGGGAGTATTGGTTGGCGACTAGCCGCGTCAGGAGTTCGTCGCGCTTGATGACCAGGCCCTGTCGGAGCGGAATCATCAGTGCCAAGAAGTCTTCGGGTGAACCCAAGCCGTAGATACAGGAGACCGACGCGATCACGATAACATCGCGCCGGGAAAGCAGGGCGCTGCTGGCGCTGATGCGCATACGCTCGATGTCCTCGTTGATGGCCGAGTCCTTTTCGATGAACGTATCCGTCTGTGGGACGTAGGCCTCGGGCTGGTAGTAATCGTAATAGCTGACGAAGTATTCGACCGCGTTCTCGGGGAAGAAGTGTTTAAATTCCGAGTAGAGTTGGGCCGCCAGCGTCTTGTTGTGCGAGATAATCAGCGCCGGCCGTTGCTGGCGGGCGATCAGGTTAGCCATCGTGAACGTCTTACCCGAACCCGTCACGCCCAGCAGCGTCTGGCGCGTATTTCCAGCGGTGAGGGACGCGTCCAAGGTCGCGATAGCCGTGGGCTGGTCGCCCATCGGTTGGTAATCGGAATGCAGACGGAACTCCATACCGCTTAGTCGAGGCGACCGCGCACGAGCCAGCCGGCGTCGACCTCCGAGAGGTCCTTCACGATGCGATGGGCCTTCTGCGGTAGCAGGGCTTCGCGCGTATTCGTGGTGGCTAAAGCAATGGTGATGAACCCGCCGGCGAGGCCGGCTTGGATACCCGAGAAGGAGTCCTCAAATACGAACGAAGCGGCGGGGTCGCCGCCCGCCAAGGCACAGGCCTTCAGGAAGACCTCGGGGTCAGGCTTACCGCGGGAGACATCTTCACTGCTGACGGCGCCTTGGAAGAAGACACCTAGCCCGAAGAGCTCGAACGCGAGTGCCAGGTTCTCCTTCTGCGTTGAAGTGCCGATGACGCAGGGAATGCCGGCGGCTTGCAGTGCACGTAGGAGCTCGAAGACACCAGGCAGGACGCGGATGTGCCCTTGGCGGGCGATGACGCGGTAGAGTTCTTCCTTACGGTAGGAGAGGCGACGAACCTCCGCCGGGTCCCGCGTCCACTGGAGGATGTCAGGGATGATGAGCTCGTTGCGCTTGCCGAAGCCGCGAACGAAGTGGTCAGCGGGTAGAGGGAGTTTCTCCTCGGCAGCGAGCTGTTCCCAGGAGCGTTCATGGGCGACGGCGGAGTCGACGACGACCCCGTCCCAATCAAAGACGGCGACGGTGCGGCCCATGGCTCAGTGTTTATCCCAGGCGAGGGTGACCTTGACTGGACGATGCTCCCAAACGTTGAGGGGCTCGAAAATCTGGCCCGGAGCTAGAATATTATTCGGGTCAAGGGCGCGCTTCACCGCCAGCATCGCGCCGATTTCTGCCGGCGAGTGTTGCAGGCGGAGGAAAGGAGACTTGGCGATGCCGATGCCGTGTTCGCCGGTGATGGCGCCGCCGAGTTCAACGACCTTCTTCATGACCTCGTAAATCGCCTGCTCGGCCTTGCGGCAGTGCTCGGGGTTTTCACGGTCGTACATGATGTGCACGTGGAAGTTGCCGTCGGCCGCATGGCCAAAGGTCGGCGTTGCCAAGCCCACGCGGTCGCGGACCTCGCGGGTGTAGCGGATCAGCTCCACGTAACTGCGGAACGGCACCACGATGTCTTCGTTCAGTTTAGCGTTCCCGAGGGCGTACATCGCCTGTGAGCACGTCCGGCGGATATCCCAGAGCGCCTCCGCCTCGGCTTCGACGTCGGTCTCGCGGAAGGCCACGGCGTATTGCGCAATCCAGGCACGGACCTTCACGGCATCTTCGGCGAGCGCAGCGGGGTGGCCGTCGATCTCGACCAGCAGGATGGCATGGGTCTCTTCGACGCCGTGTAGTTCGGCGGTGGAGAAGACGCGGTTCCCACGGCGTTTTTCCGCCGCTTCAACCGTTTGCGTATCGAGGAACTCGAAGACTGCGGGGTTAACGCGCGCGCCCATTAACGCGGCAGCGGCCTCGAGCGCGCCTTCATCGGTGCGACAAGCCAGCAGGAACGTGCGGCGGGCCTTGGGCTTATTAACGAGCTTGAGTGTGGCCTTGGTGATGACCCCGAGGGTCCCTTCGGAGCCGATCCAGAGGTCGCGGATATTGAGCCCGCTGACGAACTTGCGGAGCGGTGCACCCCACTTGACCTTCTCGCCAGTCGGCAGGAAGCCCTCGAGCGCGTAGACGTGGTCCCGGACCACGCCGTACTTGGCAGCACGGAGGCCGCCAGCATTTGTGGCGATGTTGCCACCGATACTGCAGTACTTCAGGGAAGAAGGGTCGGGCGGGAAGAAGAGACCGTGTTCAGCGGCGAGCTCATTAATGTGGGCCGTGATGGCTCCTGGCTGGACTGTTGCCATCGCCGAAATCGGGTCGATCTCGATTTTATCCCAGTGGTCGAGGTGGATGACCCAGCCGCCGTGAATCGGAGAACTCGCACCCGTGTTACCGGTGCCGCGGCCGCGCACGGTCACGGGTACCTTATGTTCATTAGCCAGTTTGAGAACGACACCAATATCATCTTCCACGTCTGGACGGATGACCGCCTCGGGCATGAAGGATAGGCGCATGTTGTCGAAGGAAGCCGCGAAGCACGTAGCCTCGTCGGTCTTGACCTTAGCGGCGCCCAAGCGGGCGAGCAGCGCCTGCGTGGCGGCGGGATGGGTGCTTACGGGAGTCGTCACGCCCCCAAACAAACACCCTTAGGCGATTTCCGCAAGCCACGCCGTGGCCTCAGCATCGGATGGCATCCGCCAATCCCCGCGGGGCGAGAGGGCGACCGAGCCGACCTTGGGGCCATCGGGCATGACCGAACGCTTATATTGCTGGCTAAAGAAACGGGTCAGGAACGTGCGGAGCCAGTGACGGATCTCCGTGTGGTCGTATTTACCCGTGAAGGCATGTTCGGCGAGCCAGAGCACCTTAGCCGGGCGGAAGCCGTTGCGAATCACGTGGTACAGGAAGAAGTCGTGCAACTCGTACGGACCAACAATCGCTTCCGTCTGTTGGGAGCTTTCGCCGTCGGCTCCGGGGGGCAGGAGTTCGGGGCTGACTGGGGTGGCTACGATATCCTCGAGGAGGGCGCGTTCAAGGCCGACGTGGCGGGCGTGGGCGGCCCAGGAGACCAGGTGACGGACCAGCGTCTTGGGGACGCCGATGTTCACGTGGTACATTGAGATATGGTCGGCGTTGAAGGTACACCAGCCGAGCGCGGCTTCGGAAAGGTCGCCGGTACCGACGACGAAGCCGCCGACTTGGTTGGCCACGTCCATGAGCACCTGCGTGCGTTCGCGGGCTTGCGCGTTCTCGAAGGTGACGTCGTGCTTACCGGGCGGATGCTGGATGTCGGCGAGGTGCTGCTCGACGGCGGCGTCGATGGGAATCTCGCGGGCGGAGACGCTCAAGGCCTCCATCAACTTGAGTGCGTTCATGCGCGTGCGGACCGTCGTGCCGGGTCCAGGCATGGTCACGCCGATGATGCCCTTACGGTCTAGGCCGAGGCGGCCGAACGCCTCCAGCAGGACCAGCAAGGCCAGCGTGGAGTCGAGGCCACCCGAAACGCCTACAACAACGTGGCGGGCTCCGGTGTGGCGCAGGCGACGGGCGAGACCGGTCGACTGGATGGCGAAGATTTCCTGGCTATGTTCATCGCGGCGATGGGCGTCTGCGGGCACGAAAGGATGCTGGCTGAAACGGCGGCGGAGCTTTGGCGTGGTGCCAGCTGGGTGGCCGAGTTCGAATGTGCGGACGCGCGGCTGGAGCGTCGACGGCGCACCGAAGAAGGTGCTGTTACGGCGGCGTTCGGCCTGCAACTTATCGACGTCGATTTGTGAGACGAGCAAGGAGAGCTCGAAGCGGAAACGTTCAGATTCCCCAAGGACGACGCCGTTCTCGGCGATGAGGCCATGGCCACTGTAGACAATGTCGGTGCTCGATTCGCCCGCGCCAGCCGAGGCGTAGACGTAGGCGGCGAGGCAGCGGGCCGACTGGGAACGCACGAGGTCGCGGCGGTAGGCGGCCTTGGTGAGAAGTTCATCGCTGGCCGAAAGGTTGCAGAGAAGGGTAGCTCCCGCGAGGGCTTGGGCGCCGCTCGGGGGTTCTACAGACCAGAGGTCTTCGCAAAGCTCGATGCCGACCACGCAGTCAGGGAGGTCGGAGGCTTGGAAGAGGAGGTCGGTGCCGAAGGGGACGATTTGGCCGAGGAGGTCGATTTCTTTGACGGGAGCGACGCGGGCGGAGGCGAACCAGCGTTGTTCATAGAACTCACCGGTGTTCGGCAGGTGGGTTTTGGGGACGACGCCGAGGATCTTACCGCGCGAGATGAAGGCGGCGGCGTTAAAGAGCCGACCAGAGACCTCTAGGGGCAGGCCGACAAGGGTGGTGAGGCCGAGGCGAGCCGTGGCCTCGGCGACGTGGCCCAAGCCCTTCAGGGCCCCTTGGAGGAGGGTACGTTGGCCAAACAGGTCACCACAACTGTAGCCGGTGAGGCAGAGCTCTGGGAGGACGACGATTTCGGCACCTTCGGCCGCGGCCTTCTCGAGTGCCTGGACAACCAAGAGAGCATTAGCCGCGGGGTCACCTAAGCGGAGAGAGGGTGAAGCGGCCGCTACGGTCACAAACCCGAACTGGTGAGTCCTTTTAGGCATTTTAGGCTCGGTAACGCTCATGTTCACCGTTGACCCGTGGGGAGGCAACCCGAAAGGTCTTTCTTCACCGATTTAGGGGCCAATATGACCAAACAACTACTCCAAGAAGTCAGGGTTTTCTCGCCTGCGACCGTGGCCAACGTGGCCTGCGGCTTCGATGTGCTCGGTTTCGCCATCGAACTACCCGGCGACGAGATCATCGTTCGGTCTTCGAGCCAGCCCGGCTTCCGCATCACTAAGATTACGGGCGACGATGGGCGCCTACCGCTCGACCCTAAGTTGAATACTGCGGGTGTCGCCGCTTTGGATCTGTTGCGTCACTTGGGTCGGACCGAGCTCGGTATTGAAATGGAAATTCATAAGCAGATGCCTTTCGGCAGCGGCTTGGGTTCTAGCGCAGCGAGCGCAGTCGGCGGTGCCTTTGCTGTGAACCAACTCCTCGGCGAACCTTTGACCCGCCGACAGCTTCTCCCTTTCGTCGTCGCCGGTGAAGCCGCCGCGGACGGCGCTTGGCATGCGGACAATGTTGGGCCTTGCCTACTCGGTGGTATCACGCTGATCCGCTCCAATGCGGAGCTCGACGTGCATAATATTCCGATTCCGCAGAACCTCTGGGCGGCCGTCGTCCATCCCGACATCGTCGTCCTGACCAAGGTTGCGCGCGAGATTATGCCGCGGCACATTCAGTTGGAGACGGCGACCCAGCAGAGCGGTAACCTCGGCGGCCTCATTTGCGGGCTTTACCAGAGCGACTACGCACTCATCGGCCGTTCGGTGCATGACCTGATTGCAGAGCCCCACCGCCAGCGTTTGATCCCGGAGTTTTATCGCGCCAAGCGCGAAGCCCTTGCAGCGGGTGCCCTGGGTTTCTCGATCTCGGGTGCCGGCCCCAGCGTCTTCGCCTTATGCGAAGGCGAAGCCACGGCCCGCCAGGTCGCTGCGGCCGTCGCCACGGTCTTTGAGTCGGTGCCGATTAAGGCTACGCAGTACGTTTCGCGTATCAATCCTCAGGGCGTCCATGTCCTCTCCCAGAAGTAAGCTCGAGTTCGTCTCGACGGCCGATGCCGCGCAGCGCGCTAGCCTGCGTGAGGTGCTCCTCGCTTCGATGCCAGGCAAGGGCGGTCTCTGGGTACCATCCGTCATCCCGCAGTTCCCCGCCGACTTTATCGCTACCCATCAGGTCGACACCTACGCCGACCTTGCCGAGGCCGTCATCACCCCGTTCCTCCAAGCAGAACTCGGGCCCGATGTCTTACACCGCCTCTGTCAGGAAGCGTTCAACTTCCCCGTGCCCTTGGTGCATCCCCCAGGTTTCGCCGGGCAGGCTGCGGAGCGTATTCAAGTCCTCGAACTTTTTCAGGGCCCCTCGGCGGCGTTCAAGGATTTTGCCGTTCGCTTATTGGTGCGCGTCACCGCTCACGTGCTCAGCGCCGAGTACCCGCGTTTCACGATTCTCGCCGCTACTTCGGGTGATACGGGTGGGGCCGTCACCGAAGCCTGCTCCGGTATCCCTGGCGTCCGCGCCGTCGTCCTCTATCCCCGCATCGGCGTCAGCCCAGTGCAGGAGTCGCAGATTGCCCGAGCCCGTCCGGGCGTCGTCGCCCTCTCGATTGACGGTACCTTCGATGACTGTCAGGCCTTGGTGAAGCGCGCGTTGGCGGATGACTCCTTGCGTCGCGTCGGCCCGCTCCTCACGGCGAATTCAATCAACCCGATTCGCCTCATCGCGCAGGTGCCGTTCGCCTTCCATGTCCGTCGTCAGTTGGCCGCTGGCCGCCGCCTCGGCATCGTCGTCCCCTCGGGTAACTTAGGTAACGTCGGCGCCGTTCAGCTGGCCCGGCGGATGGGCCTGCCGGTGGATGTCTTAGTCGCCGCCACGAACATCAACTCGCCCTTACCAGAGCTCTTTGCCACGGGGAACTACCAGCCTCGCCGATCAACGCCGACAGCATCTAACGCCATGGACATCGGTGCACCCAACAACCTCGATCGCCTCCTCGCTTGGCGACAGGGCGGCCCGGTGGTCTCGGCTGTCACCGTCGATGACGCCGCCACCTTGGACACCATGCGTCGCGTGCGCTCGGCCGGTGGTTATGTCCTTTGCCCGCACACGGCCGTCGGCTGGAAGGCCGCGGAAGACTTACTGGCACAGCCAGGTAATGAAGACCTCGACGTCGTGGTATTCGGGACGGCTCACCCGGCCAAGTTCCCTGATGTTCTCCGGGCTGCCTTTGGCGATAGTCGTGCGGCGACTTTCCCGTACGAGCTTCCCAAGCCCGTGCCGCTGAGTATTGGGAACGATTACGAGGCCGTCCGCCGCGTCATCGATTCGACGCAGGGCTTCGCCTAAGCGGTCGCTCGGCGGGGCTTACTTCGCTTCGGACTTCGCGGCCGGTGCCGGGGCGTCCTTCTTTTCCTTGGCCTGCTCGATGACGATGATGCAGCCGGAGAGGCCGAGGCTGAAGAGGAGCAAGAGGACGGCGGTGACTTTCATGGCCTCTATTACAAGCCTACGTAGCCAACTTGGCAAGTCCGCCCAGTTAAGGGGGTTACCTTAGAAGGCGGCCTTGGGTCGATAAGCCGGTGGCTTATTCTGGCTCCGCGACCGCAAACGTCACGTTGGTGATGTCGGCGCGGGCCAAGACATCGAGCACGTTGATAACGCGCTCATACTTGGCGGCCTCTTCGGCTTGGACCGTGATAAGTAGCTTCGTCTTGGACTGCTTGGCGGCCGTGGCCATCTTCATCATCTCGTTATAGAGGCCATCCAAGGTCTTATCGTTGGGCAGACCGACGGGGTCCTCGTTGATGGTGATGGCGCCGTTTTCCGCGACGCCGATGGTAATCTCATCCGGCATCTCGGTTTCCTTAGCCGTCTCGGCATTGCCAGGAAGGGTCGTCTTAAGTTCGTGTTCCACCTTCACGGCACCAGCCATCACCATGAAGAAGAGCATGATCACGAAGACCACGTCGATCATCGGGGCGATTTGAAAGCCGGCGTCAGAGGACGCCTCTTGAGGAGCTTGTTTCATGGCTTATTCTTCGCGGTTGAGGCCCGAGAAGGCGATATTGTCGATACCCGCTTCAGCGCCCCATTCGAGGGCCTTAGAGATGTACTTGGCGTGGCACTGGCGGTCAGCACGGATGAGCAGGCGGAACTTTTCGTTCGTCCCCTTGCGGGCCGCCAATTCCTTGGCGATGCCATCCTTATCGTTGATGTCCAGTTCCCGGTCATCGAGTTTGTACTTCGCCTGGCCAGTGTTCTTGTCCCAAGAGATATTGATCAGGCCAGCGGCGGCCTTGTCATCACGTTTCACGCCGTGGGAAGCCACGGGCAGCGAGATATTCTTATCGACCTTGAGGACCTGAGCCGAGGTGATCGACATGAAGAAGATCAGCAGCACCAGGAGGACGTCGATCATCGGCGCCACCTGGAACTCGGGTTCCCCTTCTCCGCCTCCGCCTCCGCCTGCCATGGTTCGTGTGTGGGTTTAAGGGGTGAAAGAAACCTTAGGCCTTGGGGACTTCAGGGATGGATGCAGCCGGGGAGGCGTTCCAATCGGGCTTCGCGGCGTAGATCACTTCGTCACCGATAGCGTGGCCAGCGACTTCGTCGTAAGGGAAGGCACGGAAGAGGCCCGTGACAATCTCTTGGATGTCATGGATACCCTTGGTGATACGGTTACGAAGGAGGTAGTAGCAAATAAACGCTGGGATAGCGATAAAGAGGCCCGAAGCGGTTGCCACGAGCACTTCGCCGATCGCACCGGCGAGCTGGGAAGGGTCACCCACGCCCGAGGAACCGAGCTTATCGAAGGCTTTCATCATGCCCGTCACCGTGCCGGTGAGGCCGATCATCGGGGTACAGACACCGATGACGGAGAGGTAGGAGGCGCGGCCCATGAGCTCGCCCTGAATGCGGGTGACTTCGGAGATGATGGCTTCCTCGGTCATGACCTTGCCGTCTGGAGTGAAGGCGACGCCGGCACGGACAACTTCAGCGACGGGGGAACCCGCGTTCTTGGCGAAGGCATAGGCACCAGGGTAGTCGCCGCGCTGGAAGAACTCGCGGAGCTGGTTCACGTGGGATGCGGGGTAGAGCTTATTAACGCTCGTGCGCATGACACCGTCGACGATGAACCAGATCATCGCCACGGAGGCGACGGTGATGGGGTACATGACCCAACCACCTTCTTCAAAGAGATTCAGGAGGGTCTTTTCCTTCACGCCACCTTCGGCGGCGGAGGCAACGGCGGTCATCAGGGCTAGGGAAGCCAAGCTGAACAGGGAGGTGCGGAGTTTCTTCATGGGGAAGCGGCGGGTATGGGGATGATTTAGTTCGGGATTAGAAAAGGAGCAAGGTCTCACTTATTACCTTCGTTGTTATTGGCGTTATCCGCCTTCGGAGCATCAGGCTTAGCCGTGGCCTCAGGGATGACGGCGGCATCCTTGATTTTGGCGGCATCGGCTTCGGCCGCCAGACGATCCTCTTTGGGGAGGAGCTTCTTAGCTTCCTCGGCTTCTTTAGAGACCGGGTAAGTGGCAATGATGTCGCGGAGGTAGCGGTTAGAGATTTCCTCGAGCTTCTGCTCCTTGGTCGCCGGGCTATCCATCCCGCGGAAGGAGCGGGCGGCGCCGAGCATGGCCTTCGGTAGGTGCTCGGTCTGGGCGCCGTAGAAGACCGGGACGCGGAGGTAAATGTTCATCGCCGCTTCGTACTTCTTGGTCGCTAGGAGGGAGCTGCCTTTGACGATGTGCAAGCGGGCGAGAACGTCGGGGTCATCCATCTTGGGGATTAGGTCGGTGGCCTCGCTGATGACCGCTTCGTGTTCGCCGCGCCGAGCGCGTTGCATGAGACGGGCCAACTTAATCTTGGTGGCGAGCTCTGGATTGGTACCGTCGTCGTTCTTTTCGAGGTTATCGAGGAAGGCGCCGATGGCGGCGTCGTTCTCCAGACGGTCCAGGGCGTCGAGCTTCACCATGGAGGCCTTCAGCCAGAGGCTACCGGGAGTCTTCTTGAAGGAGTCGAAGAACTTGATGATGGGTTCGACGCTATCCAGGGCCTTGGCAGGCTCGCCGCGGCTGACGAAGAGCTGGGCTTCCGTTAGTTTATCAACGGTGGGCCAGACGATCCGTTCGACCTCCGAGAGTTTACGGGTCGATTCGACATCGGTGCCGCCGGAGTTGATGGTTCGAACCACCGTGCCCTTGATGCTACTGATCGTGCCTTTCTTTGGGTCGCTCACCGGCTTGGGCGGGACGGACGTATCCATCTTGAAGGGGTCATTCACTTCCCAGCGTTCGCCGCCCTTAAAGATGAGGGCTTGGCCAAAGGACTGGGCGCCCGCGCAAAGCAGCGCGGCGGTGAGGAAGGAACGGACGGCGGGACGCATGGTCGATTAGAGCTTGGTGGAGAGGGTGCGGGCTTCGGCGGCCTCAGGGGTGTCTTTGATCCGGTCCTTGGATAGCATTTCGGTGATGATGTCCTTCGCTTCCTTCTTCTGGTCGAGCTTAGTGGCGAAGAGGCGAGCAGCGCCTAGGTAGGCCTTCGCCGACCAGACTTCATACTTCTTCCAGGCTTGGTAAGTACGGCGGTAGTAGGCGACGGCTTCGGCGTTATGGCCTTGGCGTTCTTCCATGAGTCCAAGCCAATAGAGGCAACCCGCCGTGGTCTCGCCTTTCCACTCCTTGGTCTTGGCGATCTCTTCGAATTCCTTCTTGGCCTCGTCGTATTTCTGGGTTTCTGCGAGCGCGCGGGCCTTGGTAAAACGAATGTCCTTCTCCTTCGACATGACCACGCCGTTGTCGATGGCTTCGGCGCAGAGGTCGAGGGATTCCTTGTATTTTTTCTGAATTAGGCGGATTTCCGCGAGACCGGCAAAGCCGTAGTCAGCGTATTCCGAGGAGCGATGGTGCTCCATGATGTATTGGAAATAACCTTCGGAGTTCTTGGTCTCGGCCTTGGCCAGCATGTGGTCACCGACGATCGCCAAGATGGTTGGGCTGAGTTCCTCGGCCTTGTAGTTAGCGGAGATCTTCTTAAAGTAGAAATCCGACTTGACGGGGTCGCGGAGGAAGGCGGCTAACTGGCCCTTCGCGAAGAAGCCGCGGGCCTGGGCGATGAGGGAATCCTTATTTTCCTCGAGACGAAGTAGCTTGGTGATCTCGTCCTCAGCGTTGGCCACGGTGTAGGCATTCGGGTCGACGGCCGCACCCGGCTTCACTCGCTTCACCTTACGGGCAAGCTTTTCGGCCAGGAACAGCACAAGCTTTTCGGAGCCCTCCTGCTTGCGGTCGTTAATGGACTCGGCGACAGCGGTGGAGAGTATGCCGAGGGCTTCGGTCTTGGCGGCGAGGACGCTGGCCTGACGTGCCTTATCCACGACGTCGAGTTCGGCCGCGAGTTCGGAGGAAAGCGTGGTAACGGCCGCCTTGGCGGCGACGACGTCGGCGGGCTTGCCGTCGGACTTCAAAAGGTCTTCAACCTTCTTGCGGGCAGCGGCGAGTTGGGCGCTGAAGCGCTTCTGCACGGCTTCGGCCTGCTGGGCGAACTCGGGTTTGTCCCCCATGCGTTCGGTCGCCTTGATGACCTCGTAGAGGTAGTTGAGCGACTTCGGGTCGGCATGGTCCCAATCGTAGACTTCCTTGTAAAGGTCACGCATGCGGGCGTGTTCGCCGCGTCCAGGGAGGAGCTTACCGAGCTCGCGGAGGACGAAGTCCAAGGCATTGGAGTTGGTACGACCCGCACGGGCAGCGGCAATGTAAGCTTCGATGGCCTTGACGGTGTGGCCTTCCTTTTCCTTCTCCAGGCGTTCCTTTTCGGCCTTATACTTGGCCTTCTGGGCTGGCTCGGCGTTGGTGCGCAGGTTCTTGTCGGCCGTAGAGATATCTTTATCCAACTCGGTCGCGAGGCGGATTTCCGAGTCGCCGATGAGCGTGTGGACCTCGGGGACCTGGTTGACAACGCTTTCGACCTTGCTGACGCCGTAATCGCGAAGCCACTCATTGCAGAGGGTGATGGTGGCTGGGATTTCGGGCGGGTTGACGCCGAACTTGACGATGGCTTGGCGGTAGCGGACGTCGGCGATGTACTCACCCTTCGGGTAGGCCTTCTGGTACTCGTCAAAGCCGTTCTTGGTTTCCTTGAACTTACCTTGGTAGAACCAGCACAGAGCGTTCATGTACATCGCCTGTTCCTTGGCGAAGGAGCGCTGGTACTTTTTAAGGAACTCGTCGAGGGAGATGCGCGCCTTATCCCAGTCGACGTGGGCGAAGTGGCAGCAGGCGATGCGGAAGTCGATTTCCTCCAGCGTGGCTGGATCAATTTTCTTCACGTTGGCCTTGGCCCAGTTGTAGTGACCGATGGCTTCTTCGTATTCTTCGCGGTCTTGGGAAATCGACCCGAGAATCACGGCTACCATGGAGACCTCTTCGGCCTCCGGGTACTTCGCCAAAAACTCCTTACACTTCGCCTGAGCCTCGCTGTTGCGGCCGATTTCGCGGAGGGCGAGGATGTAGTAGTAGTAAGCGCCGGAAACCTTGGAGAAGCCGGGGTTGTTCTCGAAGATGTCGCGGAAGGCCACGAAGGCTTCCCATGGGCGCTTAAGCTCGAGCAGGCAGAGGCCGATACGGTATGAGATGAAGGCGTCGTAGTCCTTGTTCTTCTCGAAGTCGCTCTGGATGGTCTTGAAGCTCTCCAACTCGGCGCGAGCCTTTTCGATTTTCTCGGTGGCCTCCGGTGTTGGCTTGGGATTGTCCTTCACGATTTTATCCAAGTCGACCTGCTTCATCTCCACGGCCTTAGTGACTGAACGGTTGACGGTCGCCCGGCGCAGGGCGCCCTGGTAGCTGCCGAGTGCTTGGCGGTAGAGCTCTTCCTTGTCCTTCTGTTCGGTGGCGCCTTCGCCGGCTTCGAAGCGGGCGTCGCCGATTTCAATGCGCTGGAAGTTTGAGCGGACGATTTCCGAGGGCGAACCAGTGCTCTTGGCGTCGATTTCAGCCTTAAGTTGTTCGGCTTCTTTGACGAGGCCGAGCTTGGTGTAGACCTCGACCAAGCGCATGCCGCCTTCACGGGCTTCGGGGGTACCGAGACCGCCCGCGGTGGCCTGTTTTAGGAGGCCGACGGCTTGGCCGAGGGCCTGCTTCTTGTCGGCATCAGAACCGCTCTTCGACTTTTCTTCGATGATGCGGGCGGAAAGGGTGTAGGCGTTGACGCGGTCCTTCGGCTGCACCAGCGGGTTGGTGCGGAGCATCTTGAGCAGCTCGAGCGCAGGGTCCCACTTGGACTGGTTGGCGTAGACTTCGACGAGCGTCAGCTGCGCGACGCCGCGCATGTTGTCGTTATCGTCTAGGAACTTTTCGGTCCCGTTCGGGAACTTGGTCAGGAAGTTGTTGATCTCGGCATCAGCCTTGACCCAGTCTTTCATCAGGTAGTAACACGAGGCCTTACGGAAACTGATGACGGCTTGCAGGAACGGCGGGAGAGCCGAGGACTTTTTTTCGAGTTCTTCGAGGTCCTTCAGCGAGTTGGCGAACTGCTTCTTATCCATCTCCGCCATGGCCTTGTTGTAGAGCGCGGCCAAAGGGTCCTCGGGCGCCTTGGCGGCGGCGGGCTTTGGCGTGGCTTGGGCACGTAGTGGGGTCGTCGCCGGGATGATAGCGATGAGAACGGCAAGGATGGCAGCTTTGGCCAACTTGTAGGTGCGAGACTCTGGGGTAACCATCGGAGAATAGGAGAGGTGGGTAGGCCTCAGTGGGGATACCCTAAAATTAGCCGTTTGGGGGGGATACTGCCAAGCACTATCCCCCAATTTTGTCCTCATTATTGTGACGGACTTGCTCCGTCTTAATGATGAGATTAAACAATTAGCGGTTAGGCTTCAGGGCGCTACCGAGGAGAGTCTCGAAATGGGGCTCCTGGACCTCCTTCGCGACGACCCTAACTTCGGAGTGGCTAAAGCCTGCTTCCTCAATCCAGTCGTGCAGGTCGTTTTCCTTAAAGCCCAGCCAGCGGTCGGCGTAGAGCTCGCGTGCCTTCTCAAAACGGTGGGCCCGGAGGTCCAAAATGAGCAGGCGCCCACCTGGTTTCAGGATACGGAAGGCCTCCGAAAGGGCTTTCCGTGGATTTTCCGCATGGTGGAGGGCCTGGCTGAGGAGGGCGAGGTCGACACTTCGGTCCTTCAAGGGGACTTTTTCGATATCCCCAAGGACGTAGTCAACATTCTTAAGTTCTTCTTTATCAGCAAGTTCCCTTCCGAGTTCGACCATTTTTGGGGAGTTGTCTACGCAATGGACGAATTCGGCCTGCCGGGCCAATAGTCGGGAAACAGTGCCGTCGCCCGAACCGAGGTCAGCGATACGTACTTTCGGAGCCAAAAGTAGGAGCATTTGGCCAATCGACTCCCAAGAGCGACCGGGGCAGTAGTTCCGGCCGAGGCGGTCAGCCACGAGGTTGAAGTACTGCTCGGATTTGCGCCGCCGTTTTTCAGCCAGTCGCTTGAAGGCGCGTTGGTCCGCTAGGGTCGCGGCGTCCTTGGCGGTTGCGGCCAGCGCAGCCTCAATGATCTGGTTCACGCCGCTCGGTAGGTTCGGCGTCAGGGCGTAGTAAGAGTGCTTCCCGTCGCGGCGGTCGGTGGCGAGGCCGGCCTTGCGGAGTAACGATAGGTGGGTCGAGATGCGCGATTGGCGCATGCCGAGGATTTCTTGCAGTTCACCGACGGAGAGTTCGCCCCTAGCCAAGAGGAAGAGTATCCGCGCCCTAGTAGGGTCGGCGAGCAGGCGCAGGGATTCCCAAGGGTCGGGCATGGGCTCACCTTGGAGGCCCTTCGCGTCCATGTCAAAAGAGGAAGCCCCGGAAAACCAGGGCTTCGTCGAGTCGCTCGGGCGGGAGCTTACTTCTTTTCCACCCAGCGGCGGATCGAGAGGATTTTCCAGTTCTCGGTCTTGCCGTTGATGTTGGTCGTGAAAGACTCGTCCAACTTGCGGTTGAGGAACTGCTTAGCCAGCGGGGAAACGTAGGCCAAGATGTTCAGCTCGGGTTGGCCGTCCCAGGCGCCGAGGATGTCGTAGGTAATCTCGGTCTTGTCCGAATCGCGCAGTAGCTTGACGGTCGAACCAATCGAAACGAGCACGGTGGTGGCTTCGGTGAAATCGGTGACGCGGGCCTTCTTCAGCATCGCGTCGAGTTCGGCCCGACGGCCGGAAAGGGTATCATGATCCTGGCGGGCCATCTTGTACTCGGAGTTCTCGCGCAAGTCGCCGTGCTCCTTGGCAATCTGGATGGCTTCCTTCACGGCTGGCAACTTGACCTGCACAATGTCGGTGAGTTCGGCCTCGCGAGCTTCCTTGCTCACCTTCGAGACAATCAATTCTTTTTCGACGTTGGAGTCGTCTTGACGGGACTGGACGAGGCGCTGGACGTGCGGCTCAATCTTGGCGAGGCGCGCGAGGAGCGAGTTCTTCGTCATCTTGTCGAAGCCTTGGTTGCGCAACATGATGCGAGCCAAGTCGAAGATGGTTTCACTGTCGGCCTGCTTACCGCCGGCGGGCGCAATGATATCGGAGATGAGGGCCTTATCCTTGATGAGCTCGTTGGCCAGCGGGATGCGGGCGGTCGAGTTCGATTCGAGGGCTTCGGTGTCGATGCTTGCGAGGATGGAACCGAGGAAGCTTGGGACGATCAGTGGGGCAACGATTTCAGAGTACTTCTTGGAGTCGCGGTTCTTGATGACCCAAATGATGACCGGGGGGCGGAGTTCGCGGGTTTCGAGCCACTGTGCGAAGCGCTGGCCAACGTGGGCGCTGAGGCCCGCGTCACACAGGTAGGAGATGCACTCCGATACAAGCTTAGCGGAGCCGCTCTTGGTGCCGCCGATGTCGCGGTTACGGAGGAGGTCGAAAGCGCGGTCAGACCAGTTATCGCCGTGATGCGCCCGGACGAGGTCGAGGAGGCTGCGGATTTTTTCGGTCGTGTGCGGAATGCTCAAGGCCACGTGCGCGAGGTCGTTCTCGTCGCAGAGGGCGATGATGTCCGAGGCCGTGGGGCTGAAGGTTTCGACGGTTTCAACCGCGGTGCGGAAGAACTTGTCGCGGTTCCAGATGGCACAGAGTACCTTCGGGAGGTTAGCCGAGCGACGTAAGCCAGTCAGGCCAGCGACGGCCTTGGCGAGGTCGCTCGAAACTTTAGCGAGGTTGGCTTCGGTGGCGGCGGTGCGGGTCTCCGCGGAAGAGCTCCCGGCGAGTTCTTCGAGGAGGCCTAACTTGCGTTCGAAATTTGGGGCGAGTTCGTACTGGGCAAAGAGGTCTTCACCGAGGTCAACTGGGGCTTCGAGGAGGGCGTAGTTACCACCCTTGCGCTCGGGGATGAGAATGGCGCGGTCCTTGCGGAGAGCGGCGCGACCCTTGGTCCACCAGGCCTTGAAGGCGGCGGCCCGATCTTTGCCAGAGGCGAGGGAGGCGAAATGGACACGCTCAAGGTTGGCTTCGAGGGCGTAAGAGGAACATTCTCCCGTTGGGAGCTCGGCGAGGAGCGCCTTCACCAGACCAGCGGGGTCGTTGGAGACGAGGACCGCTACCTTGGCCTTGCCTTCATCGGAATAGGCTTGGGCAATGAGTGAGCTGGGCTCGATGATTTCAATCTTTCCAGAGAAGAAAGCGGCATCCATGGCATGGCCTTTCTTAGCCTGTTCAGGGAAGTCGACGGTGAAGCGGTTGGTCGCAGCGTCGAAGGCACGGATAATACCGATACCCCAAGCTTGGTGGAGGCAGAATCCGGTCTGTCCTTCGGATACCATGGTCTTGGTATTCTCCAGAGCGTTGATTTTTCCACCTTGTGGGTTGGGGGCCTTGTTGCTCATTGCAAAAAGTGGTTTTGGGCATAACAAATCGCACTTGCAAGCAGGAAGGCGGGTCCGCCTCGGACCCCGCTCGATCGCCCGCCACTCCGCCGCGTTAAACCATGGCTTTTAAGCCCGAAAAACCCTCCATCCATGGAGAGACGCCCGATAGCCTCGGTGCGCGCCTCACCGAGGCCGGCCACCCCCGCTACCGGGCCGGGCAGGTCTTTGCTTGGCTCTACCCCAAGCGGGCCGAAAGCGCCGAGGTGATGACCAATCTTCCAGCCGACTTAAGGTCTTGGCTTACAGATAATTACGACTTTAATTGTGCGGAGGTTTTAGGCAAGAAAACGGCTTCGGACGTCACCCAGAAGCTCTTGCAACGCCTCCGCGACGGTTCCCTCATTGAGACCGTCATCATCCGGGCGCCGATGGAGGGCGTGGGGCAGGATAAGTCCCGCCGGACAATCTGCATCTCGACCCAAGTGGGCTGCGCCTATGGCTGCAAGTTTTGTGCCTCAGGGCTCGAGGGCTGGAAACGCGACCTGTCCGTGGGCGAAATTGTCTCCCAGCTTGTCCAGGTCTGCCGCATCGAGGACCAAACTGACCCGATCCGGGCCGCCGAGGGGTTAGCATCTTTCGATAATATCGTGGTCATGGGCATGGGCGAGCCGCTCGCCAACTACGATAACCTGCTGGCTGCCCTCAAGGCGGTGAACGCCCCCTGGGGCTTCGGCTTTGGTGCTCGTCGCATTACCATCTCCACTTCCGGGGTCGTCCCTAAGATTCTCAAGCTAGCCGAGGAGGACCTCGGTTTCCGTCTCGCCATCAGCCTTCACGGTGCGACCAACGAGGTGCGCGAACAGATCATGCCAGTGAACCGCAAGTACCCGCTCGAGCAGCTCATCCCCGCGGCAAAGGTCTTCGCCCGTACGCACGGGCGCATGCTCACGCTGGAGTTCATCCTCATCGAGGACATCAACGATTCCCTCGATCAAGCCCGTAAGCTCGCGGCCATTGCGCGCGATTTGCACGCGCACGTGAACCTCATTCCATATAATACGGTGCAGGGACTGTCGTGGGTGCGGCCCTCCATCACCCGCCAAGATCGTTTCGTTAAGGAGCTCCGGGGTCTGGGTGTCACCGCGACGTTGCGCCGCGAGAAGGGCCACGACATCGATGCGGCCTGCGGTCAACTGCGCCTGCAGAAAGAAAAGGAATTGGGAGCTAATCCCTCGCCGCCCGCGGCGGCTTAAGCCGTCAGCCCAGCGACAAAAGCCTTCCGGTCCGGCGCCTTGAAGAACGCCGTACCGGCCACCAGCGTATCTGCCCCCGCCTCGAGGCAACTCCGGCCCGTCTCGGCATTGACGCCACCGTCCACTTCCAGACGGAAGTCGAGGCCGCGCGCCCGCCGTTCGGCCGCAAGGAAGCGGATGCTGTCGAGGACTGCAGGGATGAAGGCTTGGCCGCCGAAGCCTGGAAAGACGGTCATGCAGAGTACGAGGTCAACCGCGTCGAGGTAAGGTAAGAGCCGGCGGGGATCGCCATCCGGGTTCATCGCAATGCCAGCCTTGAGTCCAGCAGCTTTGATGGTCGCCAGCGTCTGGCCCATGTCGTGCTCAGCTTCGATGTGCACGGTGAGTCGCTCGGCGCCCGCTTGCGCAAACGCAGCGACAAAGCGGTCTGGATGCGTGAGCATCAGGTGTACATCGAAATGGAGTTTCGTTAGTGGGCGGAGATCAGCGACGACCTGCGGGCCGAAGCTGATGTTAGGCACGAAATGCCCATCCATGATATCGAGATGCACCCAAGTCAGCCCGGCCTCTTCGATCGCGCGGATACCAGCGATGAATTCGCTGTGGTTGGCGGCGAGCAGGGAAGGAGCAACGACCGGGGTGGGCATATTACCAAGCGGTGGTAGCGGCCTCGCGAATCTGCGTGGAGAGGTCGCTCAGGAGTCCTGGGGCGAGGCTGCGTTCCTCAGAAGCGGAATCACCCGTGAGTTGGAGCGTCGCAACCGAGGTGAATTCACGGTCCTTGAAGAGGAGTTTTTGGCCACCGTCAGTGGTGAGCGTGCAGCGCGCTACCATCGTCACGCGGTAGCTCGAGAAGCTGAAGGCATCGGTCGACTTAGTCGTCAGGCCGACCCGGCGGTAGGTGATGACTTCGATGTCGAGTTTGGCGCCGCCCGTGCCGACCTTGATGCGGGGATCCCGGCCGAGGTCTTCAACGAGTTTTTCCTGAAAGATGGCCTGAAGTCCCGGACGGGCCGTGGCATTACGAATCGGCAACAACTCGATCCGGGAGAAGGCCGGCTTCGGCCCACCGAGCTGGTAGGCGGAGCAACCCGCAAGGAGCGCAGCGGCGAGGAGAGGGAGGAAGCGCATCAGCGGCGTTCCGGTTCAGGGGTGGACTTCGGCGCTTCCTTACCGAAGCCAAGTACGTCGAGTTCCCCACTGACTACCAGCGGTTTGGCGGCGGCGGCTGGGCGCGGACGCGGGTTGACCCCGAGTAGGCGGTCAGCGATGGACTTCGGCGGCGTGGGGTTCGCTTGGATCTCGGCGAGCAATACTTCCGCCTCTTTGGCGGCTGCTGATTCTGGCGCGAGGGTGCGGCTAGCGTTGGCCATCAGCTTGGCGGCTTCAGGGTTATTGTACTTGAACCAATAGAATTTCGCGAGGTTAAGGCGGGCGCGGGCAGCGCGGTCGCGGAGCACCTTGATTTGTTCGGTAGACTGTTGGGCGCGCGGGTTCCTCGGGAACTGGTCCGCCAGCGTGCGCCAGTGGTCGACGGATTCCAGGGTAGTCGCTTGGTCGTAGTCCGGTCCCAGCGACTCTGCGCCGCGCAGTTTGGCGAGGCGCTCTAGCGCTTCGGGGGCATGCTTCGAGGTGGCATAGTCGCTGACGATGCGCTCCAGCATGTCACTGTAGACTTCCTTGCGATTTTCGCGTTCGGCTAGCCGCGCGGCATGCATGAGGCTCTCTTCGGCAATTGTCCCGACGGGAGCGACTTTCAGGATACTATCGTAGATGGTCAACGCGTGCAGGGGGTCTTTGAACCAAGGGAACCAGCCACCGAGGTGACGACGTTCGCCGTTTTCGTATCGGCCGGCCAAGTCGAAGGCGAGCTGGACGGCTTGGCCAAAACCAGAAAAGTCCGAGTGAGACTTAAAGATAACATTGAGGTCAGCCTCCGTGTCTTCGAATTGGCCCCTCAGGGCATAGAGGCGCGCACGTTCGAGGAGGGCGACCGCTCCCGCGTCGGTACCGACTTCCTTTTCAATCAGCTTATTCCAGAGTGCCAGGGCGGCGCGATCTTCGCGCATAATCGACAAGTTCTCGGCTTGGTCGATGGTCTTGAGGACATCGTCCGTCCGGCTATCCGGAATAATGCCGGAAGCCGTACCGGGCTTAATGCGCCAGACACCGTTTTCGTGGATGAGTTCGGCTGAGACCGAAAGGCTCAGCAGGCAGCAGGCTGCGAGATAGGTTTTAACGACGAGGTTCATGCCAGCGGAGAAGGGTTGCGCCCCAGGTGAGGCCGGAGCCGAACGCGACGAGCAGGACGAGGTCGCCGTGCTTAATTTTTCCGTTCCGCCAAGCTTCTTCGAGGGCGAGCGGAATCGAGGCGGCGGAGGTATTTCCGTAGCGTTCAAGGTTTGAGGGGAAGCGGTCAAGGCCTACGTTCAGTTGGCTGGCGACGGCTTCTAAGATGCGGGAGTTGGCTTGGTGCGGGATGAACCAAGCGACTTCGTCGGAGCTCACGCCGCACTGCGCAAGGACACGCTGGCAGGACTCTGACATCACGCGGACAGCGAGTTTGAAGACTTCCTTGCCGTTCATGCGGAGGCAGTGCTCGCGGGCGGCCATGGTCTCGGCGGTGGCTGGCTTGGCGGAGCCTCCAGCGACGCAGTGGATGAGCTCGGCGTTAACCCCGTCAGACCCGAGTAGGTTGCCGAGAATCCCGACGCCCGGGACGTCGGTGGTTTCGATGACAGCGGCCCCCGCCCCATCGCCAAAGAGGACGCACGTGGTGCGATCTTGCCAGTCGAGGACGGTAGAAAGTTTTTCGGTGCCGACGACTAGGGCCCGACGATATCGTCCGGACCGAAGCATGTCCGTGCCAACCTGGAGGGCGAAGACGAAGCCCGAGCACGCGGCCGAGACGTCGAAGGCCGGGATGTCGCGGCGGAGGCCCAACTTAGCTTGCAGTAAGCAAGCCGTGGAAGGGAAGGGCACGTCGGGCGTCATCGTCGCGACGATGAGTAGGTCGATGTCAGCGGGATTTACCCCGGCATTCTGCATGGCATGCGCGGCGGCCTTGGCACCCATGTCCGAAGGGTTCTCGTCGGGTGCAGCGATGCGGCGCTCGGAAATACCCGAGCGTGTCTTGATCCACTCGTCGTTAGTGTCGACGAGCTTGGATAGGTCGTCGTTGGTCAACTTCCGCTCGGGAGCGTGGACTCCGACTGAGCGGATGAAGACTGATAGCGCGGCAGTGCTCATCAAGGCCTGTGAGAAAACACCCGCTGGGGCGGGAAGGGAACACTAAAACCTTAGACGACCTCGGGGTTGGCTAAAATCACTGCATTTGCCTCGGCTAAACCTGCCTGCATGCGGTGGCCAGTGCCATGGCCAAGGGCTTCATAGCCTAGGCGGATGGCGCTGGCGATACCTTGGCGGTTACTGGAACCGTGTGCCTTCATGACGAGGCCCCCCAAACCCAGCAAGGGGGCTCCGCCGTAGCGTTCCGGCTTCAGTTTACCCTTTAATTCACGAAGCAAGGGAAACATCGCGATGCCGCCGGCCAAGTAGACGGGGTTACGCTTCACTTTACTGCCAATCATATCCCGGACCATGTAGACCAAGCCTTCCAAGGTCTTGAGAATCACATTACCCGTGAAGCCATCGGTGACAACGACGTCACAGCTGTCGCCAAAGACATCGAAACCTTCGACGGGTCCGACGTAATTAATCTTATCGCCCATCGCCTTAAGCAAGGTGTGGGTGCGGTTGATGCGCGCGCCCCCTTTCCCTTCTTCTGAGCCGACGGAAAGCAGGCCGATGCGGGGGTTGGCAATGCCGAGGGCGCTTTGGGCGTAAATGGAGCCGAGCACAGCGTTGTGGAGCAGGTGCTCAGGCTTAGCTTCGGGGTTGGCGCCGACGTCGAGTAATACGAAGTGGCCTTCGCGTCGTGGCATGATGGCCGCCAGGGCCGGGCGTTCGGCACCTTCCATGGCGCGAACTTTGATCGTGCCAGCGGCGACAAGGGCCTTGGTGTTGCCGGTCGAAACGACCGCATCGACTTCACCAGCCTTCAGCATTTCCAAGGCGATCACCATGGAGGAGTCGCGCTTGGATTTGATTACAGTCATCGCAGCGTCGTCGGGGTTAACAACGCCCGGCGCGTGTCGGAATTGGAGGCGCTTGTGGTTGAGGATCCGATTATCCATCGCCAACAGGCGCAGGTTATCCTCATGGCCGACCAAGATGAGCATATCCTCTGGGCCGACGATGCCTTCGCGAATAGCCAAAGCCGCCCCTGCGACCGCTTCGGCGGGACCGAGGTCACCGCCCATGCAGTCTAAGGCAATCTTATGGCCAACAGGCGTGGTAACTTCGCTCATACGCTACGAGCGTGGGCCCGGAAAGGAGGCTTAAGCCTCGGTATCGAGGACCTGACGGCCGCGGTACTTCCCCGTGGTGGGGTCGACGCGGTGGGAGCGACGGAGTGCGCCGGATTCAGCGTCACGCACGAGCTTAGGAGCGCGGAACTGGTTAGCGCCACGACGGAGGCGGCTGCGACGCTTGGACTGTTTACGTTTCGGATTTGCCATGGTTCTACGCTGGGATGAGGGTCGGTTCTACTCCTCCACCCCCCTCGGTCAAGCCCCCTTTCATGGGCTTGCACCCCCACTGGGGTGGGATTGGCTCTTTTCATGGCTTTAGCCCCTGCGCTTTTTCTCGATCGGGACGGAAATCTCATCGTGGACCACCACCATACCTGTGAGGTCCATCAAATCGCCCCCATTCCTGGCGTGAAGGAGGCTTTGGCGGCTTGTTTACAGGCTGGGTACCGTCTCTTCGTATTGACTAACCAGAGCGGTATCAATCGGGGTAAATTTACCTGGGCCCAATACCATGCCTGCAACCGCCGTATGCTCGAGTTACTGGATCTGCCGACGCCAGGCATCCTGGAAATCAAGGCCGCCCCCGAACGCCCCGATGAGCCCTCCATCTATCGTAAGCCCAGCCCGCAGTTTATTTTGGAGATGATCGCCAAGTACCAGCTGGACCCAGCCCGCTGCTGGATGGTCGGCGATCGCATCACCGACTGGGATGCCGGTAAGAACGCCGGCATCCACTCCTGCGCCGTTCGTAGTGGTGCCGGTCAGCCCGAAGATTTCGCTTACGCCGAAAGCCAGGGATTCGTACAGCGTGCGGACTTCCCTGAGTTCGTCCGAATCGAGCTGGGCCTGAAATTCTGAAAACAAAAAAGGACGAACCCAGAGGTTCGTCCTTTTGTCGAATTCCCTTTGGGAATTAGGCCTTCGGCGCTGGAGCGTCAGGGCAGTTAGGGCACTTCTTTTCGCCGTCCTTCTTGGCGGGAGCTTCTTCAGAAACGATCAGGGCCTTCGGCGCTGGAGCGTCGGGGCAGTTAGGGCACTTCTTTTCGCCGTCTTTCTTGGCGGGAGCGTCTTCAGAAACGATCAGGGCCTTAGGCGCCGGAGCGTCGGGGCAGTTAGGGCACTTCTTCTCGCCGTCTTTCTTGGCCGGTTCTTCGGCAAAGGAAACGACAGTAGCGAGTGCCAGGACGCTAGCCGTGGTGAGGAGGAGCTTGAGGAACTTGGTGTTCATAGGAGGGACTTATAATTTGGGTAGTTTGTTTCTTCTGTCAATGACCGCACCCACAATAAAAACCCCAGGTTACTTGAGGCGTTTATTCAGCTCGGTGAGTTTATCGGAGGCTAGAATTAGCCCAGAGCCAGGTAGCCAGTCGCTTCCACTGGTCGTTTCATAGACTTGCGAGGCTTTAACTGATTTAAGTTCTTTTACCACAATGACTTCTGATAATTCTTTTTGGCGAATTTTGGAGGGGCTGATGGGGGTGTTCTGCGGCTTAGAGTCGATCCAGAGAATCGCATCGGGGTTGGTCTGTACCAAGATTTCCCAGTCAAGTTTGACCCAGGTGCCAGCCTGTAGCGGCGACCTGAAGCCCGCCGGCTTGAGCGCTAGGGTCGTAAAGGCGTCCGGTCCCGCCATCATGCCGTCCCAGACGATTAAGAGGGTCCTGGGGGCGTTCACGGCTGGGCGGTCCAGTTGATTGCGTAACGCCTGGGCGGCGGCCTGCTGGTGCGTGGCTTCACCCAGCATCTCGATGTCGCGGGTAACTGAATCAGGGCCTTCGGCCTGTAGGACTATAACTTTCAAGCCCGCACGGGTACAGCGCTCGGCCCAGAGTGGGTTCGCTAAGCGCGGCAGAATTACCAAGTCTGGCTTGGCCTGCAGTAAGGTCTCGAGGTCGGGGTTGAAGGCATCGCAGGTCCGGACGGCGGGATGTGTTTTCGGGAGCGGGCACCAACGGGTAGTCGCGACAATCTGCGATCCGCAGCCGAGGTCCAAGAGGGTCTGCGTCGCGCCTGGGCTGTAGCTCGCAATGCGTTGCGGAGGTTCCGCGCCGCTCACCGCTACGCAGTAACTGAAACACCATAGCCAGAACCAGCGCATCAGGCAGTCAGCGCGAACGCGAGGCGCACCGCCGCATCGAAGCTTCCGCGATCGGCGGTGCCTTGACCCGCCAAGCCATAGGCGGTGCCATGGTCAGGACTGGTCCGGACGTGCCGTAGGCCTAGCGAGAGATTGGCGGCGGTGCTGAAGTCCACGGTCTTTAAAGGCGCCAAGCCTTGGTCATGGTAGATCGCAGCGACGGCGTCGAACTCCCCTTGCAGGTGGCGATGGAAAATAGTGTCTCCCGGGAGCGGGCCGCTAACGTCGTGCCCTTCCGCACACAGTCGCTCCACGGCGGGTTTGATGATGGCGTCGTCTTCCGTGCCGAGCAGACCGCCTTCGCCGGCGTGCGGGTTGAGGCCGCACACGCCGATGCGCGGGCGGTCAGCGCCGAGTTTCTTCCGCAGGGTGATCAAAGCGAGAACGGTACGGCGCACGTCTTCGCTCGTGAGCGTCGTGGCGACGGCGCGCAAGGGGATGTGCCACGTGACGAGTCCGACGGTGAGCCTTCCACCGGCGAAGGCCATGACAGGCGCACCACCCCACTGGTGCGCGAAGAATTCAGTCTGACCAAGAAAGGTGTAACCAACCTCCGCTAGGCCCTTCTTATTGATGGGACCAGTCACGACTCCGCTGAAGCGTCCACCGGTGGTGCCGCGCGCCGCGAGTTCCATGGCTTCCAGTGCAATCAGTTGGCCCGCAGTGTCCGGCTGGCCTAACCGAGCTTCATAATCCGCGGTTCCGACGGCTTCGCCTCGACCAAGCCGAGCGATCCATTTCGCCGGGCCGATGGGGATGACCGTGGCGGCGAGCTCTGGGTGCGCTCGCAACCAAGATTCAATGAGCTCGGGGCCCACGCCCGCAGGGTCTCCGCACGTCAGGGCTAGGGGCAAACGGCTCATGCAGGTTGGATGAAGCGGCCACGCTTGCCGCCTAGGAAGAAGTGGAGGAACGCCGCCGCCTCCGCACTGAGGTATTCACCGCTCGACACGCCGGCTTGTGCGAGGGCTGCACAATTCCCGCCTGGGGTGTAGACTAGGTGGTAGGCTTTCTTGAGCTCTGCGACGGTTTCGAGCGGTAAGCCGCGGCGTCGGAGGCCGATGAGATTTAGACCGGCGCAATCGTTACGTCCATAAGCCAAGGCGTTGGGCGGGACGTCCTCCGTGATGACCGCGTTACCCGAGGTCAGCGAGCCGCCACCAATGCGGCAGAACTGATGTACGGCGACACCGCCGCTGATGAAGGCGCAGTCGCCAACTTGGACGTGCCCGCCGAGCATGCAGCCGTTCGCGAGAATCACCTGGTCGCCGAGGACACAGTCGTGCGCCACGTGCGCGCCCGCCATGAGGAGGCCGTCCGCCCCAATCATCGTGAAGTCGCCGGCTTTCGTGGCGCGGTGCACGGTGACGTGTTCGCGGAGCACGGTGCGGTCGCCAATGCGTACGCCGGAAAAAATGGAGCGATCAAAGGAAAGGTCCTGTGGGTCGCCACCGATGACGGCGAAGTGATCGACGCGGACCTGCCCACCGAGGCTGGTCCCAGCCTTGATGATGGCGTGCGCGGCAATCACGCTGCCAGCGCCTACCTTGACGCCAGCCTCAATAATGGCGAACGGCCCGACTTCGACGTCCGGGGCGAGCTGGGCAGAGGGATGGACTTGGGCGCTAACGTGAATCACCGGGAAGAAGAGGAGGAGCCACCGAAGAGTTCGAGCTGGGTGGTGCGCACCATATCGTAGACGCGGAGCAGGCGAAGCAAGGCCAAGGTCGGCGACTCGCCGCTGGCCGGGGCCTCGGCATACTGCACGAGGTTTTCTACGATGGTCCGGATAGAGATGACGTGGTCGACGCCCGCTTCCTTGAGGAGGCGGATGCTTTCCGAGCGGGCGGGTTCCTGAGAAGGTAGGCCTGGCAGGACGAGAATCTTCGTCGCTGAGGTGGCCGCATCTTCAGGAAGGCTAGCCCAAGCTTCTTTCGCCGCCTCGCAGGCTTCCTTGCGGATGAATTCCAGGAAGTCCCCCCGGCGAATCGTCGTCGGCGTTACGGACTTTTGCCCATGCCAGTCGCGGACGACGGCGATGCCAGAGGTCAGGGCGGGTAGATCCGAGCCAAAGAGTTGGAACGCCCGCTCCCTCGGCGTTGCGGGCTGGGGGTTTTGAAAAAAGACGGTGCCCTCCGTTTCCGGGCGTTTGCGTTTTCCGTTCACAGGGGCCTTGCGCGATTGGCGTACGAAGAAGCCGTTCACCTCGAAGAACTCGCGGACCAGACTGTCGTCGAAACCCGCCATGGCCGCAAGGATGCAGCCGGTGGGCTAGGTAGGTCAACCCGCTATGCAGTCACAGCGTGAACCCCACGGGCGCGATGGCCACGGTGAACTCCCCTTTGAGCGAACCTGCCTTCATGGCCGGGACCAACTCGGCCAAAGGCGCCGTGCGTATCGTCTCATGAAGCTTCGTTAATTCACGGCCGATACAGACGACCCGCTCAGGGCCAAGGACCTCTAGCATCTCGTCAGCAAAATCACTGATCCGGTGGCAGGATTCGTGAAGCACGATGGTTTCGTCAGCCGTCTTCGCGCCCTCGAGGAAGCGACGTCTGGCCGCTGTCTTGGGCGCCAGGAAGCCGACAAAGCGGAAGGCATTGGTCGGTAGGCCAGACGCGGAGAGGAGCGTGACGATGGCGCATGGTCCCGGTAGTGGCGTCACGATGAGCTTGCGGCGCCGGCATTCGCGTGTAACGCGGAAGCCGGGGTCGCTGATGCTCGGGGTGCCGGCGTCGGTGATCAGGGCGACGATGGCACCACGCTCGATTTTATCCGCCAGTTCGACGGCTACTTCCTTTTCGTTATGCTCGTGGTAGGCCAGCATCGGCTTGTTGAGTCCGAGGTGGCGAAGTAGCCCGCCGGTGACACGCGTGTCTTCGCAAGCGACGAGATCGCACGCCGCCAACTCTGCCTTGGCGCGCTCGGTGATGTCACCGAGGTTGCCCAACGGAGTGGCAACCACCAATAGCCTGCCTGACGCTCCACGAGGCGACCCGTGTGCGTCTGCGGAGGCCGAAGGCATCTTAGCGGAAACCGGAACCGCCGCCCCCGGGGGTCAGGCCAGGGAGACCACCTTGCCAGGAGGCCGGCTGGGCTTGGGGTAAAGTAGAGTCACTGGGCTTCTCCGTCGACTCGCAACCGACTAACCCCAAGAGGGCTAAGGCGGCAACGAGGATGGGAAGAAAACGCATGGACGGCTTAATTATTTACAATCTTACCAGTGAAGGGCACCAGGGTTACGACACCACCACGGGTGAACTGGTCGAGCTTCGCACCAGGCAGAATCTGCGCAGTGGAGAGGGCGGCTTGGACGGATTCGACGCGGATCGTGCCGATGTTCTCGTTGTTCACGCGAACGTAGAAGCCAGACATGGGCTTGATGCCGTTGATTTCGCCAACGGAGAAGGAGACGAGGCCCTTGGAAGGATCGATGACCACGATGCGGGTCTTGATGGTTTCCGGACCAAACTCGATCTGAACGGTATCGACTTTCTCTTCGAGGAGAGGGTCGCGAGGATAGGGGGGTTTGTTGCCGGTCGTAGCGACGGTCCAGTTGTAGAGCTGAACATACTTCTGTGTGGCCGTGTTGCGTCCTTCTTCAGCCTTGTTGGCCTTAGCGATTTCGCCGTCCAGCTGCTCTTTGGTGAAAAGGGCGGCAATCTTTTCCTTGTCCTTAGCGATTTCTTCCTTGGAGGAGTTGAGTTCGGCCGTGAGGGAATCTTTCTTGCTGTTAGCTTCGGTGAGTTGGCCGGTGAGCTCGTCGCGCTTGCGGGTGAGCTCGGCGCGTTCGCCTTCGAGAGTGGTGACGTTAGCGGTGAGGCCTTCGATTTTCACCTTCTTGTCGGCGACTTCGGCGTTGAGGTCCTTCACGTTGCCTTCGAGCTCGGTGATCTTGGTGCGCTTGGCTTCAAGGAGGCTCTTGGCCTTGGTGTTGATGTCGACCATGCGGAGGTCGAACTGCTTGTTAGCTAAGATTTCGCCGTCGGTCACGGTCCAAGCGGTCTTCTCCATGGCAGTGTCGACCTTGCCCTTGAGCAGGTAGGCGAAAACGCAGGCAGCGATTGCGGCGAGGACGCCGACGATGCGGATGACCAGATTTACAGACTTATTCATGGGGATTTTTGGGGAGTAAAGGGGTTAGGAATGACTAAAGGCCGTTTTCTCTGGGTCCCCCGATTCCTGTCGTTTAACAGGTCCCGGGTTGGAGGAAACGTGCAGGAGAACTTTGAACACCACTTCCTCCGACCCGACAAGACCAATTTCCTCGCAGAGCTGGGTTGTGGTTAGCCATTTTCCGGGGGTCTTGGCCAGGCCAGCGATGGCCCGAGCACGAATCTTCAGGGTTTCCGAGGCAGCTTTCTTGCCCGCTTCGACGCCAGGTTGATGGTAAGCGTTAATAGACAATAGGTTAGCGTACAGTCCGACAGCCCGCTCAAAGAGCGCAATCAGCGTGCCAATCGAGTGGGCGTCGACTTTTTGGATGGTGATCGTAAGGTTGGCTCGGCCGCTGCCCGAAAGGGCCTCGCGCGAGCCCAGAAGAAAGGCTTGGAGGTAGTCGCCCGAGGTGACGCCAGGTTCGACTTCCGGGGATGGGCCACGGCGGTCTTCGAGGACTTCGATAAAGACCGCAAAGAAGTTGTTCACGCCGTCGCGCAGTTGCTGGACGTAGGCATGTTGGTCAGTGGAGCCTTTGTTGCCATAGACAGTGAGGCCTTGAAAAACCTGGCGCCCCGCGAGGTCGTGCTCCTTGCCAAGCGACTCCATGACGAGCTGCTGGAGGTAGCGGGAGAAGAGGAGGAGACGGTCTTTGTAGGGCAGCACCACCATCGCCTTGGTGCCACGGCCTTCGGTGAGATGATGCCATGCCAACGCGAGTTGGGCGGCCGGATTGCGGGCGACCTCCGCTTGGCGCGTGAGCACGTCCATGGCTTTCGCACCCGCCAGGAGTCCATCGATGTCGAGGCCTTGCAATGCAGCGGGGAGGAGCCCGACGGGGCCAAGTTCGCTCGTGCGGCCGCCGACCCAATCCCACATCGGGAAGCGGGCAAGCCACTGCTCGGCGCTAGCAACTTTATCGAGCTGGCTACCTTCGCCGGTGACCGCGACCGCGTGGGCCGCAAAAGAAAGGCCCGCCTGCTTCCAGCGCAGGGCGGCTTCAATCTGGCCATTCCGCGGTTCCGGCGTGCTGCCGGACTTCGAAGTCACCAAGACGAGGGTGCTGCCCAGGCGCTGACCGAGCGCATCAAAGACGCGGTCGATACCGTCGGGGTCCGTGTTGTCGATGAAGTGCACGCGCAAGGCGTCTTGGGCCGTGCCGAGGGCGTCGGCCACAAACTGCGGGCCTAAGGCCGAACCACCGATGCCGATGCACAGGAGGTCAGTAAACTTACCGGCCTGACCACGCACTGCGCCGGCGCGCACTTTTTGCGCAAAGGCATGGATGGCTTGGACGGCCGCTTTGATCTCGGCGGTGAGGGTGGCGTTCGGAGCGAGCTCCGGCGCCCGTAGCCAATAGTGACCGACCATTCGCTTCTCGTCTGGATTCGCGATGGACCCTTTTTCTAGCGCCGCCATGTCAGCCAAGGCTTGGCGCATCGCCGGTGCCATGCGCTCAGCAAAACCGGCTGGAGCTGGGGCGCGGCTCAAGTCGAGGGAGAAGCCCAGCTCCGGGTAGTGGATGAGCTGACTGCAGTAAGCGGCAAAGGTAGAGGCCATCGCCTCGTTGCTATCCCCTCCGCGGGTGGGAGGCAACCCCGTTCACCCGCTTACGGACGAAGAGTCAGGATGTGGAGGCCTTTTTTATTAGCCGTCACGATTTCGGCCCGTCTGTCGCCATTCAGATCCGCAACGACGAACTGCGTGCCGATGCCGGAGTCATCATCCGCGACGTGCGTCGTGAAGATGATAGTGCCAGCGTCGTCCTTCGCCCACGTCAGGCCGATCACCAGCGGCGCCGCGGTGGGATTGGCATCACCCTTCGGCCCGTGGGCCCAGAAGCGCTTGCCAGTGAAGAGGACGGGGCGCCCGTCGTCGGCTTGCTTACTCAGTACCAAGGCGTGCATCTGGCCCAGCACCAAGCCGCCCAGGGAGTTCGCTGGCTTATCGTCAAGGATGCGGTGCTCGACGAAAGTAATTTCGCCAGTCGCGCCGCGGCGCTGCTGGAACCAAGAAAGGCCGAAACGGTGTGCATCGAGCGAGGTGAGTACGTCCGCTAGGCCGTCGCCATCGACGTCGGTAACAATCATCTGCGCGCCGCCATTACGGCCCGCCGAAAAGGCGACCGCGTGAAAGGTCCAAAGCGTGCCGGCAGGGGCTTTAGGCCCGGGATTTTCCCACCAGCCGTTGCGTTCGAGGATATCAGGAAGGCCATCACCATTGAGGTCGCCCACGCCTAGGCCGTGCGTGAAGCGGGCATATTTTTTAGGGTCGGCCGCACTGATGGCGGTAAATTTGGCGGGCTGCGTGGGGTCGGCCCCGAGTTTGGCGTAGCCGATCGCGCCTTCGGACATGCAGACGAGTTCAGGAATACCGTCGCCATCGATGTCGATGAGGTGCGGTGATTCGTTATCGGTTTTAGCTAGGAAAAGATGGCGCTTCCACGGTGTGTCGGTTTTTACACCCGGGTTCTCATACCAATAGGTTTCCTTGCCCGGGAAGCCGACGGTGATGACGTCGGGCTTGCCGTCGCCATTTAGATCCGCAATCAATTGTACAAACGAATCCGAGTAGCCGAGTGGGTCATAGGGGTGGCCTGGGTTTTCGGCCAAAATATGGCGGACGCGGAAGTCGGGGCCTTCGTACCAATAAGGTCCAGCCACGATGTCGGGCTTGCCGTCGCCGTTGAGGTCGCCGACCGCACACCCTTCGCTAAAGAAGTCCGTGGTTAGGGTGCGCCGCGTGTAGTTCGGTTCTGGAGCGGCGCCGAGGGCGCACGTGCCGAGGCACCAAAGGGCAAGTAGGGTGGGGCGAAGCATGTGGGCACGGTGCCTGCTTCCTGGGCGGAGGCAAAAATAAAGCAGGCGAGACCGGAGTCTCGCCTGCGAGCGCCCTCGGTCGACTGGCTTAGTCGGCGTCGGTCACCGCGCCATCGCTGGCGGAGGACACGAGTTTAGCATACTTGGCCAACGTGCCGCGCTTTTCTTTGCAAGGGGTGGGCTTCCAGGCCTGCCGGCGTCGGGTGATTTCTTCCGCCGGGACCGCGAGGTTGATTTCGTTCTTAAGGGCGTCGATGACGATGGTGTCGCCGTTCTGGATGACGGCGAGGACGCCGCCCACAGCTGCTTCCGGGGTGATATGGCCAACCACGAAGCCGTGGCTGCCACCCGAGAAGCGTCCATCGGTGATGAGGGCAACGGTCTTGCCGAGGCCCTTGCCCATCACCGCGCTGGTCGGTCCGAGCATCTCACGCATGCCCGGGCCACCCTTGGGGCCTTCGTTGCGGATGACGATGACGTGGCCGTCTTTGACTTCGCCGTTGAGGATGCCCTTGAGGGAATCTTCTTCCGATTCGTAGACGATAGCCTTGCCGGTGAAGGCGCTGCCTTCCTTACCAGAGATCTTGGCCACGGAGCCTTCGGGCGCGAGGTTACCACGGAGAATGCGCAGGTGGCTGTCAGCCTTGATGGGATTGGAGAAGGGGCGGACCACGTCCTGGTCCGCAGCGTAGTTCCCGACGTTCGCCAGGTTTTCTGCCACGGTCTTGCCGGTGACCGTCAGGCAATCGCCATGCAGGAGGCCCTGATCGAGCAGCATCTTCAGCAGCGGCTGGAGGCCGCCAATGCGGACGAAGTGGGCCATGTTGTACTTACCGCTCGGCTTGAGGTCAGCAAGCACGGGGACCTTGCGACCCACGCGCTCAAAGTCCTCGAGGGTCAGTTTGATGTGGGCGGTGTGGGCCATCGCGATGAGGTGAAGCACGGCATTCGTCGAGCCCCCGAGGGCGATCACAACGGTGATGGCGTTCTCAAAGGCTTTCTTGGAGAGGATATCCGAGGGGCGGATGTTCTTCTTGAGTAGTTCCAAAACGGCTTTGCCGGCGCGTTCGCAATCGGCGAGTTTGTCCTTGGAGTTGGCGAGCTGGGCCGAGCTGTCGGGTAGGCTGAGGCCGAGGGCTTCGATGGCCGAGGCCATCGTGTTTGCGGTATACATACCACCACAGGAGCCTTCGCCCGGAATCGAACATTTCTCAATTTCCTTGAGCTCGGCATCGTCAATCTGCTTACCGGCATGCTTACCGACGGCTTCGAAGACAGTAACGATATCCGCGGATTGGCCCCGGTGTAGGCCCGGGACGATAGTGCCGCCATAGACGAAGACGGAGGGGCGGTTGAGGCGAGCCATGGCCATCACGCAGCCCGGCATATTCTTATCGCAACCCCCGATGGTGACGAGTCCGTCAAAGCCTTCCGCACCGGCTACGGCCTCGATGGAGTCAGCGATGATCTCGCGGGAAACGAGCGAGTAACGCATGCCCGGCGTCCCCATGGAGATACCATCCGAGACGGTGATGGTTCCGAAAATCACGCCCTTACCACCGGCTAGGTCGGCCCCTTTGGAGGCTTCGACGGCCAAGCGGTCGATGTGCATGTTGCAGGGGGTCACCATCGACCAGGTCGAGGCCACGCCCACGACGGGCTTCTGGAAATCGGCATCGGTGAAGCCGACCGCCCGGAGCATGGCGCGGCTGGGGGCGCGGTCGGCGCCATCCACGACGATGGAGGAGTGCTGGCGGGTGCAATCAGGGGAGCTCATGTGGGTGTGAAAAGTCTGCGGTTGTCAGTAGGGGGGACCCCCCTAATAAGTGGGAAGGGCCGACTCTGCCGTCCGCCTCCTTTTCCGACAATCCAATTTTACGCCCCTCTCCCTCGTGGAATTCAACCTTAAGAAAATCATCAAGGCGCTCCTGCTCTCGACCTCCGAGGCGGTCTCCATCAAGGACATCCAAAAGGTGGTCCAGCGCTACCATGCCCAATCGGCCTCGGTGTCGACGGAAGAGCGGCTGGCCTCCGAGCCCGGCACCGCGTCCGCCCCCGCCGCTACTCAGCCGGTGCAAGAGGTGATTCAGGATATTATCGATCAGGTGCCGACGTTGCTGACGGCCACGCAGATTCGCGAGGCGGTCGACGCCCTCGAGGTTGAAATGCGCGAGGCCAATGATGCGTCCCGTATCCTGCAGGGTCCGGAAGGTTTTCGTCTCGTAATCTCGCCCGTGTACGCTGATTGGGTTCGTCTGCTCCGTGGTGAGCCTCGTCCGCAACGCCTCAGCCCCGCCGCGCTCGAAACGCTTTCCATCGTCGCCTACCGTCAGCCCGTCACGCGTCCAGAGATGGAAGCCATCCGTGGGGTTTCCGTCGATAGCGCATTGAACCGTTTGATGGAGCTCGAGTTCGTTGCCGTGACGGGTCGCGCCGATCTTCCGGGCCGTCCCATCCAATACGGCACGACCGATAAGTTTCTCGATTTCACCGGCCTACGCACACTGGGCGAGCTGCCGGCTTCCGATGTCCTGTCACCCGCGCAGATTTCCGAATGGATTACCCGTGCCACGACGCCTGTGGCCGTGGGCGATGCTGAAATGGGCCTGCCCGCCGCCGATACCTCCACCCACGTGGCGCTCGAAATCCCGCCAGCTGATCCCACTTCTTCTGCACCGACCGCATGAGTCTCGACCAACATCGCCGCGAGGTTGACCGTATCGACCGCGAGATTCTGCGTCTGCTTGGTGAACGTCTCGAGGTTGCCCGCGCGATCGGTGAAGCGAAGTTGAAGTCGGGCGCACCTGTGTACGCTCCCCAGCGCGAAGAGCAGGTGTTGAGCGCCCTCGTCGAGGCGGCGCCGAATATTCCGGCGTCGGGCGTCCGTTCAGTCTTCCGCGAAGTGATCTCCCTTTCCATCGGCGCCCAGATGGCGAAGCCCGTCGCCTACCTTGGACCCGAAGGTTCTTTCACACAGCAGGCCCAGCTGCGGGCCTTTGGCTCGAGCGTGCCGTCCCTGCCACTGCGTTCGATTAGCGATATCTTCGCCGCTGTCGAATCGGGCGAAGCTTCTTACGGCGTCGTGCCAGTGGAGAACTCCACCGAGGGCGTCGTAAGTCACTCCCTTGACCTCTTGGCGGAATCCGAACTCAAGGTCGTCGCCCAAGTAACGTTGGCCGTCGAGCAGTGCCTCGTGGGCTTCGGCCCCCTCGATGCAGTGACGCGTGTCCTGTCCAAGGACATCGCCCTCGCCCAATGCCGCGGTTGGCTCTCCCGGCACACGCCTAATGCGGCCTTGGTCGAGACCGATAGCACCGCTGCCGCTGTCGAACAGGTGGCCCGCGAGCCCCAAGGTACCGCCGCGGTCGCTTCTGCTACTGCGGCCGAATCCCGCGGCGTCCCCATCCTCGCCCGTGGCATCCAGGATCGTCGCGATAACGCGACGCGGTTCTTCGTCATTGGGCTGACGGCCAACGCCACCGGTGCCAAAGAAGAGGTGACCAGTGTTGTGCTCACGTTGAAGCACGAGCCTGGTGCGCTCCAGGCCGCCTTGAGCTCTTTTTCCGACCGTGGTATCAACCTGATTCGGATTGAGTCGCGACCGAGCCGTCGCCGGGCTTGGGAGTACCTCTTCTTCATCGATTTCCCAGGCCACTGGGACTCGTCTGCCGTTCAAGAGGCCGTCGTTGCACTCAAGGGTCGTTGCGAAATCGTCAAGTGGCTGGGTAGCTACCCGCAGTCCGCCGGATGAGCCGTCGCGCCCTTGGCGGCGTGTTGCTCGCGCTCCTCGTGCTGACGTGCGGGGTCGCGCTTTGGTCATGGTGGCGGGCTTGGAACGCCCCTTTGGTCCGCGTGCTCTTCCGTCCGGCTTTCTCGGTGTATGGTATCTCGCCAGGTACCCCCGTGCGTGTCCAAGGCGTGGTGGTCGGGCAGGTTTCCGCCATCGGGCTTTTTGTGGATGCCGAGCAGCGCCTGCGCCCCGAGGTCGTCTTGAGCCTCGATCCAGATACGTTGGTGGACCGCGGTTTCGCTGACCGCCTGCGCCGTGAACGTTTACAAGAAGAGGTGCAGCGTGGACTCCGCGCCCACCTCGTCGCGGTGAGTCCGGCATCCGGCATGTTGCAGGTCGAACTTTTCTGGGATGCCCAGGATCCACTCCCAGCCCAGCTAGCCCGCGACGAGATTCCTGCCTCCGGGGTTACCACGCAGCGCGCCATTGAGCGGGTGGTGAAGGAACTCGAACGGGCGACGAGCCGTGACTTGGGCTTGATTGCCCAAGAGCTCGAGCGCGACTTAGATAAATATTATGCCAAGTCCGACCCCGCCCACGCCGCCGCTTTCTCGGCCCGACTTGAAGCCTCGACGGGTGCATTCGCCGAGGTGACTTCCGCCGATAACCTCGGGGCGAAGGCGCGCCGTCTGACGGAGACCTGTGCGGCCTTACGTGCCGCCACTGCCGACGCCGACCGTCGCTTGGATGGCGAAACCATCGGCCAGCTCCAAGTGCGTCTCGCCGATGCCCGGGCCGCCCTGGAGTCCTTTACGGCTTCCATGGAGGACTCCGAGGCCAAGATGAGTGGTACCGCCGCCGAGGTGGCGGATCTTTTCAAGGCGGTCTCCGAGGCGGCCCGCACTTGGACCAAGAAAGCGCGTGGTTTGACGACCGAACCCCAGCCTCGCTGAGGGAAGAGGCTTGCGGGGCTGCCGTCCCAAGGGGTAAGCAAAGGTTTTACCCAACCATGGCCGACCCGACCGATAAGATGGAAAACATCATCAACCTGTGCAAGCGCCGCGGGTTTGTCTTCCCTTCCTCCGACATTTACGGCGGTTTTAACGGCTTCTTTGACTACGGCCCCCTCGGCGTCGAACTGAAGAATAACATCAAGCAGGCTTGGTGGCAGGACTTCGTTCACCGTCGCGATGACATCGTCGGTCTGGATTCCTCGATCATCCACCACCCAACGACGTGGAAGGCTTCGGGCCACATCGAAAACTTCACCGACCCGCTGGTCGATTGTAAGGAGTCTAAGATGCGCTACCGCGCCGACCAGCTGTTCTTCGCCCCCGTCCGCGTGGCGGGCGAGACTATCGGGTATATTTCCGTGCTCGAAGACGAGACGATGTCGGCCAAGGCCGAAGTGATGGCCAATGAGATGAAGCGCAAGCTGGCCAAGCAAGGCGCCCTCGAGCCGCTTACCCTCAAGGACTACACCGAGGCGAAGCCCGAGGAGCATGCCCTCATCCCATCGCCCGCGACCGGCAAGCCCGGCTCCCTGACGCCGCCCCGCTCGTTCAACATGATGTTCCAGACGTACGTCGGCGCTATGCAGGATGCTTCCGCGACGGCCTACCTTCGCCCCGAAACGGCCCAGGGTATTTTCATTAACTTTAAGAACGTGGTCGATACCGGCCGCGTGAAGCTGCCGTTCGGGATCGCCCAAATCGGTAAGGCCTTCCGTAACGAAATCAACCCGCGCAACTTCATCTTCCGCTCCCGTGAGTTCGAGCAGATGGAAATCGAATACTTCATCGCGCCATCGGCCGATTGGCAGACCGCCCACCAGGGCTGGATCGAGGGTTGTCTCGCTTGGTTCGAGTCCATCGGTATCCCGCGCGCCAAGCTCTCGCTCTACCCGCACCCGACCGAAAAGCTCGCCCATTACTCCAAGGGCACCACGGATATCATGTTCGAGTTCCCCTTCGGCGTGCAGGAACTGCAAGGCGTTGCCGCCCGCGGTGACTTCGACCTCACGCAACACAGCGATGTGTCCGGCATCAAACTCGATTGGTTCGACGAAGCCGCCAAGGCCCGCTTCATCCCGCACGTCATCGAGCCGTCCGTCGGCGTCGACCGCGTGTTCTTGGCCTTACTCACCACGGCCTACCATGAAGACGAGGTCGAAGGCGAAAAGCGTATCGTGCTTCGCTTGCCCGCCCGCGTCGCCCCGTTTAAGGCCGCCGTCTTCCCGTTGTTGAAGAACAAGCCCGCCCTCGTCGAACGCGCCGAAGCCCTCTACCGCCGACTCAAGAAGCGCTTCAATGTCTTCTACGACGAGTCCGGCAACATCGGTCGCCGCTACCGTCGACAAGACGAAATTGGCACGCCGTTCGGTATCACCATCGACTTCGACACGATCGAGAAAGACGCCGGCGTCACGGTCCGTAACCGCGATACGCTGGAGCAGGTCCGGATGACGGAGGACGAGGTCGTCCGCTTCCTCGATGAGCAGGTTAACGGCTAACCGCCGTTGCGCCCACGAGTTCTTCCGCCACCCACGCGATCCGTCGCTTCCCGCAAAGGGAGGCGGCGATGGTGAGGTTGCGGAGGCCTTGCGGTAGGTGCGCGAGGAAGTCCGCCCGGCCTTGCTTGCGCCCGAGGAAGGCGTAGGCGCCGCAGGCCTGCAGGAGGCGCTGCGTGGCGGCGATGTGGAAGAGGTACGAGAACTCGTCGAGCGAGCCTTTCCAGTCAGCGACTTCGCGGGCGTGGTCTTCAATCTCGATCCGCCAGAGGTCCATGTCCTTGCAGGTGAGATAGGGATCGAAGGCGAGCGAGGCGTAGTCGTAGAACTGGCAACCGAGGCGCGCGCCTTGGAAATCAATCAGCCAAGCTTGGTCTTGGCGGACGAGAATATTCTGTGATTGGAAGTCACGGTGCACGAGCACCTGCGGGCGGCCGCTCAGTTCCTTGGCGAGCGTTGCCATCTCATTCTGAAGGTCGCGGTCAAGCTTGCGACCGGCGAGGACGTTGTCCGTGAAGTACTGGCGTTCCCAAGCATAGAGCTTGTCACCAAAGGGCTCCATCAAGGGCACGCTGGCGGTCTGCACGGCTTCCGCCCCGAGGCGGTGGAGATGGCCGAGCTGCTCGAGCGCCGAGGCGACGGCGGGCCAAGGGAAGGTGGGCTGCTGGGAGAGCGACCAGAGGTCGGTGTCACCGAGATCCTCCATCACCAGTACTCCAGCGTCCGAATCTTCAGCCAGGACCTGCGGGACGTTGATACCCGCGGCAAAGAGCGCGTGCCCAATGCGTCCGTAGCCGAGGTTCTCCGGCCGGGCATCGTCATAGATGCACAGCATGGCAGAACTGCCGTCGGGCTTCGCCACCCGGTGGAAGCGTCGGCCCGAGCCACCTTTGATCGGTGCCTCGCCGGCCGTGAGGGTGTAGCCAAACAGCTTGGCAGCATCGGCCGTGGCAATCGCCCCGCGCACCGGCTTTTCGACTTCGGCTTTCACCTGTTGGTATTCTGCCACAGTACCTAGGTCATGCCAATGCGCCGAGGGGTCGAGGTACCCCTGCACCGAGCCCGGCGTGGCTTGGACGCGGGTGAGGAAGTGCTCGACGAGTGAGACGCTCGCCGGCGGCACGCCCGCGGCGAACGCGCGCGTGACGAAGCAGATACCGGTGTATTGATAGGCTAAGTCGCTCTTACCGAGGCGGTCGCGTAGATCGGTTACAAAGCCGTCGTCCGTGATGCGCACGTTTGCGTTCGGACCTTTCTCGCGCACGACGAGTGTGGCTTCGGCGCCGTTCGTGATGTGGTGCGCATAGGCTTCAGCGAGCTGGACGTCCGAGAGGATGTCACCATTCCAGACCACGAGCTGCGTATCTTCGGCCGTCAGGAATTGGGTGATGTTAGCCAACCCGCCGCCGGTTTCGAGCAGTACGGGTTCATGGACGAACCGGATTTCGGCGTCCTGCCAGCGGCCCGTCGGAAAGGCCAGCGTCCAAGCCTCTGGGCAGTGGTGCGTGTTGATCAGAAAACGGCGCGTGCCGGCGGCGTAGAGCTTCGCGAGCGCGCGCTCAACCATCGGCTTACCGCCCAAGGGGAGCAGCGGCTTCGGACAATGCTCCGTCAGCGGAAGCAGGCGCGTGCCGAGGCCGGCACCAAGGATGAAAGCGGTCTTGGGAAAATCAGGCATGGGAAGGGGGTTTGGCGGAGCAGGCCGGGCAGATGCCGTAAATCTCCATCACATGGGTCAGGTCCGCAAAGCCTTTACCTCGGGCGGCGGCTTCAAGGCGGCTGGTGTCGCAGCCAGGCAAGCGTTCAATGCGGCCGCAACGTCGACAGATGACGTGGTGGTGATGATGCCCAGGGGCGACGAGGGCGTAGAGGCTGCGGCCCCGCTCGAGCGGGTGCCGTTGCAGGATGCCGGCTTCGTCCAAGGCGCCGAGACTACGGTAGACGGTCACGAGGTCCAAAGTGCCATCCCCGGCGGCGACGTGAATCTCCTCGGCGCTCAATGGGTGGGTGGCTTCGGCCAAGATGTTGAGCATGGCTAACCGTGGGGTGGTGACCCGGAGGGAGCGCTCTTTCATCCTCAGGACCGCCGCTTCGACCCGGGGCAGGGGGCTCCCCTCGCAACATTGGTCGTCGTGTCGATGTCCCTGGGCCATGGGGTTAGTTTGCTGAGCCTTATGACGTGGCAACACCGAATGGCCACTTGCCAGCCGTCCCGGTCTGGTTTCTCTCGTGTCACGCATGTCCGACCGTCCGGTCCAGTCTGCGGCCCCGCGTGAGCTCGGGCCGACGTCCTACCAAGACTTCGTCTCGGCTGAGCCCTTTCCGCTCGAGCTGGGCGGCGAACTGCCTGGCCTGACGCTCCGCTATGAGACCTACGGGAAATTACTCCCCGATAAGTCTAATGCCATCTTAGTGCCGCATGCGCTGAGCGGTGACCACCATTTGGCTGGTCGGTATACCCCCGAAGACCCTAAGGCTGGTTGGTGGGATCATTTCATTGGCCCCGGTAAGGCTATCGACACGGATCGTTTCTTCGTCATCGGCGTAAATTGCATCGGGGGCTGTCGTGGCTCGACGGGGCCGCTTTCCATCGACCCCCGGACGGGCCAACGCTTCGGCGGCTATTTTCCCGAGATCACTTTGGGCGATATCGTCCGCGGTCAACGGTTGGTGCTGCACCATCTCGGCATTACGAAACTCCACGCCATCGTCGGCGGTTCTATGGGCGGTATGCAGGCCTTACTGTGGTCCGGCGATTACCCCACTGAGGTGGGCCGCATCGCGATCTTGGCCGCCGGTCTTAGCCAGTCGCCTATGGCCATCGCCCTCAACGCGGCCTCCCGGGCTTGCGTGGAGACCGACCCTAATTTTCGCGGGGGCCATTACACCCCCGGCGAAGGACCGGACTCCGGTTTGGCCGTCGGTCGCATGATCAGCCATATCAGTTACCTTTCTTCCGCCGCGTTTGATCAGAAGTTCGGCCGGGCCCGCGTGCCCGGCGCCCAGCCCAAGGATGCCGTCTTCTGGCAGGTGGAAAATTACCTGAATCACCAAGGTCAGGCTTTTGTGAAGCGCTTCGACGCCAATAGCTGGCTCCGCATCACCCGGGCTGTCGACCGTTTCGACCTAACCGCCCGCGCGGCCGCCGGCCGTTTATTCCAGCCGGCCGGCCCCGAGGTTCTGGCGATAGGCTTCTCCAGTGATTGGCTTTACCCGACGAGCGAGCTCCGCATGGTCGTCGCTGCCGCCACGGCGGTGGGCGTTAATGCGGCCTACTTGGAAGTGATGACCGATGCTGGCCACGATGGCTTCCTGCTGCCCGATACTGGGTTGAGCGTCCGTCTACACGCCTTCCTCGGCTAAGTCAGAGCAGCGGCGCCAAGGTCTTTGAGAGGGCTTCAATCATCCGGCCTCTCCAGGTCCGGCTCCGGCGGTAGAGGTCCTCGGAGTAAGGCGTCGACTCAGCCTCGAGGCTAGCCACGAAACTTTGTACCGCTGCCAACGCCGCTGGGTCGCGCACGACTGCCGCAATCTCGTAGTTGAGGAAGAGCGAACGCATGTCGAGGTTCGCTGAGCCGATGACGAGGCTCTCGTTGTCGGCGATAAAGAGCTTGGCGTGTAGGACGTCGGGCTGGAAGAAGAGGATTTCGGCCCCGGCTTCCTTGAGCTGACGTAGATACCAGCGGCGAGCAAAGTCGAGAAGGCGATGGTCGGAGCGGCGCGGGACCATCACGCGGACCCGCCGGCCCTTGGCGGCGACGGCGACGAGCAGTTGGAAGAGCGCTTTGTCGGGCACAAAGTAAGGCGTAACGATGGTGATTGAGACGCGGGCGTTCTCAATCAGCGCGACATATTTCTCCCACAAGGGATCGTTCACGCAGTCGGGGCCCGAAGCGATGACTTCGATGTCGGCCTCGCCTTGGTGCTCGGGTTGGTTGCGGAGGAGCTCCGCGAAGGTCGCGGAATCGGCGTCCGTGGCTTGGCACCAATCCGCAATAAAGACTTGTTCGAGCGCCGCGGCGGCGGGCCCAGCTAAGCGGAATGAGCAGTCCCGGAAGCGCCGGTTGGAGGGCTCGCGACCCATGTAGGCGAGCCCGAGGTTCTGGCCGCCGATGATGGCGACCTGGCCGTCGAAGACCGCAATCTTCCGGTGGTTGCGCCAATTCGCGGAACCCTTACCTTGCATGGGCAGGACGGGGTTGAAGCGCGCCACTTGTCCGCCTGCCTTGACTAGCGTGCGCCCAAGGCGCATCGGCGTACCCCAGCTGCCGACGGCATCTACCAGTAGCCGCACCTCCACGCCTTCCCGCGCGCGGCGCACAAGTAAACTCCTGATTTCACGACCGACGGCGTCCGGGGAGAGGATATACGTGGAAATATGGATGCGGTGACGGGCGGCAAGAATCTCGGTATGCAAGGCTTCTAAGGTGTCGTGGCCGTGTCGGTCGCCCAACATGCGGAAGGAATTACCCGCCACGGATACGGGGCCCGCGAGCCGACGCGCCTCCGCCTTGATGCGTTGCTTCACTTTCGCTAAGGCGCTGTTCTTGCGGCCGCCGAAGAGGAAGATCACCGTGGCGGTGATGAGCGGAAAGAAAAGTACCGCCGGGCCCCAGAGCAAGGCGTAGCTCAGCGTGACACGCGCGCGGACGACCCGGATAATGACAAATAAGCCAGCAAGTAGACGTAACCCGAGCCATATGTTTTCAGCGTCGAGCGCGAAGGGCAGGGGATTGGTCCAGACCAACATGTCAGCAACCTAGCGGACACCCCGGGCTTTGGGCACAAAAAAAGACCCCGGTTGCCCGGGGTCTTGTTGGGAGCGTGGTGAACGCTTAGTTACCAGCCTTGTCGAGCAAGTCGCCGAGGCTGTTGAAGTCGCCGCTGCCCGCGGAGGACGAACCGCCCGTCGACTGCGCCGGAGCACCACCCGTGGACGGGCCCTTGATGCGCTCGTAGGAGCTGATTTCGGCCTGTAGACGCTCTGGGTCGTAGTTCGCGGCCTTGATCGAGAGACCGATGCGGCGGTCTTCCTTGTCGATCTTGATGACGCGAGCCGTGACTTCCTGGCCGACCTTAACGATGTCCTTGACGTTCTCAACGCGCTGTTCGGCGAGCTGGGAAACGTGCACGAGGCCATCGATTTCGTCGGAGAGTTCGATGAAAGCACCGAAGTTGGCCACCTTGGAGACCTTGCCGTTGACGAGGTCACCGATGCGGTACTTGCGGTCGATTTCGCTCCATGGATCCTGCTGGGTCTGCTTGACGCCGAGCGAGATACGCTGCTGGTCGACATCCACGTCGAGGACGATGGCTTCGACGTCGTCGCCCTTCTTCATGACTTCGGCCGGGTTGTTGATACGGCGCGTCCAGCTCATATCGGACACGTGCACCATGCCGTCGATACCGTCTTCGAGTTCGACGAAGGCACCGTAGTTGGTGAGGTTGCGCACCTTACCGCGGACGCGAGCGCCCACTGGGTAGCTGTGGCGAACCTTTTCCCATGGATTGGTTTCGAGCTGGCGGATGCCGAGGGAGATCTTCTGCTCCTCCTTGTTGACGTTGAGGATAACCGCATCGACTTCCTGGCCGACCTTGAGGATGTCAGACGGCTTCTGGACGCGCTTGGTCCAAGAGAGTTCGGAGACGTGGACGAGGCCTTCGACGCCGCCTTCGATCTCGATGAACGCACCGTAGGCGACGAGGTTGACGACCTTGCCGTGCACCTTGGTGCCGACAGGGTAACGCTTCTCGATGCCTTCCCATGGGTTCGGCTGGGTCTGCTTGAGGCCGAGGGAGACGCGTTCGCGCTCACGATCGACTTCCACCACCATGACGGTGATTTCTTCACCGACCTTGACGACTTCGCTTGGGTGACCGATGCGGCCCCAGGACATGTCGGTGACGTGGAGGAGGCCGTCGAGACCGTCGAGATCCACGAAGGCACCGTAGTCGGTGATATTCTTGACGATACCGCGACGGATGACGCCTGGCTTGACCTCTTCGAGGAGCTTGCGGCGGCTTTCGCCCCGCTGTTCTTCGATGAGTTCGCGACGGGAGACGACGAGGTTCTTCTTCTCTTTGTTGATCTTGATGATCTTGAAGTCGAAGGTCTGACCGACGAAGCCTTCGAGGTTCTTCGGAGGGTTAACGTCAATCTGCGACGACGGCATGAAGGCGTCGACGCCGACGGATACGATGAGGCCGCCCTTGACGACGGACTTGACGCGGCCCTGAACAATAGAGCCTTCTTGGCAATTGGCTTCGATGCTTTCCCACTTCCGGATTTGGAGGGCTCGATCGTAGGAGACGGTCGGAGTGCCGTCCTTGTTTTCAAGGCGTTCGAGATAGACTTCGACTTCCATACCGACCTGGACTTCGGCCATGTCGGGGAATTCGGCTTGCGGGATGAAACCCTCGGACTTGCCGTTGATGTCGACGATGACATCCTTGTCGCCACGGATTTCCGTAACGGTGGCCTTGATGACCGAGTGTGCTTTGAGCGCGCCGAAATTAGAATCGGCGAGCAGTTTTTCCATGAGGCTCATTGTATTTTGACTGTTTGTCCTGGTCGTCGCGGAGGACGTTTCCAGGGTTTGGTTGTGGTTTTTGGTTTTCCCTTCGGAGATTCCACGGGCAGATGCCAGCGGGCCGAAAGGAGGTCCGAAAGAACCTACTGAGGAGGGGGGTGGCAAGCCCGATTATCGGGCAACGGCGTCCCAATGGGCCTTGAACTCGGGGTCATCTTTCCAGCCGGGTCGGCCCTGCAGGGCTTGGAGGGCCTTCTTGGCGGGTTCTTTCAGGCCTTTTTTCTCAAAAAAGAGGGCAACCTCCCAAACGAGGCCTTCATCAGCCTTGTCCAACCCCACCCAGACTTGGGGATTCCAGACGAGAGGGAGCGCTTGCTCCTGCCGGGCTTGGGCCAAGGCGAAGGCCAGCGGTAGAGAAGGGGTCCGGCGTTGGGCGGCATCGAGTTCGGCCAGGGCCTTGGCGCTTTCGTCCTTCGGGCGGAGCTTGGCGGCCCGGATGACAGCATAGGCCCCGAGTTCGTCCGGCTTTTTCTGGAAGTCCGCCAGTTGCTTCGCGATGTCCTGGGCAAAGGGTCGATAGAAGGGGTCGCCCAAGATCGTCCCCTGCCAACTGACGGCGGGGTTGGCATACCAAGCGGCTTCCCCGACGGTCATGCCTTGCTGGAGGCCTTGGATGAGTAGGTCCGGCCGCAACGTCAACGTGAGGTAGGGCTCGTAGACGTTGCCGGAGGTATGCGCCGCACCTTGCTTCACCAGCCAAGGGGTCCAGCCAGCGCTGTCAAAGCGCAGCGTGCCCGCCGAGTAACTGTGCAGGTGCAGGGCAATCGCACCAGGTGCCAACTTGACGGACGGTAAGGCAAAGCGGCCTTCGGCTTTCTGGCTATACCAACCGAGGTAAAAGGCGGGAGCATCGGAACGGGCCTTCGCGCCGAATTGTTGCCGCGTGTTCTCGATGTCCGTCGGAAAGCCGAGCTGCTGCGTCAACTCTGCGGCATTCTTAAACCAGGTATCGCCGTCCGGATAAGGTCCGCCGATGTCTACATAGGCACGTCCGCGGAGGCCTTGAGCTTCCGCTCGCCAAGCGCCTTGCATCGCACGGAGGACATCGGCAGGGGTGGGCCCATCCAGCCGTGCCGTCCGGATGATTTCCGCCGCGTCCGCCGGGGCCAGGGTCCGTTGCTGAAACCACGGGTTCGGCTTCGCGCCTTCCGGGTCGAGGTTCACAGTGGCGAGCAGCGCGAGTTCGCTGTCCACACAGGCTTGGTCGCCGCGAATGCCTTGTTTACCGCCGCCCAGTACCTTGATTCCGCTGGGCTGAATCTTCAGCGGGACGCCATGCATGAGCACAATCCAGCTCAGCTTGGGCGCCGCCGTGGGCAGATAATCTTGGCGACCACGCACGTCTTTGCCGGCGACGATTTGCCCCGTTAAAAGGCCCGCCGCGAGGAGCTTGCTGCGGAGCGGGTTGAGTATCGTCTCGCTGTATTGCGACCAGGTGATGGCTTCCTCGATCGAGAGGTTTAAGGTAATCAGGTTCTGGTTGGGGATGCCGCGCTGGCGCATAAACGTCTTCGCCAGCTCGACGCCCGCGGGGGTATTGCTGTTGGCGACGACGACAGTCGTAGCCGGCGCCATCTCCGCGCGCAGGGCGGACACGCCCCCGAGAATCAGTAGTAGTAAGAGGGTCCGAACCATGTCCCGAACTTAACGCCCCGCGTCCGTCGCGAAAGCGTAAACGCTGGCTACAACTTCGAGCGCACACGCGTCACGTAAGCAAGCACGCCTTCCGCAATGGCTTCCGCCAGCTTCTGGCGGTAGGTCGCGTTGGCAATCTGTGCCCCTTCGGCGCGGCTGGAGATGAAGCCACCTTCCAACAAGATGCCCGGGCAGTTCAAGGGGCGGAGTACCGCGAACCGGGCCCGGCGGACACCGCGATCCTCGGCGCCCGTCGCCTTGAGGACAGAGCGATGGACGTTCCAAGCGAGGAGCAGGTTAAAGGTATCGAAGCGGTTACCGGCTTCAGCGGTGATGTCCGCTTTACCCGAGGCCTTATTCGTCGAGTACTGCCCCGGCGGGGTCAGGCAGTAGGTTTCAATGCCGGCACTGGTGGCATCGCCCGCCGCCCCGCCATTATAGTGGAGGCTGACGAAGAGGTCGGCTTTGGCCTTGTTCGCGGCCGCGGCGCGATCGGCGAGTTCGATAAAAACGTCCTTCTCGCGCGTGAGGACGACCTCGAAGCCGCGTTTTTCGAGCAGGAGTTTAAGGCGGATTGCGGTGTCGAGCGTGGCGGCTTTCTCTTCATAGCCGAGAGACGTATTGAGTTTTCCGGGGTCCTTACCGCCGTGCCCTGGGTCGATGACGATCCGCTTAGAACCCGGGAGTTGCGGCGGCAATCGCCAGAACAGCGGCACCAGCACTTTATCGTAGTCGAGCCGCGTGACGGTCAGTTTCCCTTTCTTGGAGTCGATGTTGTCGTCGAGGAAAACCTTAGCCCCACCCACGTATACGTATTCACGGTTCTTCTCTGCGAAAAGATCGGGGAGTCCTTTGGCGGCGAACCGTTCGATGTCCGCGGTATCGCCTTTTTGCGCCACCTGTTGGAGGCCGAGCAGGCGGACGGAATCGCCGAGATAGATGTCTTGGCTACCCGCGCAAAGCGGGGCGACGCCGCTGAGCAGGGCGAGCAGGGCGGCACCGATACTCAGGCGACAGCGCACGACCTCACTCCGGATCGTTCTCGCCGTTGTCCACTGCTGAGTCGTCTTCGCCATCGTCTTCGGCTGGCGCCGCATTGTGGATTAACTTGCGTCGATTAGCTTGCAAAGGGGTCATGCCGACGACGATGGCGCGGCCGCTGCGCTTGGGCTCGTTGTCGCGTGTGGCGATGTGAATCAAGGCTTCGATCGCGCGCTTCATGGTCTCGAGGCCGATTTCCGGGTGCTCGAGTTCTCGGTACCGGTACTGCAGAAGTAACTTCACCTTGTGGCCGTGATACAGGAAGTTTTCCGCCCGGCGGACCTTGATGAAAAGGTCATGCACATCGATACGTGGGCGGAGTTTGATTTCCTTAACCTTCGTCGCCGTCTTCTGGTGCTTGTGCTTCTTCGCTTCTTCGTAGAGGTACTTGCCGTACTCCATGAGTTTGCACACCGGGGGCGTGGCCGTCGCCGCAATCTCGATGAGGTCGACACCGAATTCACGGGCCAACTCTAGGGCCTTGGCGGTCTGCATGACGCCAAGCATTTCGCCTTTGGGCGAAATGACGCGAATCTCGGTTGCACGGATGCGGTCGTTACGCTTGGGACCTTTATCCTCCCGGCTGCGGAAGTTTCCGCGTTGTTGACCAGAGCTACTGGAGGAGGAACTCGGCCGGGGGCCGTTCGGGCGATAGGGCGGTGGCATTAGGTATCTTCGGGCGTGTCGTTATGTGCCTAAACTCCCCTTGAATGCGGTTGGGTTCAAGCACCGATTACACCGAAGACCGCTTAACGGCGGCCCAGCAGATTAACTTATTTTAAGGCGGCGATAGCAGCGAGGACCTGGCTGCCGTGCTCTGCGGCTTCGACTTTTGGAATCACCGCCAAGAGTTTACCGTCCCCGCCGAAGAGGTAAGCCGCCCGCAGCGGACCAAGGTACTTTTTGCCGTACATGGATTTTTCGACGATCGCATCCATGGCCCGCGAGAACTGGTCCTCTGGGTCCGCCACTAAGGTGTACTTGAAGCCATGCTTGGCGGCGTACTTGGTGTGGGCGGCGCAGGTGTCCCGAGAGACGCCAATAATCGTAAATCCTTGCTTACCAAGGGCTTTCTCGTGTTTAGCAAGGTCCGCCGTCTGCTTATCGCAGGCCGAGGTGTTGTTGCGCATGTAGACCGAAACGACCGTCGGGCCCTCAATAAGCTTGGCAAAGGGGCCATTGACGGGCTTTCCGTCGACTAAGGCATCGATTTTAAAGGATAACTTGGGCTTTTTTCTTGGTGTCAGCATGGCGATTGGAGTGAGAAGGGTGCATCGAGGAGGGGAGGTGATCGCTTGGCTTTGTCAAACGGGGCTAGGTTTTCGCAAATAACTACACCGCCCGCAGGCTTCCTCGCCCTTTCCCCTTTACAAACTACCCCCAGTCTTCTTTGTTCCGACCCTTTCCGCCATGCAAAAGACCCGCAAGTCAGTCTCCAAGCGCTTTAAGGTGACCGGTACCGGCAAAGTGATGCGTCGTTCCTCGAACACGCGCCACCTGCTCAGCTCCAAGTCCCGCAAGCAGCGCCGTCGTGCCAACAAGTCCAAGCGCGTCGACTCCGGCTTCGAGAAGAAGATGCTGGCTTCGATGCCTTTCGCCTAAATCGGCGATTCCCTCTGGCCAAAAGGGTGTTCTTAAGGCGACCCCGCGGCCTCTTATAAACCAATAATAATACCATACCAACATGCCTCGTGCAACCAACGGTCCAGCCACTAAGGCGCGAAAACGTCGCGCCATTCGTGCCGCTAAGGGCTACTTCGGAAATAAATCCCGCCTGTACGTCTACGCTCTCGAAGCCGTCCAGCGCGCGCAGAAGTTCGCTTACCGCGATCGTCGCAAAAACAAGTCCACTTTCCGCCAGCTGTGGATCGTCCGTCTGAACGCTGCCTGCCGTCCCCTCGGCATCAGCTACAGCCGCCTGGTCAATGGTCTCAAGAAGGCGAATATCACGATCGACCGTAAGAACCTCAGCGAGCTCGCGATTCACGACGCTCCGGCGTTCGTGTCCATCGTGACCAAGGCTCAGGCCGCGCTCAAGTAAGCGCGCTGCCCAGCGTCCCCTCGAAGGCCCCGGTCACCCCGGGGCCTTTTTGTTTTCGGAGGGGTGCTTTCGCTTGCCGATTGGCCCCGCCCCCGCACAAATCAAGGCCATGCAGCAGCCGCTCGCCCAGCTCGTCGCCACCGCCCAGCAGGAGGCCCTCGCCGTCACGTCGCGTGCCGAGCTAGAGGCCTTTAAGGCGCGCGTGGTCGGCCCCAACGGCTCCCTCACCGCCGTGATGAAGGGGATGGCCACGTTGTCCAAAGAGGAACGGCCGGTCGTAGGTAAGCTGATCAACGAGGCGAAGCGGTCCGTCGAGGAACTGCTCGCCCAATTACTTCTTAAGGTCGAGGACGCCGAAATCACCGCCGCCCTCGGCACGCCATGGGATGCCACGCTCACCGGCCCCGATGCTCCCGCAGGTTCCCTGCACCCGCTCACGCGTACCCGCGAGCGCATCTTGGCCAGTTTCCGTAAGCTCGGCTTCACGGTCGCCGAGGGTCCCGAAATCGAAACGGAGTGGCATTGCTTCGACGCACTCAATACGCCCGCCGATCACCCCGCGCGTGACATGCAGGATACGCTCTACCTGCCGAAGGCTTTCCGCTCCGCCGACGCCCCGCGTAAGGGTGAAGAGGCGCTCGTGCTCCGCACCCACACGTCGAGCGTCCAGGTACGCACGATGCTTTCCCGTAAGCCGCCATTCCGGATCGTGGCCCCAGGTCGTTGCTTCCGCCGCGACGCCGTCGACGCCACCCACTCCGCTAACTTCCACCAGGTCGAGGGTCTTTGGATCGACCGTAATGTGACGCTCGCTGACTTGCGCGGGGTGCTCGACTTCTTCGTGAAGGAGACGTTCGGGCCCGACGCCGAAATCCGCCTGCGTCCGTCGTTCTTCCCGTTCACGGAGCCGTCCTTCGAAATGGACCTGCGCTCGCCGAACCTCGGCCGTCTGTCCAATCGCTGGCTCGAAATCATGGGCTGCGGTCTGGTCGACCCTAAGGTGCTCGAGCTCTGTGGGCTCGACCCCGCTGAATTCTCCGGCCTAGCCTTCGGGCTCGGGCTCGAACGCATCGCCATGCTGGTTCACGGTATCGATGACATCCGCCATTTCTATAATAACGACCTGCGCTTCCTGCGCCAGTTCGCCTAAGCCATGAAAGTTTCTTTCCAAGCGCTCTCCCGCCACGTCGACCTCACCGGGGTCACGACCGATCGTCTCGCCGAGGTGCTCCCGATGCTGGGGCTCGAGGTGGAGTCAGTCCATACGTTCGGCCTCGCGCCGCTGCCCCTCGTGGTGGTCGGTGAGATCGTGTCGTTCGACAAACACCCGTCCGCCGATCGTCTCAGTGTCTGCCGCGTCGATGTGGGTGATGGCAATCCACGGCAAATCGTCTGCGGTGCTAAGAACTTCAAGGCGGGCGACCGCGTACCGGTCGCGCTACCCGGCACGGTGATGCCGAGTGGTACTGAAATCAAGGTCTCTAAGCTCCGCGATGTCGATTCGGCAGGCATGCTGTGCTCGTCCGAAGAGCTGGGTCTCGGCAAGGGCGAGGATGGCTTACTCATCCTGACGCCCCAACAGCCGGTGCTGGGTACGCCGTTGAATAAGTTATTCGGCGCTCCGGATACAGTACTCGAGATTTCCGTCACGCCGAACCGCGGCGATTGTCTCGGTCTGCGTGGGGTCGCCCGTGATGTCGCCGCTGCCCTGAATCTGCCGTTGAAGCCGCTGACGGTCAAGACGGCCGCCGGCCTCGCCGCCGCACCGTCTGCTCACGATGCGTTCGGTTTCGTCCGCTCGTCCTCTGAGTTCTGTCCTTACTACACGCTGCGTACGTTGAAGAACGTCAAGGTCGGGCCAAGCCCCGATTGGGTCCGTCGTGACCTCGAAGCCGCGGGTCTGCGTCCAATCAACAATGTGGTCGATATTACCAACTGGGTGCTACTCGAACTGGGCCAGCCGCTCCACGCGTTCGACGCGGCTAAGGTTTCCGGTGGCATCGAAGCCCGCCCCGCCCGCGAGGGCGAGGAGCTCGTGCTGCTCGACGGCAAGAAGGTGAAATTGGAAACGGGGATTTGCATCATCGCCGATGCCCAGCGTCCGCTCGTCGTCGCTGGCGTCATGGGTGGCAACGAAAGTGGTGTGACCAACGCCACGACCACCGTCCTGCTCGAAGCGGCTTGGTTCAAGCCCGGCGAAATCCGCCGCGTGGCCCGCCGTCTCGGCGTGTCCACCGATTCTTCGCACCGCTTCGCCCGGGATGTGGATCCCGCCGGCGTTGAACTGGCTTCACGCCTCGCAACGGACTTACTCATCGAACTGGCCGGCGCTGAAGTGGTCGGACCCGCCGTGGTCGTGGGCCAGCCGCCCCGCGCCGACGCCCATATCGCGCTGCCCGTCGGCTACGTGGCCGCTAAGTTGGGCACAGCCATCGCCGATGCCGATGTGACCCAAGCGTTCCAGCGCTTAGGCTTTACGGTCTCGCCGACGTCGACCGGTTTCTCCGTGCTGGTGCCGTCCTTCCGCTCCGATGTGACGCGCCCCATTGACTTGGTTGAAGAATTCATCCGCATCCACGGGACCGATAAGGTGCCCGCCGGCCGCCCCATCGCCCCGCTCCCAGGCGACGAAGATACACGTTCATCAGGTTTCACCCGCGAGGTGGCTATCCGTCTCGCCGGCGCGGGTTTCACGGAGTGCTGTCACTACACCTTGCGCGATGCCGCTGAGGTTGCCCGTACGCTCGGCGAGGCCGCGACCACGCAGTTGGCCCTCGAGAACCCGCTCACGGCCGACCAATCGCATGTACGCGCATCGCTCGTCCCGGGGCTCGCCGCCGCCCTCGCGCTCAACGTCTCGGTCCACGCCGACCCCCGCGGTCTTTTCGAGGTCGGGGTGGTCTTCCGCCCCCAGGCCGATGGCACGGTGCGCGAATTCCTCGCAGTGGCCTTCGCCGCCCCCGCAGAATCACTTGTGCGTTCTTGGAAGTCGCGCGAGGCCTTTGATGTGCTGCGCGCGAAGCGCTTACTGTCCGACGTTGCCACGCTCGCCGGGGTGACGGCTTCTCGCCTGTCCTTCGGTGTCGCCACGGGTGGTCTCTGGCAGGCCGACCATGCTTCTTCTTTAGTCGATCGCGGCCGCTCCGCCGACGGTGCCTGCGGCGTCCTCGACCTCCGTTGGACGCGCTCGCTGGGGCTGAAGGGTTCCATCGTGGCCGGCGAATTCTTGCTGCCTCGCTCCACGTTCGCCGACGCGCTCCGTATCCCGCGCTTCGAGACGTTCTCGTCCTTCCCGCCCGCCACACGCGATGTCGCCGTCATCGTGCCGACCGCCACCGCCGCTGGCGAGGTGCTCACCCGCGTCCAACAGGCTGCCGCCAAGGCCGCCGGTAAGGAGTTCGCCTTGGAGTCGGTCAATTGTTTCGACGTCTTCAGCGGCCCCGGGCTGCCAGAAGGGACGCGTAGCGTAGCCTTCGAGATTCGCTGGCGCCACGCGGCCCGCACGCTCACCGACGAAGAAGCGAACCGCGCTATGGCCGCCGTCATCGCCGCCCTCGAGAAGGGCGCCGGCTGGACCATCCGTAGCTAATCGCCATGGCCGAAGGTTTTGACATCGATCATCTCGCGAAGCTCGCCCGCCTCAGCCTCACTCCCGAGGAGAAGGCGCTGTATTCGTCCCAGCTGAATTCTATCATCGGTCACTTTCAGGCCTTGGCGCAGGCCGACCTGCCCACGACCATCGATGATGCCCGCGTGGTTCGTGAATCCGCCCTGCGCTCCGACGTTCCCGGCCCGTCCCTCGGTGCCGAGGCGGTGACCCGGATTGCACCGGCTTCGCGTGATGGGCAAATTTCCGTCCCGCGCGTCGTGGACGACGAGGCCTAAGCCATGGCCGAGGTTCTCCACACGCTTTCCGCCGCTGAACTGGGCCGCCGCCTCGCCGCGGGCACGCTGACGTCCCGCGCGCTTTGCGCGGCGCTCATCGCCCGCTACGACGTCTTAAACGATAAGGTCGGTGCGTTCACGCACCTCGATCGCGCGGATGTCCTCGCCCAAGCCGATGCTTCCGATGCCCGCCGTCAGGCCGGACAGGGCAGGGGCCCGCTCGAAGGCATCCCGGTCGCGATTAAGGATAATATCGCGGTCCAGGGGCAGCCCCTGACGTGCTCCAGCAAGATGCTGGCGTCGTTGGTGTCTCCTTATGATTCCCACGTGGCCGAGCGTCTCCGCGCTGCCGGTGTCATTCTCTACGGCCGCTTAAATATGGATGAGTTCGCCATGGGTTCGTCCACCGAGAACTCCGCGGTCCGCAAGACGTTCAATCCTTGGGATCTGACCCGTATCCCTGGTGGCTCTTCCGGTGGTAGCGCCGCCGCCCTCGCGGCCGGCCTCGTCCCGCTTTCTCTCGGCTCCGACACGGGTGGCTCCATCCGCCAGCCGGCTTCGCACTGCGGCGTGGTTGGCCTGAAGCCTACTTACGGCCTAGTGTCCCGCTTCGGTCTCGTGGCCTTCGCTTCGTCGCTCGACCAGATTGGCCCGATGGCCCGCAGCGTCGAAGACTGCGAACTGTTGCTCGCGGCGCTGGCTTCGGCCGACGCCCGCGACATGACTTGCTTCGGCTCCGACGAGCGTACGCTGACCGCAGCAGGCGAGGCCAAGAAGCTTCGCATCGGTATTCCCAAAGGTTTCCTCGGTAAGGGCGTCGCTCCTGAGGTCGCTGCGGCGGTTAATGCCGCCATTGAATTCTATCGCGCCCAGGGTTGTGCGATCTCTGAGGTCGAACTGCCTTCCGCCGACCTCGCCGTGCCGACCTACTACGTGGTCGCAACAGCCGAGGCGTCTTCGAATTTGGGTCGCTATGATGGCGTCCGCTACGGCCATCGTTCCGCGCAGGCGTCGACACCAGTCGAGATGATGACCAATAGCCGCTCCGAGGGTTTTGGCCCCGAGGTGAAGCGCCGTATCTTGCTCGGGACGTTCGTGCTCAGCGCCGGTTACGCCGACGCTTATTATAACCGCGCCCTCCGTGCCCGCGCTAAGATCCGTTCCGAATACTTGGCCGCACTGTCGCAGGTTGACGTGCTGCTGACGCCGACGGTCCCGACCCCGGCGTTCAAGGTTGGTGAAAAGGCGTCCGATCCGCTCCAACTTTACTTGGAAGATATCTTCACGATTCCGGCCAACCTCGCTGGACTACCAGCTCTTTCCGTGCCCTGCGGTCAGTCCGGCCACCTGCCGGTCGGCTTTCATCTCGTGGGCGCTCCGCTCTCCGAAGCCAAACTCCTCGCCGCGGGGCGCCTCTTTGAGGCCGCCCATGGCTTCGCCCACCAACAATCCACGCTATGAGTTCCTCCTCTGACTGGGAAGTCGTCATCGGTCTCGAGGTGCACGTCCAACTCCACACGCGTGCCAAGGTCTTTGCGTCCTCCTCGTGGGGCTTCGGCCAAGAGCCGAACGAACAGGTCGACCCTGTCGTCCTCGGCCTGCCCGGCACGCTGCCCGTGGTGAACCATGAGGCAGTCGAGAAATCTATCCTCTTCGGTTTGGTGGTCGGTGCCGAAATCCCCGCGCACTGCGCTTGGGATCGGAAGAACTACTTCTACCCAGACAACCCGAAGAACTACCAGCTCACGCAAAAGGATTTCCCGGTCGTCATCGGTGGGTCCGTCGAAATCGAGTTACCCGGTCCCTCCCGCAATGTGATGGGCGAGCATAAGCACGTCCGCATTCACCACGCCCACCTCGAAGAAGATGTGGGTAAACTGAGCCACGCAGGCAGCGGCTCGTTGGTTGACTATAACCGCGCTGGCGTGCCTCTCCTCGAGATTGTCACTGAGCCCGACCTCCGTTCGTCGGCCGAAGCCGAAGCTTTCCTGCGTGCCCTCGTGGCGATGCTCACCCAAGCGGGTGTGGCCGACTGTGATATGGAAAAGGGTCAGCTGCGTTGTGACTGCAATGTCTCCATCCGCCATCCGGGCGCCCCACTCGGTACGCGCACGGAGACCAAGAACTTGAATTCCATCTCGAGCGTCCGCGACACGGTCATCTTCGAGACGGCGCGTCAGATCCGCGAGCTGGAAGCCGGCCGTACGATCACGCAAGAGACGCGCGGCTGGAATGCCGACCTCGGCCGTGGTTATGTGCTCCGCGATAAGGAAGACGCCCACGACTACCGTTACTTCCCGGACCCAGATATTCCCACGCTCGAGTTATCCCGCGCGACGGTCGAGCGTCTGGCCAAGCAAGTTCCGGAAAACCTCTTCGACCGTCAGCGTCGCTACATGGACACGCTGGGGCTACCGTTCACGGCGGCTTCGGTGCTCGTTGCCCACCGCGAGCTGGCCGAATGGTTCGAGCTGTCCGTCGCCGCCCACCCAGCCAACCCGCAGGGCATCGCCAATCTCGTCGCCAATGACCTCCTCCGCGACCTTTCCGCTGCTGGTTCGACGACAGGCTTCGACGAGGCCGCGCCGGCTCCAGTCTCCCTTTCTTCCTGTCCAATCAAGCCCGCGCAGCTCGCCGGCTTGGTGAAGCTCACTGATGAAGGCGTCATCTCTAAGCAACAGGCTAAGGAGGTCTTCGCCGAGATGTTTAAGTCCGGCCAAGATGCCGCTGCCATCGTCGACGCCAAGGGTCTCCGTCAGAACAGCGATACCGGTGAACTCGAGAAGATTATCCAAGAGGTCATCGCCGACCCGGCCGTGGCCAAATCCATCGCGGAATACCGTGCCGGCAACGAGAAGGCTATCAATGCACTCAAAGGTCCCATCATGAAGCGCACACAGGGCAAGGCGAACCCCGGTCTCATCGATCAGTTGCTGCGGAAGGCTCTCGGATGAGCGAAGCCTTAACTGCAGAGTCGCCTTGGGCCGCTGGCCTCAAGGCCGCCCGCGATAACCTCGTCCCCTCGCTGTTCATTCTCGCCGCTGCCGCTGGCTTGGTGGTGTGCTATTACCAGGTGCCCTCGGTCAATGTCTGGCTCGATGTCGTGGGTAAGGTCAACGCGGTGCACCCGACGCTCTTCGCGATGCTCTGCACGGGCGTGACGGCGGGTTTTATTCCATGGTGCTTCCGCATGGCTTTCCCCAGCCTGCGTCCCGCCCGTCCGGGGCTCGACCTACTACATAGCTTTGTGTGGTGGATGACGATGGGGGTATTGGTGCGCTATTTCTACGCGTTTCAGGGTTGGTGTTTTGGCACCGAGCCGTCCGTCCGCGTGGTCATTCTGAAGGTCCTCGTTGATCAATCGTTGTTTACAGTGCTCTGCGGGGCGCCCTTTAACGCCATCTCTCACCTCTGGAAGGATTCGAATTGGGATACCGCCAAGTTGCGTGCCTCCATGGGCCCAGGCTGGTATCGCCGCTTGGTCCTACCGAACTTACTTCCCAATTTCTTGGTTTGGTTGCCCGGCAACGTGATCTTTTACAGTATGCCAGCCGAACTACAGCTCCCCGTCGCCAATTGCATCGGCTGCTTCTGGGCCCTCATGTGCGTCCGCATCGCCAAGCACTCAGCTGTCTCTAGGTAGGGGCGCGACTGCGTCGCGTCCGTTCGCCGATCGACGTCCGAATCTCGACTTAACTACTCGGGCTCCGCCCGCGCTCCGTACTCCGTACTCTGTAATCCGTACTCTATCCTGCCACGCCCCTACCTATTCTTGCATCCCCCTTTCCACTTTTCCACAGGAGCTCCGCTCCGATTTGCACCTTTGCACGGATATCTTTCCGTAATCTGTACTCCGTACTCTGTCCTCTGGTCCCACCTTTCCACCTTCGCACCCATCTTCAGCTCCATGTCCCCTTGTCACCCTGTCAACCTGTCCCCTAATCTTTCCCGATGCTCCGTCTCGCCTGCCTTCTTCCCTTGTTAGCCTTGGGCGCTGACCCAGTCGCGGAATTCCGTGGGTCGGCCAAGCAAGTCTCCACGGTCGTCAGCCAGCCCGCCGCTGAGGGGATGGTTGTCGTGACGGTGGAGTTCGGCGCCACCGACGTCGATTCAGTGACGACGGTGAAGGCCGAAACACGGCGGCTGTTGGCGCTCAACGTCGCAGTGCCCAAGGGCCAGACGGTGACGCGCCGTTTTCTGGTTGATGTGCGGCGGCCAGAATACACCGGCGGTCGGGTCACGCTTAAGGCGCGCGAGACTAGCAATTCTACCTGGGATCAGCAGCTGTCCCTTGAATTCCTCGGCCCGACGGCTCGCGCTAAGGTTGTTTCGGTGGCGCCTGCTCCCAGCTCGACGGTCCGTATCTTCCTCGCGGGTGATTCGACGATGACCGATCAAGCCAACGAACCCTACGTGGGCTGGGGCCAAGCGTTCCCGCTCTTTATCGGCGAACGGGCGGTGATCGCTAATCACGCGGAGTCCGGTCGCGCCCTGCGTTCATTCCAAGGCGAGCATCGCCTCGACAAGATCCTGTCCCAGCTCCGTAAGGATGATTTCGTACTCATCCAGTTCGGCCATAACGACCAGAAGGAGAAGGGTGAAGGGGTCGGGGCTTTCACGACCTACGCCAAGCGTCTTCGCGACTACCTCGATGCCATTCAGGCCAAGGGCGGTAAGCCGGTTCTAGTCACCGCCGTCGCCCGTCGTCGCTTCGACGATAAGGGACAAGTAACCGAGTCGCTCGGTGACTTCCCCGAAGCGGTTCGCCGCGTGGCCAAGGAGCGCTCAATTCCCTTGGTCGACCTCAATACTTCTTCCAAGCAGGTCTACCAAGCCCTCGGGGTCGAGAAGAGCAAACTTGCCCTCCTGCATTTCCCGGCCAAGACGTTCCCGGGGCAGACCGACCCGCTCCGCGATGACACGCATTTCAGTGCTTACGGTGCCTATGAGATGGCCCGCTGCGTCACGGAAGGCATCCGCCAAGGGGTCCCCGAGCTGGCGGCCTTCCTGGCCCCGTCCGTGCAGCCATTCGACCCGTCCCACCCCGACGACCCAGCCCAAGTCGCCATTCTGGCCAGCCCGTTCATCAAGGGCGATCAGCCCGAGGGGAAATGATTCGTTCCAGCACGGCCTCGGCTTGAAACCTGGGCTGGGCTGAGCGAGCCTTCGAGCTGTGCCCGATCTTTTCGGTGAAATTGAACCCGGCGTCGCCGAGGTGGTCCCGTTTGATGGCGGGGCCCGGGCCTACTCGTATTCAGTGCCGGCTGCCCTGAAGGATACTTTACAGGTCGGTCAACTGGTCCGCGTGCCGCTCGGGGGCCGCACGAGTCTTGGCGTGGTTTGGAAATACCCCGCGGAAGCCCCGCCTGCTGCTAAGCTGCGTAGTATCATTTTACTCGAGCACGAGCAGCCCGTACTCACGCCCGATGTCTGTAAACTCGCGGAGTGGATGGCCGGCTATTACGGCTGCGGGCTCAATTCAGTCCTAGAGACAGTCCTGCCTGCCGCGGTGCGCAAAGGGGTTCGCCCGGTACTGCGCCGCTTACTCACGCTGATCGCCCCGCCCGATGCCGAGGCGCTAGCGAAGCTCCGTCGCAAGGCCCCGCGCCAAGCCCAAGTCCTCGATTACCTCGCCGCACAAAAAGAACCTGCTGACCGCACTAAGCTCGTCACGGGGCTCGGTATTTCCCAGCAAGCCGTCGATGGCCTACTTCGCGCGGGCGTGATCAAGGAAGACGCCAGCGTGCTCTGGCGCGTGGCCTACAATGATCCTTTCGCCGAAGCGGAATCGGTCCCCGCCGCGGGCCACTCGCTCAATGTGGATCAGCTCGCGGCCGTGGCTTCAGTTTCTGAAAGTTTGGACAGTAAGGCGTTCAAGGCGCACTTACTCCATGGCGTCACGGGCTCAGGTAAGACAGAGGTCTACGTCGCCTTAATCCGTAAGGTCGTCGCCGAGGGCGGCTCCGCTATCTTCCTGGTCCCCGAAGTGGCGCTCACGCCCCAGACGGTCGGCCGACTGCGCTCCCGTCTCGCCGACCTCGGCGCCAAGGTCGTGGTTTGGCATAGCCATCTCTCCGCAGGTGAGCGTTTCGACGCGTGGATGGCGATGTCCCTCGGCCAAGCCCGCGTGGTTGTCGGTGCGCGTTCCGCCGTTTTCGCGCCGCTCCCCAACCTCCGGCTCATCGTGGTCGACGAGGAGCACGAACCTTCCTTCAAGCAGGGCGAGACGCCGATGTACCACGGCCGCGATGTCGCGGTCATGCGCGCCTCGGTCCTGGGCGCGGCCTGCGTGCTCGGTTCGGCCACGCCGTCGCTGGAGACGTGGAAGAACGCCACGGCTGGACGTTACGTGCTCAACTCGATGCCGAAGCGCGTCGATGACCGCCCGATGCCAGCCTTCCGTATCGTCGACATGCGTCGCGAGGTGCTGCACTCGAAGGGGCAGAATGTGCTCTCACGTGAACTGGTCGATGGCATCCATGAACGTCTCCGTAAAGGCGAGCAGACCATTTTATTCCTCAACCGTCGCGGGCACTCGCGTTCGCTCGTCTGCCCGGATTGTGGGGAGGCGGTGCCATGCCCACGCTGTTCGGTGTCGCTAACGCTCCACTCGACCGACCACACCGCCCGTTGCCACCTGTGCGATCACCGTGAGCCCGCACCCGCGGTCTGCCCCAAGTGCCGCTCGCCGAAGGTCCGCTGGAAGGGCTACGGCACCCAAAAGGTCGAAGAGGTCATCCACCGGATGTTCCCCCGCGCCCGCGTGGCCCGTATCGACGCCGATACCATGGGGAAGAAGGACCTCTTTCGTCAAGTGCTCTCGGATTTCCGCGCCGGCCGTTACGACATGCTCCTCGGGACACAGATGATCGCTAAGGGGCTCGATTTCCCGCGGGTGACGTTAGTGGGCATCATCGATGCTGATTTATCGCTGCAGCTACCTGACTTCCGGGCCGCGGAACGGACGTTTCAACTGCTCACGCAGGTCGCGGGCCGCGCGGGCCGTGGCCAACTCGAGGGGGCCGTGGTCGTGCAGACGTTCCAGCCGGCATCGGATCCGGTGCAGTTCGCTAAGCGGCTCGACTTCCAAGGCTTCGCCGCGGCGGAGCTCGTGAAGCGGTCGGAGTTTGGTTACCCGCCCGAGCGTCACCTCATTCGCCACGTCTTCCGTGGGCGTAATGTTGAGAAGGTGAACTTCGTCGCCGACGCCTGGGTCAAGGAACTCGAACGCCTCCATCCTGGCCTCGCCGAAATCCGCGGCCCCGCGCCGTGTCCCTTTGAGCGCGTCCAAGATCAGCACCGCGTGCACATCTGGTATTTCGTGCATGGCGTGAAATCCTTCCTCGCCGCCGCCTTGCCCCTCCGCACTAAAATCCTCGGCGACGACGACGTCATCGACGTCCTTGACGTCGACGCCCAGGATTGCGGTTAATTAGGGGCGCGGCGAAGCCGCGCGGAGTACAGAGTTCAGAGTACGCAGTGCTGAATCGAGTGGATGTCTCGGGTAGGGTTGGCACTGCGTGCCAACCTAGCTGCTTGTGCCTCCGCTCCGCGTCGTCCCTTGTCTCGGGTAGGGACAGCACCACGTGCTGTCCTATTTCGCGGGCTCCGCCCGCGGGTAGGGGCAAGGCTTCGCTTTGCACTCCTAACCAAGGAGGACGCGGCGAAGCCACGCCCCTACCTTTTTATGCACTGGTTCCTCCGTACTCTGAACTCTGTACTCTGATTGTCATCCACCTTTCCACCTTTGCACAGGAGCACCGCGCCGATTTGCACCTTTGCACTGCTACCACTCCGTCCTACGTACTCTGTACTCCGTACTCCGCCCTGCGCTACAGCCACTTCTTCCGACGCATCCAGAAGATGATGCCGCCAGCGGTGAGCAAGATCACGGCCCATGCGAAGAGGTAGCCGTATTTCTCGCCCCATTCACTGTGCATCTCGGGAAGGTATTTAAAATTCATTCCCCAGAGGCCCACGAGGAACGTCAGCGGGATGAAGACGGAGCTCATCACCGTCAGCACGCGCATGATTTCGTTATTCTTCCGTTCCTGCTGCGTGTGGTGATATTCCTGAAGGTCCTGCAGAATCATGCGGGCGTGCTCGATCCGGTCGGCCGCCCGAATAGCGTGGTCGTAGAGATCGCGCAGGAACATATCCAAGGTGTTTGGCAGGAGCGGGTGCTCATAGTGCTCGAGTACGCTGACCATGTCCTTGAGCGGTTGGGCCAAGCGGCTGAGGCGTACGACCATACGCTTGAGGCGGTAGACTTCGTTGAGGTCCCAGTCCGCCGTGCCTTTGAGGATCGATTCCTCGAGCTCAGTGGTGGCGTCTTCGATTTCTTCGGTCTGGAAGAGTAAGCGGTCGACGAGCGTATCGAGCAGGGCGTAAAGGAGGTAGCCGGCGCCCCACTTGCGAAAATTACTTTTATTATCGGCGATTCGTTTTTCGACCGCTTCGAAGATTGGCTCATCGTTTTCGTGGAAGGAGACGACCGCTCCTGGGCTCGCGACGATGGAGATCTGCTGTCCGCGGGGGGTATCTTCTTCGACGCCAATCCGGACGGCGCGGGCGATGGCCAAAATCTTGTCACCGTGTTCCTCGAACTTGGGCCGGGAGGTGTTGGTGAGGATGTCTTCCTGCGCGAGCACGGGGACTTCGAAGAGCGTGCCGACAATATGCACAACTTGCGGGTCGGTGATGCCGAGGACCTGCACCCAGACCATCCCCGGTCGGCCAGCAAAGCGGCCGACGGAGTCCAGATCGCTGAATTCCTCCACGGTCCAGTGGGTTTCGTCGTAGCAGATGACCCGGAATTTGCCCGGCCCGCTGGATTCAAAAGGCGAGGCAGCCGGCAATTGGCCAGGGGCACGCCCGATTTCGGTTTCCACATAGGCGGTCTCTCCCGGCAATGGCTGGGCTTCTCCCTTGAGGCCGAGCTTGTCGCGGACATCCTGCATGCGTCGCTCCAAAAAGGACCGTGCGCGGGCCGTTTCCTGTCGGCGACGTTCCTGCTGTCGGCTCATCCCCAGAATTTCTGACTTATGATGGGGGTTGTCAACGCGGGCTTGGCTGACCGTTACCGCCCCCGACCAAATTGTATCGGGTAGTGCTGCGTCCCCTAGCCGCTAGCATATATCCCGGTCCCCGGTCCCCCTTTTCACTTTGTATCGGGTAGGGACAGCACCACGTGCTGTCCTATTTCGCGGGCTCTGCCCGCGCGTAGGGGCAAGGCTTCGCCTTGACCTCCTACACAAGGAGGGCGCGGCGAAGCCACGCCCCTACCATCCCTCCGTAATCTGTACTCTGAACTCTGTACTCTATCCTGCCACGCCCCTACCTTTTTATGCCCCGCTTCCTCTGTCCTCTGCCCCCCGTACTCTGTACTTTAATTCACTTTTCCACCTTTGCACCGGCCGTAGGCCGATTTGCACCTTTGCACGTCACCCTTCAGGGCCTCTTCCCCCCTCGAGCTACGCTCGCGCCTACTTCTTCTTCCCGGTGTTGCCGTTTCGACGGCCGTTCTTGCCGATGCCGAAAGGGGACATTTTCCCTTGCTGGACTTTCTGGAAGAGGTTGTTCGAATTCGTCACGCCCAGGCAGTAGAGAGCCGCAGCCACGTCCTCTTGGCGCCCCTCCTTGATCATCCCAGTATTGCCCAGCCACTCGGCCAAGGCATCATGGAAATTGGAGGGGGTGAGCTCGAGCTCCTCGCTGGTGTGGCGGAGCCAAAGCTCCGTCCGGAGCGACATCGTGCAATTGCACTTTTTCGAGTAAATCCCACGGATTTTTTCGATGGTTTCCTTAATTAACTCAGAATTCTTGGGGTTTTCGGACATTTTTAGGGCAATCGAAAAAGCGTAAGGGATGAGGGGGAATGCCTACAACTAGTAATCGACAGTAGGATGTGAACACTTAATTACATACTGTTAGTAAAATTATAAAATTATAAAGTAAAGCCCCCCAGACGGAGGGGCCAAGCACCTGGCCAGCGAGGCCCAGCGTGAGGGAAAATCGGCGGTGGTGGTCGCGACAGGACTCGAACCTGTGACATCTACAATGTGAATGTAGCGCTCTAACCAACTGAGCTACGCAACCGGACCAACCGCAGGGTTTCCTAGATGGCGAAGGGGTGTAGGGCGGGCAAGCCTGATTTGGCCGTGGGGCTTGCGTAGGGGCGGGGTGGTCCTAAATTGGCTGGAATGGAAGTTTCCGCCCCACCCGCCGCCCCCCGCGTCGCCGATGAGCGCCTAATCCAGCTGACGCCGTCCGCTGGGCCCAAGGTCCAAGCCCTGGCAACCCGTGAGGCCGAGGGCCGTTACCTCCGCGTGGCTATCTCCGGTGGCGGCTGCAATGGGCTGTCTTATAAACTCCGCTTCGTCGGTTCCTTCAAGGCCGGCGATATCCTCGTCCACTCCCAATCGGTTGAGGTCCTCGTTGATCCCAAGTCCGCCCTCTACCTGCGCGGCACCGTCCTCGATTATTCCGATAAGATGATCGGCGGTGGCTTTAAATTCTCCAATCCCAACGCCAAGGCCAGCTGCTCCTGCGGCGAAAGCTTTTCGCTGTAGAGGTAGGGTTGGCTCTGTATCGAGGTAGGGAAAGCACCACGTGCTGTCCTAGCTGCATCGGGTAGGGGTGCGACTGCGTCGCGTCCGTTCGCCGATCGACGTGCGTCCGCCTGCCTCGGGTAGGGTTGGCACTGCGTGCTTTCTTAGGCGGATAGCGGATAGAGTTTGGTGGATAGATAATTCAGAGACGACTCTGGCGGCTTGCCAACATCCCGATTCCCGATCCCCCTTTCACATTGTATCGGGTAGGGGCGCGACTGCGTCGCGTCCGTTCGCCGAGTGACATCCGAATCTCGACTTAACTACTCGGCCCCCGGTTCCTCTGTCCTCCGCACTCTGTACTCCGTAATCAGTACTCCGTACTCTGAACTCTGTAATCCTCTTCGGCCCCCCACCTTTCCACTTTTCCACAGGAGCTCCGCTCCGATTTGCACCTTTGCACGGCTATCTTTCCGTACTCCGTCCTCCGTACTCTGTACTCTGATCCCACCTTTGCACTGCCTCTCTTCGACTCCGCCTTCGACTCCGCCCTCACTCAATCCGCCGGGATCTCATCCTTCGCGCCGGCTTCGTAGCGTTCGCACCAAGCCCTAGACCAAGCAGCGAAATCGCCAGCGGCGATGTGCGCACGAGCCTGCTCCATGAGGTCCTGTAGGAAGTGGATATTATGCAAAGCCAGCAAGCTGCCGCCGAGCTGCTCGCCGGCGTGGTGCAGGTGACGCAGGTACGCCCGCGAGAAATGGCGGCAGGTGTAGTTATTCATACCTTCGACCAGCGGGCGATGGTCGTCGCGGTAACGGAGGTGCTTGACGCTGACGGGGCCATCGGGCGTGAAGGCGCCGCCGTGGCGGCCGATGCGCGTCGGCATCGTGCAATCAAACATATCCGCGCCGAGCGCGACCATGCGCAGGAGCTGCGGCGGCGTACCGACGCCCATGACGTAGCGCGGCTTGTGGGCGGGCAGCAACGGGGCGACGAGTCCGACTTGATGCAGCATGTGCTCCTCGGGCTCACCCACGCTGACTCCACCGATGGCGTGCCCAGGGAAGTCGAGTCCACCGAGCTCTTCCGCGCAACGGATCCGCAGGTCGTCATAGACCGAGCCCTGATTGATACAGAAAAGTAAGCGGCCGGAATCAAAGAACCCGCGTGACTTCGCTAGCGCGAGCATCTCCTTGGCCCAGCGGATCGAACGGTTGACGGCAATCTCGCAGGCCGCGCGTTCGCACGGATAGGGCGGGCATTCGTCGAGCACCATGGCGATGTCCGACCCCAGCGCATCCTGGATATCGAAGCAGTCCTTCACGTCCAGGAACAGCTTGTTGCCGTCGAGGTGCGAACTGAAGTGGATGCCTTCGTCGGTGATGGTGCGCAGCTTCGCCAGCGAGAAGACCTGAAAACCGCCGCTGTCCGTGAGGATCGGCTTATCCCAGTGCATGAATTTATGGAGCCCGCCCGCCGCGCGGACGATTTCGCGACCGGGGCGTAGGTTCAGGTGGTAGGTATTACTGAGCAGGATCTGCGCGCCCGTCTCCTCGACCTGTTGCGGGGAGAGCCCCTTGACCGTCGCTTGGGTGCCCACGGGCATGAAGACTGGCGTCTTGACCTCGCCATGCGGCGTCTTCAGCACGCCCAAGCGGGCGGCCGTCTGCGTGTCAGTCTTGAGGAGCGTGAACATGGGCTTGGCCAATCAATAGGGCACTCGCTGGCTCGCTGGCAAGGGCGGGCTCCACCCGTTGGTAGGGTTGTGCTGCGGCCCCGCCGCGCCAACTTCCTGGTCTCCATTCCCCCTTTTACTTTGTATCTGGTAGGGGCAGCACCGCGTGCTGCCCTAGCTGCCTCTCTTCGCGGGCCCCGCCCGCTCTCCGTACTCCGTACTCTGTACTCTGGTCCCACCTTTCCACCTTTGCACAGGAGTACCGCTCCGAATTGCACCTTCGCACCCTTCGGGTCCTCCCCCATCCCCTATCCCCAATCCGCTATCCCCTCTGTCGGCCTCTCCGTAGTCTGTCCTCCGTACTCCGTACTCTGTACTCTGTAATCTGTACTCCGCTATCCCCTCGCGAGCTACGCTCGCTTACCTCGCATTCCCCTCAAAGCTCAATCGTTGCCCCTTCGGCGCATCCGCCCGGATCTTACCGTCTTCGTAGACGCAGATGCCATTGACGAAGGTACGGTCAATCGAGCACGCGAAGGTGTGGCCTTCGAGCGGCGACCAGCCGCATTGGAACAGGAGATTATCGGCCCGCACGGTGTGCGGCTTAGCGGGGTCGACCACCACGAGGTCAGCGGCATAGCCTTCGCGGATGAAGCCACGCTTCTCCACGCCGAAGAGTGCCGCCGGCGCATGACTGGCCCGCTCGACCATCGTCTCCAGCGGCAACACGCCTTGCTTCCAGAGGTCTAAGAGCATGAGGAGCGAATGCTGCACGAGCGGCAGGCCAGAGGGGGCTTTAAAGTAGGTCTGCGCTTTTTCTTCACGCGTATGCGGGGCATGGTCCGTCGCAATAACGTCGATGACGCCAGCCGCGACCGCAGCACGCACGGCCGCGCGATCCGCCGCGGTCTTCACGGCGGGATTGCATTTAATCTGATGACCCAAGCGCACGTAGTCTTCCTCCGCAAACCAGAGGTGGTGCACGCAGGCTTCCGCGGTAAGGCGCTTGCCCTTCAAGGGCGCAGCCGAGAAGAGCGAGAGCTCCTTCGCAGTGGTGATGTGCAAAATGTGCAGGCGCGCGTCGTAGCGCTTAGCCAGCGCCGCCGCCATCGATGACGAGGCATAGCAGGCATCGGCATTACGGATCCGTGGATGCTCGCCAGCCGGGACGTCCTCGCCCCACTTGGCCTTGGCCGCCGCTTCCGCCGCCTTAATCATCGGGGTATCCTCACAATGCGTGGCGATGAGGGTCGGGGCGTAGCGGAAGATGCCCTCCAGCGTGGCTTCCCGGTCGACGAGCATATCGCCAGTAGATGAGCCCATGAAGACCTTGACGCCACAGACGCGCTTAGGGTCGACGGCTTTGACGAGCTCGAGGTTCGTATTGGAGCCACCAAAGAAGAAGGAGTAGTTGGCAATCGAGGTTTCCGCCGCCCGTGCATACTTGGCCTCGAGGGCCTCGAAGTTCGTGGCCGGCGGATTCGTGTTCGGCATCTCCATGAACGAGGTCACGCCCCCGGCGACGGCCGCCCGGGCCTCGCTCGCGATGGTAGCCTTATGCGTCAGGCCAGGCTCGCGGAAGTGTACTTGGTCATCGATTAACCCGGGCAGTAGGAGCTTCCCTTGCAGGTCGATCTCACGGTCGATGGGCGTGCCGGCCGGGATCGTGCCGATGCGTTCGATAATACCATCGCGCAGGAGGACGTCGGCCCGGAGGCGACGGCCTTCATTCACGAGTTCGGCGTTGCGGAGGGCGACAGTGGCCATGCCTCCACTTTCGCAGGATTCGCCCCGCCCCTGCAACGGGAAACCAGCCTTACAGGCCAGCCTTGATTACATCCTGGGCCGCACTCTTGGTCAGGCCCTCTGGCTTGATGTTCACCGCGGAGACCCGGAAGGTGGTGCCCGTGCGGTGGTTGAACTTCAGGATGAAATTGGTGACGAGCAGGTTCTCGTCTGGATAGAGGTCCTTCTTGCGCGTCAACATGGTGCTGACGAGTTCCTCGACTTGCTCAGGGCTCGAGCCCGGGAGGCCGTTCAGCTTGGCCTTAGCATCGGCAATCTTTGCGTCGCCTTCAATCGAGGCGTTCCAGATCAGAATGGCGACGTTCATGGCACCCTGAGCGGCGGTGCGGTTGCTGCCCGCCTGCTCTAGGATGGGCTGAGCATAATTCGCCAACTTGTCCGCGACGTTGGGTGCCGCTGGAGCACCGTCTGTGGCCGGGGCCTGCTGCTTAAGCGTGAACTCGCGTTCGATAGCGCGGGGCTTGTTGTTTCCGAAGGCGCCTTTGGTGCGGCGGCGGGTACGAGAGTTGGACATGGGCCGTAAGTAGGGGCATCACTCGAAACCCGACCCGCCCTGTCGGCAAGCCCTTTCCCTCGTGGCATCCCTTGACAGCCCCCCCAGCCTAGCCCAGCCTGTGGGCCTTCCCGCTCCCTGCCGTGTCCGATTACAGCGAAGTCATCCGCGCCCACCGTCGAGATCATCTGTCCCGGCCGCTCTCCCTCCCCCGCGGGGTCCATCGCCACTTTGAGAGCACGTTGCTTCCGCTCCCGCTGGAACAGGTCTTCGAATTCTTCTCCAAGGCGGAAAACCTCCAGGCCCTGACGCCCGCCGAGCTCGATTTCCGTATCCTCACCCCGCTGCCGATCGCAATGGGGCAGGGGACGCTCATTGACTACAAGTTAAAGCTCAACGGTCTCCCCTTCGGTTGGCGCACGCGTATTGCGCACTGGGATCCGCCCTATGGTTTCGTCGACGAACAGCTCAAGGGTCCATACGCGATTTGGCATCACACCCATACTTTCTGCGATGAAGGTGGTAAGACGCGCATGGATGACGAAGTCCTCTACAAGCTGCCGCTCTGGCCGCTCGGTGAAGTCGCCTATCCATTCGTGAAAGGTAAAGTCGAAGGCATCTTCCGCTACCGCCGCAAACGCCTGAAGGAGATCTTCGGCGTCTGAGGCGGCTTACGCCGAAGGGGTGAGGGTCTCGGGTTGAGGGTTGCGGTTGTGCTGCCTCGGGTAGGGGCAGCACCGCGTGCTGCCCTAGTTGCCTCGGGTAGTGACCGCACCACGTGCTGTTCTAGGCGGATAGCGGATAGAGTTTGGCGGATAGATAATTCAGAGACGACTCTGGCCGCTTGCCAACGTCCCGGCCCCCCCCTTTCACTCTGTATCGGGTAGGGGCGCGACTGCGTCGCGTCCGTTCGCCGAGTGACGTCCGAACCTCGACTTAACTACTCGGCCCCCGCCAGCACTCCGTACTCTGTACTCAGTACTCCGTACTCCGTACTCAATCGACACCTTGTCACCGCGCTATCGCGCAGACAAGGTGTCCACCGGCCTCTTCCCCGCCCACGCGATGCCGCGGAGGAGGAGAGTCTGGACGTCAGGTCGGGCAAAATTCACATAGGTATGTCCAGGGATGAAGACGAACGCACGTTGCGCACCAGGCTTCTCATACGTCCAGAGCTGCGTCTGCGCTTCAAAGCCATCGGCCTTCTTCTTCGGCGTCGGCGCCGAGGCGAGCGCGTGCACTCCGGGAAGCATTTCGAGGTCGTAATAGATTTCGTCCTTCATCCCGAAGTCAGCGAGGCCCTTCGTGATCGGGTGCTCTTTATCTACGAAGTTGAGCTGCATCGGACCTTCGCGCCACTTGGTAACCTTGTTGCGCCAGGTACCGCCAAGGAGGTCGCGGTAATACTCGGTGGCTGGATCATCGACCTCGGGCTTGCCAGTCTGACTAGCCACGGCGCCGGCGTGGATGACCACGAACCCGCCACCGCGCTTCGCATAGGCGTCGATGAGCTCGCGTTCGGCGGGTTTGAAGTTACCGCCGACCTGACGGTGAATAATGACGACGTCGGTCTCCGCGAGTTCAGCCGCAGTCGGGAAGACGTCACCGCCCTTGGCAACCGCGCCACGCGCATTCAGCAGGGGCACCCAATCGCGTAGGAAGGAGGGGTGGTCATGATCGCCTGGGCCATGCGACTTCGGGCCTGAGCGCACAAAGACGCGCAAGGGCTTGGACCCAGGGCCGGTGGCCGGAATCGGATCAGGTCCACCCGTCTGGGGAGCACTGTCGGCAGCCAATAATCCAATCGCAGCAAGCAGGGGCAGCAAGTAACGCATACCTCTTCCTAGCCCAATCCCTCAGAGCCTGAAAGCGAAAAGGTAGGGACCGCACTACGTGCTGTCGTACGCAGATAGCGGTCAGTGTTTGGTGGATAGATAATTCAGAGACGACTCCAGCCGCTTACCAACATCCCGGTTCCCGGTCCCCCTTTTCACTCTGCCTCGGGTAGGATTGGCCCTGTCTCGAGGTAGGGTCGGGACTGTATCGAGGTAGGGTTGGCACTGCGTGCCAACCTAGCTGCCTCTATTCGCGGGCTCCGCCCGCGGGTAGGGGCGCGACTGCGTCGCGTCCGCTTATGCATGCCTTTACTCTGTAATCCGTAATCCGTACTCTGCACTCTGGCCTCCACCTTTGCACTGTCTCTCCGCGGCCTTTAGCCGCGCGTCCCCTCGCGAGCTCCGCTCGCGCTTACTTACAACACCCCGACTTACCCGCGACGAGGTCCGCGGCACGACCGAGGATTTCCCTCTTCGTGGCGTCATCAGTCGCCTGCGCGGCGAGGAACTCGAGCGCCTTCAGGTTATTGGCTTTCACCGAGGCATGATGGGCGGCCGAGAAGCGGCGCTTGGCCATCAAGAGGCAGGCGATCAGCAAGGTGAACTGAGCTAGGAAAATAGCGGCAAACGCCGTGATACGTTCCGCCCCACCGGCCTTCGCACCGCCGCGTGCCGAGTGCATAAACTCAGAGCTCGTACCGGCGATGATGAGCGCGACGAGGACTGCACCTAGCAGCGCAAAGCGCGCCGACCAGCGACGGCACTTACCCGCCCGACAGAAAACTTCCGACGCAGAAGAGGGAGGGGTACAAGCCATAGTCCCCTTAACCTGCAGCCTCCCCAGCCCCTTGCAAGCCGGTAGGGACAGCACCGCGTGCTGTCCTAGGCGGATAGCGGATAGAGTTTGGCGGATAGATAATTCAGAGACGACTCCAGCCGCTTGCCAACATCCCGGTCCCCGGCCCCCTTTCCCCCTGCCTCGGGTAGGGGCAGCACCGCGTGCTGCCCTAGTTGCCTCAGGTAGGGTTGGCACTGCGTGCCAACCTAGCCGTCTCTCGCGGGCTCCGCCCGCGGATAGGGGCGCGACTGCGTCGCGTCCGCTTGTGCATGCCTTTACTCTGTAATCAGTACTCCGTACTCTGTAATCTTGTCATCCCCCTTTCCACTTTTCCACCGGAGCTCCGCTCCGATTTGCACCTTTGCACGGCTATCTTTCCGTACTCCGTACTCCGTACTCTGCACTCTGGCCTCCCCCTTTCCACCTTCGCACAGGCCGTAGGCCGATTTGCACCTTTGCACTTTCTCCTCTTCCTTTCTTCACCTCCCTCGATTCCGCCCCCGACCCTTTCCCCGACTCCGCCCCCGACCCTTTCCCCGACTCCTCCCTCGACTCTTTCCTCGATTCCATCCTCAATTCAGCCCTCGACTCTTTCCTCGACTCCGTCCCCTTCCCCTCGTGTCCAAACTGCTCCTCCTCGATTGCGATTCGACCCTCTCGGCCCTGGAAGGGATCGACGAGTTAGGCCGCCTCCGCGGTCCGGCAACGTTCAAGGCGGTCGAGGACATGACTAATGCGGCCATGAACGGCGGCACGCCCATGGAGGCGATCTTCGCCAAGCGGCTCGACATCATCCAGCCGACGAAGGCCGAACTGGAATCCATCGGGGCTCTCTACATCTCGACCGTTGAACCGACCGCCGTCGCGACGCTCACCCAACTCCGTGCCGCCGGCTGGACGATTATCATCGTAAGCGGTGGCTTCACTCAGGCGATCCGCCCGCTCGCCGATTTCCTCGGCATCGCGCGCGTTGAAGCGGTGGTTCTCAAATTCAAGCCCGATGGCTCCTACGCCGGCTTCGATGAGACCTGCCCGACCTGCCGCACGAAAGGTAAGAACGAGGTCGCCCGACGACTCCGCGCCGAATTCAAAGCCACCACCGTCGTCATGGTCGGCGACGGCGCCAGCGACCTCGAAGTCAAAGGCGACGCCGACGTCATGATCGGCTTCGGCCGCTACACCCAACGCCCCAAAGTCGTCGCCGGCGCCGACCAGTTCATCACCTCCCTCGACCAACTCCCCGCCTGCCTCGGGTAGGGTTGTCCTGTATCGAGGTAGGGTTGGCACTGCGTGCCAACCTAGCTTCCTCTTTTCGCGGGCTCCGCCCGCGGGTAGGGGCGCGACTGCGTCGCGTCCGTTCGCCAAGCAACGTCCGAATCAGAACGCGGGCAACGCTCGCGGGTAGGGGCAAGGTTTCACCTTGCCCTCCTACACAAGAAGGACGCGGCGAAGCCACGTCCCTACCTTTCCTCCGTAATCTGTACTCCGTACTCTGAACTCTGTACTCTGATTGTCATCCACCTTTCCACCTTTGCACAGGAGCACCGCTCCGATTTGCACCTTTGCACTGCTACCACTCCGTAATCCGCACTCTGTACTCTTGTCCTCTGTCCCCCACCTTTCCACTTTTGCACAGGAGCTCCGCTCCGATTTGCACCTTTGCACGGTCTTCGCATCCCTCCGTCCTCTGTACTCCGAACTCTGTAATCTGATTCCACCTTCGCACGGTCTCCCTTCACCTTCCTCCCTACCTCACGGCTCTCAGCCTCGCCCCCAACTTCAACCCCACCACCCCTGCGTAATCCTGAATATCCCCAAGCGTCAGGTCGACGTCCCGACTGTCCTCCAGTTTGGAAATGCGGCTCTGACTGCACTTAAGGCGCGCCGCGAGTTGCGCCTGAGTGAGGCCGGCAGCCACGCGCGCGAGAATCAATTGGTCGACGAGCTGCGTCTGGGCAGACAGGGCCTTCACCGCGGCCGCGACCCGTCGATAGCCAGTCCCGCGCAACATCTGGTCGACCGACGAAAACTTCCGCCGCAGGGGAGGGCGGGCACGTCTGGGGGATTTGAGCGTAGCCATGAGATCAGGAATTGAGCGCTTGGGCGATGGGTGCGAGGCGCGCTAGGTCCGCCGCTTGGCCGGACTTGTCTCCTAGGCCCAAGAGGTGCACGCGCTGCGTCCGCACCTGCGCGAAGCAATAGAGCCTGGTTGGTTGTAGGTGGCCGTCGCTGCCCCGCTGGTCGAGCGCAACCATGCCATGCTTTTCAGGATGGATGAAGCCTGCTTGGAGCGTACGAGGGTCTGGGGCGAGGGAGAGCAGGTTTATGTAGCGTTCGAGGTTGCGCATGACGGCGGCGAGTTCCTTGGGATGTTTCTTGGCATACCATCGCTGGTCACGGAGGTAACCCGGATGCGGATGCACCGACCAAGGAGCGTTAGACCTTTCCATGTTTATTCGTTTTTGGAATAAAGTCAACGACCAGCTGGCCAGACTTCCCTGCATCCTCCCGCCCCCAGCTCACCCCTCAATCACCCAAGCACCCCAAGTGTAATCCCCTGTATCGGGTAGGGGCAGCACCGCGTGCTGCCCTAGCTGCCTCTCGCGGGCTCCGCCCGCGCTCCGTAATCTGTACTCCGTACTCTGTACTCTGTTTTAATCCCCCTTTCCACCTTTGCACAGGAGCTCCGCTCCGATTTGCACCTTCGCACGGTCTTCGCATCCCTCCGTAATCCGTACTCAGTACTCTGTCCTCTGGTCCCACCTTCGCACGGTCTTGTCCCTCCGCTCGCGCTCACTCTCCCGCCGCGGCCTTCAGCCTTACCTGCGCTTTATTCAGTTCGCCGACCGTACCCGCATATTCTAACTTGGCTTGGATAAGGTCCTGTTGCGATTGCAGGGCTTCCAGGACGATGCCGACGGCGAATTCCTTACGCGCGAGCGCCAAGCGGTAGCCTTGCTCAGAGGAGCGGACGGCTTCTTCGGTAATCTTTAATTGCTGCCCTAGATAGATGACATGCGTTTGGGCTTCGACGACCTGCCGGATGATTTCGTCCCGGGTCTTGGTCTCCATCAGTTGCGTCTGGCGGAGTCGGGCTTCCGTCGCCGCACTGCGCGCGTGATCAAAGAGGCCGCCCGCCCCAATCTTCCAACTGAGGGTGACCGAGGTGTCCGTACTTTTACCAAAATCCCTCTGGGCCGAACCGTTGCTACCACCAAGCCCGCCCGCAAAGACCTGCGCGCCCAGCGTAGGGTAGAGCGGGCCATAGCGCGCCCCATCGTTCTGATGCTGCGCCGCCGCCTGTAACGAGCCGGCTTCCTTGATCTCGGCTCGGCGAGCCAAGGCTCCCTGCACGTACTCGTCCAACTTCCGGTCCTTGTCGACGAGGACAAGCGCGAGTGGGCGATCGTCCGCCGGTACGAGGTTTTCCGTGATCTTTAAGCGGAGTAACTGCGCCAATCTCGCCGCCTCGCCGCGTCGCTGGTCCAAGGCCTGCCGCAGTCGTAACTCCAAACGGCTGACCTGTCCAAAGGCTCGGATTTCGTCCCCTTTAAAGGCCAGCCCCGCCTGCACCGCCCGCCCGACTTGCCCATAGTATTCCCGCGCACTGCGCACGGAGTCCTCCAAGAGGGCGACGGTCTGCTGCGACTTGGCTAAGTCGAAATAGGTCAGGCTGGCCTGGAGAATCGTCTGCCGGCGCTGCGCTGCCAAGCCGTGCTCCGCCGCTTGCGCCGTCTGCTGCGCAGCGAGGCGACGGTAAACGGCCTCCCCTAATTCCAACGAGAGGCTCAGGGTGGCGCCCGCGTTGAGCGAGGCTTTATCAACGTCCGAAACAGGTCCGCCAAAGCTCTGCGCAGTACCGGTGTGGTTGCGGTACCCAACGCCTGGTGAGAGGGTCGGGAAGAGTGCCAAGGTACTGCCGTCGGCTGCCGCGCGCGCTTCGCGCCAGCGAGCCTCCGCCAGCTCGATGTCGATACCGTCCGCCCCCGCCAACCGCAGCACGGTCGGGAGGTCGATGGGCTCAGTCCGCGGCGCCTCCTGTGCGCGCCCGCCCAGCGCAGCCGCCAACAAGGCAAAAATCAGAGTGCGAGAGCACATCACTTAGCGAGCGTAACGGGTTGGCCATCGGTGAGGGCAGTGGTGCCGACGACGAGGATGTCTTCCGTGGGCTTCACGCCATCGAGGACTTCCAAGTTCACGCCGTCATTAAAGCCAGCCTTGAGGACGCGTCGTCGGGCCTTACCGGCTTCATAGACATACGCAGTCGCCACCGCTTTTTCCATGATAATGGCCGTCAGTGGTAACAGGGTCGTGCCGCGATGCGTCTCAATGCCTAACTTAACATTCGCATACATGCCGGGCTTGAGGGCACCGTCTACATTAGCGAGCTCGGCTTCAATCAGCATCGTCTTGCTAGGGTTATCGAGCACGCCCGACACACGCGTGAGCTTGGCCGCGAAGGGTTTGGTACTAGCGGCTTCCGTCGTGATGGTCATGGCTTGCCCGACCGTCGCCAACCCGGCTTCGGCCTCCGGCAAGGCGGCTTGCACTCGCACGGTCTTAGCGTCGGTTAAAATAAAGAGCGCGGCTTGCCCGGCACCGCCACCCGTAGCCGCTGGCACGAAGGCGCCTTTGTCCACGGAGCGTCGGCTGATCGTGCCCGCAAAGGGTGCCTTGATTTTGGCAAAGCCCAGCAGGGTGGCGTTCCGCTCCTGTTGCGCCTTCGCGACGGCTAGCTTAGCCTGCGCTGCGTCGACGTTCTGGCGCGGGACGAGGTCCGGCGCTTGCTTGTAAGCGTCTTGCAGGCGTTGGTATTCTAGTTCGGCCAAGACCAGCTCGGCCCGCGTACGGGCTTCGTCCGCCAGGAGCTCGGGGACTTCCAACTCCGCGAGGATGGCACCGGCTTCGACGCGGTCACCGATGTCCACTTGCAGGGTCTTCACGTAGCCACCTACTTTGGCGAAGAGCGCGACTTGCTGATAGGGGCGGACTTCCCCCAAGAGCTGGACGCTGCGCGTGATGTCGCCAGTCTGCAGCCGGGTGACGGAGAGGTCAGCGCCGTGGAGGGTCAGCGCGCCCAGACAGAGCGCGAGGTACTTAGGGGGCAACATGGTCTTTATGGTAATGGGTACTGTGGGTATCGTCAGGATCGACGGAAGGGGAGTCCCGGCTAACGTCCGCCATAATCCAAGCATAGAGCGCTGGGACGAACGTGAGCGTGGCGAGGGTGCCACCGAGGAGGCCGCCCATGACGGCCCTGGCCAACGGCGCGGTCTGGCTGCCGGCTTCCGACCAGCCAAGGGCCATCGGCAACATTCCCGCTAGCATGGCTCCAGAGGTCATCAGGATCGCACGTAGGCGGGTCTGTGCCGCCCCGCGCGCCGCCGTCAAGGCATCGGCCCCCGCCAAGCGCTCCTGCTCCGCCGTGGTGAGGAGGAGGATCGCGTTGGCGACCGCCACGCCGACCGCCATGATGGCGCCGATGTAACTTTCGATGTTCAACGTCGAGGCGGTGAAGAGAAGCGCCAGGCTGACGCCCGTCAGGACGAGCGGTAGTGCGGCTAGCACGGTGGCAGCGAGGCGAATGCTCTGGAAGTTCGCGGTGAGCAAGAGGGCGATGATCACGAGGGCGATGAGGAGGCCGCGGCCCAACCCCGCGAAGAGCTCGCGCAAGGGGGTGACTTGCCCGCGGAGGTCGACTTTCACCTTGGCGGGTGGCTTGCCGGCCGCCGCGATGGCTTCGTCAATCCGCCCCGCGAGGTGCCCGAGGTCCGTGCCCGCATAGTTCGCCGTAAGGGTCGCCAAACGCTGCATATTGTAACGGTCATATTGCGCCACGGCGACGCCTTCCTTCAGTGTCGCAATCGAACGCAGTAGCACCGGCTGCTGCCCCGCCGTCCCGACCGGGAGGTTGCGCAAGTCTTCGAGGCTCTTGGTCGCGGCCCCCGGAATTTGCACCTGCACTTGGAAGGCGACGCCAGTCTTGGGGTCCGCCCAATAATTCGCCAAGATGAAGCGGCTAGACCCAGTAGCCTCCACAACCGATCGCGCCGCGTCATTGAGTTTTACGCCCATGAGCCCGGCTTTTTCGCGATGGATGTTCACCTCGACCGAGGGGGTATCCAAGGCCTGTGCAAACTGGACGTCACGAAGTTCCGGAATCTTCGCGAGTTCCGCGCGGATGACCTCCGCATGCGCACGGTTGTCCGCCAAGCTGGGTCCACTGACCGCGATTTCAATCGGCGTCGGCGCCCCAAAACTCATGACGCGACTGACGATGTCCGCCGGTTCAAAGGAGAGGCGGACGTCGGGCATGGCACTTGCGAGCTTGCGCCGGAGGTTCTCCTTGGCGACGTCGAGGTCCACGCGGGCTCCGGGCTTGAGCTGCACTTGCAGGGTGGCTTCATCGGTGCCGCTGTTCCAAGCATGGATGAGGTTAACAGGGTAGTTCGGTGCATGCACGCCGACCAAGCCGAGGGAGGTGGCGACGTTCTCCTCCCCGAGTTCGGCTTTGATTACGCCCAAGGCTTGCAGCGCCATCTGCTCCGTGCGGTCCAGCTTAGTGCCCGCCGGCGCCCGCAGGCGTACCTGGAGTTGACCATTGTTAGCGCTGGGGAAAATCTCGCGCCCTAATCGCGGACCGAGCAAAGCCAGGGCCGTCAGGCCACCGACGAGTCCTGCCATGACGACCCAACGTTTACGGGCGAGTACGGCCTCGAGCAGCATAGCATAACCTGACTTAAGGCCCGCGAAGAAGCCAGCGACCGGCGCCTCGCCGTCCCGCAGGAACCAGATGGCGAGCACGGGGAGTAGCGTCGAGGAGAGTACATACGAGGCGATCATGCTGAAGCCAACGGCCAGCGAGAGGGGCAGGAAGAGCGCCCGCGCGGGGCCTTCCATAAAGAGCGCCGGTAAGAACACCGCGACGACACACGCCATCGCAAGGAAGCGCGGCCCAGCGGTCGCCCGGATGGCGTCACGCACCGCCAAGGCGAGGGGTCGGCCTTTCTCGCGTTCTTGTTGGATGGCTTCAATCGCAACGGTGGCTTCGTCCACGAGGATACCCACCGCCAACGCCAGCCCCCCCAGGGTCATGAGGTTGATGGTCTGCCCGCAAAGCCACAGGCCGAGGATAGCCATGAGCAGGGCGAGCGGGATATTGACGACGACCACGAGGGTGCTGCGCGCATCGCGTAGGAAGACAAACACCATCAGGCCCGTTAACAGAGCCCCGAGGAGGGCTTCCATGAAGACGTCCGCAATGGCCCGGCTGACGATGGGACTCTGGTCCATCTCGTAACTGACCTTGATGTCCGCTGGCACGGCAGCTTGGAAGACGCCCAGGTTCTCCTTCACGAGGTTCGCGACGGAGAGCGTCGAGGCGTCCGATCGCTTGGTCACAGGGATGTAGACGGTACGCCGTCCATTCACGAGCGCATAGCTGGTGACGGCATCGGCTCCATCGACGACCTGCGCGACGTCCCTAATCAGGATCGCCGGATTCTGGCCTGGGCGGATGGAGACGTTCTCGAGGTCCTTGATGTTCTTGACCGTGGAATTGATCGGGACGAGGAGGTTCTGGTCGCCCAAGGTGAGGTTGCCCGCTGGGGTGATGACGTTGGCACCGGCGAGCGCCACCGTGACTTCTTCCGGGCTGACGCCCGTGCTGCGCAGGCGATCGGGGATGAGGTTGATGAGGATGGTGCGCGCGCTGCCACCAAACGGCGGGGGTGCCGAGACGCCCGGTAACGTGGCGAACAGGGGACGGACGGTATTGAGGGCGGCATCCTGCAACTGCGCGACCGAACGGGTCTCGCTCGCAAAGACGAGCTGGCCGATTGGTACGCTCCCCGCATCGAAGCGCATCACGAACGGTGGCACGGTGCCGGGCGGCATCATCGCACGCGCACGGTTGACGTAGCCGACGGTCTCGCTCATCGCCTGCGACATGTCCGTGCCTGGATGGAACTGCAGCTTCATCACCGCCGCGCCTTGGATGTTCTTGGATTCGACGTGCTCAATACCGGTGATGTACAGGAAGTGATATTCGTAATAATACGTCAGGAAGCCTTCCATCTGCCCGGCTTCCATCCCGCCAAAGGGCTGGGCGACGTAGATGGTCGGCACGTTCAGCGGCGGGAAGACGTCCTTCGCCATGCGGTTCTGGCCGAAGAGGGCAGCCAAGACCATGGCAACGGTCAAGACGACCAAGGTAACCGGCCGGCGGAGAGCCAAGGTAAAGAGATTCATGGGGTAAGCCGGCAGCACCGGCGAATGTGACAGATATTTCAATTATGTGACAATATTGTCAACCCGTAGGGACCCCCCCTTTGCCGCTAGGTAGGGTCGGCCTGTTACGAGGTGGGGTTGGGACTGCGTACCAACCTAGCTGCCTTGGCTGTATCAGGTAGGGGCGCGACTGCGTCGCGTCCGTTCGCCGATCGACGTCCGAATCTCGACCTAACTACTCGGCCTCCACCCGCTCTCCGTAATCTGTACTCCGAACTCTGCACTCTATCCTGCCACGCCCCTACCTTTTTATGCACCGGTTCCTCCGTAATCTGTAATCCGTACTCTGAACTCTGAACTCTGTACTCTGTTTTAATCCCCCTTTCCACTTTTGCACAGGCCTCCGGCCGATTTGCACTTTTGCACGGTTAGCGCAACTCCTCCGCCCTCGACCCCGCATCCCACTTCACCTCTCTCACGCGTACCTCCCTCGCATTCTTCCACGCCACACTCGGCAGACTAGTCTTCACGCCGTCCTGCACGACCGTGGCATGACCCGAAATCGCCAGCTCCGTCAGGGTCGACCAATCCTTTAGCGGCTGCGCCCCCTTGGGATCCGTGGGCTTGAAATCCTCCACGCCGAGCGAGACCGAGACCCAGCCACCGTTGGCCTTGAGTGGGACCGACGCCACGTACTCACCGGAACCCGACCCAAACGCGCCCCAAGCATTCCGGGTAAGGGTAACATACACGATGGTGTCATTCACAGGGTTGATTTCAAAGCTGAGCTTCGCTCCCGCCGGACCGCGCCAGAGGGGGTCCTTGATCTTACGGGTGAACGCCGACCAGAGCGTGGGGTTGCCCCAATTGAGTCGATACCAGTCCTGCCAGCCACGCTCACCGTCATCAATCATGGCCTCTGGCTTCGCACCCGCCCGCACACCCGCGGCCACCAACTGCTCGCCGGTTAACGCCAAGGGACGTGAACTGACGATGAAGGTATCACTGCGTCCGACGCCTGGGTTGGTCGGGATCTTGCGATACTCCTCAGGGGCTTCGTACACGATATTCGCAAAGGCGAACAGGGGCTCGCGCGGATCCCGCACCGCCACGCTACCGCGCCAAACTTTACCCTGTGCAACCACGGGAATCGTCCGCCAGAAACGGGTCAGGGTATGCGTATCGGTCGAGGCATACAGCCTGACCTCCTTCACCGGCCGGCTTTGGTCCGCCTGAATCGTAAAGGCGACATTGCCGTCGGCCGCGCGTTCCCACGCGAGCCCAGGAGAGTGGGGGAGGGCGAACTTGCCCTTGAGGTGCTGCTCAAACCACAGGGTAGCCGTCAGGCTAGCATCGTCGTCATGCCGGTGGTTGAAGTGCGGCGATAACGCCAGGCCGAGGAGTTCGTCGGGTACGTTCCGCCACGTATAGGTGAAGTTGTCCTGATGCGCATGGAAATCATTCGTCGGCGAGAACCACAGCGTGGGGACTTTAATCCGCGCGATATACGGGTTCTCGGCAATCGTCGCCAAGTCGCGCGCCGAACGCTTAGTCGCCGTCACGCCTGGGACTTTCGTCACGTCGCCATCGAAATCACCCGACCCACCACACGACGGCACCGAAGCCTTCACGCGCGCGTCGATGCCAGTCACCATGGTGGTCAAGCGGCCGCCCATCGAATGCCCCGTCACGCCGAGTTTCGTTGGATCGACCTCGGGTTGGCGCTCGAGGAACGTCAGCCCGCGCCGCGCGCTGAGGCACACGATGAACCAGTTGTCATTGCGCACGGAATCAACCGCATCGAGGGTGAACGCATCAGGCGGCGACCCGAGAGCAAAGTGGTTGGCCTTATTGCGCTGCGGCGGGTGCGTGGCGTCGAGTGCGCCCCAATCGGTATTAGGTCCGTCGTAGACCTGGCCGTTGGCCAAGGACATCTTGTTGCCGCCCCAGTTGAGGGACAGCGATGCGTAGCCCAGCTTCGCGTACGTCGTCACCGCGGACAGGCTCGCTGACTGACCGCCCCCATGGATCTGCAAAATCGCCGGCAGCCCCTTGGCGCCCTTGGGAAAAGCGTAGAACCCGGCCATCGTCGCCGCCTGGCCCTTGAAGGTTCCAATCCGGTAGCGCACCACCCGGCAGACAATCCCATCCTGCTCCCATTCCTTGGTCACCTCAGCTTCCAGCGCCTCTTTCCGAGGGTCATAGCCATCCCACAGTTCCGCAAGCCCCTGCGGGCCCTTTCCGTCGGCCAAACCCGGCAACGACTCCGCCCCCCAAGCCGTCAGCCCGACCAAACAAGCTCCCATCCACGCAGCAATTCGCATCCCCCCATCCTACCCCCCATCCCACCCCCCGCAACCCTGTATCGGGTAGGGGCAGCACCGCGTGCTGCCCTAGGCGGATAGCGGTTAGCGTTTAGCGGATAGATAATTCAGAGATGACTCCACCCGCTTGCAAATATCCCGCTCCCCGGTCCCCCTTTTCACATTGTATCGGGTAGGGTTGGCACTGCGTGCCAACCTAGCTGCTTGTCCCTCCTCTCCGCGTCGTCTCTTGCCTCTGGTAGGGGCGCGACTGCGTCGCGTCCGTTCGCCAATCGACGTGCGTATCAGAACGCGGGCTCCGCCCGCGCTCCGTACTCTGAACTCTGTACTCCTCCTCTGTCCCCCACCTTTTCACAGGAGCTCCGCTCCGATTTGCACCTATGCACCTCTCTGCGCGCTCACATCCTCACCCCATACCCTAAACTCACCTGGTGATTCCGATAAGAGCCCGTGCCATGCGAGAGCTTGTAGCCGAAATCCAACGCACCCGGGCCGACCTTCCACTGGGCGCCCAGACCAACTTCCAAAGTGTCTTCCGGTAAAGGGCCCGTAGTGATGTCTGGCTGGCTCGCGCCCAGGTTGGTGACGCCACTGACAGACTGCGCGAGGCCGCGATTGATGGCCTTGCGGTAGGCGAGGGAAGCGCTGGGTCGGAAGCTCGGGCCAAAGTCCGTCCCGGTGATTTCAATCCCAGCCGAAAGGGTGTTTTGGTCTGCCCGTTCACGGTCGTAGGTGAGGCGATCAACACTCGCACCGGTCTCGGTGGTGGCGTCCAGCGTCACCTGCGAGAGGCGCGCCAAGACGAACGGTTGGTAGAGCGCGCCAGCCCCTTGAATCGACCCGCGGAGGGCGACGTCGCCGTAGAGCACGTGCCCGCCGCGCGCGCTCGCGGCGTTGAGGTTGTCAAAGGCGGTGCGACTCTGCGTGAAGTCAAGGTCGGCATAGCCCACGGAAGCCTCGGCCGTCCACGTCGCGCTCGGACGGTAAGCCACGTAGGCTGTGACGTTACGCTGGGTCAGTTGGGTGTCGAAACCGCCAGCAGCGAGCTCCTGGCGGCTATGGCCGTAGCCGAGGGCCAAGCCTGCGACCACTTGGTCGGACCACGCGGTATCCGCGCCGAGGCTGTAGCCTGAGGCGCGCGTATCGGCTGCACCGGCAGGGGAGAGGAGGTCGCCAACCTGCACGTTAGCCGCGCCCCACAGCGTCCAGCGGCGGTCGCCGAGGGACAAAGCTCCCAGCTCATGGTTCGTCTCGAGTTTGCCTGGCGATGCGCAGAACTGCACGAACGCATCCATCGTCGCATCCGCCACGGGCGCGTTGTTGGTGGAGGGCTGACGGCCCAGCGACGCCAAACGGCCATGCACGAAGCCCGCCTGCAGATTAGTCAATTCGTAAGCCGCGAGCAACTGGGCCTGCACGGCCGCCGCTTTCCGATTAGTCGCCGCCGTATTCAAGCTTAGCACCATGTGAATGGTCGATTCCTTCTGGATATTGTAATCTAGGAGCGTCCGACCGTCTTCCAACTGCTTACCAGCGAAGATCAATCGCTGCTGGTCAGGCGGTACGCCTTCCTTGTCTTGAACCTTCTGCTTCACGTTCTCGATGGCATCGCTTGGCTCCACATCGAGCGTGATCGTCTTGCCCTGGAGCGTCTTCACGAAGATCTGCATCGCCGACAGATCAGCGCTCAGCAGCACCAGCACGCACATCAAGAAGGACCTCAGGTACATCCCCCCATCCAACCCACCACCCCGCCCCCCGCAATCCTGTATCTGGTATCGGATGTGCTCTGCCTCGGGTAGGGGCAGCACCGCGTGCTGCCCTAGGCGGATAGCGGATAGCGTTTAGCGGATAGATAATTATGAGACGACTCCACACGCTTGCAAATATCCCGCTCCCCGGCCCCCCTTTTCACATTGTATCGGGTAGGGTTGGCACTGCGTGCCAACCTAGCTGCTTGTCCCTCCTCTCCGCGTCGTCTCTTGCCTCTGGTAGGGGCGCGACTGCGTCGCGTCCGTTCGCCGATCGACGTCCGAACCTCGACCTAACTACGCGGGCACCGCCCGCGCTCCGTACTCTGTACTCCGTAATCGGCCCCCACCTTTCCACTTTTCCACAGGAGCTCCGCTCCGCTTTGCACCTTTGCACTCTTCAGTTGTCTCCCTTCCCGCCCTCGCCCTAGTCCCTTTCCCCACTTGCCTGTCCTAACAGTCTGACCTTTAATTCAGGGGTAGCTCGCAAGGGCTGCGGAAAAGGTTCCGTTCCGGTGATAAGAGACCAAGGGTCTCTTCCGTTAGGATAGCCGGAGCGGTCAAACCTTTCAGCCAAGCATCTCCACGGAGTCGCCAAGTACCTCCAGTGCTGATCGATCGCCCTTGGTCAGGGCACGCCAGATGGCCCAGCAGCAGTAGTCAGCAATCTGTAGGTCGAAGTTCGATTTAGATGCGTGGTGCAAGAAGGTGTAGCTCATGCCTTCTTTCGCTCCTGCCGAAAGCTTATTGGCTACTGCTTTCTCAAGGCCTCGGCGTTTTTTATTCACCGGCAAGGCGAGCGATGCGTTGGCAGTCCCAAGGGACATGTACGCAGGTGAGGATGATCCATGCCGTGCCGTTCGCCCCGAAGTCAAAATTACCAGCTTCGTCGATATACAAGTGCAAGGCTTCCATTCGCTCATTGTCCATCAGCGCGTATCGCTCCCTCAACCCCTCGCCCCTAAGCCCCATTCCCTGAACCCTTCCCCCTTGTATCGGGTAGGGGCAGCACCGCGTGCTGCCCTAGCTACCTCTCGCGGGCTCCGCCCTCGGGTAGGGGCGCGACTGCGTCGCGTCCGTTCGCCAAGTAACGTCCGAACCTCGACCTATCTTCGCGCCCTCCGCCCTCGATCCAGCCCTCGACCCCGCAATCTCAGGCAACTTTTGATGATTTTCTGAAGGGGGCTAGCGAGCACCCCCAAAGACCGACGTACGGCCGTCGCCGCCGTTCAGCTGAGAATCATATTAAACAATAAAAATGCAACAGCAAGGAGCACAAGGCCACCCCCGATCATCCACCTGAAAATTTCCCATTTCTTGGCGAAACCGGCAAAGGTAATCAAACCAGCGCCGAGTAAAATAAAGAGCATCAATAACTTTCCGATGGTCTCTCCATCAGGATGGTGAGCTGCTTTATTTGAACCAGCTGCCATTACGGAGACAAAAAATAATCCAAAACTAATAAAGCCGGTAATGCACATCCAGATTAACGCGAATGCCACCCCTAAAACATATTGAGATGTGGAAGCTTCTTTGGGGGGTGTTTCCATAATAAAGTTAGTGATAAAACCGTTCGTCGATGGAGTCGAATTAATTCCCCGGTCCCCCCTTTCGCATTGCCTCGGGTAGGGGCGCGACTGCGTCGCGTCCGTTCGCCAAGTAACGTCCGAATCTCGAATTAACTACTCTGCCCCCGCCCGGTCCCCGCCATCGACTCAACCATCGACCCAGCACTCTGTACTCCGTACTCTGTAATCCTCTTCTTGCCCCCACTTTTCCACCTTTCCACAGGCCACTGGCCGATTTGCACCTTTGCACAGCTACCTTTCCGTACTCCGTACTCCGTACTCTGCTTCGCACCCCCCCCAGCCCCCTCAGCACTCCACCAATTCACCCAACCGCACATGCACCAGCACACACCTGACCTTCCCCTCGTCCAACCCACACAACTTAGCCACGGCCACCCGATACAGGTCCATCTGCCCCTGATAGATCCGACGGAGTTCCTCCGCTGGCATATCCTCGTCCACGGTCTTGTAATCAATGATGATCGCTGATTTGCCCGGCTCGACGTGCACACGGTCGGATTTGCCGTAGATGACCTTGCCCGGCTGAGTAGAGACAGCCATCTCGCGTTCCTTCCATAGGAAGCCCGTGGGCGAGAGGGTCGCGATGAGTTTCTTGAAATCCGACGATTCAGCACAGGTCCGGGCGATCTCGATGGCTTCTTCACGGGCATGGCGTAGTTCAGCCGGGATCTGCAGGGAGGGTAGCGCCTTGATGAAGGCGTCCACGTCGGTCGCCACATGCTCGAGTAGCGCGTGGACGGCATTGCCGAGCTCCCGTGGGTCTAACTTTGAGGTCCCCTTCTTTTTCTTAGGCTCAGTCTTAGGCTTCTTTTCATCTTCAGGCTTCTCAGCCTTAGAGGGGCGCAACTGTTCCATGACTTCGACCGGCACATAGGCCCGGCTCTCTCGGCAAGCAGGGATGGTCACCGCAGCTTTGCCTTGTTTCTCAATCCGTTCGGTCAGCCAAGTGGCGTCCGAGGTGGGGCATCGCCACAGGAGTTCGCAGGGGTTAGTGCCTTCGAGGCCGGCATCTTGCACGTCCTGTCCCGAGCCCTTGAGCGTCGACTCGAGCAATGCGGCGAAGTCGTGGGTTCCTTCGGGCATTTCCACTAGGGTGCTGCGTTCCTTGCTCAACGGTAAGGTAAGCATAACCAGGCGATGGCGCGCGCGGGTCATACCGACATAGAGTTTGCAGAGTCCGCCATAGGCGGCTTCGCCCTTGGATTTCGCGACGGCGACTTTGAGCACGGGGTCGTGCTCAGCGATGGTTTCGCCGACGTTGCCGAGTAGCCAAGCCGGCGAGAAATCCAGCGCGGATTCGTTCGTCGGCATCGAGAGGAGATCCCCCCGCCGTAGGTGGGCAATCGTCCGGTTGGAATCGTTCAGGCACGGTAGGTAAACGATGTCGTACTCGAGGCCTTTGGAGCGATGGATGGTCAGGATCTGCACGGTCCGCGCATCCGCGCTGTCCCGGAGTTCGTTCTTGCCGAGGTAAGCCGCAAAATCCGTCAGGTCCCTTCGTCCAGTGCCGTCATAACGGACGGCAATCGTCCGGAATTGGGTGAGGCGCTTAGCGATGAAGGGGTCAACCTGCGTCGCGGGGTGGGCATGCTTAACGAGCAGGTCGACCATGGCTTCGGCACCTTCCTGGTGGAAGGTCTTGGTGATGGCCAAGGCCGTGGCCGACCATCCACCAAGCGCGTCGATGACCGACTTCGATGCCGGGGAGATTTCCGCCAGGCCCTGTTGCAGTCCGTTGTCAGGGTGGACAATCGCCCGGATGATGCCAGCCAAGCCCGCGGTCACCGGGTTGTCTTCGATGACCGCCGATTTAGCCTCTTCGCTGGCTTCTACGCCGAGTTTGCGGAGTTCTTCAGCGATCGCCGCCGCCTGCTTGTTCTTGGAGACGAGGATCGCGCAGGTGATGCCGTGGTTCAAGCGCCCATGGTCGTCCAAGAGGCCGCCCGTGGCACGGAGGTGCTGCGCAATCCAGATGGCCTGATCACGGGTGTCTTGGGTCGGACTGCGCTTCCCAGGGGTCTTGGTCAGTCGATACCACGACGATTCACCTTTCTTGGCCGGCTGGCCTTCGTCGGTATGGCTCTTCTGGGCGCGGAAGTTCTTGGCCCAGTCTCCCGCCGCTTCCTGTCCAAAGTAATTCGGGTAAACGCCGTCCGCACCAGGCCTGTAGGTCAGGACCATGTTCACCAGGTTCAGCACGGCTTGGGCGCAGCGCCGCGTCGCATCCAGTGGGATGCTTTCGCCGTTCGCAGCGATATCGCGATCCAGTTTCTCCAGCAGCTTACGGTTGCCCGAACGCCATTCGTAAAGGGATTGTTTCAGGTCGCCGACCACGAAGACGCTGCGCTCCGCGTCGCCCGTGCTCAGGATGTCATCGATGTTCTGCTTGAGGACCTTGAACTGTAAGGTGCTGGTGTCCTGGAATTCATCGAGGAGCCAATGGTTGATCTTGCTGTCGAGGCGGAAGGCAATCTCGGCCTGCTTAAACTCCGGCGCCCGGGTCAGCAGGGTGACGTAATCGCTGAAGCCCAGCTGGCCTTGCTTCCGATTCACCGTGTCGTAGCTTTCTTCGTAACTACTCAGGCACTGGAATAGGGCCTTGGTCTGGGTGAGCTTGGAGCGGACGATTCGGTCCATCGCCTGATAAAGGAGCTTCCGGACGGCGTCCGCCGCAGCCTCATCGAGGGGCCGGTCCTTCTTGCTCGAGAGATAACCTGAAGCCGTACCCATGGGGGAGTTCATGGTCCGTTCGAGGTATTCGAGGGCCGTGTTGACGTCTCCTGACTGAGGACTCCGGTCAGCGACGATACTCGGCAGCGGCCTTAGCTGGGTCGGCCATTTCTCGGGCGGTGCGTCGTCATGATTCTTGGAGATGGCGCCTCGGAGGATGTCCCACTCCGCACTCAGGTCTTTATCCGCATAGCCGCTCCACTTCGGTTTCCTGTCTTTCCAGATTCGTTCCGAGTTACCCCACTTGTCCTTATCCGGGGCGGTCACCAGCAGCTCGTGGTGGGCCTTGGCCATCTCAGCCAGGGTTTCCATCGGATTAGCGATATCCTCGCCGTCATTGAAGTTACGCAGATTCGTCAGCAACAGGGCGGTTTCCGCCGAGTTCATCCGGTTGAGCGTCGCCTGCAACGCCGCCATCCGCAGGTCGTCCGCTTCGTGGTCGGAGACCGTGGTGGCCACACCGGTATGGATTCCTACTTCCAGCGGGAAGCTACGGACGAGCTTGGCAAAGAAGCTGTCCAAGGTGCCCATGGTCATACGATTGGACTCCAAGAGGGTGGTCCGTAGGGTCTGCTGGAACCACTTCCGGTCATGCACCGAGGGGTCAATCGCAATACGATCACAGAGGTCGAGGCGCTTCTTTTCGTCGGTGGCAGCTTCCTGGAGTTTCTGGACGAGCTTCACGATGAACTCGGCGGCCGCCGCCCGCGTAAACGTCAGCGCAGCGATGTTCTGGTGCGCTACCCCGTCCTGCGCGAGGAGCTGGATGATGCGGTCGGAGAGGCGGAAGGTCTTGCCCGTACCGGCCGATGCGAGAATGGAAAGGTTGGAGATGGTCGACATGGCGCTGTTACTCAGTGACGGGCTTGGTTGCAACCTGACCGAGGAGTTCGGTCAGCATGTAGGCATCAGGCCTCCGTCCTTGGAGGTGCTCCAAGGTCGGGTATTTCGACGCGGTCGCCTTGGGGGCGAAAAGGGCGGGGTCTTCGCTCAGGAGTCGAGTGACGGCGCTTTTGATCGCATCCTCACCGTGCTGGCTAAACTTCTCCGCATAATCCTTCCAGATGAGCGCCTGTGCCGGCCCCTCCGATGGTAGGATGATGTAGCCGACTTCGATCTTATGGTCGTCCTTGATGTGCTCTTTGTAGGCCGTGCGGAGGTTGTGGTAGTAGACCGGCAACTGGAGTTCGTTCCAGCGGTAGGTCTTCCCTTCGACGATGAATTCGAAGCCGGGTCGCCGGGTGGAGTTCGCGGTCTTGAGTTCCGTGACGTGCTTCGTCTGTGGGTCGTTGTCTTCAACCTTGTCGTGGGTCTTGTAGTCGTAAACACGCCAGGTCTTCGTCAGGGGGTTGAAGTCCAAGCGGTCGAAGCGACCACCGACTTTGACCGTCCCCAGCTTCTTGCCGTCGGGCGCGGTGCCCTCGACCATGACGTCGGGTAGGTGTCCTTCGCAGGTGATGGTCTGCCAGCCTTCTTGGGCTAAGGTTTGCTGCAGGGCAGCAAAGGCCAGCAGGCGCTCGCGAGCGGTCTCGCGCTGGAGCGCCAGCCCGGGTTCGGGATCGGAGCCAAAGCTCTTCCTGAAGTGCTCGTCCAACGCCTCGGAGAGGGCATCCTTGATTCCCTCCGTATCGGTGCCGTCGGTCGCGCCCTTGGCCTTGCCGAAGCCTTCCAAGGCCGAGTGGATGAGCGTGCCGTAGCCAGCCCGATCGAGTTCGACTTCGTCATGCGAGCTTTCGCGCATCCCCAGGAAGCGCTTCAGCCAGAATTCATAAGGGTCTTCGAGTAGGTCCTTGAAACTCGTGGCAGAGATGCTGCTGCGGACGCCCTTGGCCTTATGGGCGAGGGCAACCGGCCGTAACTTGAGTTCATCGGGGATCTTCCAGTAGGGAGCGTCCTCCGTGGGGAGCGGTGAATCAAAGAGGTGCCGGGTGCGGCTGATGAGTTCTTCGTCATCAGCCAAGAAGAGCAGGCGGGAAGGGCGCAGGCCGTTGCCTTCCTCATCGTGGCGCAGCACAATCACATCCAGTCGACCTTGGGAGTCGTCGCCTTCCAAGCCTTCGCGGCTCCGGCGGAGGCGTTCCAGCGTATACGCCGCATTCGCGAAGTGCTGCCCCGGCCCAGCCAAGCCAATCGCTTTGCGGAGCTCGGATGGCATGAAGGCGTCGGCGTGCACGGCTTGGGGGACGAGGTCATCGGTCAGGCCGAAGACGACGAGGTGAGGGGAGGGTTCCCACGGGGCTTCCATCCAGCCCGGCATGTGGATTGCCGTGGGTGAGAGGTTCCGACGGTAGCGTTTGTCGGCCGTGCTCGCCAGGGCTAGGTTAATCCAGTCAGTCGCGGTGATGCCTTCGAGTCCGGTGGATTCCGGCTTCATGGCTGTGACCGCATCCTGGAGCGCGTACGCGACTTCTTCAGTGAACGGCGCCGATTCCTTCGTTTCCTCCAGGCCAGCTTGGGCGAGGCTGATGAGTCGGGTGAGGAGTTTCTGCGGCTTGGCATCCCGCAAGGGGCGAAGGGTATCAAGGGCCTGCTTGAGCGCCGGCTTCAGGTGGTCTACAGCCTCCCACTGGTGAAACTCGCGGGTCTTCTTCTTCGGGTCGGCCAGCACTGGCTTCTCCATCTTCTCGACGAACGCCATGGCTTCTTCGAGGTCCTGCGGTACGCGCAATTGGCTCAGCGTATCCAGGAGTTGGTTCATCTTGTACATGTCCGCCCCCGGCATGAGCTTGGCCAAGAGGTTGGGTTGCAGCAGGGCGCGGCGGAGGAGGCGATACTGCCAATCGCGGATTAGGTCATTAAGGCTCTTCACCGAGTGGTAGAGCGGATGGCGGTCATGCGGCTGCCCAAGCGGGTTGACGGCGTCGGCGCCCATCGAGCGGAGGCGATCAGCGATGAGTTCAGGGTGGCGTTCGCGTTCGCAGGGGGCGACCGCGAAGGCGCCGCGGACGGGGGCCTTCTTGCCTAGGCATTCCTCGAGGCGGGTGAGGGCATGGGAGGGATCGCGGGCGATGATCACCGAGGTGTCGAACTTCGGCCAGGGGACGCGCCGTTCCTTCCAGGCGACGGGACTGGGGATGCCCCACGCGTCGAAGAGATCGCCCTCGCCAGTGGTCGGGCGATCGCAACCGATGAGGACGGTGATGCTGACCTTACCCAAGTGGCGTTTGAGCACCTTGAGGAGGAGCGGCTGTGGGTCGATGAGGCCGGCCAACCAGACGTGCTTGACCTCTGCGGGCAGGTAGGAGTCGGTGGCCAGTTTGGCTCGCACGGCGTTGTGGTCCTTCAGGCCCTTATCTTCGAGGCGTTGGAGGTAATCCTTTTCGAGGACGTGTAACTGGGCCCAGCGGAGGGGGTCGTCGCCGGAGAGTTGGGTCTTCGAGATACTTAGGAAGTCGAGCGGCTCCTCGGCACCACCGAGAGAATCGCGCAGTTGCATGAGCTTCTCAGCGAACGGTTGGGCCGAATGGGCGGTGAAGCCCGGGAACGGTCCATTATTTTCGGGGAAGAGCTCGTTGAGTTGCCGCGGATCGCAGGCCGGCCCAGTCAGCACCTCCATCCAAGTCAGTAGGCAGGCTTCCTTCGTGGCTACGCCCGCGTCGCGGTCGCCCCAGTTGAGGAAGTTCTCGGGCGTTTCGATCTTCGGCAGCAGCACACCCGCAGGCTCGGCCTTGGCCAACTCTTCACGGATCAGGCGTGCGGCAAATTGTGAGGGCACCAGCACGCGGTGAGAACCGAGGTCGAGGGGTAAGCCAGCTTGGGCCGGGGAAGCCTTCCGGACATGGTCGAGGAGCGCTCCGGCCACGCCTTGCGCCATCGGAGTCCGCCATCCGAGGTGAATCATTTCGGGGTGAGCCATGAGGATACCACTCTATTTACCCAACCCCACGCCCCCTGCAACCCCCCACGCCCCATCCCCACCAAATATTATCCACCCCCTTGTATCGAGGTAGGATCTGTCTCGGGTAGGGGCAGCACCGCGTGCTGCCCTAGTTGTCTCGGGTAGGGACAGCACCACGTGCTGTCCTATTTAACCTGCGCCTTGTGCTGCGGCCTTCTGCCGCTAGTCCCTCCGCTCCGCGTCGTCTCTTGCCTCGGGTAGGGTTGGCACTGCGTGCCAACCTAGCTGCCTATCGCGGGCTCCGCCCTCGGGTAGGGGCGCGACTGCGTCGCGTCCGTTCTCCGATCAACCCCCAACCCTCGTCCCTCTAGCGTGGGCTTTTATCGCGCTTCCCCTTGCGACCTTCGGCCACCGGATACACCACCGCCCGGCAGCGTGGGTGTTTGCGGAGCATCTGGTGCATCATCCTATCCATCCCCGTACAGACCCCAACGGACCGCATCACCTTAACCCCGTGACGCTCGACCAAGTCACGGGAGACAATGACCTGTCCAATTAGCCCCATCCCCAGGCGGCGGTTCTTGGACTGGATGACCACGACCCGCTCACCCTTGATCAGCTTTCGCTTCACGTAAGGCTTCCGGAAGACAATGACCCCGTCCATCCGGCGCAGGCTTATGTCGTCCCCCTTTTTCTTTAAGGCCATAAATTCCTCCATTAGGAACCCCTTCGGGTAGCGCGTCTTCGCGTACCACTGGGTCATCTTCGTCTCATGTTTGCTCATGGGTTAAACGTTGGGAAGTGGGGATGCCTCTTTATTACCCAAACCAACAGCCTCGTGCAATCCCAACTACCTCAAGTAGCACTGGGGATATTCACAGTGCGGAGGCTCGGTTTGCTGGCTTGATAATCAAATTATTGTTCCGTGAAGAATGGGTATATTTTTAATATGAGTTAAAGCTAGCTCGGGGCCTATCGGGTGGCAAAGCTGACTGCATGGAAACAAACTGGCAAATTTTCCCTCGCTCGCAGTCCATTACGCCCTCGCTCAGAGCAATCGTTGACGCCTTCGGCGCCAATGAGTTTGGGTTCGTCACTAATTCAAAGCTTGGCAAGTCTAAGCCTAACCTCGAAAGCAACGAGGTGCTCAAGGTCATCGCGGGCGACCTCGAAAAAGCTGGCTTCAAGGTTGAAACGAGCAAGAGAGATAAAATCAAACGTCCGGTGCTTTATGGAAAAAGGGGTATTCCCGAAAAGACCTTCGACGTGGATGCATGCCATGAAGGCGAAGGGATTATCCTAGAGGTGGAGTCCGGACGAGGTTTCACCAACAACCAGTTTCTGAAAGACTTCTTTTCAGGCTGCGCTATGCAAGGGGTAAACCATATCGCAATCGCACTTCGTTTACGTTATGGGAAGACGCAGCATCAGGATTTTGAAGCAGCCTGCACATACTTTGATTCTATTTACGCCTCGGGGCGGATGACGTTCCCCATCAAGAGTCTCTTGATAATTGGGTACCCAGTTATAGGTGATCCAGATGACGAAGAGTAGTATTTGCAAGGTATAGGTGCCTATAGTCGCGACTGGAGGAGTCATGAGGAACTCATATCCCTTAATAATTATGTTAAGGAGATAACATTACGGTTTGCTCGGGTGGCTGGCGGTACTGAAGATAAATGAATGAAACAAGCAGATGTTAGGGGGATGTTCCTAGGATACCTTGCAGCCAGAGATGAGGTGTTTCTGTTTACTGAGCTAGGATTCAAGACTTTCACTGGCTTTAAGCGCCATATCGCTGATATCGTTGGTGTGAATGAGAACTCGGTTAAGAACTGGCGTGATGAATTTGACGGCTTGAATCCTGACCCGCTTCGTCCACGTAAAGGTTGGGATCGTAAGCCGACCCCGAGTAGGGTCTACATGAAGATGCAACTGGATTCTTGGGCCCAGGATCAATTGCTAGGTTTAGCGAAGTCGATTTTGGGACGCTCGGACGATTTTACTCCAGAAGCAGTCGACGCCATGTTTGCATGGGCCATCAAAGGGAAGGATGCAGATACCAAAGAGGTCGTTGAGGCTATTGCGTCCGGAGTACTTTCCTTTCCTGAGTCTCAAGACATTCATGCGATTGAAGGTGGTCGAAAGCTGGTGGCGCACCTTCGCATTGAACGTAACCCCTCTATCTCACGTGAGGCTATTCGTAGGCACCTAAGAGATGCAGGACCAGTCTGTGCCTTGTGCGAATTGGACTTTGGGCGTAGGTACCGCTTAGGCACAAACGAACATTGTCTAGAGGCGCATCATAAAATCCCCATTTCAAGTCGTCTCGTGGCCTCAAGGACTAATTTGGAAGACTTCTTGGTGATATGTCCTTCATGCCATCGTGTCGTCCACAAGGTAGGTGCTTTTGATCCTGAGGCTCTCGCCTGCTTAATCCGTAATTAATAACCATTATCGCTCAAAGACGTTTTCTCGGAAACTATACAGTTCCTGATCTATTTTGTCTTAGAAACAGCTCTCAAGCCTTGTCCTTTTTCAGTTTCTTACGTGCTGCACTCACCTGTTTCTTGCGGATTTTCTCGACGTCAATTTCTTGGTGTTCCGCGGACGCATCACCCATTTTCTTAAGTGTTTTCAGCATTTGCTTGGCAATCGCATTAACTACTGGAACTGCTACGCTATTCCCAAATTGTTTGTAAGCCTGCGAGTCGCTTTGGGATAACTTGAAGCTTTCTGGGAATCCTTGGAGTCGAGCTGCTTCCCTTGGGGTAAGTTTTCTTGGATTTTTACCTTTCTGGTCGACCAGTATTTCAGAGCCGTCTTTATAGTATCTTGCTGAAATTGTGCTTGTGTAAGTAGAGTCGTGATTGAAGAGCGAATATCCAAAGCCGAAACCGTTTTTTAAATGTTCCGCTTTTCTCCTCTTATGTCCTGCCCATAGCGCGTCAGATAGGGTGTATTTGGAGTCTGGACTTTTCTCCAGAATATCTCCAAGTTTCGTTTTGGTATTTGGTGGCTTCGGAAACGTAAATTCAACGTCACCCAAGAAGCCGACAATATATATTCTTTCTCTATTTTGTGGCACTCCGAAGTTTTTGGCGTTTAGGACTTCTGAGAAGACTTTGTAACCCATGCCGGTGAGAACTTCTTTAACGATATTGAAGGTCTTCCCCCCGTCGTGAGTTTTGAAACGTTTTACATTCTCAAGGAGAACTGCGCGTGGCTTGTGGTGATTGATGATCCTAGCGACGTCGAAGAAGAGGGTGCCACGTGTGTCAGCTAGCCCCATCTTAAGGCCGGCCTGTGAGAATGGTTGGCAAGGAAATCCGGCTAGAAGTATATCGAATGGAGGTATTTCCCTTTCTTTTATTTTCGTTATGTCTCCCTCAGGGATGTCTCCATAATTACTGATGTAGGTTTTTTGGGCGAATTTATCCCATTCTGATGTGAAGACCGAAACACACCCCTCGCTTTCGAAGCCAAGGCGTATGCCTCCGATGCCTGCAAAGAGATCAATCATTCTAAATGCACCTTTGGGGACATTTTTCCTCCATAGATCTGCTATGAACTCTGGCTGTGATGTGGTAGCTGACTTCGCTTTTTTTGCCATGACATATTGCTTCTAGCAATAGTTCGGCATTTAGCAAGTTCTTGGCTCACTAGACACTTAGGGTATACGTGAGTTACCCATTTGTACCAATTGAACTGAACTGATGACGCTATGGAGGCTGGGGTTAGGGCCATCCGCTTGCATGGCCCGCGGAAGCCAAGCCTAGATTTTCTGGAAGTTCAATACGGCTACCTTGACCTTCTACTTTGGCGAGCTGGTGTTTGGCATGCTTACGAGCTCGTACGCGCTGCACCTATAAGCTTCTCCAAAAGGTCAACAGGAAGCCTGTGCCTATCTTTAGTTACTCGGTCATTGTTATTTATTTTATTTTATATATCAAAGATAAATGACCAAAATGGAAGACCCTGTGAAGTTGCGTATCATAAAACTTTTCCGTGAGCGTGTGCGGGGAAACTTACCTGATATTATAGGTGAATTTTCTACGCACGATGGAAGTAGTGGACATTGGTTAGAGAGGACTATGGGGTTGCGTCCTAACTCGAGCAACTCACCCGACTTTGAGGGATATGAGATGAAGACAGGGACTAGGTCTAAGACCACGTTCGGCGATTGGTCTGCCGATTATTACATTTATAAGGACCCTGCTTTTGGTAAAGTTGGCAGGGGTTTATTTTTGAAAATTTTCGGTCGTCCAAACCCTCTCAGGCGAAACAGGCTTTCTTGGTCTGGAGAGCCATCCCCGAAAGTTTCACATGTTAATAAGTTCGGGCAAATTCTGGTGGTCGATTTTTCCAGTAACATTTTAGCACTTTATTTTTATTCAAAAGACACTCGGCCCGATAAGAAATCTATTGTTCCACTATCAATGCAGCGTGAGTCTTTGGTTGTAGCTAGGTGGGATATGGAATCGATAAAGTCTAAACTTGAGCGAAAGTTTAATCAAAAGGGGTGGTTTAAGTGCAACAAGGACAAGCAAGGGAAGTATAACTGTATTGTTTTCGGCGCCCCTCTCTCCTTTGATAAATGGATTGAAGCGGTCAAGAACGGCACTGTTTTTTTTGATTCTGGTATGTATGAAGGGAATTCTCGGCCGTACTCACAATGGAGAGCTAACAATGACTTTTGGGCTTCTTTAGTTGTATCTTCTCATTCGGGATGACTGCACTTTTGATGCTAGGACAATCATCAAGTAGCATGCGCTATATGCTGCATTCTTTGTTTCATGGTGCTCCAATCATTGCTATGTAGTTCGTGTTGGCTACCATAGCGTGCCCACGCTTCTGTTTATTAGATAATCAGACTGACTTTGTTCACACTAGCCTCCTTGGCACCCCAGAGGTTGACTTGGTACTGTATGCGCTTGGTGCGGGTGCGGTGCTCGAGTTCTTGGAGGGTGAGGAGGACAGCGAAGGGTTTTCCGTAGATGTTGGCGGAGTTGAGGACGACGAAAGCGAAGCGGAAGCGGTCGCCGAGCTTGGCGGCTAGGTCATATTCACGTTGGGTGGCTCCGAAGAAGAAACCGGCTAGGCTGGCATCTTTGATAGGCTTCTTGGTCGTCTTCATCTCGACCAGGATGATCTGGTCGAGGTAGCGGGGCAGGGTGGAGACATTGATTGGGGACGGTTTGTGGGGCCAACCGTAATTTTACAGTTGGGTCGCTTCGGGTAAAGTAGTTTGGGGTGCTTCTAGTGTCAAGACACTGGGCCGGAGGCCCGGTGTCCCGCCCATGAGTTCGTGTGGGGTGAGGTAGCCCAGGGCGCCGTGAGGGCGGTAGGCGTTGTAGTCGTCGATCCAGCCGGCGAACACGACCCGGGCCTCGGAGAGCGTATAGAACTGCTCCCGGTCGAGGAGCTCGCGTCTTGCGCAGGCGTTGAACGACTCGATGAAGCCGTTCTGCCAGGGCGAGCCCGGGTCGATGTAGAGGGTCTTGATGCCGCGCAGGGCGAGGCCGTCGCGGACGGTCCGGGCGATGAACTCCGACCCGTTGTCGGAGCGGATGTGGGCCGGCGCGCCGTGCTCGCTGATGGCCTGGGCGAGCGTGCGCATGACGTCCCGGGCGTTGATGCTGCGGGCCACGTAGTGGCCCACGCACTGCTTCGTGAACTCGTCGATGAGCGCGAGGATTCGGAAGGTGCCACCCACGGTCGTGATGTCGGCGAGGAAGTCCCACGTCCAGACGTCCCGGGCCTTCAGGGCCTTGGTCGGCATGCGGCCCGTGGTGAGGCCCTTGCGCACCCGCTTGCGCTTGGGCTGGGGCACGCACAGGCACAGGCGGCGGCGCAGCCGCCGCACCAACCGCAGGCCGGCCAGAGGGCGGCCCTCCAGCCGCAGCCGGCGGTTGAGGATGGCCTTCACCTTGCGGTGCCCGAGTTGGGGATTGTGGGCGTAGACCTCCCTCAGCAGGGCCTCCAGGTAGGCGTCCCAGGCCCGCCGCTGCGGCCGATAGCGGGCCGTGTTCCTCCGCAGCCCGAGGACCTTGCAGGCGAAGCGCTGCGAGCATGGCGTACCCGCCACGACCGCAGGCAACAGTTCCCGCAGGACCCTCGGGCTCAGAGTTTTTTTTCGACGACGATCTTGAGGATGCGCTCCCGCAGCAGCCCGTCGGCCAGCATCTGCTTGAGCTCCTTGTTCTCCTTCTCGAGCTCCTTCAGCCGCCGGACGTCCGGGTTCGTCATCATCCCGAGCTGCTTCTTCCAGCGGTAGAACGTCTGCGCCGTGATGTTCAGCTCCTTGCAGATTTCCGCCTGGCTCCGCCCGGCCTCGTGCTCGCGGATGGCCTTGATCTGGGCCTCCTTCGTGTGCCGTTTTTTGCTCATTGTTGTGGTGTTTATGGGGGTGGTTTGGTGGTTGGGCAACCCCCCGAGTAACATTTCAACTGGCCCCATTTAGCGTGACCCGATCACGGAAGATATCACTAAAGTCACTCGCCTCTGAACTCCGCAAGGCACGCCTAAGCCTAGCCTAGGACCTCAAGTACAGTTTGGAGCTGTAAGATTGTATCCGACTTTGAAGCCACCCTCAGGAATAGCTTCAGAGAGCTACGCAGTTTCATCACGTCGACCTCACTGCCCATGAGCGTCAACGGGTCTACCCTGCCCTGGCACAGATGCCCATGGACGAGGGCAACGCATTCGCGGTAACGGGCGCCCAGGACGGGATGCTGCAGGTAGGCTATGGCCTCGGCTTCATCCACGATGCCATAGAACACCGAATACTCCGACGTGCCCAGCCCACGCATCTGCGGGAACACCCACCAGATCCAATGCCCGCGCTTCTCCCCTGCCCTCAGCTCGGCCAGCGCGGCGGCATAGGTCTTCTCCTGGGCTTTGACGAAACGGTCTAATGACATGTGGTTTAGGGTCCTTGACGGCTGCAGGAAGTACAATTCAGCGAAGGCCTACAGTGGGTGGGAATTATGGAAGTCCCAAAGCTCGGTGATTTCATCGAGGTAGAGAGGCGCCCAAGGCTTGAACTTTGACCACTCTACCGTGGGACGGAAATCATCCGGAGGAGGTCCATCAAAGACCGTGGAGCGCTTCTTTTGTCCGGTCAGGTGATTAATGCTGTTGCGGTAGCCCTCCCCGGTTCCCGCGTTATAAGTATAGTCTTCGACACCCACGAGACGGAACCGGCCGCTTTCATGTCGGAACTTGTAGTCAGCATCCCCTTGCCACCATGACCCGAAGCTCGTGGAGTAGTTATAAGAGACAACCAGGAGCCCCTGCTTGATGGCGATGGCTTTAAAATAATCGTGTCGGAATGGATCGCGCTCCTCGGAAGCGACGGGGATTATTGTCCTGCTGTCGAAAACTTTGTTAAACCGACCCGCGTCAGCTAAGAGGACGATCAACCGACGCGGGTTGAAGTTCGCCTTTTTGAACGTATAAACATCGGTGAACTTGATCTTGGTGGCGTCGGTCTCTTCCAGCACGAGCGCGCAATCACGGTGGCCATCGGCGTTGAGCTCGCCGACCGCATAAGCCAGCACTTCCCAGCCTGGCTCGATAAATGCCCCAGCAGCGGCCGGCAAACCAGGCTCCGCAGGCTCGACCTCGGCCGCAGGCGTGGCTACCGGAACCACCGCCTTGGGCGGCGCGCTCACGACAGGAGCCATCGGCAAAGATCGGCACCCCGAGACCAAGGCCAACAGGCAAAGCAAGGAACACGACCACATGGTGCTCATCTGAGGCGGGCTCGAAGCTGCTCCTGCAGCAAGCCTAGTTTCACCTCCAAGTCGGCTAGCTTCTCCGCCATTTCTTCCATCCGCCTGTCATCGTCGCGTTCTTGCTTATCGACTTCTTCGAGGCTTTCGATTCGGTCATCGAGCAAAGAAAGTTTTAGCGTCAGCTCCTCCTGCTGCTCTTCCTCAAGTTGCTTTTTAAATTTTGCGTCATGTTCCCTATTACGCAATTCCATCTCGGTAGGGACATCCATTTCGTATGACTCCAACTGCTCCAGACGCTCCTCAATACCCTCGGGGATTTCGGTCTGCTGCTCAGCCAGCCCCCTGACTTCCTCGATTGACGATTCCAATTCACTAAGCTTGTTTGTCATTTCCTCCATGAATGCATCTAGTTGGGCCTGTTGCCGGGCGATAGCTTCTTCAAATCTCTTCTCTAAGTCGGAGGAATCTCGAGGGGCGTCATCCATGTCTTCTGCATACGAGAATAGCAGACTGGACACAAGTGAACCGAGACCACGCCCCATAATATAATATTCGCCACACCTAGC